>Ga0181520_10001435_pt1 | contig 48507 bp, 43 predicted proteins | sample PEATcosm2014_Bin_29_FD_132451 | JGI IMG/M metagenome (GOLD analysis project Ga0181520, IMG submission 132451) | Peatland microbial communities from MTU Mesocosm Facility, Houghton, MI, USA - PEATcosm2014_Bin02_30_metaG | ecosystem: Environmental > Terrestrial > Soil > Wetlands > Peat | place... | reverse complement strand
TCCGTTCGCCGGCGCTGTAACTCTGTCCGCCTCCGGCCTCCCCGCGGGAGTTACCGCAGCCTTTGCAACCAACCCCGCCACCGGCGGCAGCGTGGTTACATTCACGGCCGGCAGCTCGGCCGCGGCCACCTCCAGCCCGGTAACTGTCACCGTCACCGGAACCTCCGGTTCGCTGACCGAAACCGCAACCATCGCGCTGACCGTGACCAGTTCTTCCTCCTGCTCCACCGCCAACCCGATCACGCCCTACATATCGGAAAACGGCGCCTGGATCACGACGCCCGAAAGCACGGCCACCGTGGCTTCGGGAACGGCAGTGAGCCTCGGCCCCTGGCCGGTCAGCGGCGGAACCTGGAGTTGGACTGGCCCCGGCGGATTTACCTCCACCTCACGCGAGATCGATAACATCTCATTGCCCGCGACGACCAACACTTACACCGCGACTTACACCGTCAACGGCTGCTCTTATACGCAGCCCTTTGTTATCACGGTATCCGGCAGTTCCAACCCGATCACGCCCTATATCGCGGAGAACGGCGTTTGGAACACGACGCCGGAAACTGCCGCCACCGTGTCCGCGGGAACCTCTGTGAGCCTCGGCCCCTGGCCGGTGAGCGGCGGCGCCTGGAGTTGGACTTACACCGCGCCCGGTTCCACAACCCAGGTTGCCTACGCGACCACCCGTGAAATCGATGGCATCAAGCTGGCCACCGGCGCCAACGTCTACATTGCGACTTATACCCTCAACGGCGTATCGAGCACGGAGACCTTCACCATCACGGTAACCGGGACCATCGTCTGCGGCGTCACCAGCCCGATCGTTCCCTATATCGAAGTGAGCGGCACCTGGATCACCCCGTCTTCGAGTACGGCGACGGTATCTTCGACCGGCACCCCGGTCAGCCTTGGCCCCTGGCCGACCAGCGGCGGAAGCTGGAGCTGGACCGGACCCAACAACTTCACCTCCACCTCCCGCGAGATCGATAACATCCCGCTGAGCGCCGGAGCGAACGTCTACACGGTCACTTACACGGTGAGCGGCTGCTCGTACACGCAGGCGTTCACCATCACGGTAACCGCCGCGACTAGCTACGTGCTGACCGTCAACTCGACCAATCCGGCCAGCGGCGTGGCGATGACCGTCACCTATCCGCCCACCACCCTGGCCACCGCCGGCACCACCCCCTTCACGGTCACCGAAACGGCAGGCTCGACGATCGATGTCGCGGCTCCGGCAACCGCGAACGGCAACCCGTTCTCCTCATGGACCGGCTGCACCAGCGCCAGCGGCCAGACTTGCGCGGTGACGCTGAACTCCAATATGACGGTGACCGCCAACTACACGCCCGCCGTATCCGGCACCTTCACGCTTACGCCTTCCGCGGCCACGCTCTCCGTGGCGCAGAGCGCGAGCGTGACAGACACCATTACGGTCAACGACCTCAATGGGTTCACCGGCAGCGTCCAGCTTGCCGCCTCCAATCTGCCCAGCGGAGTAACCGCCACCTTCGCCACCAATCCGACGACCGGCAGCAGTGTGGTCACCTTCGCGGCCAGCAGTTCGGCCGCGGTCACTTCCAGCCCGGTTACGATAACCATCAAGGGAACCTCGGGCAGCCTCAGCGCATCGACCACTGTCGCGCTGACGATCACAGCCCCGGCGCCGCCGGCCAATGCCACCGTCACGGTGAATCCGTCGAATCCCGGCATCGCGGTCAGCGACATGATTCTAGGCATGAACATGGCCGCCTGGTACGATCCAACCACCCCCGGTATTACGACCGCCTTCGAGGCGGCCGGCATCAAGGCGGTGCGCTGGCCGGGTGGATCGTGGGCGGATGCATATAACTGGGAGACCAATACCGAGTGCGGCGGCATCGCCAATGGAAACGCCACGTATCCGAATTTCGTCAACGACCTGGTGAAGCCCGCCGGGCTGGACGTCTCGCTGATCGCGGACTACGGCACGGGCGAGAATTGCAGCGGCTACGGCAACCCTGCCGAGGCGGCCTCCTGGGCCAGTGATTCGCTGACCCTCGGAGCCAATGTCAGCCACATTACCGTGGGCAACGAGGAATACGGAAGCTGGGAGGAAGACAACCATCCCAGCCAGCACAACCCGTCAACGTACGCCAGCGCCGTGGTATCGGGTTATTATCCCGATATCAAGGCGGTCAGTCCCAATGTCCTGGTTGGCGTGGTGGTCGACGAGGATAACTCGAGCGGCGGGTGGGACAATACCGTGATGGCCAACGCCAAGGGATACTACGACTACGTGGAATATCACTACTATCCCGAAACGCCGGGCCAGGAAAGCGACTCCTTCCTGATCGATTCGGGCGCGTCGGAATTGACCGCCAACATCAACACCATCAAGTCGGAATTGTCGAAGTGGGGAACTCCCAACACGCCCATCTACGTGGGCGAAATCGGCGGGCCTTACAGCAATCCGGGCAAACAGAGCTGGTCGATTACGCAAGGCTTGTATGCCGGCCAGGTGCTGGGCGAGATGATGAACGATGGTGTCACGCGCCTCACCTGGTGGATCGGCTTCGGCAATTGCAACGCAACCGCCGGTAACGACAGCGCTTCGCTTTATGGATGGCAGGATTTCGGCGCCTACAACGTCTTCTCCGATGGAGGTTCCGATCCCACAGGTTCCTGCCCGGGCGATGGCGCCATCGGCTCCATGAATCCAACGGCACGCGCCTTCCAGCTCTTCAGCCAGGTCGCCGTCAACGGCGAACACGTGCTGACACCGACCGTCACAGGCGATACGACGGATGTGGTTGCGTACGCGGCAACCCATAGCGGCGGAACGGCGCTGGTGTTGTTCAACCGCAACGAATCCAGCAGCGAAACGGTCTCCATCACTCTCACCGGCGTAACCAGCGCGCCGTCGGTCACCGTGACGACCTACGACAAGGCCATCTACGATCTCTCCGGTTCGCCGACAGGAGTCTTTCCGGACCCGGCGGGAACCAGCACTTGGGCCGCGCCAACCACCACGACCCTCGGCGCGCAGAGCCTGCCTCTGTCGCTGACCCTCGCCCCGTGGAGCATGAACGTGGTGATCGTCCCGTAAGATACTCCGTATTCCACCAACAACCGATAGCCCCAGGTCTTCTTGACCTGGGGCTATCGTATCTTCCGCGTCGCGTAAACCAACCTTCCCGCTCGCTCCTCATCCTTTCCGCGAATACTTGCCCGATAAATCGAATCTCCCTAAGAAACCGTGTCCGCCAACGGTCCAAAGAGCTATTCCTCGGCCCGTAAGTCGCGGATAAACGATTTTCAATAACTGAGAGCTAGCTCTATATGAAATCGACCCCATATTCGGCGAACCGGACTGGCCGATTGAATGACTTTATAACCTTCCGAATGACTCGCTAGGCACCTTTGATTCCGCCAATGACTGCGGTCACTTTAACGATTTGCTAAATCCATATTTCTTTAATCCTTGGCGCCGATGAAGCTACAAGGGGCAAAGATCATGAAACATCCCACACCTTTGCGGCGCTTTGCTTCAGGTTTCCTAACCGCCATCGTCGCCGCCGGCATGGCCACCGGATGCAATGGAATGCACGACACCCTATCGAACATAACCACTCCGCCCGTAGACGCCTCCTCGCCGCCCGCTCCCTCCAGCTTCGCCAATGTCGCCATCGGAACCGCGCCGGGAAGAGGCATCCCCGCCACCTTCATGGGTCTATCGCATGAATGGGGAACCGCTCAGGCGATGATGGGCGACTCCACCGTCGGAGTGGACAACGCCTATCGCCAGCTTCTGCGCAATCTCACCGCCTATGGCTCCGGCCCCATCGTTTTGAGAATCGGAGGAAACAGCACCGACAAGACCGGAGAACCCACCTCCACCACCGCGCAGCCGTTTGCGGAACTTGCGAACGATCTCGGTGCCCGTTTTTACCTGGGAGTCAATCTCGGCGCCGATAACGTCAATCTGGCTGTCGATCAGACCAAGGCCTATGTTAGCCAAATGCCCGCGGACTCTATCGACGGTATCGAAATCGGCAACGAACCGGACGGATACGCTTCCAATGGAATGAGGCCTTCGCCCTACACATACCAGGATTACTTGAACGATTTCGATACCTGGAAGACGAGCGTCATGCCTCTGCTGCCATCCGGCACGCTGCTCATGGGCGCTTCCTGGGCGGAGACGAGTATGCTGTCGAATGTCCAGTCTTACGACTCCGCCGAAGCGAGCGCGCTGGCTTCGTTCAGTCAGCATTATTATGTCGGCAATGGCGAGGCCGCGAATCCCGACGACATTCTGCTCACCCCTAGCGCCGCCACATCCGGTCCGAACGCGGTGGCAGCCGCCGTGGCCACGACGCATCAGTACGGACTTCCGTTTCGGATGGGAGAGATGAATTCTCTCGATAACGGCGGAGAGGCTGGAATCAGCAATGCCTTCGAATCCGCGCTGTGGGCCATCGACACCATGTTTGAATACGCAAATGTCGGCGTGGACGGCGTCAATTGGCACGGCGGCGGCGGCTCCGCTTATACCTACTTCACCCTGGAATCCACCGAATCCAAAGGCGTCAACAAGTACACTCTGACCGCCGTCAATCCGCTCTACTACGGACTGCTCTTCTTTCAGGCCGCAACCGGCAACGGCGCCCGCCTTCTGCCTGTCACCCTGAGCACCGGCGCCAATCTCAAGGCTTGGGCGACCGTCGACGCCTCCGGCACTCCGCGCCTGTCCTTGATCAACAAGGACGAGAATTCCACCGGCACAGTCGATATCTCCCTCGGCGGATACAGCAGCGCGCAGGTCTTTCGCTTGACCGCGACTAACTATCTGTCCACATCGGGCATAACATTTGCGGGACAAACCTTCGACGGCAGCTCCGACGGAGTTATCCAGGGAACGCCAACCGTCGAGGCCGTCGAGGCCTCCAACGGTATCTTCCAAATCCCCATGCCGATCGCCAGCGCGGCGCTGGTGCTCTTCACCAAGTAAGCGAGCCTGTCCCCGCGCTCGGTCGGCCAATTGCCGTCAGCCCAACTCCACGAGCGCGGCGCTGAGCGGCGGCATCGCCAAGCGGAGCCGCCCCTTGCCGACCGGAATCCGTTCCGGCTCGTGCCTAGCGATGCTCCCATCCGCTTCGATCGCGCTCCCGCCGATGGTTGTGCCCTCTGTGGCGGAAAGCGAAGCGTCGCTCATCCGAGTTACAGACGCGGATCGAAGCGAACCGCCGCGCTCCCAGCCGGTCAGGTCCAGAGCGACCGGCAAACCTCGCGGTTCCTTGTTCACAACCATCGCATTCAATCTCCCGCTGTCCGTCTCCACCGCATACGCCGTCACATTTAGCCCGCCCGCATCGCATCGGCATGCCAGCAGCTTTCCCTGTCCAGCCAGCGTGAATAAGTAAATCCCGCAGTACAGCGGCCGCGGGCCAACCACGCTCCCGCGATCGTCGCCGATAGGCGTATAGCCTTTGCCGTTGCCGCCTCCGTGAAAGTTGGCTCCTTGGCAGCCCCCCGCGGCTAGCGTGAAGAGAAAATCGATCGCCCACAATGCCGACGCATACGAGTTGCTGACGTTGGGACTGCCTCCGTTGTAAAAGGAGTTGGTCTCGGCTAGCCGGAACGGCAGGTTCGCCGCATTTGCCGCCTCGCCCAGCTTCGCCAAACCTCTCTCCAGACCCGCATCGGGGTAACTTATCAGTAACTTCGCATCCGAGCTTGCAAGCAGTCCGTTTCCCCGGTAGCTATGATGAGTCAGCAGCCTAACCTGCTTGGGCGCGTCGCCGGCGAACGACTTGAACCAGTTTGTATCGTATGCCGTTGCCGGTCCCGTCAGAACCGTCTGCGGCGTCCGTGCCAATATGGCATCCGCAAACCCTCGCCACCGCGCAATGTAGTCCGGGTACTTCCACGTCGCCGGAAAATACTTCGCGCTCACAAACCCGTCCGGCTCGTTGCCGATCTCGATCCCCGCCAGGCTCTCGCCGATCGCCCGCGTCGCGTATGCCACCTCGTCCGCCGCCAGCGCCGGCGTGGACTGCGCAAGGTTGACTCCGTACAGGACTTTCCACCCCGTCGCCCGCGCGAACGCCCCCACCCCGTCCACATCCGCCGGCGCAATCTTGCCAGCCGCGCGCCCCGTTCCCGCGCGCTCCCACGTCGTCCGGTCCACTTGATTGCCGCCCAGCCGCAGCACCCCCGGCCCCAGCCGCCGGTACAGCCCGATCAGCTTGCGATTCTCCTTCGTGAACATCGGCGATGCAACCTGGTCCTTCTCATAACTGAAGCCGCAGAACCTCTCGCCGATCCGCCCCGCCGCCCCCGGAACCACGGCAATCCCGATCTCCCCCCCAGTCGCCGGTCCCAGCCAAGTTACGGAACCGGGCTGCCCAAACTGCCCAAGAGCCTGCCGCGAAACCAGCGCCAGCGCCCCCGCCGATCGAAGAAACCCCCGCCTATTCATCTCTCCCTCCTCGATGAAGTGTTATCCTTGTTGATTGCAAAGGCATGAACGCACAATGAAAACTGTCTTGATCTACAAGGATGTTTTGCTTCGCATCTCCGAGACCTTTATTGCGGCTCAGGTCGGCGCTCTTAAGAACTTCCAGCCGAAGTATGTCGGATTGAGGCAGCCCACCCCAAGTCAAGTCTTCGATGGAAAGCCAGTGTATCTTGCGCATGGGCAGGGTGCGCTTTCTAAAGTTCGCAGCCGCCTGTACCAATTTGTTCCAGTTGCGCCGTTCTTTCATCTGCAAATTCGGCGTCATCGAGCCGATCTGATCCACGCGCACTTTGCCCCTGATGGACTTCACGCAGCCAGACTCGCAATGAAATTGCAAATACCGTTAATCGTTACCCTGCATGGGTACGACGTTACTGTCTCGCAGAACTTCGCGGCCCGTTACTCGCAACTTTGGAAGCAGGCGTCGTTGTTTCTTTGCGTCTCCGGCTTCATCCGCCGCAAGGCCCTCGAAGCCGGATTCCCGCCCGACAAGTTACTGGTTCACCATATTGGCATCGATACCGGAAAGTTTCAACCGCCCGCCGAGCCAAGAGTCCACGGCCTCATCCTGTTTGTTGGCAGACTTACTGAGAAGAAGGGCTGCGAAGCCCTGCTGCGCGCCCTGGATATTGTCCGCGAAACAGTCCCTGGAGCGCATCTAGCCGCGATCGGCGAAGGCCCCCTGAGGCCAACCCTTGAAGCCCTTGCCTCTTCTCTCCGTCTTCCCTGTGAGTTTTTGGGGCCGCAGCCCCCTGCCAAAGTGCGGGAGTGGATGCAAAAGGCCAGCATTCTGTGCGCTCCCAGCCAAACAGCTTCCGATGGCGACAGCGAGGGCCTTCCTATGGTTATCCTGGAAGCTATGGCCGTCGGATTGCCGATCGTCAGCACATTTCATGCCGGCATTCCAGAGGCCGTGGCCGATGGCAAGAGTGGGCTTCTTAGTCCTGAAGGAGACGTTCACTCTCTGGCTCAATCCCTGATTCGCTATTTGCAATTTCCGGAACTGGCCGCTCAGCACGCGGCGGCAGGCATCGCCAGCGTCAGAGAAGAGTTCAATCTAACGAAACAGACGAGCATTCTGGAGAATGTTTACGATAAAGTCTTGCTAAGATAGGATAGTATGATGTTCTTTGCAACGCTGGCGCAATTCGTTATAGCCCTGCGGTCGGTGCATAATAGTCGCGTAAAAGCTGCATATTGACGGCGATGCCAACGAATGCGCAACTCATTTCTGACCGCTAAGTTATCTAGCATCCGCGCACGTTTCTCGAGCAATCCCACAAGCCGTTGATCCTTGCGTATCTCCGGTTCATTTACCAGACTGAGAGTGAATTTGGCAATCTCGGTATAGTTGACCGACGTCCTGCTGATCCCTGATGCCTTGCCGCTGATGCTGCCGGAACGCTCTGTGCAAAGATAATAGGCTTCCGGGAACAATGCAAAGGCTCCTCCTGCAATCATGCCTCTCAGATAAAACGCGAAATCCTCACCGCTTCGGACAGATGGATACGATATATTCTTCTCATGGATGAACCCTCGGCGAACGATGGGATGAAGTAACCCGAAATCTATATTGCCCTTCCGGTTCGTCATGCTATTTTCCACAAGAGTGTACCGATCGATAAGCAATATGGAACCGACCAGTTCTTGACTGATTCCGATGCCTGAAATTCGATTCGCCGAATAATCGAAAAGCATAATATTGTCTGCTGCATAGTCGAGGCGGTGTTTCTCGGCGTTTGTAACTAAGTAATCGAGTCTTCCCGGCAAATAGCTGTCGTCTGCGTCTAAAATTCCAATCCATTCGCCGGTGGCCGCCGCGATCGCCGCGTTGCGCGCCGGTCCAGGCCCTTGATTGTTCGGCAACCTAATTAGTTTGATGCGGCGATCTTGCGTGGCAAGGGACGCAACTGTCTCCGAGGTGTTATCCGTCGATCCATCGTCGACTACGATAATTTCATGCAGTGGCTTGCCTTGCGCCAGAGCCGACTCTATGGCGCGGGTTATGAAACTCCCCGCGTTCAATGCGGGAATGATAACGGAGACGCTCATCCCCGCCTCCTGCAAAGATGCAGTAACAGCGTCCAATTGCAACCGGCGAGAAGCGCATCGGAAAGCAGGCTCGACCACGCCGCGCCCCTCCATCCATACGCGGGAATCCAAAACAGATTCAATCCCAGATTCACCAATGCCACAACCAACTGCGACGCGGTTCTGTAATTCTGCTTTCCCATTCCCATCACAGCGCTTCCTGACATCTGGTGAATGCTGCGCAGCACAGGAATGAAGCAAAGCCATCGAACCGCTTGCACCGTCTCCGCAAAGCTCTTGCCAACCACCAGCGGAATCAATGGAGCGGTTGCATAGAGCACACCCGCCAAGAGCAATGTCACAACCAATGCGCGTTTCGTCAAACGCTTCGTCAGATTCTTGAGTCCCTGACGGTCATTGCTGCCATCCCGAAAGAACCGTGGGACGGCCGCATCCCGCACCGCGGCCATGGGAATTGTGGCCACGTCGATGACGCGATAGGCCAGGGCATAGATGCCGTTTGCGGCATTCATGCCATAGTGGCTGAGCATGGTCTTGTCTATGTCGTTATAGACCGAAGCGGTGGACGAGGCGAACGAATAGCTGAAACCCTCTGGGATTTTCTTCACCATGAGCGATGCCGAAAAGGTCGGCCAACCGTAACGCGCCGTCACTGTGATGGCAGATGCGGATGCGGCCAATGCGGATACAGCCAAAGTAGCCACCGCCCATTGAAACGCCGTAGCGTGGTGGAGCACGACGAACATTCCCGCAGCCGCACAAACCCGCGAAAAGCCGGTGAAAGAATTCAATGCCGCCGTGATCTTCATCTTCTCGAAAGTTTGAAACACGGCGGCGGCATTTCGTGTAACTTCGCTGCAGAAACAGTTGGCAATCCCGGCAAGCAGAACCAGGGAAGCGCTAGCCGGATTCAGTACATGAGGCGCGATCAGCGTTGAGCCTGCGATTAACGCCGCGCTGACGGTCGTGGTCGTAATCAGAACGTTGCCCCAGTAGGCGGCAAAGCGCCCATGTTCGGTGCTCACATAACGAATCAACAATGTGCCCGACCCCATGGCGCTGAAGGTGGCCAACAGCGAAGTCAGCGCAAACGCCCCCACAAACACGCCATACTGAACGCTGCCCAACAATCGCCCCAATAGGGCAAAATAGACCGCCTGAAGGAGGAGATTGCCTCCTTGCCCGATCATCATCCAGCTGGCATTCCGAGCTAAATTGCTCGAGCGGAGTTTATTGATTTCTTTTATAGGCGACCTCATCCGGGTTGTACGCTCCGTAAACGTCGCGCTTCTCCCTGCAGTCCTACGAAAGCGACGAAGGACAGAATGCATGATAAGTCAGAGGGGAAAAGGAGAGTTCCTCCTTCTATATTGGAAATGGCCACTATAAAAAGCATCAGTGAACACCACATTACGAATGGAGAAGCATTTCTCTGAAAGCAATATATCGCATCCTTGACTGCGCGAGCAAACAAGAATATGTACAATGCGACACCCACCACCCCTAACTCCAACCATAGATCGAGGACACCGTTTTCAGAGTACGAGATTCCTGCCCATGTTGCCAAGGCGGTGTTGGCCGATTCGCCATGCAATCCCAACCAGAAAGCCCGGTATCCGTACCCCAAAATAGGTTTCTTTAGAATGGAAAGCATTACCTTTGCCCATATAGTACCCCTGCCTGTTAGAGTAGGATCTTTGCCGAATATTGGAAGTATCTCCTGCGCGAAAGAAATGCTCAATACTCCAATGATTATCATTGTGATAAAGGTAAAAGAAACTATTAGGAAGGCATCTTTTTGTTTCATTCTGGCGGCAAGCCGCATCAAAAATATGAACGCGACGCTCAATCCACAAATAATCCATGCTCCTGTAGACTTCGTCATCGCTATAATCAGAGAGAAGACCACGATATACGTTGCACGAAAGAGCCTTGCAAGTTGGCTGTGAATTCGCACAAAAAAAACGGGCATAAGCAAAATGCCCATGGCTTCGCCGCAAATGTTCTTTTGTACGAATATGCCTTGCCATGCACCGGCTGCGCGCAAGTCCCTGTTCATTAGACCATACTGCGGAAAAGCTACGATCAAGATAAGGCTGCCTGTAGCCGCCAGAAACCCGACGAGTACAACGAGATTTAATAGATCGTTTGAAGAGACGCGTTCAACCAGATAAAATACAAACGCAAAATTTGCGGTTAGATATACTGCGCCTATCAACGATGCTTGCGCATCTTGCGACCAAACCGCAGAACAAATTGCCCATAATAGCAGAGCTGAAATAATAGGATTGCGCCGGAATTGAGTTGCTATCTGCCTCACGAAGGGAAGCATGACAATTGCGCACATTAGGTATATTATGAATGTTTGTGCGCGCAGGACGAAAGAGTCCTCGGAACTGGTCGCGGAGACAATGCCCTGGGCGCTCGCTCCCTCCTGCGTGTTTATGGAGCCATGTTCGAACGAGAATCCAACGTTCGATGCAAATACAAGCAAGATCAAGCCTAATATCCAAGTGCTTGCGATACCCAATATATTCGGACGATCGATTGGAAGTTCCTGCCGCATTTTGTCAAAAGCCCTTCCTGAATAGGTAAGTTATATTCTTCTTGAACTTATGCAAGAGTATGATATTTTTCCCCAGCCGAGCATCCACTTATACGTTCTGAAGAAGAGCCTCAATCCCGGAAGATTGCCCGGCACGTAGGTATTCACCAATCGTATCCAGTAGCATTCCTGATCTCTCAGCCGCAGCTTGGAGCTGTAGCTCGACCCGACGTTCCTGTAGTTCAGGCCGACGGCGTCCAAGAGAAGAAAATCCGTGTGCAAGCTTGCGGCCAGCATGAATTCGATGTCGAAGAGAGCGCCGACCTCGGCCAGAATCTCCCTGTCGATGACCACAGCCCCCTGCTTGAGAGGATACGTCGGAGAGAAGAGCAGCGTCCAGAACAGCCGTTTCCCTGAAATCCGCGCGCCGTAGCGGGCAAAGGGGATCGTCTTCACCTTGTAGACATGGGATGCGGCATCCATATACGCCACCTTGGAGATGGCCACGCGCGGCCCCGGCGATTCCTTCAGCTTCTCGACAGCATTCTGCACGGCAGACGCCGCGATGGTATCGTCATGATCCAGAAATAGGACGTAGCGCCCCCGGGCTACGCCCAGCCCGCGCGCATAACTTTTCGGCGGCCTGCAAAGATTCGTCTCGTTCCGCAGCAGCACGATGTTCGCGTTGGAGCGGGCGAGGCCTTGCACATACTCCACGGTTCCGTCCGAAGAGCAGTCGTCGACAAGTATCCACTCGTAAGGAATGCCAAGCTGGAGGACGCTATCGACAGTCTCCTTGAAGTACCGCATCGAATTGTAGGTCGGGGTGATGACGGAGAGGATCGGTTTCACCCGATCGCCGGGCGGCACATCGCTCGTCGTTTGGGGCATATCCGGTATCTGCGACACTATTCCACCTTGGCCGGCATAGTTGCCGCCGGAGTCATGCGGTCCGAGAGGCTCGTGCGCGGCCTGCGACGGGCGAAACACGCGAGCCAATGCAGCAGCGCTATCCCCATGCAGAAGACGAGCTTGGGCGAACGCTTTGCGGCGCGATCGCATTGCTTCCAGAGAAAGAGGATCGTCCTGAGTCCCGCGCCTTGGCGGTTGGCCGAGCGCGCGCACTCCGTCATGAAGACGAAGGCCCGCGCCCGCGGGGTGAAAAGCCTGCGATTGCCCTCGACCCATTGAAAGGTATATTCCCAGTCCCGCGTGGTGCTGATGCGCTGAATGCCGGGCTGGCGATGAAAGGTGGCGAGCGGCTCGGCTACGAATGCAGATTGGCCGGCGCACTGCGGGAAGGCGCGCAGGAGCCAATCCGTGTCCTGATTCTTTTTGAGGCCGACGGTGAACGGATGAGTGAGCAGGAACTCGCGCCGCACCATCCATGTGGAGGTTTGCAGAAAGCAATCGCGCCGCCCGAAGCGATTCGTTTCGCAGAACAGGTATTCGCAAATGGGCTGCTTCGGCGAGGGAAACCGCCTGGGTTCGATGGATTTCTTGCTGCCGCGATTGTCGAAGTAGCGGGTGGCGGAAAAGACGATTTCGCGGTTATCCGCGCAAATGGCGGCGATTTGCCTGTCGATCTTTTGCGGCAGCCATTCGTCGTCGTCGTCGAGAAGGGCAATCCACTCGCCTTTTGCCTCGCGTACGCCAATATTGCGCGCCTCGGAGCCGCCGACGTTCTCCGCAAGCGCGACGATGCGCAGGCGCGAATCGCCGAGAGCTTCGAGCACCTGCGCGGTGGCCGGGTCCGGTCCATCCACAACGACAATAACTTCAAGGCTGGCGTAGCTCTGGCCGAGCGCGCTGCGCGCCGCGCGCGAGACTAACTCCGGACGGTTGCGCGTGGGGATCACCGCGCTTACCGACGGCAAGCGGCGATTCGCGCTCATAGTATCCTCTGGCGCATCTCGTACTGTTGTTGCATGACTGTCCCGACAAACTGGAGGTTGCCAACCAGATATCTCTTCCACAGGCGGAATGGTTCGGCGCAAAAGCGGTAGAGCCACTCCAAACCCGCGCATTGCATCCATTTCGGCGGGCGGTGAAAGTAGCCGGCAAGCACGTCGAACGCCGCGCCGTTGCCCATGACGACCCGCACCGGCAGGTCGAGCGCATGAGCCTGAATCCAATACTCCTGGTGCGGAACGCCGAAGCATACAAACAGGAGATCGGGCCGTGCATCGCGGATGCGGCTTCGGATAGCTTCCACAATCATCGGGTCGGACTCGCGGCCGAAGGGTGGCCGGTCGACTCCTACGATCTTCAACTTGGGGAACCAGCCGCAAAGCTGATTGGCCGCTTTTTCCGCCGCACCAGGCTTGCCGCCCAGCAAGTAGACGCTCCTGTCGGACGTTGCCGCCATCCCGCATAACTCGATCATCAGATCTATCCCGGTTACTCTTTGCGGCAAGTGGAGACCCATAAGACGCGAGGCAAGCACCAGGGACTCGCCATCGGCCACGTTCAAATTGCTGTCTGAAAGATAGCTGGCGAAACGGGCTTCGTTCTGAGCTGTGTTGATAAAGTGGGCATTGACGCCGGAAACGATGAATCTGCTTGCCTTGTCGCTGGCCAGGTGACGATAAACTTGCTGAACCGCGTCCTTCATGGTTACGGCGTCGATGGGAATCTTACCGATTCGCACACGGGATCTGATTTCCACGGCAACTCTCCTTTCGAACAGTGGATCTATGAATGAACTGCCTTGCCGCAAGCGGCGAGGACTGAGATCTGGAGAGATTGCAAGGGCGCGGTTTTAATCGTGCCTTAAGTGGAGCAAGCTTGACGCAGTTTTTACTATCCGATTTGTTCCGGCGGGAATCGAACCTTGATCGCAAGCCTCTTGGAGCAATCAGGAAGGGAAGCGAAGGCGAATGAAAATCTTCCTCATGCTTGCCGAAGCTTCGGTTAGAACTTGTAGACCGCCGCGGAACCTATCGATGCGGCAATCCCGCTGGCCTGCATCCCGAAGTTCAGCAGATAACTGAAGGGAACGTAGACAATGTCGTCGGCTTGCAGCGGCAGGTCGGGCCTTTTGCCTTTCTGCATCGCGCTCAGAGGCAGGGGAGTCTCGGTGTAACTTCCGCCGATTTTGCGAATTAGCCGCGCGTGCGAAGGCACGGCGTTGGGGGGAGTGCCTCCCGCTCTGGCCACAAGCTCAAGAACGCTGATTAACCCCTCGTTGTTGGTCATTGTGTATCCTCCGGGTCGGCCAACGTCGCCCAGCGCATACACGATCCCCGCCTTGGGCACAATGATTGTGTCGCCCGGGTTGACCTGTACCGCCGAATCGAGAGCCGCATCGGGCAAGTTCGAAACGAAATACGGCACCTTGTCCGTGCTGCCATGTCGCTCGATCAAAACTTTTCGGTCGGCAAGATCGGTCAAACCGCCCGCCAGCGCCAAAACCTCTACGATGGTTCGCGGCGTTCCGATCGGGAAGGCTCCTGGAGCGCGCACCTCACCCAGTATCGTGACATTCTGAGTGGCATACTGTTCAACGCCGACAAGAACCCGCGGGTTCAAAAGAAGGTGTTCCCTCAAAAGAGAGTCTTGAATGGCCTTGGCTGCCTGCGCCGGCGTCAAGGCTGAGACTTTGACGCTTCCTCCCATAACCAACGGAAGCTCCCCGGCGTCCGTAACGCGCGCGCGCTCCTCCAGTTCCGGCGTGTCGAAGACCTGAATATGCAGCAAATCTCCCGGGCCGATCAGCAGGCTCTCCTTCGTTTGCGCCTTCAATCCCGGAGCCAGCAGCAGCGTCAAAGCGATCCATTTACTTGGACTTCGCATTGCCATCCTCCCCGTAGCGGTAGGAATACTTCTGATACCCGTAATATCCGTAGTAACTCTCGTCGTGCGGATGCAAGCCGTTTACGATAACTCCCACGAAATGCTTGCCCGCATCGTTCAGCAGATGATAACTGCGCTGCAATTGCGCGCGCTCCGTAAGTCCGCTTCGCGCCAGCAGCAGCGTAATATCCGCCAGCGGATGCACGATCTGCGCGTCCGCAACCGGAAGCAAGGGAGGGCCGTCCAGTACGATAAAGTCGTAATGCTTGCGCCAAACATCGAGCCATTCCTTCATCTTTGAGTCCAGCAGTTCGGAAGGATTGGGCGGCGGAGTGCCGGAAAGCAAAATGTCGAGCTTGAATGAGCTGCCGAGTGAGGTAAATTGAGGCGACTGCTGTTGCCCGGCCAACAACTCGCTCAGCCCGCTCGGAGTCGACAGGTTAAGCCTCAGACCCAACGCGCCGCGGCGCATATCCGTATCCACCAGCAGAACTCTACGGTTCGATTGGGCCAAGACTACGGCCAGATTGGCGCAGACGAGCGTCTTTCCCTCGCCGGCTATCGAACTGGTGAATAGAATCACGCGCGAGCGGTCTCCGCCTCCCGTCAGTAGAATCGCGGTCCGGATCGCTCGCAATGCCTCTGCGAATGTCGATTGCGGGTCCTCCAGCGCCGTTAGCCCGGTCTGTCCCCCACTGCGTTCTGTACTGTCGATGAACGGCGTCACCCCCAGAATGGTTTGCCCCGTCATTTCCTCGACTTCATGAATGCTGCCGATCTTCTTGTCCAGCGTATCCACCAAAAGAGCGCCCAAGCAGCCCAAGAAGAAGCCGCCGCCCAGCGCCGCGAACATATAAAGAGGAACGTTGGGCTTTTTCGGCTTGGAGGGCACGCGCCCCGGATCGACCACAGTTATGTTCGAGGATTTTAGGCCTTCGAGAACGCCCGCCTCCTTCAGTCTCTTCAGCAAGTCCTCGTAGAGTTCGCGGCTTTCAGACGCCTCTTGGCGCACGATAGCGTACTCGATGGTCTTGTCGTTGAGTTTGTCGGCCTCCGCCTTGGTCAGTTCGAATTGGGATCGAGTGTTCTTCTCGTCCTGAACCGCAATCGCATAATCGCTCTCCGCGCGTCCTTTGATGCGCTCCTCTTCGTCGTGAATCGAGCGCCTGACCCCCGCAAGGTTGGCGCGCAACTCGGCCAACTTGGGATAGGACGCCCCATATTTCGCCTCCGCCTCCTGCACCGCGGCTTGCTCCGTGGCTTCCTGCTGGCGCAAGCTCTGGATGAGCGCCAGAGTGTTGTTCATCGAAACGTTGCCGACCATCGAGTTGCCCGACAGCCCGGAGAGAACCTCGGCGTCGCCGTTCTTTGCCGCTTCCGCGATCGCCCCTTTCAAAACCCGGTTCTGCTGAGCCAGCGAGACCGCCGTGGTTTCTTGCTGAAGCTGGTCCAACACGCCGGAGTACGCTTGCTCGCGCCCCTGGGAATCGACTGTGCCGAGGCTGTAAACTCCCGACTGACGCTCCAGATTGACAACCTTCGCCTGTAAGTCCTCGCTCTGCTTCCGCAACTCGGCCAATTGTCCCGTCAGCCATGTCGATGCTTGATTGGTTGCATTGAATCGCGTCTGAAAGGTGTAATCGATCAATCCCTGCGTAAGTTCGTTCACCACGGCGGCCGCCAGCTTCGGATCGGGATTGAGATAGTCGATCTCGATCAGGCGGGTGCCGGCAACCGGCTTCACTTTCAGGTTTTTCGCAAAGACCGTCAATGCCCGGCGGCGCCGATCCGGCGCGTCTTCCAGCGGTACGCCGGGCCGGTCCGCTATGCCCCTCGGAGAGATGAGGCCGAGCAGCCAACCCAATGGACTCCAGTGCGATTGGAAGTCCTTCGTTCCCTCCATGCGCAGGTTCTCGATCGTGCGCAGCGCCAGTGTATCCGACTGCAAGATGTTGGCCTGCGTTTGAATGATGATGTTCGCTTCAAGAGCGTCGGATGCGCCGCCCGCGTCGCTCATAAGGCTGTCCAAGCCCAGCCCGTCCGAACTCTCTTTCTGGATTTGGACCGTGCCCGTCGCTTGGTAGCGTCGCGTGCTCACGGCGCAATAGATGGCGCACAGCCCGCCGAGAACCAACACCGTTCCGTACACCACGCGACGCCTCTTCCGATAGATATTCAGCAGATCGCGCAGGGTCAACTCATTCGTTTGATGGGTCTCCAAGGATTTATCCTCGCTTCTGAATCTCGCTATGTAACTCTTTACGAAGGATCGTGCGATTCGCGAGCGAAACCGCTCGATCGTCGAAGATCGCCCGCCTTTTGGACGTCGTGTGCCGGCAACGCCGGCTCAGTCGCTGAATCCATCGTCCCTCCTGCAAACGAACAGTCATGAAGACACTATGCAATGGAAAGCCTCCGTGCCGCCTGTATCGACTTTACGTGGAATAGCTTGGGTGTTATGCTGGTCGAAGAAGGGATGGAAGGATGGAAGTTATAACCGCAAAGTGGGCGGTGGCTCCCGGCGCAAGAAAAGCCGGACCGTTTTGCCGCACATCCGGCATCGAATCGGGCCGTAACGCACTGTTCGGTTTTCATCCGGCAATGTCCGGGGATGGGCGCATTCAGGCATGGCTTCGCCCCTCTCGCTTAGCAAGGAAGACTCTCAGCTTGCTTCAAGCCAGGTAAAGACCCATGTATGATCTTGCGGCCCCATTCCAAGCGCGCACTCGCGCGTATACCTATGCACATTTTTCAGGACGGCACAAAATACGCGATAATGTTACCATGCGACTGGCCGCTGAACTCAAAAGATTGTTGAATGTCTAAAATAAAATTACCATAGTAATTCAAATTATGCAACATTTCGCTTCCCAAATCCATATGAGCCTTCTATCCACTCCCCGAAGCATGGATGCAATTCAAATCGAATCAATCGGTTGGCTGTTTCTGGCCGTTGCTGGCTTGGGCCGTTTCCGCCTGCTCCCGAAAAGCCTGTTGACGCACGGACGATCTTCGATCAAGCGAAGCCCCGCCTACGCCGCTGGTGGATTTGCATTGCGACCAAGTCTGGAGCGGAGGAGACTGCGCGTCGTCATCGATCGGCGTTAAGCCCGTCAGCCGCCCAAGCCTCTGAAGGTTAGACCCGATTGCCGCCGGCGGCGTGGATATTCTGTCCGCTCACCCAGACTGAATCGTCGGAGGCCAGAAAGGCCGCGATGCCCGCCACATCGCCGGGCTGGCCGATGCGGCCGAGCGGAGTTTCCATCTCAATCTGCTTCTGCAAGTCGCCTCCCATGAACCCGGCGGCGTGGACCCCTTCGGTTTCGATCAGTCCCGGATTGATCGAATTGACGCGAATCTTGCGTGGGCCGAGCTCCTTCGAGAGGGCCACGGTAATCGAGTCGACCGCTCCCTTGGTTGCGCTGTATACCGAAGCGGATGCAAGTCCATCCGCGGCCACGGAACTGATGTTCACGATGCTGCCGCCGGCTGGGTTGAATCGCGCGACCGCCGCTCTGGTCACCAGCAGCAAGCCCAGCACGTTCAGGTCGAACTGTTTGTGGAAGCTCTCGGGAGTAACCTGTTCGAGCGGGCCGAATTCGTACACTCCAGCGTTGTTGACCAGCACGTCGATGGGACCGAGTTGGGCGGCTACGGTCTCCACCAAAGGCTCAATGCTGGCCGGATCGGAGAGGTTGGCCTGGACGGCGATAGCCTTGCCGCCGGAGGACTCGATTTCGCCGACCAGCTTTTCTGCCCCCGCCTTGCTAGCGGAGTAGTTGACCGCCACGGCCGCGCCGCGCGCTCCCAGTTCGCGGGCAATCGCCGCGCCAATTCCCTTGGATGCGCCGGTAACCAGCGCCACCTTGCCTTGAAGAGTGCTCATTTTCCACTCCGATTCCGAAACGATGCCATCTCAATATACGACTGCACAATTCGATTGCCCAGCAGCCGGATCGGATTCAGGCCGGTGTGAAAATCCCTTGCAACGGAATCTTCAGGCGCTTTTGCTTTGCGATTCCCCCTCAGCGGCGAGAGTCGCTAGCCGAACCGGATCGTGACCGAATTCGTTCACGGCATCTTCGCGCTAAAATAGAAAGCGATATGCTTCTCCATCGTCCCATCCAGGCCCTCCTCTAGCGGTGCCCGCCGCCCATATCTGTTCTCTGCCCAATTCCACATCTCTACTCCAAAACCTAAAACCCCGGAGGGGCCAATGATCGATCGTTTGCAACAGATGGAGCAGCGCTACGAAGAGCTTTCCGCCCAACTCTCGCTGCCAGAGGTCGTCAACGACCGTGAAAAGTATCAGAAGGCCGGAAAAGCTCTCCGCGACCTCGAAACTCCGGTCATGAAGTACCGCGAACTGAAGCAGGCGCGCCAGGGGCTGGCCGAGGTGCGCCTCATGCTCTCCGAATCCGACCCGGAGATACGCGCTCTGGCCGCTGCCGAGATCGCCCACCTCGCCCCCATCGAGGTTGCCCTCGAAGAGCAGATCAAGGTGCTGCTGCTCCTCAAAGACCCCAACGACTAAAAGAACGCCATCCTCGAAATCCGTGCCGGCACCGGCGGCGACGAGGCCTCGCTCTTTGCCGCCGAGATCTTCCGTATGTATCAGCGCTTTGCCGAGCAGCACCGCTGGAAGATCGAACTGCTATCCCTCTCCGAATCCGGCGTGGGCGGTTACAAGGAGGTCATCGCCATCATCGAGGGCGAGCGCGTCTATTCGCAGATGAAATGGGAGAGCGGAGTGCATCGCGTCCAGCGCGTTCCCGCCACCGAGACCCAGGGCCGCGTCCACACCTCCGCCGTCACCGTCGCCGTGCTGCCGGAGGCCGAGGAGGTGGATGTGAAGATCGAGGCCAAGGACATTCGCATCGATACCTTCTGCTCCTCCGGACCCGGCGGCCAGTCGGTCAATACCACTTACTCCGCGGTGCGCATCACCCACTTGCCAACCAACACTGTAGTTAGCTGCCAGGACGAGAAATCGCAGATCAAGAACCGCGAAAAAGGGATGCGCGTCCTGCGTTCGCGCCTTTACGAGATGGAGATGGACCGGCAGAATGCCGAACTTGCGAAGGAGCGCAAATCGCAAGTGGGCACCGGCGACCGCAGCGAAAAGATTCGCACCTACAACTTCCCCCAGAACCGGCTCACCGACCACCGCATCGGGCTAACTCTGCATCAACTGGACCTGGTGATGGAGGGCCGTCTGCAACCCATCGTCGATGCGCTCATAACGCACTATCAGGCCGAGCGGTTGAAGGCCGACGGAGACAAGGCGGCGCGATGACGCTGCGTGAGTGGCTCCGCAAGAGCGAGGAGCGGCTGTGCGCCGGACCGCACCCTGAACGCGCCCGCCGAGATGCCGAAACGCTGCTGCTGCACACGCTCGGCAAAGGCAAAGCCTGGCTGATGGCTCGCCCGGAAGAGCGACTTGACGACGGCTTGAAAGGAATTTGCATCGAGTTAGTGGAACGGAGATTCCTCGGCGAACCGATCCAATACATAACCGGCGAAACCGAGTTTTACGGCCTGCCTTTTCGTATAACTTCAGATGTGCTGATTCCCCGCCCGGAAACTGAGCATCTGGTCGAAAAAGCTGTCAATTTAGCTGCCAATTTTCCCACCCCGCGCATTCTGGACGTCGGCACTGGTTCAGGAGCGATTGCCGTCGCGCTGGCTTGCAAGCTGCCTCATGCTCAACTTACCGCAACCGATCTCTCCGAGTTAGCCCTGGCCATCGCCCGCGAAAACGCAAAACGCAACGGAGTTACGATCCGCTTTCTTGAGGGCGACCTTCTCGCCCCGGTCGCGGATGAGCGATTTGAGATCGTCGTCTCCAACCCGCCCTACGTCCCCGCGCCGGACCGCGCCTCGGTTGCCGTCGAGGTCCGCGAATACGAACCCACGCTGGCGCTCTTTGCCGGCGAAGACGGCCTTGATGTTTATCGCCGCCTCATCCCTGCTGCCTTTGACGCGCTCGTTCCCGGCGGCTTCATCGCACTCGAATTCGGCTACGGGCAGGCTCCCGCGGTCGCCGAATTGATCGCCGCATCAAGCTTCTTCGAAATCGAATTTGCGTCCGACCTGCAAGGCATTCCCCGTGTCGCCTGCGCCCGCCATCCATGAACCCGCCGCCTCAATCGACCGCCAGCAGCGCTTCCTCCGCCCACACCACCGCTTCCGCATAATGAAGAACCATCTCTTCCTGATTCAGGCCCTGCGACAGCGAGATCGCGTCGCACTTGATCCAGTCGCCGCGCTCATGGCACTCCAGCCAATGCAGCAGACTGCGCTCCTTGTTTGCGGTTCCCAGCAGCGCTTCGCAAATCCTCTCGCGCAAGGGCAGCGACGGACCCAATTCCGCCATCGATACGCGCAGCATCGCCGGCAGCAGGCTCAGCATCCCCAGCAGGTACTGTTCGGTGGGGTCCAGCGCGCAGAGTCCGGCCGCCGCTTCACAGAAGCGGGCGCGAACCAGGGACATCCGCAATATCTCCGCAGTCTCGCCGGTGTTCAACTCGCTGGCGATGGCCAGCGTGGCGATGCGCCGAAAAACATCCTCGCCCACAATGAGAATCGCCGCCTCGATCGATCTCACCTCTTGCCGCACGGCGCACGCCGGAGAGTTCACCAGGCGAAGCAACCTGTAGGTCAGCGAGGCGTCCCGCTTCACCAGCAGGCTCAACTTGCGCAGATCGATCGGAGTCTCGTGGATCAATTGCAGAATCTGGATGTGAAAGATACGGTTCGCCGGAATCTTGCGGTTCTTCAGAAGAATCGGACGGCAGAAGTAGTACCCCTGAAACAGCATGAAGCCCTCGTCGCGGGCTTGCTTGTATTCCTCCTGCGTCTCCACCTTCTCCGCCACCAGCGCAACCGCCCGGTCCTTCAGCCGAGCTATGAGGTCCAGTCGCGCCTCTGCGCCGCTCTTGAGAAAATCCACCTTGATGTAGTCGGCCAGCTCCACCAGCGGCTCGAACTTGGGCTGCCAGACGAAATCGTCCAGCGCCAGGCGGAAGCCGGCTATCTTCAACGCGCGGCACGCTTCAATCAGCCGCGGCGTCGGCTCCAGCGTCTCCAGCACCTCCAGCACCGTCATGCCGGGCGGCAGAATATCCACCAACCGCTCGGTCAGCGACTCCAAAGTGCAGTTCACAAATGCCGGCAGCCCCGCCGTCAGCTTCTCCAGCCCGAAGATCACTGTATTGTCCAGCATCGTGCGCGTGGCATGGTTGCCATCGCCGCGGAAGACGTTCTCCGGGCTGTTCCGGAAAAGCAGTTCGTATCCATGCACTCTGCCGCGCAGATCCAGTATCGGCTGACGCGCCACGTAGCGCAGTCCGCTCCCCGCTTCAGGCAGAGAGGCTGTCGCGATCATGCCCGATGCAGACTCCGTTTCCATGGTTTCCGCCCCATTCTCTCTATCGGTCATGGGGCGACCGACTTGAGAAATGCCGCAATCCCCTGCAATCCTCTCGTCGCGTCCGCTCTCCCTCAACCTCCCATGAACATTCCGCCGTTTACGTCCAGCACCGCCCCCGTAATATATCCCGCCCCATCCGAGGCCAGAAATGCCACCGCCTGCGCAATTTCCACATCCGTCCCCGCCCGCCCCAGCGGTATCCCTTCCAGCATCGCCGCCCGCTGCTTTTCGTCCAGAACCAACGTCATCTGCGTCTCGATATACCCAGGCGCCACGGCATTCACGGTGATTCCACGCGAACCCACCTCCCGCGCCAGCGCCCGCGTCAACCCGATCAGACCCGCCTTCGAAGCCGCATAATTCGCCTGACCGGCCTGCCCCGCGCGCCCCACCACGCTCGAGATATTCACGATCCGTCCCCAGCGGTTCTTCAGCATCGGCCGCAACACCGCCTGCGTCAGCAAAAACGCCCCGGTCAGATTGGTTCCCAGCACCGCGTCCCAGTCGGCCCGCTTCATCGTCATCGCCAGCGCGTCGCGCGCGATCCCGGCGTTGTTTACCAGAATCTCCACCTTCCCAAACCGTTCCAGCACCACCTTGGCCCCGGCCTTAATCGACTCCTCGCTGGACACATCCAGCCCAAACGCCGCCGCCTGCCCGCCAGCCGCCTCGATCTCGGCCACAACCTCGGCCAGTTTGGCCTCGTTCCGCGCCGCCAGCGCCACCGTCGCCCCCGCCCGCGCCAGCTCAAGCGCGCAGGCCCGCCCAATTCCCTGCGAAGCGCCCGTCACCAGCGCAATTCTTCCCTGCAATTTCGCCATTGCTCTTCACCCCCACGCATATCTCAGCGCTATTCCGCTTTTCATTGTAAGTGGAAGGAACCATCCTCTTCTTCACCCGCCAATTCGATTGCACTACAACTCAGTTGTCATCCTGAGCGCAGTTTGGCCGTCCCTTGCGCCAAACGGAGTCGAAGGACCTGCGGTTGCTTTTGGCCTTGCCGCTCCCTGTTCCAATTCAATACGGCTCGGCCACAAGCATACGCTAGAATTGGACCGCACTTGCAGTTTCCCCGCTGAATGGACGAAGATCGAGGCGACACCATGAAATCGGGAACCGCCATCATAATCGGCGCAGGGCCAGCCGGACTCACCGCCGCCCTCGAACTCCAGCGCCGCACCGGCATCAAGCCCATTCTGCTCGAAGCCAGCCATGAAATCGGCGGCATCTCCCGAACCGTCCGCTACAAGGGAAACCGCATGGACATCGGCGGCCACCGCTTCTTTTCCAAGTCCGACCGCGTCATGCGCTGGTGGCTCGAGCTGATGCCGGTCGCCGCCGGCCAAGACGCAGCCGAGGGAGAACTCGGCTATCGCGGCCGGCAGCGCGACATTCCCCAAGCGACTCTCGCTCCCGATCCTCAAACCGAAGACCTGGTCATGCTCGTCCGCCGGAGAAAGAGCCGCATCTATTTCATGCGCCGCTTCTTCGACTATCCCATTCGACTTACCGCCGACACCCTCCGCAAAATGGGCCTGGCGCGCACCTTTCTCGCCGGCCTCAGTTATCTGCGCTCCGCGCTGCTGCCGCGCCGCCGCGAGCGTTCCCTTGAAGACTTCCTCGTCAACCGCTTCGGCAAGCGGCTCTATCTTACCTTCTTCAAGTCTTATACCGAAAAGGTGTGGGGCGTTCCTTGCAATGAAATCGGCGCCGAGTGGGGCGCGCAGCGCATCAAGGGCCTCTCCCTCATGGCCGTGGCGGCGCATTTTCTCAAAAAGACCTTCGGCCCGCGCCACTCCAACGATCTGGCCCAGAAACAGACTGAGACCTCGCTGATCGAGAAGTTTCTCTATCCCAAACTCGGCCCCGGCCAGCTTTGGGAGCGCGCCGCCGAGTTAGTCCGCAAGAACGGCGGCGAGATTCGCCTGGGCATAACCGTCGACTGCATCGTCGTCGCGGAAAACAAGGTGGTTTCGGTGGAAGGCGTCGATGAAGCCGGCAATCGCGAGACTTATGCCGGCGATTACTTCTTCTCGACCATGCCGGTCCGCGATCTGATTCGCGCCCTCGCCGGCGATGCGCCGAAAGAAGTTATCGAGGTGAGCGAGGGCCTGATCTACCGCGATTTCATCGCCGTCGGGCTGTTGGCCGCAAAACTCGCCGTATCCGAAACCGACGGAACCCCGCTCAAGGACAACTGGATATATATCCAGGAGCCGGACGTCGCCGTGGGCCGCCTGCAAATATTCAATAACTGGAGTCCCTGGCTGGTCGCCAGCCCCGACAAGGTCTGGATCGGTCTCGAATACTTCTGCTACGACACCGACCCCTTGTGGAAGCTATCGGATGCCGAGATGGCGAAACTCGCCATCGCCGAAGCCGCCAAGATGGGCATTCTCAAGGCCGAGGACGTGGAAGACTCCCACGTGGTCCGCGTCCCCAAGACTTACCCCGCATACTTTGGAAGTTACGACCGCTTCGATGCGATTCGCAACTACACCGACCGCTTCGAGAACCTCTTCCTGGTGGGCCGCAACGGTATGCACAAATACAACAACCAGGATCACTCCATGCTCACCGCCATGACCGCCGTGGATAACATCGTCGACGGCGTCGCATCCAAGGACAATATCTGGTCCATCAACACCGAAACGGAGTATCACGAGGAGAAGGCGGTCAAGTAAGCGCCTCCCACTCCGGAAGCCTGAACTTCGGCGCGGCGCGATACAATCCTCTCTGATATGTCTACCAGGATCGCCTTTCTCTTTCCAGGACAGGGTGCGCAGGTTGTCGGCATGGGCCGCAGTCTCGCCGAGCGATTTCCCGTCGCGGCCGTCGCCTTCGCCGAGGCCGACGAAGCCCTCCATTTTCCCCTCTCCAAACTATGTTTTGAGGGGCCGGAAGACCGGTTGCGCCTCACCGAGAACACCCAGCCGGCCATTCTCGCCGTCAGCGTCGCCATCTGTCGTCTGCTGGCCGCGCACGGCGTTGAGCCTGCGCTGGCCGCCGGTCACTCCCTGGGCGAGTGGTCGGCCCACGTCGCCGCCGGAACCATCGACTTTGCCGATGCTCTCCGCGCCGTCAAAGCTCGTGGCAAGGCTATGCAACAGGCCGTCCCGGCCGGTGAGGGAGCCATGGCCGCCGTGCTCGCGCTGGCCCCCGAGCTCGTCGCCGAGGCCTGCCGGGAAGCTGCCGCCGAGACCGGCCTCATTGTGGCCGCCGCCAACCTGAACTCTCCCGCCCAAACCGTTATCTCCGGCGCTCTGGCCGCCGTCGAGCGAGCTTCCACGCTGGCCAAGGCCAAAGGCGCCCGCCGCGCCGTCATGCTCCCCGTGAGCGCGCCCTTTCACTGCGCCCTCATGCAGCCCGCGCAAACGGAGGTCGAGCGGGCGCTCGCCGCCCTGCCGCTTGCCGACCCCGCATTTCCAGTAGCCGCCAACGTGACTGGCTCCCTGCTGACTACCGCCGAGGCCGCGCGCGATGCCCTCGTCCGCCAAGTAACCGGCGCGGTGCTCTGGGTCGATTGTGTGCTGGCGCTGCGTGCCGCCGGGGCGGAATTGTTCATTGAAACGGGACCGGGAAAGGTGCTTTCCGGCCTGCTCCGCCAGATCGACCCCGACTTGAAGCCCCTCAATGTGGAAGACCCCGCCAGCCTGGAGAAGACCCTGGCGGAATTGGCGTGCGCGCGCTCCGCCGGCGCGTAATTCCCGCAGCCTGAGTAACATCGCCCTATTCCGGCAGGGAAAGTCTCGACGCGCAACCCGCCACCCCTCCGAATCGGACAACCCTTGGAATCTCAGTTCGTTCCCGGCAAGGGCACAGTCAGAAGAGTGTTGGAGTCCGGCATGACGAGGTACGTAACATTGAGCTTCGAATCGACGGCGATCGCTGTTATCGGCGAAGGCGTCGTCTCCGATACAAGCACTTCATGCCCCGATATGTCGGTTATGGTGAATCCCGTCGGCGTCGCTGTAACTGCCGCCCATCCATCCTGCACCACCAGCGGCGGCGCTCCCACCTGGATTCTGTTGAACGCGCTACCTCTCGCCAGGGTTGCCGTGTAGGACTGAACCTCCGCCCCGGTGGCCGTGTCGAGATGCGTCCCCAGGCTGGAAATCGTATGCGATGCAAGCGGCGTATAAGTGCCGCCCGCATGAAAAGCGGCAGGACTTATCTCGTCTGTGTACACGTTTCCGCCGGTATCCACAGACGTAGCCACCAATTCGTTCTCCGAGTCGCTGTATGCCAGCGAGGAGATCGTCTTGCCGATTACCGGCTCCGTCGCCACCACGCTCATGGTTGGCGCGTTCACTAGGGTGAGAAAGCCCGCGCCGCCCACCCACAAGGTTCCCGCCGCCGTCAATGCAACCGATGTTGGATGACCGCCCACGGCAACGGTCGCGGTTGCTGCCTCGGAGGCCAAGTTGACTCGAGTTACGGTTCCGTCCGTGTAATTGGCCACGTATGCGGCGCTCCCGTCCGAAGATACAACCAATGCAACAGGCTGGTTGCCCACAGTTACGGTAGAGATAACCGAGCCGCTGGTGAGATCGAGGATGCTGACGTTGTTGCTGCCGGAATTGGCCACAACGGCGCGAGTCGTTCCGGTAAAGGCGATCTCAACCTCCCCGTTGCCGTACGTATTCTGAACGGTTCCAGACGAATATGCGGCAACGGCGGTCGGGTTCAATCCGGTGTTCACCGCTGCGCCGTTAATGAGAACTTGATTGAGCGAATACAAGGATACCACGGGAAAGTTATAAGAACTTCCACCCGAAGTGCATTGCGTAACCCAACCTCCACCCGTAAACTCCTGATAGCAGTTTCGGGTGGTTACTGTCAGAGCGCCCGCCGCCACCCCGAATGGATTCCCCGCGATCGTTTGGCTGCTGGCAATGGAAAGCAGATTGGTGCCTGCCGGTGAAAAGCCTGGTGAACTGTTAATCTTGTTCACCACAGCCAACGAATAGCCATTTTGCGTAAGAGTGGCCGGGAACGGGAAGGTTGCTTGCGTTCCGTCGCTGCTGACGCTCGTCGCGGTTTCGGTGGCCACTACGGTTCTTGACCCATTGTAGACGTACAGCAAGGGCATACCGTATGTCGTATGTAAGGGTGCCTCTGATGACAGAGTTAGAGTCTGCGGCTGTTGTCCGATAACCGCAAACCTCGTGGAGGCTCCGGGAATGCCATTATCAATGGTGCCGGGGCCGCCATTATATGGATAATAACAATCGTCCTCGAAGCCCGTCTGCTGAAACGTGTATTCATCGTAATCCTCATAAGTCCAAGTTCGATCGCCTGAAGTATCCTGTCCCTCTGCAATCAGGTCGGCCTCTCCACAATAGAATGGCAAGGTAAACACGTGGTTCCAGTATGCTGGCGCTCTGCCACCCGCCACCCAATAATCTGTATCGTCCCCCGGAGGAGCGTCTGGATAACCACCCTCATATCCGTTATAGCTTTCTACAGTACCCTGGGCAATCGTATTCGCATCGTCATTTACCCACCCACCGGATACGGTTACATCAGGTACAGCCTGCGGAGGTCCAAATTTACCATAGGGGTTCTGAAATCTTTGAGCTACGGTCACGTAAAACCCTCCTGCCGGCGGCGGTGGGCTTTGGCACCCGGCAAGCACGAAAGCGATAGAGAGAAACAAGCTGGCTACGATTCTGCCTTTTTGGTTCATATGACGCTCCTTTTCGAGCCTTTCAAATTTTCAACGTCGTGGCTATGTCATTCAACAAGTGAATGAAATCTGTCCGGGAATGGCTGGCATAATACTGCAAGAGATGGGCGCGCGCTGGTGGGATACCAGGTCCAATGACACTGGGGCCAGAGGAGGATAGGGGAGCCGGGGGAGTCCCGACGTTTTCGATCAGCGTTTCCAAGATGTAGACAGATTCGCCCGGATAGCAGTAGGTTCCGTTCTTCTCGCGTGAAATCAGTGCGGGCAGTTGTTTCTCCCACCCGCTCCTTTCCGACTCCACGGAGTCCAAATTCGCTTTCAACCAAACCGGAGCCCCCGTCCGCCGCATGAGATCGTTGAAAGCCTTCGCTATCTCGACCTCAGCGATGAGTTTTCGCTTCCCTTGTCGGGCCATCACTTCGGCTCGGGCCAAACGATCAGTGAGCGAGTCAGCATAGGACTCTTCTCCGCCACGAATACCAGGGAGCATCTGTATCAGGTGCTTGCTGTATGCGCGAATCCCGTTAGGATCGCTGGCCTCCGCTTCCTTATTGAGCGTATCCATCATGTTCGGAGGCTGTGGGGGGGGCTGCGATAGAGCGATCCGTGGAGTCAATGCAGCGCCGATCGCAAGTGCCAGAGCCAAGCATTTCAGTCTTCCCATACGGCTCCTCCTATCGTTGGGAGCTATCCTAGCATGGATCGTGAACCAGTCAAGTTAATTCTTCGTTAAAGCAGAATTACACCAAGAGCAGCCTCTCAAAAGCCGAGTACGCCGGCCAGGTTATTGAACAACGTAACGGTTGCTTTGCGATTGTGGTTTCTTGAATGCAAGAAGAGGAGCCACTGTGCATCTGGGCCCTTTGCAATGTGAGCAACCGCGCCCCCCTCCGCTCCATTTCGCCGGGAGTCCATTTGCGTGAGTGTTTGAGCACTGTCCAGATTCCCTTCGTGGAGCACTCCATCTTCCGACATCAGGAGATAGAAGAGAAAGACAGCTTCGCCCGGGTTACAATTCGTTCCATTGCGATACGCCGAAAGCAGCGCGGGGAATGCCTTGATTGACACTGCGTGTTCTCTGAATTTCCGCATGGATGTTTCGTCCGCTCTCAGAGATGACGGTGCACCGATCATGGCCATCAGTTCGTTGAATGCCCGAACAACATCGGCTTCTGCCACTAACCTCCCTCTGCCCGCTCGTGCCATCTGCTCCGCCTGCGCCAGGCGGTCGGCAAGCGGTTTTGTGTCTATTGTTTCTGCTTCTTGGGGCACAATCAAGCCAATCAGTCCCTCACTGTACTTGTGAATCCCGGCAGGATCATTGGCCGCGGCTTCCTGATTGAAAAGACAAAACAAGACCTGCGCACAGTGTGGAGGTTGTTGTCCTGCCGCCAGCGGAGATACAGCAGCGCCAATCAGGAGCGCCAAAGCCAAGCATTTCATTCTTCCCATCTGGCTCCTCCAATCGTCGAGAGTTATCCTCGCATGGCTCGAGAATGTGTCAAGTGAATTCTCGGTTAAAACATAATCGCACCGAGAGCAGCCTCTCAAAAGCCGAGTATCCCGGCCAGGTTATCGAACAACGTAACGGTTGCTTTGCGATTGTGGTTTCTTGAATACAAGAAGAGGAGCCATTGTGGGAAGAATCCGGCGGATTACACCATTGCCGTTCATGTGCGATCTTCGCATCTGTTAGCACTGTCGCTTACCGGTAGTGCACTGTCGCTTTCCAGTAGTACACAGCACTTGGATGTCGTCATCGACGGACAGAAATACGAGTTGGAAGCCTGGCCTCTATATGTGCTGCTTCCTGTCGGCGACTACAAGGCGCGGTTATCCAATGAGAAAATCGCCAAGAACCGCGAGTATTCGCGTGTCTATGAGCTTCTGTTTGCGGATGGAGCCACACGCAGATACACCGTGCTGGGCGAATCGGAATAACGCGATACCGGAAAGCGGCGAAACGCGCCGTGCCTCTCTTTCTTCTATTCGCCTTTAGTCCGACGAACGGGCAATGCGAGCATCCCTACCGGCGACAACCGAAAAATAGCCCGCCCACCGCAGTGGCGCGTGGCTGTATACTTCACTGGTTATGCAGGTATTTGCGATTCTTCCCGCGGCGGGGTTGGGAACCCGGATGGCCGGTCCGCAGCCCAAGCAGTTTCTCATCCTCGATGGCGTTCCCATCCTGATTCACTCGCTGCGCGCCTTTGCGGCGGTGGAGCGGGTGACGGCGATCTACGTGGCCGTGCGCAACGCCGAAATCGAACGCGTCGAGGCTCAAGTTGCCGAGTACGGCTTTGCCGGCCGGGTGAGCGTGGTCGAAGGCGGCGACAACCGCCAGCAGTCGGTCTCGAACGCGCTCGCCGCACTTCCCGCCGAGGACGACGACATTGTGCTGGTCCACGACGCGGTGCGCCCGCTCATCGATGCCGCCACCATCGGCCGAACCATCGATGCCGTCATCGAGCACGGAGCGGCCATCGTCGGCCTGCCTGCCGTGGACACCATCAAGCAGGTGGAGCGGACTGCCCACGGCGCGATCGTCACCTCGACCATCCCTCGCGAGTTCGTGGTGCTGGCCCAGACACCGCAGGGCTTCCGCGTTGGCCTGCTGCGCAGTGCCTTTGCCGAGGCCGCCGCCGACGGCTTCATCGGCACAGACGAAGCCTCGGTCGTCGAGCGCGCCAGCCTCCCGGTCGCCGTCGTTCCCGGCTCTCAGGTCAATTTGAAGATTACCCAGCCCCGCGATCTGGAACTGGCCGAGTTCTACCTTTGCCAGCGCGGGGGCCGATAAGGATGACAGGGCAATAACATACTTCGCAAAGTAGAGGGGTAGATTCGGCCGGCAAGGCTGAGGCCTTGCGTTGGGCCAGCGTTGCGCAAGCGACAACAAGGCGTATCGGAAAAGATCAAGGCGGAAGCGACAAGCGAACGGCGGAGAGAGGCATGACCGAATGTAACGGCGAAAACAGCAGTTAGAGCATTTTCGCTAAAATGCCCTAAACTCTATCGGACGAATGCTTTCCACTCGGCATCCTCCCACCGCACCGCGCCATCTGAGAAAATGGGTCAGTGAATCGAGCGCAACATTCCGTCTTCCCGCGGCCGGCAGTTTTTGCGGTTCTCACGGCTCTCGCACTGGCGGCCGCCGCAGGGCATATTCGCGCCCAGGCCTCCAATCCGTCCTCCGCCGCCAACCCATTTTTCGGCAGCGTGACCGCGCATCCGGCCACATACGAGACACTCAGGCTCTCGCTTGACGACGCGGTCAAACTCGGCCTGAAAAACAACCTTGGCCTCAAGGAAGCCGAGAACCGGGAGAAATTCCTGCAAGGGCAAAAAGAACAAGCCTTGCAGGAGTTCCTGCCCACCGTCACCCTCACCGGAGAGACCGGCGTTCACCAGCAAAACCTGGCCGCGCTGGGCTTCGGCCCCGGCGTCATCAAAGACTTTGCACCGCTGTTTCCCGGCGGAGTTGTTCCCGCCGGACTCTCCGAAGTTGTCCGCGACGAGCTGACCGAAGGGCAAATCCACTTCAAACAGACGCTCTTCTCCGGCCCGGTCATCGCCGCCTGGAAGGGCGTCAAAGCCGCTGAAAATGCCGCTCATTTCGCCAAAACATCGGCCCGCGGGGAAGTGGTGCAACAGGTGGCCTCGGCCTATCTGCACACCATCGCCGCCGCCAGCGAAGTGAACAACGCCAGGGCGCTGGAAGCCGAAGACCGGATGCTTTTCGACCAAACCCACGCCGCCCACGAAGCTGGAACCGTCGCCAATCTCGATGAACTGCGCGCGCGGGTCCAGCTTCAGGCGCAGCAACAGGTTCTTTTCGCAGCTGAGAACGCCCAGGAAAAGGATCTGATCCTGCTCAAGCGCGAGATCGGCATCGACCCCGGCCAGAAGATTGCCCTCACCGACCCCGCGCCCTATGGCGATCTGGCAACGCAGACTCCGGAAGAGGTTCTCGCCGTCGCCATCAAGAACCGCCAGGACTACCAGGAACTCCAGAATCGGGCCGTCGAGTTCAAGGCCATCCACAGCGCCTATCGCAGCCAACGTCTGCCCAGCCTCAGCTTCAGCGGCAACTACGGCGTCAGCCAGGTGGGGGGCGTCGGTTCGCACGGAGACTTCGTCGCCGAGGGTACCCTCAGAGTCCCGCTCTTCCGCGAAGCCGCCTTGCGCGGCGATGCGGATGCCGCTCGTGCCGAGGTGGCCGCCATCGAAGCTCAACTTGCCGACCTTCGCGGCCACATCGACCAGCAAGTGCGTTCCGCGCTTCTGGACGTGAACGCGGCTTCAAAACTGGTGGAAGCGGCCCGCTCCAACGTCGATCTAGCCACCCGCGCCCTGAGCGACGAAACCGACCGCGTAAGCGCCGGGGTGGACGACAATCTACCTCTGGTCGCCGCGCAAGCGACTCTGGCCGCCGCCCAAAGCAGCCTGGTTGAAAGCCTCTATCAGTACAACCTCGCCAAGTTGGCTCTGGCCCGCGCCGCCGGGATCCTCGAACAGCAGTACCGGGCTTACCTGGGGCGGTAGAGCCGGTTCCGCCTTGCTGGCGCGGCAGTTAGAGCAACCCACGACCCGCTTGGTCGCTGTCGGGCCAGAGACTATCTTCGAGGCTTTTCACGCACTGCGCAAGCGATTGCAATCGCACTCGAATCGCTTGCAATCCGCGATCAGTTCGCAGCAGGCGCGGTCGCGGCGGTTCCGTTCAGCGCGATCTGCTCGTAAGTGGCGCGCAGATACTTGTATGGATTCACCGGAACCCTGTGGACGCGCACCTCATAGTGCAGATGCGGTCCGGTGGCTCTCCCCGACTGGCCCACGTAGCCGATAATCTGGCCGCGGCTGACGTGCTGGCCAGGCAGAACCGCGACACCGGAAAGATGCCCGTAGACTGTCAGCAGGTCGTGCCCGTGGTCGAGCACAAGTTGCAGGCCATAGCCGGCACCCATCGAGGTGTCAGTCACATCGGCGTCGCCGGCGGCGCGGACCGGCGTCCCATAAGGCGCTTCTATATCGAGACCGGAGTGAAAGGCGCCTTCTCCATTGATCGGATCTTCGCGTTGACCGAAACCGGAACCGATGCGGCCTTCGACGGGCCACAGCGAAGGCGCATCCGCCAACTCCGTCCAGTCTCCGGTGAAGCTAGGCGAGAGGCCGCTTTCGAGCGCGCGGGTGACCTGGCCGGAGAGCGCTTGCGCTCGCAGCGCATAAAACCGATCGAAGGAGAACTTGACTTGCTGCTGAGTAGCGTCGCCTGCAAACGTGGGGTGCGCGGCGGTGGCGCCGGCGGCGGGCGCGGCCTGGGCCAATTTGTTCTGCTTCAGCCCATAGAGCGCGGTGATTTCGCTGGCCAGGGCGCCCAGCGAGGCCACCTGCACATCGCGGTCGCGCGCGATCTGGGCCATCTGCTTGTAATTCTTGCGCAGCGTCTCCCGTTCCTCGCGGACTTGATTGAAGCTCTCGGTCTTCAATAGCATACGAGTGTAGGAACCGGCCAGTCCGACGATGGTGAACGCTCCCACGAGAGCCGCGCCCACGAATCCGTAGACATAGCCCAGGGGCAGCGGAATCTTGCGAATGCGGCCATCCTCGTCGCGGGCCACAAATAGGATGTAATAGCGATTGCGGAGCATATTTCCACTCTCATCCCGGCAACCGCCAGGCAGCCATTCGCGGCTCATTCGACAACCCGCAAGGCAAAAGCGAACATCCTTGACAGAAGACGGAACAACTTATGTCCAAATCTGGGGCACTTTCGCGTCGTTCCCCAAGTCTATCACCGCGCTCCACCGTGAAGTCAACGAAATCCGGCGGAAAAATCATTTGCATTTCCGTGATTTCCCAGCGCTGGGTTGCATTCCCACAACGGCGCGATTCGTCCATCGGCGGCGAAGCAGCGTTCGGCCTCACCGCGGGCGGTAGCGGTGACTTATTATGATTGCGATGAAACCGAAACGGATCGATTCCCGCGCCAACGCCGGTTCGAGCGAACTGGCCCTGATTGCACATATCCGCCGCCGGGCGTCTCAAACCTCCCGGAGCGGCCTGCGTCTGGGGATCGGCGACGACTGCGCCCTGCTCGCCCCGCGCACAGGCGAGGAACTGGCAGTCACCACCGACCTGTGCATTGCCGGCCGCCACTTCCGCCTCGACTGGCATCCGGCCGAATCCGTCGGTCATCGCGCCTTGGCGCGCGGATTGAGCGATCTGGCCGCCATGGGTGCCCGGCCGATCGCTGCATTTCTTTCCCTGGGGTTGCCGCGCGAACTCACCGTTCGCTCCGGCCGCGCCCGCCCCTGGGTGGAGGGCTTTCTCGACGGCCTGCTGACGCTGGCCGAGGCCAACAAGACCCCTCTGGCGGGAGGCGACTTGGCCGAATCGCCATTGGCTTTTGCCGATATTGCGCTGGTGGGCGCGGTTCCACTGGGAAAAGCCCTGCTTCGATTCGGCGCTCGCCCCGGTGACTTGCTCTACGTCACCGGTACGCTCGGCGGAGCCGCCGCCGGTCTGGCCCGCCTGACCAAATTGGCTGGACCGCCCCAGATTCCGCCTGCGCCTCCACCGCGCATTCCAAAGAATCTGGCGGAGTTGCTTGCTCCTCACTTATACCCCCAGCCGCGCATCGCACGAGGTCGCTGGCTGATGCACCGCCGCCTGGCCACCGCCGCTCTAGACCTCAGCGACGGCCTCTCGACCGATCTGGCCCACCTTTGCGAAGAGTCCGACGTAGCCGCCGAAGTCGATTCCGAAGCTCTGCCCATCCATCCCGAAGCAACCCTCAAACAAGCCCTTCACGGCGGCGAGGACTACGAACTGCTCTTCACCGCTCGACCCACCGTCCGTATACCGCGCGGAATAGCCGGCCTCCCCATCGCGCGGATAGGCCGAATCGTCACACCGCGCTCCGGCCAGCCCGCAGTCACGCTTATCTCATCGCAAGGCCGTCGTCCTCTCAAACCTCAGGGTTGGGAACATTTCTCCTGAGCTTGCTCGTATCAAGGCCGTGAGAAGGCCTCCGGGAAAGTGTTTCCATCCGCTCCAGCCCGGATTCTCGGAGCCGCGGGAGTAGTCGCTACAGCAGCTTGCCCGCCGCCAAATCCCGGATCAGCCCGCGGTCGGCGGCCAGAAAGTCGTAGTCGGGCAACTCGTCGAGTCGGACCCAGCGAAACTGATGGTAGATGTGGTTCTCGATCTCGCCCAAAAACTCATGCACCGCGAAAAACTGCAAATCGACGGCTCCGCCGCGGCGGTAATTGTGGCGTACGCGAGTTACAAAGGGGCCGATGGTGGCCTTGATGCCCAGTTCCTCGTCCAGTTCGCGGGCCAGCGCTTGTTCGGCGCTCTCCCCGGCCTCGATCTTGCCGCCTGGAAACTCCCACTGCAAGGCCATCGGCTGGCCGGGACGGCGCTGGCCGATTAGCACTTGGCCGCCGCGCACAATCAGCGCCGCCGCCACGAAGCGGAGGGCCGGGCCGGCAGTGTTGGGATGGGTTTGTTCTTCCACGACTTCTAGTGTAATCGCGCAGAAGGATTTGCCGCGATGCGGCAAGTTTTCAGCAGGGCAATCGCATGAACGCATCGTGAAGAATCCGTCCTCCCGGAGGGAGGTAACGAAGATAGCCCAGGGTGAAACCCTGGGAGAGCGTCAGGTCCAGAGATTCCCGCCCCGGCGGGGCGGCGCGAGGCTCAAATCGTATAGAGAGATTCTGCGATCTATGAAACCGAATTCGCTCCACCCTTACGGGGCGGATTCTCTTCCCTTTGCCTTTGCATCCTGCCCAGGGTTTCGCTGCGCTTCACCCTGGGCTACTTTCAACCGCTCCCTCCGGGAGCAAGGCAAGATTCCGTTCATGCGATAGCCCTGAAGTTCTCAGCCTGCGCCTTCTTCTCCGCCAACCGCCGCGATCTCCTCCGCGCCCTGGGGCCTGAAGCAGCCCCAGCCGTTCCTGGCCGCAGCCGCAAGCAAGGCAGGCGATGGGTTGACCGGGAAGGCGTGGCGCGCGGTTCGTAGCATGGCCAGATCGTGGATCGAGTTGCCGAAAGCCGCATCGGGCCGCGCCACTCCCACCCGCGCCAGCGCCGTCACCTTGCCTTCGTCGGTGGGCACGTCCACGATCTCGCTGGAGATGATGCCCTGGGCGACGCGGACCTCGGCAGCCAGCACACGGTTTTCCGGAAATCCGAAGTCGCGCACACCCTCTGCGACCACCCATTTATTGGTGGAGCTGACTGCCCACAACTCCACGCCAGCCTTGCGCAGCGCGGCCACCAGCGCGGCCATCTCCTCGAAGATGCGCCCCCGCACAAACTCCCTGACGTACTCGGCGGCGGCCGCGCGCAGCTCCCGTTCCCGCAGCCCCGCGTATATCTGCACCATCTCGCCGCAGATATCCAACTCGCTCACATAGCCTGCCTGATAGGCCCGGTAGCGGGTATCGATCCAGTCGGCGGTCGAACGCGAAACCAAGCCCTGTTCCAGCGACCAAGTCATGAATCCGGAACCAGCGTCGCCACTCCACAGCGTCCCATCGCAATCGAAGACGGCGACTTTGGGGTTGCAGCCCAGCACCAGCCGCTCGAACTCTGCGGCTGACCAGGGGCGGATTTCAATCTGCGTTTGCGTCAAACGTTCCTCAATGCTGCTCGAATATTCATCCGACTACATTCTCGCCCAACCCGCCTGTTTTTGCACGTGGAGGACTCCATATTGGATCATGCGTCCACTATTAGGTACTGAATCTTTGATTTTCCAGGAACACATGGGCATCGTCCGCTTCATAGAACACTAAACGGACCTGTTTCACGACCGATCCGCCGGTTAAAACAGATTCGATTGTTTCCGATACCACAGGTGCTGCCTTGTCCCGAGGGTAGCCATAGGCCCCAGTTGAAATTGCTGGAAATGCGATCTTGCGGAACCTATTTTCCGTGGCCAACGCGAGAGAGTTTCGATAGCAGGACGCAAGCATAAGAGCGTTAGGTTCGCGGCCCATTTCCCTGATCGGTCCGACCGTGTGAATGATGAAGCGCGCAGGGAGGCGACCTGCCGAAGTAAGTACAGCATCGCCCGTAGGCAATCCTTGGGGATAGCGAGTGCGGCGGATTTCGCGGCACTCTTCCAGGATTCGCGGTCCGCCTTCCTCGTGGATCGTTCCGTCCACGCCCCCTCCGCCCAGGAGTGTACTATTGGCAGCGTTCACAATCGCGTCAACTTCCTGCTTTGTGATATCACCCACCAAAACCAGAACTTGGCCGGACAGGAAGGTTTCCAGAATCTCTGAAGGCTCCATGGCTGAATCTTCCCCTGTTCGGAATGCCTGGACGAACTGAAAGTGGCGATCAAGCCTGCGCGGCTAGGCTAATAGTAATCCAAGTTTAATCCCGTTTCCGGAAACCGTCTCACTCGCAACGCTTTGAAGAAGTGTCCAATGGAACGTCAGCACCAAGCCGCGGCACGGGGTTATGACTTTGATTCCATGATGAACCTGGTACGGCGCGGTTCGCCCGGTCGTCCGGGGCGGGGTGAATGCGCCGATAATCGGCTCTATGGATACCGCGCGCAACCTTTCGCTGCTCAAGGAGTACCAGGCGTATCTGAGAGTCGAAAAGGGCTTGCGCCCGCTCACCTGCGAGGCCTACGACGGCGACCTGAATACCTTCGCCGAGTTCATCGAGGGCCGCGAAGGGGTGCTTTTGACCGCCTCCGGGCAGGACGTTTCCGCCTTCCTGGGGCATCTTCGCGCCCACGGCATCGATGCCCGCTCGGCGGCGCGCAAGCTGAGCTGTCTGCGCGGCTTTTACAAATGGCTGCTGCTGGACCGCCGCATCCAACACGATCCCACCGTCCATATCGAGTCGCCCAAGGCCTGGAAGGTGCTGCCCAAGGCGTTAGCCGAGCCGGAGGTGATCGAGATGCTGGAGCGGGCGCGCCTGAACGTCTCACACCCCCAGGCGCGGGCTACGGCCTTGCGCGACAGCGCGATTCTGGAACTGCTCTACGCCGGCGGCCTGCGCGCCTCCGAACTCACTGCCCTCTCCACCGGCGACCTGGCCCTCGACCAGGGGCGCGTTCATGTGCGCGGCAAAGGCGACAAGGAACGCATTGTGCCGCTGGGGCGCTCCGCGCTTCTTGCTTTGGAAGAGTATCTAAGGCAGGGAAGGCCGCATTTGGCCCGCATCAGCTCGGCGAGGACAACCAATCCCACGCGGCCGGACTCGCTGCGTCAGGATGCCTCGCGGCTGTTTCTCTCCCTGCGCGGAATGCCGCTGACCCGCCAATGGATATGGCATCTGGTGAAGATCGCCGACAACTCCGCCAGCCCGCATGGCTTGCGCCACAGTTGCGCCACCCACATGGTCGAGCACGGGGCCGATCTGCGCAGCGTTCAACTGCTGCTGGGCCACGCCGACATCTCCACCACGCAGGTCTATACACACGTGGCTCTCGGCCATCTCAAGGCCGTGCATCGCAACCATCATCCCCGCGCCAAGCTGCGCAAGCCGGAGCCGCCTCGCGACGATTCGCGCGGCGGCTTGCATCTCGTTGAGCGCGGCAATTCGCTGCCCTCCGGCCAGTCCGAGGAGACGCCTTGAGCGCCGCGTTCACTCCGCCGCGGGTGCCCCAGGTCCCGCGTTTGGGATTTGGGAATGCACCTCACTTGGATGCGCTGGTTGCCGAATACCTGCGCGTCTTGGCCGGTGAACGCGGCGCCAGCCCCCACACCCTGCGCGCTTACCAACGTGAATTGCGCGACTTTGCCGCCTATATTGCCGAATCCTACGGAGAAGATCGAAGCCTGGAAGCCATCGAGCACACCCACATCCGCGCCTATCTGGGAACGCTCTACGATCGCGGCCTCTCCAAGGCTTCGGCGGCGCGGGCGCTGGCCGCCATTCGCAGTTGGTTTCGCTGGCTGGCGCGCGCCGGCCTCCTGGAGCGCAATGCGGCCTCGCTGGTGGCCACGCCGCGGCTGCCCAGGCATCTGCCCCGCGTTCCCTCCATCGAGCAGATGAACCGCGCGGTGGACTCGGTGGGCGAGGACGCGGCAAGCTGGCCGGCGCGAGATACGGCGATTCTGGAACTCCTCTACGGCTGCGGCATCCGCAACGCCGAGTTGACCGGCCTGAACCTCGACGACATTCACTGGGCCAACGAAGCGATCCTGATTCGCGGCAAGGGCCAGAAGCAGCGTCTCGTTCCGCTCGGCGACGCGGCCGCGCAGGCGCTCAGAATCTATCTTGCCGAGCGGGCGGCGCGGCTGGCGGCGGCGGGCGAGGGCAGGGAACGGGCAACTCCCGCGCTCTTTCTCAATCTGCAACTCCGCGGTTTGGGAAAACCCGGCGGACATGCGCGGCTCACCACCCGCAGCGTTGGCCGCATCGTCAAGCGCATCGCCATCCTCCGCGGACTCTCCGCCGACGTGCATCCACACACCCTGCGCCACGCCTTCGGCGCCCATCTACTGGAGGAGGGCGCCGACCTGCGCGCCATTCAGGAGCTGCTCGGCCATGAGCGCCTCTCCACCACGCAACGCTACACGCAACTCACAGTCGCGCAGTTGGAGCGGGTATACGATAACACCCACCCCAGGGCTCGGTAGCCCGGTCCGCCACAGAGTTCGTCGATCGGCAGTGTACATAACGCACATCCTCGGCGCGTGTGGAACTCAGCGGCTTTTGTCGCTGCGGTTCGGCTTGCGACTCCGCCCCGAGCTCGGCATCGCGGCGCGGATCGATATCGATGATCCGGATTTATCCCAAACTTCGGCATTACACTTTCCACATGGACAACGAACGCATTCGCGCGATCTGCCTGGCGCTGCCCCACGCGGCGGAGACTCTGAACTGGGGGCATCACCTGGTATATTGGGCGGGCGAGCGGGAGATCGGCGGCAAGATGTTCGCCATGACCGATCTGGACGGCACGGGAATCGGCGTACTGTGGTTCCACTGCGGGGCGGAGCGGTTCCACGAGTTGCTTGAGAATGAGGGAATCCGGCCCGCGCCCCACCTAGCGCGGGCGCATTGGGTCGCGCTGGAGCGCTGGGATGCGCTCCGTCCAGGGGAGATTGAGGAGGAACTTCGGCAAGCCCATGCGCTGATCCACGAAAAACTGCCCAACCGCACCAAGACCTTACTGGCACTTCCCGAACAGGAGCGGGCAAAGATAGTCCACGAACGGAAAAAGCAATTGGCGGCGCGGGAGAAATCAAAGCCGACCTAACGTCGGGAACCGCGCGCACGGCGCCATGAAAAAATTATTTGCGCGGTATTCGCGCTGGATTCACAGTCCATTAACAATTCCTGGCGGATAATACTGATGTGATTCAGCAAGAACGGCAGAAGGTCCCGATGAAGTTGGAGGTTGGTTTCACTTCTCTGGTGGAGCTCTCCCTTCCCACACACGCTCTGCCCGTGCTCCTTTCGCGGACAACTCCCTCGATTCATGCCGAAGTCGGCCGTTATCGGCTGCGTATGGCGGAGACCGCGGAAGACCGCGATGCCGCCTGCCGGTTGCGCTTCAAGGTCTTCAACATTGAGTTGGGCGAGGGGTTGGAAAGTTCCTATCGGACGGGATTGGACACCGACCGCTACGACTTGATCTGTGAGCACCTGCTGGTGGAAGACAAGCTGGAGGACAATTCCTCCCGGCGCATCGTTGGCACCTATCGGATGCAATCCGGCACGAGCGCGGCGCGCAATCTGGGCTACTACTCCGAGCGGGAGTTCAGCTTTGCCCCTTATGAACCTCTGCGGGCCGGCATTCTTGAGTTGGGCCGCGCCTCGATCGACCGCGAGCATCGAACTCCCGAGGTGCTGACGCTGCTGTGGAGGGGGATCGCGCAGTACGCTACCAATATGGGACTGCGTTACCTGATCGGTTGCTCGTCCATCAATTCGAGCGATCCAAACGAGGGCTGGAGGATGTATCGTCAACTTGAGCATTGGCGGGTCTCGCCGGAGTTCGAGACCGCGCCGACCGCGGCTTTCGCCTGTCCCATCGAGCGGGAGGGCGCTCCGTCACAGCCGTCGCCCTACCCTCAGGAATCGAACCCGATGGAACCGGCTCTATCGGCTCTCGCCCCAGCTCCGGTCAAGGTTCCCAAGTTGCTGCGAACCTATCTGGCCATCGGCGCGCGCATCGGCGGGCCGCCGGCCTGGGACCGCGAGTTCGGTACCATCGACTTCCTTACCTTGCTCGATCTCAAGCTGCTTTCGGACTCGGCTCGCAACCGCTTCCTGGCTCCCCTCACGCAGTGATCTTCCGTGCTCTCCGGCGCGCTGTGGCGCTGGGATCGGTACTGGCCTTTTGCATCCCCCGCCTGTGGCTTTGGCGTTTGCGCGGCCCGCTGACGCTGGAGCGCCGCGCCCGCTGGGGCCAAGCTACGGGACGGCAGATGATTGCCAGCCTGGGCATCCGCATCAAGGTGACCGGCCACCCGCCCAATGGCGGCCTGCTGGTCTCCAACCACCTCAGCTACCTCGATGTCCTCATCTACGGCACCGTGCTGCCCTGCTTTTTCGTCTCCAAGGCCGAAATCCGACGCTGGCCCTTCTTCGGATGGATGTCGCGGGCCGGCGGAACGATCTATGTCGAGCGTTCGAGCCGGAGCAGCGCAATTTCAGTCGCCGAGCAGATAGCCGAACGGCTCCAGGGGCCGATTTCGGTCCTGCTCTTCCCCGAGGGCACCAGCACCGACGGCAGCCGGTTGCTGCCCTTTCGCTCCCGGCTCTTCGCGCCCGCGGTCGAGGCCGGCGCTCCGGTCACCGCGGCCGCCATCCGTTACGTGGTTGCCGACGGCACCCCGGAGCGGGAACTGTGCTGGTTCGGCGACGCGGCGTTTCTGCCTCACCTCTGGAAGGCGCTGGGAACGCCCGGCTTCTCCGCCGAAGTATCCTTTGGCGAGCCGCAAATCTATCCTGATCGCCGCTCCGCCGCCCATCGGACCCAGGCCGAGATCGCCGCCCTGCGGGAATGCGGCGTGCTCGCTTCTCAATAGACCGGATCGAATTTTCAATTCAATTGCGACGGATCGCAGGCGCCTGATTCCCGCGCAACTCGCAGCGTATCCGCGATGCTCTCGGCCCAACTTTCAATCTCGCTCCAGTCGCGAAAGTCGCCTGGGGGAAACAGCGCATTGTCGCGGTTGACGGGAAGCATCGTTAAAAGCCGGTGCGCGAACCCCAGCTTGGCGAGGTACATGGCTCCGAAGAAGACGCGATGGTCCTTGGGGTGTACGGCCTCTTGAAACTCCGCGATCTCTTTGGGCACCGTGACTTCGCGCAGGTCGCGGCCCTGATCGTCGTTCGGCTTGACGCCCAGCGGGCCGCACTCCGTGCTTCTCTGTCGCCTGGGCTGCGTTGTCGCTGGTAGATACTTGGTCGCCATAGGCCAACTTGATGGCGTCTACGGCACACTCCTTGACCGTTTCGGCCAGTTTTTCCACCCGCGCTCGGTCCTATCCATCGGCCGCCGTAACGTGCAAGGCCAGCAGATACCCCAGTTTAGGGGGCCAGAAACGACCCTCCTCATCCGTCACATCGCTCGGGTAGCCCGACCGGACTCGTTTTCCCATGCCTCTATCGTCAAGCAGTCAACTCTCTATCCCCTATCCAAGAGCGAACAAATGGATAAAGTAATAACAGGGGCTAGGCCACGCCGCTGTAGTTTACCCTTGTTCCAGGGAGAACGAAACAGCATCATGGCTTATCCCGCAATCAAGTTCGGCACCGACGGTTGGCGCGCCGTCATCGCCGACGATTTCACCTTTGCCAATGTGCGCATCGCCGCCGCCGCCATCGCCGCCTACGTTCACGCCACGGAGAACCCAGCCAAGGGCCTCTGCATCGGCTACGATACGCGCTTTGGGTCGATGGCTTTTGCCCGCGCCTGCGCCGAGGCGGTGGCCGCCACCGGCATTCCGGTGCAGTTGGCCGACCGCATCACGCCCACCCCGGCGCTCAGTTGGGCAGTGCGTGAGCGCGGCAAGGCGGGCGGAATCATGATTACCTCCTCGCACAACCCGGCGCAGTGGAACGGCGTGAAGTACAAGGGCTGGTACGGCGGCTCCGGCAAGCCCTCGATCATCGCTGAGATCGAATCCATGCTGGGGCAGCCCGTGCCCCGCCCCGCGTCGCCCGCCGCCATCGAAGAAGTCGATTTTCTGCCCCCGTATCTGAAGGCCATTGAGAGCTTCACCAGCCTAGACCCGCTGGCGAAGTCGGGGATGAAGTTCGGGATCGACTCGATGTACGGCGCCGGCGGAACCCTGGTTTCCGATATCTTCACCCGCCTCGGCGTGGCCCACGTGCAGATTCGCGCCAATCCCGATCCGCTCTTTCCCGGCATCAACCCCGAGCCGATTGAGCCGCATATCCGGGCCCTGGGCGAGGCGGTGGTGGCCAACGGCTGCCAGGCCGGCCTCTGCACCGACGGCGACGCGGACCGCATCGGCGCCACCGACGAGCACGGGAGCTTCGTCGATCCCCACAAGATATTCTGCGTCCTGCTGAGTTGGGCGCTTAAATACAAAGGCTGGCCGGGAGCGGTCACGCGCGCCTTCAACACCACCAAGATGCTGGACCGCATCTGCGCCAAGCACGGACGCGAACTCATCGAGCACGGCATCGGCTTCAAGTTCGTCTGCGACTATATGCTGGAGAGGGAGATCGTCATGGGCGGCGAGGAGTCAGGCGGCATCGGCTTCCAGCGCCACCTGCCGGAGCGCGACGGCCTGCTGAACTCGCTGCTCCTGGCCAACGCCATGGCCGAGGAAGGCAAGACGCTCGGCCAGTTGGTCGCGGACTTGCAGGCCGAGTACGGCGAGCACCAATACGACCGTATCGACCTGCACATCTCCGACCGGAGCAAGAACGACGCCATCGCCCGCGCCCGAGCGCTGAAGACGGGCGACCCGGCCTTTGCCGGAATGCCCATCCTGCGCCAGGAGGACCTGGACGGCGTAAAGTTCTATCTCGACAATCCTGAAGCCAAGACCAAACAGAACGCCGCCGAGACCTGGCTGTTGCTGCGCGCCAGCGGCACAGAACCGTTGCTGCGCATCTATACCGAGTCGTGTTCGAAGGAGTCGGTGGCCAAGCTGCTGGAGTCGGCGCGGAGCTTTACGCTGGGCGGGTAAGGAACCTTTGAGGGCATCCAAGGGCATTGGAGAAAAGCGCCTCATTTCCGCTGAGGAACCGCAAGGTGCCGAATCGCGGGCGGAAGGCCGCCGGACCAAACGGCGGCGACAGCCAATGCGCTCGTTGCCTATGATACGGCGGCAATGGCCGCCGCTATGCGATACTCATAAAGGTATGTATAAACGCATAGTTCTCAAACTTTCAGGGGAGGCGCTGGCGGGCGAACGCGGCTTCGGCCTGGATGCCGCCAAGGTCTCCGAGATTACCGGCGAGTTGGCCGACGTTCACGCCTTGGGAGTGGAAGTGGGTGTCGTGGTGGGCGGCGGCAACTTCTTCCGCGGCGTGGCCGAGCAGGCCAAGCAGATGGACCGCGTCAGCGCCGACAACATGGGGATGCTCTCCACGGTGATCAACGCCATTGCCCTGCAGGATGCCCTGGAACACCGCGGAGTGCAGTGCCGGGTGATGAGCGCGGTCTTCATGAACCAGCTTGCCGAGCCGTACATTCGCCGCCGCGCTACCCGTCACCTGGAAAAGGGGCGGGTGGTGATCTTCGCCGCAGGCATCGGCAATCCGTTTTTTTCCACCGACACGGCGGCCAGCTTGCGGGCCATGGAGATCAAGGCCGATGTGCTGCTGAAGGGGACCAAGGTCGAGGGCGTATACAACGCCGACCCAGTGATCTTCAAGGATGCTGTCAAGTACGACCGGATTACTTACATGGAAATGCTGCGCCAGGGACTGAAGGTGATGGACCTGACGGCGGTGAGCCTGTGCAAGGACAACAACCTGCCCATGATCGTCTTCAATATGAATCAGCCGGGGAATATCCGCCGCGTGGTGCTGGGCGAACAGGTCGGTTCGCTGGTGACGGCGTAATATCAGCTTCTAGCTACTAGCTTCCTGCTTTTAGCTCAAACCTGTCCTGGCCGGTGTTTCGCATACGGCTTGCGCTGTGCGCACGAGAGCGTTCAGTAGCTAGAAGCTAGAGGCTAGAAGCTGCGGAGTGGAGACAAGCAAGCCAGCACGATTGAATGCACTGACAGGGCTGCGCTGTTTCGCCGCCGTCAACGTGCTGTTCTTTCATTTTTCCGATCCGCAAACCTTCGGCTGGCTGGCGCCGGTGGTCAATGCAGGCTTCGTCTCGGTGAGTTACTTCATCCTGCTCTCCGGCTTTGTGCTGGCTTACAACTACTCCAGGAGGGCGCGGGCCGGCGAGTTGGATCGCGTCCGCTTCTGGAAGGCGCGCTTTACGCGAATCTATCCCATCTATCTTCTTAGTCTGCTGCTGAGCTGGAATGTCGTGGCGAAAGAGTACGGCGCGCACACCCATGCCATGTTTTGGACGGGCATGGCGTTGTCTCCGCTGCTTCTGCAGGGTTGGATTCCGTCGATCGCCATTTTCTTGAACACGCCCGCCTGGACCATGTCGGCCGAAGCCTTCTACTACGCGATCTTTCCCTGGCTGGCGCGCTGGAAGCGCCCAGAGCGGATACTGCCTCACCTGGCCAAAATGGCCGCCGTCTGGGCGCTGGGCATGGCCCCCGGCGCGCTTTATATGGCCTTCAACCCCGACGGCATCGCCCATCCCGACCGCTGGAGTTACGCTCCCTGGCTCGAGGCGCTCAAGTATACGCCCTACGCGCACGTAGCCGGCTTTGTCTTCGGGGTGATGCTGGCCGGCCTCGATGAGATCGTGCCGCGCGCCAGCAGTCTGCGCCTATGGCTCGCGTTGGGCGGCTTTGCCGCGATCTACGGCCTGCTCGCTCTCGGTCCGCTGGTGCCTTACGCGATCGTTCACGACGGCCTTCTGATGCCGCTCTTCGCCTGCATCGTTCTGGGGCTGGCCGGAGAAAACAGCCTGGCCGGCGCGTTGAGCTGGCGCCCGCTGGTTTTCGTCGGCGAGGCAAGTTACTGCATCTATCTTCTCCACTTCAACCTGTGGAGCCTGGTCCATGACTCGCGCATTCTGGATCGCCTGGGCCTGATGCGGTTCGACCCGTGGATCAGTTATGCCCTGATGATAGTCATGGCGCTCTTGGCGCTCCATCTGGTGGAAAAGCCTGCGCAGCGCCGACTGCGCAAATGGATGAGCGCGTAATTTCCCGGCGGAAGGTTCAGCCGCTCATATTCACGGGAAAATATTGAAGGAATCCATCGTCGAATTGCGTTGCTTGCGCGCGAAAAACATATATCGGCAATAACGGAAACAAGAAAGGGAAACGGCCCCGAATTGCGTTGCAAAGTTACAAAAAAATAGTTTGAATACAATCGATTTTTAGCTTGCAATCGCGAACCGACCTCGGATACTATCCGGTGAGCAAGAACCCGATGTTACATCGGGGACCTCCCCCAAAGGAAACGCAACATGAGAATCGCTTCCCTGGCAGTCGCCACGATGCTATCGCTTGCCGTGTCTTCGACAAGCTTCGCGCTACAACTCAAACCCAACGAACTTCCTGCCAACCTTCCTGGAACAACCTACTTTGCCGCTCTCCCCGAGGGCTTCGACGCCCTGTCGGCCAGCGATGAAGTCCTCGCGAATTACGGGCTGCCTCCGCGGCCGGACGCGGACGCCAACCCCAAGGCTTATGCCAGTTGGGCCAAGGCCATCGGCGCGTCGAAGATCCGCATCGTTCCCACGCTGGTGCAGACGAACCGCTATCACGGTCCCGCCAAGGCCGGCGAATCCAAGGTAGACAATGTCGGCACTGGCACTTCCTACAACTGGAGCGGCTTTCTGAACCTCAGCGGCGCCACAAACCGCGGTAGCACCTCCTTTTACTACATCATTTCGGACTTTGTCACTCCCGTCGCGCGTCAGGCCTTTGGCGCCTGCACCGGCGGCTGGGACTACGGTTCGTCCTGGGTAGGAATCGACGGCTGGAATTCCCCGGATGTGCTGCAAGCCGGCATCGGCTACGATGCGTATTGCAGCGGATCGACAACCAGCACTTATTACAACGTGTGGTATGAGTGGTATCCGGCCGGATCGGTAGGCATCAATCTGCCCATCGCTCCCGGCGACGACTTCTTCGTTGAAGTCTGGAGCACATCCACCACGCAAGGCTATGCCTACGTTGTGAACGAGAGCACCGACCAGTATGTGGATATTGGCTTCACGGCTCCGTCTGGAACCGCGCTGGAAGGCAACTCCGCCGAGTGGATTGTGGAGCGCCCCACCGTCAACGGGGCGTACGCGACGCTAACCAACTACGTCGACGATGTGTTCTGGGATGCCAATGCCTACACCTTTGCAGGCGTCAACTACCAACCCAGCAGCGCTTCATCTTATGCCATCACCGGATTGGATAACAGCGGCAACGCCGAATCGGCTCCCACGCTTCTCGGCGCTTCCGCATTCCTCATGTCCACGGAAGGATCGGCCTACTAACCCCGGCCAATCGTCCCATCGAAATCGTAACTCCAACTAAGCGTGGCGGCGGCCGCTGGGTAGCCGCCATGCTTAGTTGAAGCCGGGACAACGCCGTCAGCCATCCCATGGGTTGATGACAGCAATGCCGGCGGCGAAGAATGGCGCTGTATCGCGTGTGGCGACGGCAAACCCATGGACGGCGGCAATGGCGGCAATCTGGCCGTCGGCCACGGAGATAGCGATGCCTTTGCCCATCGCCCGGCTGACCAGCACGGCATAGGCCGCCGCGGCCTCCCGGTCGAAGGACAAAAAGCGCGTCCCGAAGAGTTGGTCCAGCAACTCCCTCAGCGACGTGGAGATCTCTCTTTTTCGTCTGCCATCGGGCAGAGATTCAATGCCAAAGAGCAACTCCGAAAGGTTGGTAGCCGTCAGGTAGAGGGTTTCTGCAGCCTGCCGGTCCAGCCATGATTGCACGACCGGATCGGCAAGCGGTTTCATCGGCTCCGAAATCACGTTGGTGTCCAGAACGATCATTCGAAGACTGCGGGTTCGGCCGGGGTTGGATCGCGGGCAACGTCGACATCGATACCTCCGAAACGCCGCCCGAAGGCGGCAAGCTCAGAGCCGATCTTGATCCGCGTCTTGGGAGAGACGGCTTCTTCCAAGATCACCCTAATCTCGGCCTCGGTGCTCCGCCCATTGTGCGCGGCGCGCAGTTTGAGGGCGCGGTGGGTTTCTTCGGGAAGGTTGCGAACGGTGACGGCAGGCATCGGCTTCGCCTCTCTATATTTCTGCCATCAATGATAGCATAGTGCAGTATCAGCCATCAAGAATGACCCAGCCTCAACAGCAGTTCTAAATGGCCGGAGGAACCCGGGTTGCTATATTCCTTCGCGTCCTGCTGTGCTGTTTTTGAGGTATGGAGATTTTTGAGTCGCTTTTGGCGGGGTTTCGCGCGGTCTGTGCG
>Ga0181520_10001434_pt1 | contig 48541 bp, 34 predicted proteins | sample PEATcosm2014_Bin_29_FD_132451 | JGI IMG/M metagenome (GOLD analysis project Ga0181520, IMG submission 132451) | Peatland microbial communities from MTU Mesocosm Facility, Houghton, MI, USA - PEATcosm2014_Bin02_30_metaG | ecosystem: Environmental > Terrestrial > Soil > Wetlands > Peat | place... | reverse complement strand
CAAGTTTGCCGGTGACCATACTGCGAGGGATCACCCGTTCCCATCCCGAACACGGAAGTTAAGCCTCGCTGGGCCGATGGTACTGCACGGGTAACTGTGTGGGAGATTAGGTGATCGCCGGCATTAATTCTGAAGCAACAAGGCCATGCCATTAGGGCGTGGCCTTTTTGCGTTGAAGCTTTCCTGCCATGCTCCTCAATACCAACAAAATCACGCTCAACGCCTTGCCGCTTCGTGCGTGAACTCGCAAATTGGCGATTTACGCCTGTGCCCTCCTTGTGCAATCATGGTTGCATCTTTAAATCCACAGTTGGTTGGTGAAATCCATGAGCATCCGTCTGTCCGATGGCACTGAAATTCCCATCGAGATGCACAAGATCCGGGTTGTGCAAAAGGTTCGTTTAGCCCCGGTCCGCGAGCGGCTTCAGGCAATCGAAGAAGCCGGCTACAACACATTTCTTCTTCGCACCCGCGACATCTTCATGGACATGCTCACCGACAGCGGCACGAATGCCATGAGCGACAATCAACAGGCATCCATGCTATTGGCCGATGACGCGTATGCCGGTTCCGAGAGCTTTTACAAACTCGCTGCCTCGGTCAAGGAGATCTTCGGCTATGAGTATCTTCTGCCTGCGCACCAGGGACGAGCTGCCGAGCACTTGCTTGCCAAGACCTTCATCAAGCCGGGCACTTACATCCCGATGAATTATCACTTCACCACCACCAAGGCGCACTTTAACTTGATGGGCGCCACAGTCCTTGAGTTATTCGGGCCGGAGGCTCTCAAAACTGAGAGCACTTGTCCCTTCAAGGGAAACATGGATCTCGGCCGCCTCAAGGCCGCGATCGACGAGCACGGCGCCGACAAGATTCCCTTTGTGCGCATGGAAGCCACGACCAACTTGATCGGCGGGCAGCCCTTCTCGATGGCCAACCTGCGCGAGGTCAAGGAACTCGTCGCCCCGCTGGGCATTCCGCTCGTGCTCGATGCGAGCTTGATCTCTGAGAATGCATACTTCATCCGTCAGCGTGAGAAGGGATATGAAAACGCCACCATTCGCCAGATCATCCTCGAGATGATGGAGCTTGCGGATATCTGCTATCTCTCTGGGCGCAAGAGCTGCATGGTCCGCGGCGGCATGATTGCCACAAATCGCAAAGACCTCCACGAGGCGATTCGCCCTTGGCTGCCTGTGTATGAAGGCTTCTATACTTACGGCGGAATGTCATCGAAGGAGATCGAGGCGATGGCGGTCGGCATGCGCGAGATGACGGATCTCGAGATTGCCGGCTCCTCGGCCGATGCGATCAAGTGGTTTGCCGGCCGGCTGATCTCAAAGGGAGTTCCTGTAGTTACGCCTCCGGGTGGTCTTGCCTGCCATCTAGATGCCATGCGATTCGTTCCGCAAGTCAAACAGACCGAGTACCCCGCGGGAGCACTGGGTGCGGCGGTGTTCATCGTCTCCGGCATCCGTGGCATGGAGCGCGGAACGGTCTCGATGGACCGCGATGAAGAAGGCAATGACGTCCCCTCGGATATGGAGCTTCTGCGCCTGGCCGTTCCGCGGCGCGTCTTCACGATGTCTCACTTCGAATATGCTACCGATCGTCTGAAGTGGCTTCTGGAACACCGCGATATGATCGGCGGACTTGAATTCTTTGAGGAGCCGCCCATCCTTCGCTTCTTCGGCGGCCGCCTGAAGCCGAAGAATGACTGGGGTGCCAAGTTGGCTGCGGCCTTCGAAAAGGATTTCGGCCCGGATTGCTAGCCGTTTTCATCTATTTATTCAAGTTGTGTTGCGTCGGAATCCCACGTCTCAGAATCGAGATATGGGATTTCGCATGACTCTATCGCGCTTTCTGTAAAATCTGAGGCATTCCAGCAACGGTCGCTCGCTTGCAATGGACAGGTTTATACTCGACCTATTCGAGGTTTGAAACTCGGAGATCTCATGAAAGCCGTGGGGATTATCCTATCTTCAGTACTCCTTTTGTTTGGGTTGACCGCTGAGGCACAAGAACCTCAACAAGATCCTCAAGAAGCGAAGCAACTTTTTGCTTGTACCCCGAAAGAAAATGTCGACTGGAATCAACTGAATCCCATCCTCTTGGATCAGGCGTTCGATCTCTTGGAGGATCTCAACCTGCAGGCAGATGTCCTCGACAAGAGTGATGAAGTCTATGCGCCCCGAGAGACCGATTCGGAGAAACAATCCGACAAAGTTAAGCGAGCAAAAGCTAGTGACGCTGATTCGGAGGTCTTTTGTCCCCTTGCTGTCTACAAATTTGCCGTGAATATGCATAGATTGAACCTGAAGATGCCGGGGGCATGCTCGGGGGAACAATCGGACGTCCTATGCCATTCCATGAGCGAAATTCGGGCTGACCGGGAAAAGGCTCAAGCAAGATTGGACGAGATTCAAAGGCTCTACAGAGCGGCACAACAAAAGAAGCCCGAACCCCCAGCGAAAAAGGGGACCAAGGGTTCCGTCAAGGGTTAAAGGCGAATGCGGAGACTGGAAAGCTACATAAAGAAATATGGTCCGATCGATGGGGCGGAGATGTACAGGCGTCTTCAACGGGAAGCTGCTTTAGCTTCTGTTCATGCTCGTCATAAGAAAGCGCTCGCGGCCAAAAAGCACGTCATTGCAAAAACAGACCAGAGCTGATCGCAGATGCCTGGCTTGGATCTCCTTGAAACTAACTCAGGACAAGTTAAGGATGCCCGAGATCCAACCGATGCCTGAAAACTCGAAACAATTCGATGTGATTGTTCTGGGGGCGGGGGCGGCTGGGCTGATGTGCGCGGCGGTGGCCGGGCAGCGCGGACGGCGCGTTGCGCTCCTCGAACACAGCGGACAGCCGGGGCGAAAGATCCTCATCTCCGGCGGCGGGCGGTGCAATTTCACGAATCTGCATTGCGGGGGGGATAATTTCATCTCAGAAAATCCGCATTTTGCTAAATCTGTTTTGGCGCTCTACGAGCCACAGCATTTTGTCGAGTTAGTCGAGCGCTACGGGATCGCCTGGCATGAGAAGACGCTGGGGCAGCTCTTTTGCGACGGCTCGGCGCGGGCAATCCTCGATATGCTGCTGGCCGAGTGCGACCGCGGCGGCGTGGATATGGTTCTGAACGCCAGAGAAATTGCTGTCGAGCGTTCTGCCGGCGGTGAGTTTTCAGTCACGTCTTCGCAGGGAGAGTTTCGAGCTGGGAAGCTTGTCGTGGCGACTGGAGGCCTCTCGATTCCCAAGCTAGGAGCCACGGGACTGGGCTATGAGTTGGCGCGGCAATTTGGGTTGACTGTGGTTGAGCCGAGGCCGGCACTGGTCCCGCTGGTGTTGGGCGGGGATGAGGCCGGCTGGACCAAGCTTGCCGGGGTCGCCGCCGAGGTTATCGCGTGGACCACCGGTCAGCAGGGCAAGGCGCGGAGTGGAGTCAAGTTCAGAGAAAAGATGCTGGTGACGCATCGCGGGCTGAGCGGGCCCGCAGTGTTGCAGGCGTCGTCTTATTGGCGACTGGGCGAGGCGCTAGTGGTGGATTTTGCGCCTGACTCGCCTGGCCTGCTAGATGCTCTGCGGCAGCCGGACTCGCGGCGCGATGCGACTGCTTTGCGGCAGATCTTGCATCGGGTTCTTCCGCAGCGGTTGGCAAGTCGCCTTGCCGAGATCGGTGGGCCGAAAGGCTGGTCAAATGCGGCTTTGGCGGCCTGCGAGCGTGCACTGCACAGGTGGGAGTTTCACCCAGTTGGAACGGAAGGATTCGAGAAGGCTGAGGTGACAGCGGGCGGCGTAGATACTCGCGGGTTACAGGCGCAAACGATGGAGGCGCGAGATGTGACGGGGCTTTTCTTTATAGGCGAGGCGGTCGATGTCACCGGGCAACTCGGCGGCTTCAACTTCCAGTGGGCGTGGGCATCGGCGGTAGCGGCGGGTCGGGCGGTGTAGCAACTCAGCGGGTCAGTGGATTGTCCGATTGCGCCGGTGCGGCTCCGGGTTTGGTTGGCGGGGTGAGAACAAAACCTTTGCGGACCAGGGCGAAGCCTTGTTGCGGAAGCTCGGCCTGGAGTAGTTGATTGTCTGGGCCCGAGAAGAGGTCGGTCCGGGCTCCGGCAATAGTGGCGACGAGATGATGGACAGCGACAGGCTTGCCGGCTAACGTGCCCCTCTCATCGGAGTGCGTGGCCAGTTGGATGGGCTGGATGGAACCGGATTTCTTGGGGACGATGGCCCAGAGGTCGCGATTGTTCTGGGCAACAGCGAGAGCCAGCAGAGTGTCGAATGCGCCGGGATCAAAGTCGGGCAGAAAGACGGCTGCGGGATGCTTGGCCAGACCAGTTGTGGCGCTGCGGCCATTGGCAGAGATGTTGAGCAGGATCTGAGCGCTGTCGGGCGCGGCGACCACGTTGACGGCTGAGCCGTTGACAGTGGCGCTCAGTTGGACATGTTTGAGCTGATTGCCCTGAGTGAGCTGCTCGGTCTTGGAGAGGTTGTAATTTAGGCCCTTGAGGTCGACGCGTACGACGGTAGTCGTATCGAATCCGTCGCGGTTGGCCGCGAACGTGACGGTCGCGGTGCCAACGGACTGGCCGTGCTGGGAGACAATGAAGCTGGCCGACTGGGCGGCGACGAGTGGAACCAAGGCTAGCGGCGTCGTCAATGCCAGAAAGGCGAGATTGCGCATCCGTATCTGCATCTTCCTGGATGGTTAGACACGGAATCGAATGCAAGGTTGCGGGAGCATGTCGTAGTAAGCGCCATCCACGAAGACTTGACCGCAATTGAAGCCGGGCGCACGACGTCGCATTCTGAATGCGATCCCCGGTCCGGAGCCAAAACCAGACCTGCTGGATTTGACCCGGACTGCGCCCGGCTTCGTCTCGGAAACCTGACTCCCCGTCTTTAGCTCTTGGCTATCGCGAAGCGGCGGTTGACTTCTTTCCAGTTGATCACGTTCCACCATGCGGCGAGGTAATCTGGACGCCGGTTTTGGTACTTCAGATAGTAAGCGTGCTCCCAGATATCGTTAAAGATGATCGGATAGAGGCCCTGGGTGAGAGGCGACTCCTGGTTGGGGGTTGTGATCACCTTGAGCTTGCCACCGCTAAAGATGAGCCAGCCCCAGCCAGAGCCGAATTGCTTGGCAGTGGTTTCGTTGAAGGTCTTTTTGAAAGTCTCGAAATCGCCGAAGTCGGCGGTGATCTGACCGGCGATCGGGCCTGAGGGTGCGCCACCTACTCCGTCGGAGCCAACGGGACCCATGAGCGGCCAAAAGGCGGTATGGTTGGCGTGGCCGCCGCCATTGTTCTTAACGGCGGTGCGAATCTCCTCGGGTACGGTAGCCAGGCCGCGAATGAGATCGTCAACAGGCTTAGCGGCGAGTTCGGGATGGTTGGCGAGGGCTGCATTGAGGTTGTTGACGTAAGTCTGGTGATGCTTGCCGTGGTGGATCTTCATCGTTTCTGTATCGATGAAGGGTTCGAGTGCCGCGTAATCGTAAGGAAGGGGAGCTAGTTCGAAAGCCATGAGGCGAATCTCCTTGAGATCGGTTTGCGTGGTTCAATTGGATGTCGGCCTGCTGATGGGAAGCGGTCGGGCCAGCGAGCCTGGAAACGCGGTGTTTCCATCAGGCTGCATCACTCTGCACTTGGATGGATGCCACAGGAGGCTGAAGGGATTCGGGTTAATGGCCGGGCCGGGGAAGAAACCATAGACAGTCACACAACATCGAATGCTTGGCGGGCCGGGTTGCTTTTCTTGTCAGGTGTCGTCTCGGTCTGGACCCACCTGCGGATGTCTCCAATGTTGGTCGATGGCGGCGATCGGGAGGGGGCGTCGACCCGAACGGGGCTGCCGGCTTGGTTACAATATAGAGGTGAGGGTTGACGCCAACGTACCGCAATCGCCCGGCGAAAACCCATCAATCGACCTAATGGCGCGCTTTGCGCTTCAATGAAGGGACCTCGCAGTCATATGACCTCCAGCCTCGCGGAAAGCTCTGTCGTCTCACCGGCTCTTGAACAACTCTCCATCAACACTCTGCGGCTGCTGGCAGTGGATGCAGTGCAGAAGGCCAATAGCGGCCATCCTGGCGCTCCGCTGGGCTTGGCACCCCTTGCGTATCTGCTCTTCAACAAGCTGATGAAGCACAATCCCAAGCACTCGAAGTGGGCGGACCGTGACCGATTTGTGCTGTCGAATGGGCATGCTTCGACACTGCTCTATGGGTCGCTGTTTTTGTCTGGCTATGACGTGACGCTGGATGACATGAAGGGCTTCAGGCAGTGGGGTTCGCGGACGCCGGGCCATCCGGAGCGCGGACACCTAGACGGCGTGGAGGTGACGACCGGTCCGCTGGGTCAAGGCGTCGGAATGGCTGTTGGCATGGCGATGGCGGAGAAGCATCTGGCGGCCGTGTACAACCGCCCGGGATTTGACGTCGTTGATCACCATACCTACGCGATGCTGGGCGATGGCGACCTGATGGAAGGCGTCTCGCACGAGGCCGCTTCGCTGGCTGGAACGCTGGGCCTGGGCAAGCTGACGCTGCTCTACGACGATAATCTGATTTCGCTGGATGGGCCGACGAGCCTGAGTTACACCGAGGATGTGCTGAAGCGATTCGAGGCCTACAACTGGCACGTGCAGCGTGTGGCCGATGGCAACGACCTTGCGGCTCTGGAGGCGGCACTCGCCGCGGCTCAGGCCGAAACCGGCAAGCCTTCGTTCATTGCGGTCCGAACGGTGATCGGCTATGGAAGTCCGAAGGCCGGGACGAGCAAGGCGCATGGCGAGGCACTGGGCGCTGAGGCCGTGGCTGCAACAAAAAGGTTCTTTGGCTTCCCCGAAGACCAAAGCTTTGTTGTGCCAGAGGATGCACTCACGAACTGGCGCAAAGCAATTGGGCGTGGGGCCGAACTCGAGGCTGATTGGAAAAAGCTGTTCGCGGGCTATGCCGCGACGTTTCCTGAGCTGGCGGCGGAGTTTGAGCGCACGCAACGCGGCGAGTTCAAGGCCGGCTGGGAAAAAGCGCTGCCGAGCTTCACGCCGGGCAAGGCTCAGGCCACACGCACGGCAGGCGGCACAGTGATGAACGCGATTGCCGAGGTTGTGCCCGAGCTCTTTGGCGGAGCAGCCGATTTGACTGCGTCGACCAAGACGATCTTCAAGCCTGGCGTCAGCTTCCACGAAGACGCGGCAGGAAGAAATGTCTTCTTTGGCGTACGCGAGTTTGCCATGGCAGCCGCGGTGAATGGAATGGCGGCACATGGCGGGCTGATTCCTTTTGCTTCGACATTTTTTGTGTTTTCCGACTACGCAAAGCCAGCAATGCGGCTGGCCGCGTTGATGCAAGTACACTCGCTGTTTGTCTACACGCACGACTCGATCGGCGTGGGCGAGGACGGACCGACCCACGAGCCGGTCGAGCAACTGCTGGGATTACGGGCGATTCCGGGAATGACAGACCTTCATCCGGCAGACGCCAATGAGACTGTGGCGGCGTGGAGGCTGGCTTTGGAGCGGAAGAAGCCATGCTTCTTTGCGCTCAGCCGTCAGGACCTGCCGGTGATCGATCCCACGTCGCAGGACATCTATGCCGGTGTGAGCAAGGGCGCCTACGTGCTGGTGGATGCAGCCGCGCCAAAGGTGATTCTGATCGGCAGCGGATCTGAAGTCTGGCCGTGTGTGGAGGCCGCGAAGCTGCTGGCCGCCGAGGGAATCACAGCGCGAGTCGTGAGCTTCCCGAGCTGGAAGATCTTCGAAGAGCAATCGGCGGAATATAAGTCGGGCGTATTGCCGGCAGGCGTGCCGAAGCTCGCAGTCGAGGCGGCCGCGACCGCCGGCTGGTGGAAGTACGTCGGCGAAAAAGGCGGCGTCCTTGGACTTGACCGTTTCGGTGCCTCTGCGCCGGGCCCGAAGGTGATGGCGGAGCTTGGCTTTAGCGCGGAAAATGTGGCGGCGCGGGCGAAGAAGCTGGTGAAGTGAACGTAACGAGGGTAGCGGAGTTAGCCGCGTTCTGTGCGTGCTGACACAGTAAGTAAAAGCCCAGGATTGCTAACTCCGCGAAGTACGCTAACTCTGCCCGAAACAGAAAGGAATCTGCATTGAAGCTCGTTATCAGTTCAGATCACGCGGGATTTTCGCTGAAGGAAGAGGTACGCGCCTATCTCGCCAAGGCCGGCCACGAAGTGGTGGATCTTGGAGCTTATAACACCGAGCCATCCGATTATCCTGACTTTGCCGAAAAGGTTGGCGCTGCGTTGAAGCGGGGCGATGCACCGCGCGGGATCCTGATTTGCGGCTCGGGTGTCGGTGTGTGCGTGGCTGCCAACAAGATTCCGGGAATTCGCGCCGGGATGTGCCACGACACTTATTCGGCTCACCAAGGCGTCGAACATGACGATATGAATGTTTGCGTGCTCGGCGCGCGTATCATTGGATCGGCACTTGCCTTTGAGATCGTAGATAGGTTCATTGGCGCGCAGTTCATCGCAAACGAAGAGCGATTTCAGCGCCGGTTCAAAAAGGTGATGGCGATCGAGGCGAAGTATCTCTGCGGTGATGGCTCGTCGAATCCGGCGTAATTGTCAGGAATTCAGAGAAAACTTAGTTCGAAAGTAAGAAACAGAATCCACAAGTATGTGGATGAGAGGCGCCGTTGTATCTCTTCGACGTGATTCTCTTCGATGTGGGTGGGGTCCTGCTTACCAACGGCTGGGACCATTGTGAGCGCGCGCGGGTGCTGGAACAGTTTCATCTGGACGTGGCGGAGTTTGAAGCTCGACATACGAAGCCCTATGCGGCTTGGGAAGTAGGCGCAGTTTCCGCCGCGAGCTACCTCGGCGAAACGGTCTTTTACGAGCCGCGCAGTTTTTCCGCTGATGAGTTTTTTGCTGCCATCTGCGCGCAGTCAAAGATATTGCCGGATGGCGCGTTGCAGATTCTTGGGGAGCTTGCCGCTGCAAACAAATGTCTGTTGGGAGCATTGAACAACGAGGCGCGCGAGACGAACGAGTATCGCTTCGAGCGCTTTGGACTGCGCAAATTCTTCAAAGTGGAATTAAGTTCGTGTTATCTCGGTTTGCGCAAGCCGGAGCCGGCGATGTATAAACGGGCGCTGGAGATTCTTGGCAGGCCGGCAGAGCGGATTCTCTTCATCGATGACCGGACGGAGAATGTGGCGGCGGCGGTGGCTCAGGGAATGAAGGGTATCCAGTTTGAAGGTTTGGGGAGCTTGCGGACCGAGCTGGTGAGCCTTGGCGTATTGTGAATAGCAGTTCGGCGGCGTATCTTCCGACGCGCCGCCGAACTAAGTTAGATGGACTTACAAAATCAACTAAACAGTGTAAGTGGTAGATGAGACGCGGCCACCGGTGCCGGTCCAGTTGGTGTGGACGTATTCGCCGCGCGGCCGGTCGACGCGCTCATAGGTGTGCGCGCCAAAATAGTCGCGTTGCGCCTGGAGCAGGTTGGCGGGCAGCCGGGGAGCGCGATAGCCGTCAAAGAAGGCCAGCGCGGTGGAAAACGCCGGAGTGGGCACGCCGAGCTCGATGGCGTGACCCACTGCCTTGCGCCATGAAGCCTGATAGCTGTTGAGCGAGTTTGAGAAGAACCTGTCGAGGAGGAGATTTTCGATATTGGGATTCTTGTCGAATGCCTCTTTGATCTTGCCCAGGAAGCGGCTGCGAATGATGCATCCGCCGCGCCACATCAGGGCAATGCCGCCCATATTCAGATTCCACTTGTTCTCTTTTGCCGCGGCTCTGAGAAGCATATAGCCCTGGGCATAAGAGGCGATCTTAGAGCAATAGAGCGCGCGTCGCACATCCTCGATGAATGCATCGCGATCGCCGCCAACGATCTTCGGCGCCGGCCCGGAGAGGATCTTCGACGCTGCCACGCGCTCATCCTTCAGCGCCGAGAGACAGCGTGCGAAGACTGACTCGCCGATCAGAGTTACAGGCTGGCCGTTGTCGAGTGCGCTGATAACTGTCCACTTACCGGTGCCCTTTTGTCCCGCAGTGTCGAGAATCTTGTCGACGAGCGGCTGGCCGTCTTCATCCTTCATGGCAAAGATAGCGGTGGAAATCTCAATGAGATAACTATCCAGCTCACCCTTATTCCATTCGGCAAAAACCTTGTGCAGCTCATCTGCTGTGAGGCCGAGACCGCGCTTGAGCAGGTCATAGGCTTCGCAAATCAGCTGCATATCGCCGTACTCGATGCCGTTGTGCACCATCTTGACGAAGTGGCCGGCGCCGGCTTCACCGACCCAGTCGCAGCAGGGAGTCTTTCCATCATCCACCTTTGCGGCGATTGCCTGGAAGATCGCCTTCACATGAGGCCATGCGGCCGGATTTCCGCCTGGCATAATCGAGGGGCCGAAACGCGCGCCTTCTTCACCGCCCGAAACGCCGGTGCCGATGAAAAGGATGCCCTTTGCTGCCAATGCGGCAGTGCGGCGATTGGAGTCGGTGAAGAGCGAATTGCCGCCGTCGATGATGATGTCGCCAGCCTCCAGATAAGGCAGCACGTGTTCGATGGTCTGATCGACGGAATCGCCGGCCTTGACCATCAGCATCACGCGCCGGGGGCGTTTGAGCAGGCTCGCCAGCTCCTGGGCCGAGTGAGCTCCGACGACCTTTGTCCCCTTGGCTTCATTGGCCAGGAAGTCGTCCACTTTTGAGGTTGTGCGGTTGAAGACGGCCACCTTGAATCCGTGGTCGTTCATGTTGAGGACGAGGTTCTGTCCCATGACGGCAAGGCCGATCAGGCCGATGTCACACGATGCTTCCGGCATAGATTCTCCCAAGACACCCAATATATCCGCTGCGTGCGGTGAAGTCTTTCTTATTGTACCTGAGTGGTCAGACCATTGAAAAGCCGCCAGAGCAGAACGAAGGTCATCATCCGGTGGAATCCCGCGTGACGCAGCTGTCATCTAACCCAGTGTCTGCGGCCAGGAAGGACCAATGGGATTGTTTGAGGCAACCGAAGCCTCAGATTCCGTTCGATCGAGGGGGCAAAAGAAGATCATTGGAGGTGTGCAATGCAACTTGGATTGATCGGTTTGGGCAAGATGGGCGGCAACATGGCGGAGCGGCTTCGATTGGGCGGCCACCATGTGGTGGGGTTCGACTTCAACGCTGAGGCGGTGGCTCGGCTCGCAGCCTCTGGGAACGTCGGTGCTTCGAGCCTAGAGGAGCTCGCACAGAAGCTGGAGGGCCGGAAAGCGATCTGGATGATGGTGCCGCAGGGTGACCCGGTAGATCAGACGATTGCCAAGTTGGCGCCGCTATTGAAGCCCGGCGATATTCTGATCGACGGCGGCAACTCAAACTACAAAGACACAATGCGCAGGCACGAAGAAGTTGGTGCCAACGGGCTGCAATTTGTCGACGTGGGTACATCGGGCGGGGTGTGGGGGCTGAAGGAAGGCTACAGCATGATGATCGGCGGAGATAAGGAGCCGGTCGAGTACCTGCGGCCAATCTTTGAGACGCTGGCTCCTGCGGCCGACAGGGGGTGGGGGCATGTTGGTCCCGGCGGCGCGGGGCACTTTGTGAAGATGATTCATAATGGGATTGAATATGGAATGATGCAGGCCTATGCCGAGGGGTTTACGATTCTCGAGAAGAAGGAAGAGCTGGACTTGAACCTGCCGCAGATTGCGCAGATCTGGCGTTATGGAAGCGTGGTTCGTAGCTGGCTGCTGGATCTGACGGCCGATGCGCTGAGGAAGAATCCTGCGCTGGAGGGGCTGGAGGCGTTTGTCGAGGACTCGGGCGAAGGACGTTGGACGGTCTTTGAGGCGATTGAGTTGAATGTCTCTGCACCGGTAATTACCGAGTCATTAATGCGACGTATCCGCTCACGCGAAGATAATAACTTCACCGACAGGATGCTGGCGATCATGCGCAATGAGTTTGGCGGGCATGCGGTGAAGAAAGAGCAGGCAGTGACAAGTTAGTTGTTACGATCGGCGCTCGACGGGCGCCGGAGGCGGTTCAGTTTATGGCAACAGTCGAGATGAGCGTTCGACGTGAGGATCTATCGCAGGTCCCCCACGGTAATGAGAGAATTCCCGAGCCGGCAATCCTGGTGATCTTTGGAGCTTCGGGCGATCTGACGAAGCGTAAGCTACTTCCGGCGCTCTTTCACCTGGAGCAGGCTGGGCTGCTGCCGGAGAAGTTTGCCATTGTGGGCGTTGCGAGGCGGCCGCTGGGCGATGAGTTTGCCGCGGATATGCGCGCTGGAGTTGTCGAGTTTGGCGGAGTTGGAGCGGGCGACGCAAAGCTGGATGAGTTCGCCGGAAAGATCAGTTACTTTGCGCTGCGCTTCGATAACTCAGGGGATTATGTTGGACTGAAGACGGAGTTAGATCGAATCGCGCAAGAGAAGGGCATTGGCGGCGATCGTCTCTTTTATTTGGCGACAGCGCCGGAGTTTTTCGCCGGGATTGTCGAGAACCTCGGCGCGCAAGGGATGGCGCACCCGGAGCAGGGCAAAGTGGCCATCGTAATTGAGAAGCCTTTTGGCCACGATTTGGAGTCGGCGCGCGAGCTGAACCGTCAGGTGAACGCCGTCTTCGACGAGAGCCAGGTCTTCCGCATCGACCACTATTTGGGCAAGGAGACGGTACAGAACATATTGGTCTTCCGTTTTGCCAACGGGATCTTCGAGCCGATCTGGAACCGCAATTACATTGACCAGGTGCAGATTACAGTGGCCGAAACACTTGGTGTCGAGGGCCGCGGACCTTTTTACGAGAAGGCGGGCGCACTGCGCGACGTGGTGCAGAATCATGTGATGGAGCTACTAAGTCTGGTAGCTCTGGAGCCGCCATCGAGCTTTGAGTCAGAGAGCGTGCGGCGCGAAAAGCTGAAGGTCTGGCGGGCGATCCCTTCGATTCCGATTTTGAATGCGGTGCGCGGGCAGTATGGGCCGGGAGAGATCGATGGCCAACATGTTGCGGGTTATCGCGAAGAGGATCGAGTTAGCCGCGAGTCGGGAACGGAGACTTATGCGGCGGTGAAACTTGAGGTTGAGAACTGGCGCTGGGCTGGGGTTCCCTTCTATCTACGGGCGGGTAAGAGGATGAAGCAGAGAGCGACGGAGATCAGCATCCAGTTCAAACAGCCGCCGCTTTTGATCTTTGACAGGATTGCGCATACAGCGGCCTGCCAGGTGATTCAGCCGAATTTGCTCACGATTCGCATTCAGCCGGATGAGGGGATTGCGCTGCGCTTTGGAGCCAAGGTGCCGACGACGCCGGAGATGGCTGTCTGCCCGGTAAACATGGACTTCGACTACGCGGCGGCCTTTGGGAAATCGAGCGCCAACGGCTATGAGCGGCTGCTGCTGGATGCGATGCTGGGCGATCAGACGCTTTTTGCCCATCGCGACGGCGTGGAGACTACGTGGGCGCTGTATACGCCTGTGCTGGAGGCTTGGGCGGCCAAGAATCCTGAGAAGTTTCCGAATTACGAAGCGGGAAGCTGGGGGCCCGAGTGCGGGGATCACTTGCTTGCGGACGACGGACATGCTTGGCGGAATGATCTGGGCAGGAAAGCATAAGGGCAGGGGCTGAGGGACTGATAAAGCAGGGACTAAGGGACTAGGTACTCGGGACTAGCCGGTTGAGCGGAGGTTTGTGATTTCCCATCCGTGCGGCGGCCTTATGCTGCAAGGATGGGAAACAACAAGTTAGAGATCTCAAGATCCCGGCTCAAATGGCGGGTCGAAACGCTCGAGACTACGGCCTCGGAAATCCGCCGCCTCCATTGTCGAAGAGCGATGCCACGTTGGGGCAAGGTGCCTCAAATTGGTGTTGCTGTTTGAGAGTGAATCGGACGCCAGCGTTTTGGGCCTTTATTATCTCTTCCGCAAGGAGTGCGCAGTTGACCTTTTCGACAGCTCGCGGGCTCACCTGGGAAGCGACGCCGCTTTCTCCGGGTTGCGCCTGGGTGGCAAGGGCTGCCGCGGCCATCGGGCCGACAGCGGCGGTCCTGAGTTTCTCGATAAACGAGGGTAGAGCTTCTTCCAATTTGCTGGCCGCTTCCGCGGTTGCAAAGAGTGTTGCGTGTTGAACATCGGTGGGCCCACCGAATGCGGCGGAGTTGACCTCTCTCGCCAGAGTTACGATGTAGGCCAAGATCGTTTCCCAGTAACCTTCCGGTGCGAATGGTGTGGGAGCTGTGGGGACGGCTTGCTGTGTAGCGCTCATGTTGACTCTCCTCTTCTTCGTTCGTGCAGGGAATAGTGGCGGCAAGTCTCGAATCGTTTCGTCCGCCGATACGCGGGCGGAGATCACGCTTGTAGGGATGACCTGGGCAGGAAAGCATAAGGGTAGGGACTTAGGGACTAGGGACTAAAGGACTCGGTACCCCCCACCCATATTCTGTGAATAAAATATCTTTTTTCAATGTGTTACGCGTGGCATGTCGCTGCAAAATCCTCATTACAGGTGAGTTACCAGCAGAATATTGACATTAAAGGAGTTAGGACGCTTTTTTCCGATATTCGCTTTGATCTGTCACGTTCCTCCTCAGGGATCTGACCCTGGCGCCCGACTCAATTCACATGATGCGCCGCTGACTCGTAATTATCTGCAAAACGGCGACGGTTTTTCTGGGCCGTGTTGACGGTGATTGTTCTGTGTTGGCCATGAACTCTCCAAGGGAACAAGGAATTTGAGACAGCCGGCCCTTTGGGTTCGTGGTTTCTCAGGTCCCCAAGAGCGAGGGATCCTAGGGCATCCGGCCTTCGACCTTATCGAGGGCCAACCGGCGAGTCAGTCTCTAGCCATGCTATATTCGCTGATGCTTGCAACTTGCGAGGCATAGTCGTGCGTTTCATTCTGCTTTTCATCTTTGCCCTTCCAATCCTGGATGCATTGCCGACCTCTGCCCAGTCGTGCCGAGTGATTCATGGTCGAGCGATACTCTATACGGGTGACGGCCAAGCCCGCATCTGGCACATCGGAACGCACCATGAGTTTTCGTTTGACTACAACGACCCACTTATTTCCAAATATCTAGCTGAAGATGGTAGCAAGGCCCTTTACGCGGACTTCACCATTTGTCCTTTAGAAAATTACGTGCGTGGGGCTGCTCAAGCCGTCGTGGTGAAGAACATCAAGAATCTACGAGTCACTACACGCAAAGATTGGACCGAGTAATCGTCTTTGGGCTGCAATTGGCTGCGAAAGAAGAAGACTTCGTCTAACTATTCCTTGATGATTTTTACGAAGATGCCGTCGGGGAGTTCGCCTTCTAAGAGGTGGACTACGCCGCCTTTTACGTAGCCTTCTAAGATCTGGCGGGTGGGCTTGGGGGCGGGCTGACTCGCTGGCTTGTTGACTTGCAGACTCACCGGCTTGCTGACTTGCTGTCGCATGGCTTCGAAGTCGTTTGGCTTGCCGACTTGGGGGATCGCCGATTTTCCCATGCCTTTGTCCATGGCTTCGTTGGCCAGGCGGTCGGCGTGCTTGTTGCCTCCGCGGAGGGTGTGGCGCATCTCGAATTTGGGAATGGTGCGGGAGAGCTTGCGGGCCTCTTCAAAGAGCGGGCGGAGGATGGGGCTGGCTACTTTGTACTTGCCCTGCATCTGCTTGACCATTAGTTCGGAGTCGGAGATGACGGTGAGGCCGCGGACGCCGTGTTCGACGGACCACTTGAGGACGCCCAGCAGGCCGGAGTACTCGGCGTAGTTGTTGGTCTGGATGCCGAGATACTGGCTCAGTTCGGCGACTACGCGGCCTTGCGCGTCTTCGATGACGGCGCCGTAACCGGCGGGGCCGGGGTTGCCGCGGGAGCCTCCGTCGCAGTGGGCTGTGAAGTGTTCGGCAGGGGCTTTGCGGGCGGGTTCGGGAAAGAGATTTCCGGTCATTTGGTTCTAGTTTAGCGGGTGGGGCTCGTGGGTTGGGCGCGGACGAGGACATCCACGCGACAGCCGACCGGGAGGCGCTACAGATGAAGCTGGGAAGGGTTCGTGGTATCCCACCTATCCGCGATCCCACCCCACGGACGAAGACCTGTCTGGGGGATCCCGGTATGAGGCTGCGGATGGAGGCGGTGCCCTTGGTTCATGGGAGACGGAACAAGGGTGGGTTGGGGTTCGTGGTTTCCCTGGTCCCAAAATGCGAGCGACCAGGTGGCATCCGGTGGTCGTTAACTGGGGTTAATTACCTGCGGTTTAACCCTGGTGACAATTCGCTTACCTATGCATGATTTCGGCGTCTATCCGAATGAAGTCAGAGTTCACTCCCGGGAGCGGATTTCGATGGCAGCGGATGCGGCGCTCTACCCCAGTTCCCCGGCTCGATTGAGGGACGGCATGGCATGGCCGGCTGGCGGGAGGATACAATCCTCCCCAGGTATGGCTGCGACCAGGGCAATGAACGGACCGAAGAGCGCTGAGGAGAGGGCACAGGCGCGCGCGCCGGAGATGGAGCTGATCCGCGAGGCGCAGGCGGGGTCGCGTGCGGCGTTTGACTCGCTCGTGCGCCAGTATGAGCAGCAGGTGCTGCGGCTGGCTCTGCACCTGACCGGAAGCGAGCACGATGCCGAAGATATTTACCAGGAGGCCTTTCTGAAGGCTTACCGGTATATCGGGAACTTCCGATTCGAGTGCTCGTTTTATACGTGGATCTACCGGATTGTGACGAATCTCTGCCTGGACCAGCTGCGGCGGCGCAAGACGCGGCGCGAGGATCACGCGGTGGTTGTGAGCCACTCGGGCGATGAGATCGACATGCTGGCCTCGGTCTCGGACGAGCGGTCGTTTTCGAATCCGGCGAAGGAGCTGGAACGGAAGGTTTTGGGGGAGAGGATTCAAACCGCGCTGGAAAAGCTTACTCCGAGGGAGCGGATGGTTTTTGAGTTGAAGCACTATCAGGGACTCCGGTTGCGGACGATCGGAGAGATGTTGAGCACGACGGAAGAGACCGCCAAGAATACGCTCTTCAGAGCGACGAAGAAGCTGAGAACTCAGCTGGCGGGGTTGCGGTAATGGGCCTGCGGGCCGCGGAGTTTCGGTTGAGTTTTGTGGCACTTTTTAGAGGCTGGAAGGACGTAGAGTTATGAATTGCGAAGTTGCACATGAGCGGATTGTGACGGCGGTGTATGGGGAGCTGGCCGACGAACAGACGCACGAACTTGAGCGCCACGTCGAAGGCTGCGCGGAGTGCCGCAAGGAGCGTGAACAGACGCTGGCGCTGAAGGTGCTGATGGCGGCTTATCCGGCGATGGAACCGGATGCCAATCTGGTGGCTCGTTCGCGGATGAGATTGGAAGAGGCGCTTGATGCTCTGCCTCCGATGCGCTGGTTTGAGCGGCTGGGGCAGCGTCTGACGAATAGCTTCGCGAGCTTGACGGCTGCGCCGGTGGCGGCGACGCTGCTGTTGCTGGTTGGCGCGGGGGCGGGTTCGCTGGGCGGCTACAGAGTGGCTGAGAATCGGGCTGCCCGGACATTAGCGGCTCAGAGGGCTCAGGCGCAGAATCAGCCAGCCTCGGTTACGACGGCGGAAAATGCCGCGCCGGCGGAGATTTCGAACATTTCAAGCATTGTGCAACAGCCGAATAGTCATCTGGTCGAGGTGCGATACAACCAGGTGGTTCCGCAGAAGATCGAGGGATCGCTGGACGACCCGGCGATCCGGCAGTTGCTGATGCTGGCCAGCCAGAATTCGGCTTCGCCTGGGGTTCGAGATGACTCGGTGGGACTGCTGGCCGCCGAATGCCGCGCGGGACATGGATGCCAGGCTGAGGGGATACGCGATGCGCTGATGGTGGCGCTGCGCTATGACAGGAACGAGGGGGTACGCGAGAAGGCGATGCAGGGACTGGAGCCTTATGTGGCGCAGGACCAGCGAGTGAGGGATGCGATGCTGGAGGCGCTTTTATACGACAGCGACCCGAAGATTCGCAAGACGGCGATCAATATTCTGCAGCCGGTCGAGGGTGATACGAGCGTGCGGCAGGTGCTGAATTCAGTCGCCAATTCGGATCGGAGTCCTTATATCAGGACTGTTTCAAGACAGGTTTTGGACCGGGTACCAGAGATTCAGTAGGCAGTTATTACGTTCCGGGAACCGCATCGTCAGAAGAATGCGGAACGGAGGAAGTTGCAGGAGACAGAGCGATGAAGGACATTTTGAGGCCGTATCGGAGTTTTGGAGTTGCAGGTCTGGTTGGCGCGGGTATGTGGCTGGCGATGATGCCGGCTGCGGCGATTGCGCAAGCGCATGGAATTGTGCAGGTGTATGAGGAGCCAAGTCCGCTGGCGCTGCATTCGAGCTCGCAGGGCTACCTGGGAGTTGACCTCGCGGATGTGGATCAGGAGAAGGCACAGGCGCTGAAGCTCAAAGAGGTTCGCGGCGCGGTGATCACGCTGATCGATCATGACGCACCTGCTGGACAGATCGGGCTGAAGGTCAACGACGTGGTCGTCAAGTTGAATGGGCAGCCGGTCGAGGGAGCCGAGCAACTGCGGCGCATGCTGAGGGAGATTCCAGCGGGGCGCAATGTGAGCCTGGAGATCAGCCGGGATGGCAACATTCAAACACTGAATGCGCAGTTGGCTGACCGCCGTGTGATGGAACGCGATGTGTGGAGCAAGATCGGCTCGGGCGGGGATGCATTTGCGCAGGCTCCGGGGATGGGGATCTTGGCTGGCGGCGGGGGCGATGCGCCGCTGCCGGGCGGCTTCCATATGCCGTTCTTTGGCAGCAGCCTGAAGGTGGGCGCTCTGGTTGAGCCGCTGACGTCGCAGATGGCCGAGTACCTGGGCGTGCCGAGCGGACTGATGGTCAAGCAGGTGGCGCGGAAGAGCGAGGCGGAGACGGCGGGGTTGAAGGCTTTTGACGTGATTCTCAAGGTGGGATCGGACCAGATTGCCACGGTGGCGGACTGGGACCGTTCGCTGCGCGCCAACCAGGGCAAGCCGGTGCAGGTGACTGTGCTGCGTGACAAGAAGCAGCAGACGCTGACGCTGCAGGTGGACTCAAAGCGTCACAGCATGAATGAGTTCGATGGGAACTTTTTCGATGACGATTGTCCGTTGGTGGTGGCCGAGATCGACGGGGATCTTGCTCAGAGCGTGGCTGCCGATGCTCTGAAGGAGCAGGCGGAGATCTTGCGCGATAGCCTCGCGAACGTCGAGCCCAAGCTCGATAAGAAACAGATGGACGAGTTGAAGCAAGGGATGGAGGAGTTCCGCAAGGAGTTCAAGGTTGAGGACTTCAAGCTCGACGAGAAGAAGATGGATGAGCTGAAGCAGCAGATGGAGGAAGTGCGCAAGAACTTCAACGTGAAAGATTTCGAGTTGAATCAGCAGCAGGTGGTTGAGCTGAAGCAACAGGTGGAGGAGATCCGCAAGAACTTCAAGGTCGAGGATTTCAAGATTGACCAGAAGCAGATGGACGAGTTGAAGCGACAGATGGAAGAGCTCAAAAAGACTCTGCCGGAGAAACTTTATAAGGAGTTGGATCGGCTGAATACTGTCGATGCGTCCGGTGTTGCGGGCCGCGCATAGAGTGAATTCCCAGGGGCTAAAGCCCGAAGTCTATTTGCGCTGTTTGCGGCACGGCTGAAGCTGTGCCCTGACGCTTGACATGGCTCCGATTGAATTCTTCCGCGGTCTGTGATGCCGTGCCTCTTCGAGGCATCGACCTATAGCCTTTCAAAGCACCGAATGATCGTATGATCGCCTGAACCCCGGCTGACTCAGTCGGGGTTTTTCAGCAGCCAATAATGGAAGCCATCGACGATGGCCATCAGCGCGGCTTGATTGAGGTCGCCGCTGACTCCGGCGGTGGTCCAGGGATCGTGACCGTCGGCGTTGAAGCTGACCGTGACGCGGACGTGCGCGGCAGTGTCGTGGGCGGAGACGTCGAGGGCCGTGACGCTGAAGGTGCCCAGACGCATATGCGCGATTGCGGGGTGCCATTTCTCCAGCTCGCGGCGCATGGCCTTGGTGAGCGCATCGACTGGGCCGGCTCCCTCAGCGCGAGTTGTGATTACGTTCGAATCGCCGATGGATAAGACGACCGAAGCCTGAACATATCGGTTCCCGGTTTCGTCGGACTCATCGAGCACTCTCCAACTTTTGACGCTGAAGCGATCTCGCAGCGTGTTGAGCACCTTCATGCAGGCGAGTTTGAAGGAGACTTCGCTGATCGTGAAGCCGCCGCCTTCCATCATCGACTGGTTGGCGTCCATCAAGAGCTGCGCCTGCGCGGAGTCAAGAGGAACGCCGAGGGTTTGAGAGAGCATCACGATGTTGGCTCTGCCCGATTGGCCGTTGACGCCGATGACCGGGCTCGCTCCGACGCGGGCCGGATCGCACCAGAGATAGGCTCCGGGGTTCTTCTTTTCGCTGCTGCCATGCATGCCCGCCCAGGTGCCGAACGCGCCGGGACCGACGATCGGCGTGCCGTGCGGCGGCTCCAAGCCGAAGGCCGCGTAAGCGGTGTTGGCGAGATTTGTAAGTCCGGTGAGTGACTCGGGAGTTACAAACTCAGCTTCGCCTCTCAGTTGCATGCTGCCGATGACCGTTGTGAGGTTGACGTTGCCGCAACGTTCGCCGGTGCCGAGGATGGTGCCTTGGATCTGCGTGGCGCCTGCGAGAACCGCGGCGCGGGCATTGGCAACCCCGAGTCCGCGGTCGGTGTGGCCGTGAAAACCGAAGTTGGCGCCGGGATAGCTGCGCACCAGGCCCTCAATGGTCTGGCCGACCTCAGCAGGATCGGCACCGCCGGTCGTGTCGCAGACGATGATCCGGCTGACTTGCTGGCTGGCACACTGCGCAACCATCTGGTGAAAGTAGTCGAGACTCTGCTGGCCGAAGTCGGGATCGCACTCGTTGCCGTTTTCGCGGCGGCCGGAAGCGGCGTCCATGGCGTGCTCAAGGTCGACGATGACTTCGAGGCCATTGTCTTGCAGGCACTCGACGGTCTCATAGGCCATCAAAAGATTCTCTTCCGGCGTGGTTTCCAGAGACTTGATGACATCCAATAGGCGGGATTTGACGACGATGACGGCGACGGGAACACTTCCTTTATGGCTGACCATAAATTGAACATCAGACCAATCCTGGACCTTTGTTCCGCGTCCGCGGGTTCTGCCGAAGAGAGCCAGTCTCATTGCGCCGGTGTCGACGGGAAAGAGAGCGGCGGCCAAGTCGGAGACGAATTGGTTGGCGCCGGCAAAGCCAATCTCGGCGTAGTGCACTCCAAAGGCGCCCATGTGCTGGAGCAGGCTGACGGCATTGGGTACAGAGATGTCGATGTTTGGCTGCTGCAAGCCGTCGCGGAGGCTGGTGTCGAAGATCTCGACTGTTGGAGTTTCTGTTTCTTTCATTTGTTCCTGCATGGGGTGATTTATAGGTCCCTCGCGCAGGATTCTCCTGCGAAAAATGCAGCTAAGTTATCATCATACCTCTTTGGATGAGGAGGATTTGCGCTGAGATTCAGCGCTGGCTCGACGCTAAGGCGGTGCGGCAGCGGAGTTAGCTCTTCAGGTTGTAGATCAGGCCGTATGGATCTCGGATGTAGCAGCGGGGGAATTCCGGTTCGTTCTTGATGACTTCGCAGCCGATTTTTGTAAGACGGAGCCTGGCGGCTTCGACGCTGTCGACGGTGACCTCGAGAACAGGACCCAGCGCAGGACCACGCTCGATAAAGAGGTTGATGTTGCGGCCATGAAGACTGATCATCTGCGGTTCTTCGCCGGTGATCTCGAAGCCGAGATGATCGACGTAGAAGGATGCTGCCTTTTTGGGGTCTGGGGTTTGAATGAGAATGTCGGTGCCAAAGGTGTTGGCCATGCGGGGCTACCTCTCGCTTCTGAGTCTGCTGAGTCCACAATCTCAAGCACTCATCGTGAACGGCGCAAGCTTATCACTGATTCCGGAAGAGCCACATTGAAAACATACGGCCTCGGAAGGAAAAAGCGTGGGGATTATCCGCGCTTTTTCCCGCCGGGTTTGTTGCCGGAACGCTTGCCGCCGGAAGGCGGGCCGGAGCGTTTGGGGCCGGATGGCTTGCCTTTGTAGCGTGACCCGGAGTCACGTTTGGCTGCGCCTGCCGATGAACGGCCTGCTGGTTTGTCGCCGTAGGACTTAAATGAATCTCGCTTGCTGCTGGGCCGTGCGCCGCCTGGGCGGGGCTTGCCGCTGCTGGTGGTGAAGGGACGCGCCAAGCCGCCTTCGCTACGGAAGGGCTTGGTTGGGCCGGAACGCGGAGATAAGGCCGGCTTCTCAAAGCTGGGGCGGCCTGGGGAAGTGGGACGGCTGGCGCTGTTGGGCCGGGGCCGGTCTGAGTAGGGGCGGGGTGAGCCGGTGCGTGGCGCGGCAGGACGAGGCTCGAATTTTCGGGCCTGGGAGGGACGCGGTTGGAATGGCCGTGCCGGGCCTCGATTGTCAGACTTGATCTCTTCAATGTGGAGATTTGGCGGGCGGACGGGGTCGAGCTCTTCGCCGAAGACTCGTGGTTCGCGCTTTGGAGCTTCGCGGCGGGGCGGGGCGGGGCGCTGGAAGGATGGGCGGTTGGGCCGGTCGGATTGCTGCGGGCGTCCGGGTCGTTCCCGATGCTCGGGCTTCTTCCATGCTGGTCTGTCGAATTTGGGCTTGGAGGTGAAGGGGCGGCCCGTGCCTGTTCTGCCTGTTCCAACTGAGCCGGACCTGGGCGCGCCAGTGTTTGGGCGGTCGTATGCTGACCGGTCGAAGCTGCGTCCGGCGGGGCGGGCGGAGCCGAAGTTGGCGTGGTTGCCGGAGCCGGTTCTGTGGGGGCGCTCGTCTTCGGAATGGGAGAAGCTGCGGACGGGGTTGGGCGCAGAGGTGCGGCCTGCGGCGGGCCGGAAACCTTCGGCGCCGGCGCGGTCTGATCGGAGGGGTTTGTCTGGGCCTCTTTTGTCGTATGGACGCGCAGGACGGTTGGGCCGATCTGCGATCTTTGGCCGGTAGCTGGTTGGCCGGTCTGTCGCGGCGGGCGGCTGAGTTGGCGGGCGCGGATGGCTGCTTGGCTTGGGTCGGACGGTCGGCAAGAGACCGGCATCGGCGGCGTTGCGGCGACGGATTTCTTTTGCTTTTGGCGTGCGAAGGGTTCCGTCGGCGGCCTGGCGAAGCAGCTCCAACTCTCGGGGTTCGAGTTCGCGCAGGTTGCCCGGCTCCTGGTCGAGAACCAGCGGGCCGTAGCCGGTGCGGCGGATCTTCTCGACGAAGTGGCCGATCTCCTCGAACATCTTTCTCAGTTCGCGGTTGCGACCCTCGATGAGAACGACTTCGTACCAGGGATTGTCGCCCTGGCGGACCTGGCGAATGCGGGCCGGAGAGGTGTGGACTTTGGGCGAGCCGGGAGCGCCACGTTCGATGGCCACACCGCCGCGGAGGATCTCCAACTCGGCTTCGGTGGGCTGGCCAGCGACTTTGACCAGGTAGGTCTTTTCGACGCCAGAGGAGGCCTTGGTGAGACGGTTGGCTAGTTCGCCGTCGTTGGTGACGACGAGCAGGCCCTCGCTCATGTAGTCGAGGCGGCCAACGGGGTAGAGGCGTTCTTTCATCTTTTCGAAGAATTGCATCACGGTGGGCCGGCCTTCAGGGTCCTTGACCGTGGTGACGAAGCCTCTGGGCTTGTTGAGGACGAAGTAGCGCAGGCGCTCGGCGCCCTGAAGCAGCTTGCCATCGACGCGGATGTGGTCGCGGCCGGCGTCGGCCTTGGTTCCAAGAACCGTGACGACCTTGCCGTTGACCTGGACGCGGCCCTGCTCGATCAACGCCTCGGCGCTGCGGCGGCTGGCAACGCCGGCGGCTGCGAGGATCTTTTGCAGGCGCTCAAGCTTGGCGGAGGGACGGGGAGCGTCTTCGGGTTCGGGGCTGCGTTCTAAGCCAGACTCAGGATTATCTTGAGCTTCAATTTCAGTGTCCGACTTCGGTTCGGGTTCTGCTTCGAGGGCTGCTCTTGCTTCGCCGTCGGTCACGTCTCCGATTGGGTCTTCGATCTTTGGGATTGCGGATTCGGTGGAGGTTTCCGGTTTTGGTTCGGTCGCTTCGGGGGTGGTTGATTCGGGATGGATCTTAGCCTTTTTCTTCGCCATGGGGAAGTGTCTCGATTTCTACCTGCTCTGGTGCGGGAGGCGCAGCAGGAGCGGCCTCTTCGGGGGGTGTGGGTTCGTTGCCGACCGCCGTCTCGGCGGTCTCAGTGGTTACCGTGTCAGATTGAGTGTCTTCGGCGGGCGAGTCTTCCAATTCCTCGCTGGCGTTTTCGTCGAACTCGGGAGTAGGAGTTTGCTCGGTGCCGTCGCCGGCTGCGGTCTCAGGCTCTTCGAGTTCGATTGCGGCGAGCTTCTCAAACTCTTCCATTGAGGGCAGCTCGGAGACATCTTTGAGGCCAAAGCGGAGGAGGAACTCGCGGGTGGTTTTGTAAAGGATGGGCCGGCCGATGACCTGCTTGCGGCCAGCGGTGGCGATGAGCTTGCGGGCCAGCAGCGAGCCAAAGACGCCGGATGAGTCGACACCGCGAATCTCGTTGACCTCGGGCGCGGTGACGGGCTGCTTGTAGGCGATGACGGCCAGGGTTTCGAGGGCCGGGAGCGAGAGCTTGAGCGGAGCCTTGAGGCTGCGGACGAAGAGGCGGACGGCGTCGTGGCACTCGGGCTTGGTGGCCATGCGAAAGCCACCGGCGATCTCGCGGATCTCGACGCCGCGGCCGTCGAAGGCGTAGGAGGCGATGAGTTCGTCGAGGAGCTGGCGGATGACGGCACGGACCTCGCGATCGCGCAGGCGGGCCTCGCGGCGGGCTTCGGCTTCGGTGGCATCTTCTGAGACGACGGCTTCGCCTTCGGCGGACCGGGCCTCCTCTGCCGCGGCGGGCTGGGTGGCGTCATCACCGGTGGCCGGAACTGGCTCTGCGGCTGTTGCCGCGTCTGGCCCGGCTGGGGCTTCGTCGCTGAGCTCGGCTTCGACGGCAGTCGCCGAGTTTGCTTCTGGCTGGGTCTCTGTGGCTTGGTCAGCGGGCTCGGCGGTGACCGGCTCCAGCTCCTGGTTGGCGAACTCCTCGGGCAGCATGAGGGGCAGGGATTGCGCTGCCTCGGCGGCTTGCACGGCGGACGCAGCTTCCTGTTCCGCCTTCCATTCAAGGGATTCGGCGGCAAAGAGGGCGGCGAGCTGGGCCAGCGTGACCGGCTCCTCCGCAGCATAGATGACAGCTTCCAGCTTGGCTTTCAGGCTCATTCTGCTTTAGGTACCTTAAGTATGGTATCGGATGTGGGGCCGGGCTGCCTGTTGATCGCGGGGCAAAAGGGTGGAGAAAGGGGTGTTTTTGGGGGATAGTGGGTGGTTGGTGAGGTGGTGATTCGCAAAGATTAGGTCGCGGTGCAGTTTCCGGTTGGTTGGGCACGGCGAGAACGACGAAGGCCAGCGTCCTCACGCAGCCTCATTATGCCGCCGTTCGCCCATAGACGAGAGTTGCCTGCCTGAACATCGCATCCTCAATTTGCGTATGCTCTCGCATAATGTGCAACCGCCCGACTCAGATGGCCACGAAAAAGGCGCTGCGAATGCTAATCACTCTCCCTTCTCTGGTGATTGGGTGCGCGGTGGCGCATGCGGTCCCAGGCAACGAACCGGCGGAAATAGACAAGCTGATGTCGACGATGTACCAACGAGGTCAGTTCAATGGCGCCATTCTGGTTGCGGTTCATGGAAACACTATTTACCGGAAAGGGTTTGGAAGGTCGAAGTTTCCGACTGGCGACGACTTCACTCTTGAGACTCCGTCGAATATCGGCTCTGTCACAAAACAATTCACAGCGATGGCAATCATGATGCTGGCTGAGCGAGGGAGGCTCAGCTACGACGATCCGGTCTGCGAGTACATTTCAGAGTTCTCCCGCTCGGCGCATCTCAGTCAGATAACTTTGAGGCAACTGCTAAACCATACTTCCGGCATTCCTGATTATGGCGATCTTGAAGTCGATGACTCGGGCCTGGGCCAACAAGATCTGATCGCGATGCTCCTGAAAAAAGAAGATCTCTTCAAGAAGCCGGGGCTGAAGTATCGATACAGCAATCCCGGATATGCGCTGTTGGCAGTCGTGGTGGAGAGAGTGTCGGGCAAGCGTTTTGGTGAGTTCCTGGAAGAAGAGGTTTTTGTGCCAATCAGCATGAGCAACACTTTCGTTTATGACAGTCCATCGAAGAAAAATGAACGGGCGGCCATCGGCTACGGGCAATTTGGCCAAGTGGATGACGGCGGTCCGACTGCGGTCCCAGGCGACGGCGGCATCTATTCGACTGTCGATGACTTGTTCAAGTGGGACCAGGCCCTATACACAGAAAGGCTCGTGAAGCAGTCCACATTGGCCGAGGCATTTACGCCAGGCAAAGTGCAAGAGGGCACCTCGGCCTACGGCTTTGGATGGAATATAGAGCAGGATGGTGACCGCAAGTACCTCTGGCACACAGGTAGTCATGCGGGCTTCAGAGCGTTTGTTGGCAGGCGGCTCGCCGAGAGGGTGACCGTTATCATGCTGACAAACAGAGGAAACAGTAAGCGTCAGGAGATAAACGCTGCTATCCAGAACATCCTGGCGGGTAAACCGTACACTTTGCCGAGGCAATCGGGGGCTGAGAAGCTATACGGAGTGATCCACGAGTCGGGAATTAACGCCGCTTTGCAGATGTTTCATGTCCTCAAGAACAGTAGGAGCAGCGACTACGACCTCGGAGAGTCCGAACTGAATACGCTGGGGTACCAGCTGTTATACGCAGACAGGCGCACCAGTGACGCAGTCGCTATCTTTAAGCTCAATGTGATTGAGCATCCCGCTTCGTCAAATGCGTTCGACAGCTTAGGCGAGGCTTATCGAGCAACTGGCGAGAGGGACCTCGCGATGGTCAGCTACAGATTAGCGATACTGCTCGATCCTGCAAACGGGCATGCGACAGGCGAACTCAAGGAACTGAGGCCCAGATGCGCACTTTGGCTCACGTTACTTGCAATCAGCGCGATTGGCATGTTGTTAGTTACAGCGATCATGGTCAAGTGTAGGCGCACAAGGCGCCGCATCGGAGAATTACCAAAGACCTAACGCGTCTGCTGCGACGGGGAAATGCTCCAACGCCCATTCTGCCAATCGTAATAAGACGTGGAACCTCGTGTTCTGTTCGGACGGTCGGCTATAAGGAAACCGCGCTACCACCAAAAATCGAGGCTTCCCACCTGACGGTACCGGCAATCTGATACTTTAGAATCTCGTAAAGGCGTTGCCGCCGATCATTCTCAGTAGCCAACCAATGGGATTGCGGACCCGGAATGCGTAGTTGGGTCTGCTGTTTACGAGCCCGCCGGGCAGTGCAAGCCGGTGCTGGAAAGCTCTGAAGCAAGGAAAGGAAAGTCGATGAAATACGCCGGATTACTGGTCATGACGGCCGGATTTTTTCTCTCGATTGCGGCGCTTGTGCTTTTTGCCGCGCAGGCGCAGCGGGGGGCCTTTGTGGTCTGCGGCCTGGGCGTCGAGATGCTGGGACTGGTTGTCGCAGTGCGCGCGCACATGGAAGCGCGTGGAGAAAGCCGCCCATGAACCTGCAAGCTGCTCTGCCCCTCACCGACTCCGCCTTTGCGCTGACTCTTGTTGCATTGCTGCTGGCTCCGCTGGCGATTGCCGGAGTCGCACTGATCAACACCGGCCTGGGGCGTTCGCGCTCGGCCGCGCAGGCACTGCTGGGCGACCTGGCCATGATTGCCACCGCCGCAATCGCATTTGCCGTGGTGGGCGCGGCCTTGACCGGAAATCTGCCCGGCGGGGCCGGCGGCGCGGGGCATAGTTTTTTCGTGGCCGCAAAGCCTTGGAACTGGCTTGGCGCAGCTCCGTTCCTGATGGGCGGTCTCGGCTCGGCCGCGCCTCTGTCGCAACTTGCGCTGCTCCTTGAATTGCTGGCGGTGTGCATGGCGGTTTTGATCCCATGGGGTTCCGGAGCGGATCGTCTGCGCATCAGCGCCGGAGTTGCTATCGCCGCTGTGCTGGGGGCAATCATCTTTCCTCTGCTGGCGCATTGGGTCTGGGCGGGAGGATGGCTGGCGCAGTTGGGAGTCAACTTCTCGCTCGGCGCGGGATTTTTGGATGGCGGCGGCGCAGCCACGGCTCATGTGTTGGGCGGTATTTGCGCGCTGGCTGTGGTGTGGATCGCCGGATCGCGCAGAGGCAAGTTTCCCAAGGAGGGATTGGCCACCGCGATGCCGGGCCACAACGCTGTTTATGTTGCCTTTGGCTGCCTGCTGGCGCTGGTGGGCTGGCTAGCATGGAATGTGGCTGGCGCGGTGATCTGGCTTCATGCGCCGCTGGCCGCCCTGCCGGTGACGGCGGTCAATACGCTGCTGTCGGCTGCCGGAGCCTTGGCAGCCACATTCACAGTAACACGTGTGCGCTTTGGCAAGCCTGACGCCAGCCTTTGCGCCAACGGCTGGCTGGCGGGACTGGTTGCCTCCAGCGCATGTGCCGGAGTTGCGACACCGGCGGAGTCGATCTTCGTGGGCCTCGTCGCCGGCATCATTACGCCATTGCTGGTCGAGTTTTTTGAACTTGCGCTCTCGATCGACGATCCCTCAGGAGCAACTACGGTTCATGCTGTTGGTGGCCTGTGGGGACTGCTGGCCGCGGGGGTCTTCGCTCCTCAGGCGGGGCAACTGCTGGCGCAGTTGATCGGCATCGCCACGCTGCTGGGAGTTGTGCTGCCGCTGGTCTACCTGGTCTTCAAGCTAATCGACCGCTTCATTCCCTTCCGCGTCGACCAGGACGGTGAGCGCATCGGCATGGACCTGCATGAGCTGGGCGGCGGCGCTTATCCGGAGTTTGTGATTCACCGGGATGATTCGTACCGCTAATAGGGATCAGGGATCAGGAAGACGCGACAGGATTAACGCCGCGCCAGCAGCAGCATCAGTGCGAAGAGGGCAAGCGGCAGCAGCGCGAGACCGGCATAGAGCAGCATCTTGCGGGTGGCTGGCAGGCGCAGTCCATGCTTGACCTTCCGATGCTCATGGTCATCGATGCCCACCTGCTCCTGATGCTCCATCTCCCAGGCCATCTCGCTGGCTGTCGCGTAGCGGTGACGGGGTTCACGCTCAAGCGAGCGGTTGATGATCTCCTGCAACTGGGGAGTGATCTCCGGCCTTAGCTTGCGCGCAGGTGTGGGATCGGCCAGAAGGCGCTCGTTCATCACTGCAAGCGGGTTGGGTCCGCTGAATGGAGTTTGCCCGGTGAGCATCTCATAAAACATGACGCCCAGCGCATAGATGTCGCTGCGCTGGTCGCCGCGCTGGCCCTTGACTTGTTCGGGAGAGATGTAATCGGGCGTGCCCAATAGAGGAGAGGGTCCGGCATAGGTCAGCCGGCGCGCGTCCTCTTTCATGGCGATGCCGAAGTCGATGAGCTTGATGCGGTCCCGGTCATCGAGCATGATGTTCTCCGGCTTGAGGTCGCGGTGGACGACTCCGTGCTTGTGCATGTAGTCAAGCGCATCGCAGATGGCGAGGGTGAGATTGATGGCCCTGTCGATTGGGAGCTTCTGCTCTTGATTCAAGATCGACCGCAGCAGGCGCCCATCGACCCACTCGATGACCATGTAGCTGCGGCTGCGCTGAGGGGGCTCGAAGGTCTTGACCACGCCGGGGTGGTCAAGCTCCCGGCCGATTTCGGCTTCGCGCTTGAAGCGCTCGACGAGCACCGGGTCGGACTCCAGTTCTTCATGAGGAATCTTTATGGCTACCTGCTTGCCATCTTCGAGATCGGTGGCCCTGAAGAGCGTAGACATGCCGCTGCGCGCGACCATCTTGTCCAGGCGGTAGTGGTCAAGCGTCTCTCCGGCTTTCAGCGCGATCATCGGTGCACATAGCATAACAACTCAGCCTCTACGCACCTTCATGCTGGCACGCAATTTGTAAAGAATCCCTCAAGGGAATCGAAAGGTTTCAATGTGGTCACGATTTCCACAAATCTTCCGCCGTAGTGGCCAAAGACCCCATGGACTTTATACGAAAAACCCTGTATGAGCGCGCGAGTATGCCAAGAGTTTTTACAATCAAGACATAAATAACTATTTGTGCTTTCTTCATTTGTTCTTTATGACTTATTTGCGTAACTATTATCAGTCCGAACCGAACGGATGGCCCAAGGGAAGATTTAAGCCCTCCTGTTGGAAATCCACACATCGAGCTGCACGTGTGGCTCTGAAGGTATGGACGGCGAGGTATATGTGCCGGACAGGGCGCGGCTCTGCGCCTTCTTTTTGGCAGAGCTGATTCTGTGTCCCTGAATCAAAAAATCATTTTTTGGAGGAACCGTACAGATGAATAGGACATCGAGTCGCACACTGCAGGCGATCGCTGGAGCAGTTTTGGCAATTGCTGTCTCGGTTGGAGCACAAGCACCGGCAACGCCAGCAGCCGCGCCCGCTCCGGCCGATCAGCCGGCGGCACCCGCTCCGCTCTCCACATTCGTTCTCACGGGCCCGCTGACATGGCTACCACCGGCGACCTTCGATGCCGGACCGCTAGGAAAGCTGTCTGTCAACGGCATCGTGACCGGCTATTCGGCGTTCCAGAACAACTCTGTGCCAGGAGATGACAGCGCGCAGGCCACTCTGAGCAATGGACAAGTCTTCATTCAGAAAGCGGACGGGAAGTTTCAGTACTACATCCAGGCGGGCGTCTACACCATGCCGACACTCGGCGTGCCGTTTATCAATGCGCAGACCACGGTGAACAGTTTCTACGGACCTGTTCCGGTGGCCTACTTGAAGTGGCAGGCGGGTAAGAACACGCAGTTTCTGCTGGGCTCCCTGCCCACCCTGATGGGCGCCGAATCGACCTTCACCTACCAGAACTTCAACATAGAGCGCGGTATCGTCTGGAATCAGGAGAACGCCGTCAATCGCGGCATTCAGGTAAACCAGACTCTGGGTAAGTACCTGTCCGCCTCAGTCAGTTGGAACGACGGTTACTATTCCAGCCGCTACTCGTGGCTTTCGGGTTCGTTGACCCTGACGAAGGGGCCTCACACCTTTGTGTACGACGGGATGGGGAACCTCGGACAGACTGTCTATGAAACCGCGGCTACACCAATACAGAACAACGGCTATATGCATGCGGTGATCTACACCTACACCAAGGGCCCGTGGATCATTTCTCCGTACTTCCAGTATGGCAACCTGCCGACCAACGCGAAGGTGGGCGTGGTCAAGGCGACATCCGCAACGGGCGGCGCGATCAACGTCAGCTATGCGTTTAAGAGCGGTTTCTCGTTCCCGGTCCGCGTGGAATACCTGACTAGTTCGGGGAGTACGACCGACCGGTCGGTCAACATGCTGGGCTACGGGCCGGGAAGCGGAGGCGTTACTTTCACCGCGACGCCGACCTACCAAAAGGGAGGCCTTTACCTTCGCGGCGATCTCGGCGTGGTGCACGCGCTGGACTCTACGTCGGGCGACGTGTTCGGCAGTACGGGCACAGACACGAGCCAGTTCCGGGCCGTACTTGAATTCGGCTTCATCTTTGGCAAGAACCTTGTCGAGAAATGATGGAGCCAGTCAGGAGAATCCAGTTCCCTGATTTGATCCTTATCGCTTCAGATCTAGGATTCAACTAATTCAAGGAGCTTATCGATTTCAACCCGGAGAGGATATGTGAGCCGGGTGAGCCAAACGAAGATCCCCGGCGGTGTACAGGCCGGGACCGGACCTCAAAGAAACTTACCCTCCAGGAGAATGCACATGGCAGATCAAAAAGCACCTCAGATGCAGGCCACCCTGGGCCTTACCGGGCTGACCAGCAACGCAATGGCACTCATTGCCCCCGGCGCCTTTCTTTGGCTCACCTTCTACATTCAGGCAACTACCGGCGTCGCGAATCAGCCGTCAACCGCGCCGGCCATGTGGCTAGGCATCTTCGTTTCTCTGCTGCTCTGTCTGGCCACGGCGGTTTCCTATGCCGAGATCTCCAAGCTCTATCCCGGCACCGGATCGAGCTATTACTATGCCGAACAGGCCCTTTTGTCGAAAGACAAGATGTTCAAGTACGCCCGCATCGCCAAGTTCATCGTCGGTTGGGGCTCTCACCTTTACTACTGGGTCTATCCCGGCGTGATGGTGGCCGTTACCGGCGTTTTCGTGGGATACGTGGTCGGCTTCCTTTATCCCAGTTTCATGAGCGGGTCGAATCCCGGGCCGCTGTTCATGGCTTTGGTCGCGGTGGCCTTCTCCTTCTTTGTGGCCTGGATCGCGGCCAAGGGCGCCGGCGCATCGACAGCCGTCAACATCGCCATCAATGTCATTCAAATCTCCGCGCTGGTCGTATTCGCTGTCCTAGCGATCGGCTATCGCACCAGCCACCCCTCGGGCACCACTGGCCCGACCGCCTACCAATACGACGGACAAACGCTGGCCACTTATAACTACCAGTTCGCCACCGACAAAACCGGCGCCACGATGCGCGACGCCAGCGGCACGCCTCTGCCGTTGCTGGACTCGGCCGGCAAGCCGGTCCCCTATGTCATCACCTACGATGAGAAGGACGCATCCGGTAACTTTCTTGCCCATACATCCGCCGCCTCGGTGATTGGGGTCCACAAGATCAGTTATGTATTCATTCAAGCCACGGTTGCCATTCTGATCCTGGTCGGCTTCGAGTCGGTGACCTCGATGGGAGGCGAGGCCAAGAATCCCACCAAGCATATTCCCATCGCAGTCATCTCTTCGCTGCTCATTCAGGGCCTGTTCTGCTATCTGTTTGAGTACTTCGCGGCCAACTACTTCCTCAACTCGGGGTATACCATGCAAAGCGCGGCCAACTCCGCGGCGCCCATCGGCGACATGATGATCATCGTCGGCGACGCGCTGCTGGGCCACGGCAATGGAAGGTGGTTCATGCTGATCGAGGCCTTCACCGTCTTCCTTGCGCTGATCGGCACAACGCTGAGCTGCATGAACACCGGCGCCCGTGTGACCTACGCCATGGGCAAGGACGAGGAGGTTCCCGAGCACTTCGGATTCCTTCACGCCGAGTCGCTCAGCCCTCGCAAGGCCATCTGGACCCTGGCCGTCATCTCGGCGGTCATCGGCGTCATCGCCGTCGCCCTGGTCTTCGGCGACGCCGGCGCGCCAACCGACGCGGCGATCGCGGCGTTGCCCCACGGCATCTTCTCCAACTGGGGCTACCTGCCGCACGACACCCTGGCCGCGCTTCCCAACTCGTTGCTGACCGTCACGCTCACCTCCAACTTCGGAACCTTCATCCTTTACGCTCTCAGTTGCTTCCTGTGCATCGTGGCTTTCCATAATCGGCCCGACTACAGCTTTCTCAAGCACACGCTCATTCCCGGATTCGGACTGCTGGCCAATCTGGTCTGCATGGGCTTCTACCTGGCCGGCCCGATCTTCGGACTGGGCACCTTCAAGGAACCGCTGCTGGCTCTGGGGATCTCGGCCGTATGGGGCGTTTACGGCGCCATCTACTTTATCCGCACATCGAAGACGAAGGGCAAGGCGATCTTGCTGGGCGAGAAGGTGACGGCTCGATAGCTGCACCATAACTGAATCGTACCCGCTGGGTGGCATCTCTTCCGGGGCTTCTTGATGGAGCCTCGGCGGGGGTACACCCAGCGGTGCTGTGAGGTGAAAATGTTGCGGAGTCTTCAGAGCACTCTCGGCACATCCAATGAGAAGAAGAACTTTCAGGTAGCGGTGTCCATGTTAGACGTTCAGTTCGGCCAGGCCAGCGATTTTGGCAAAGTTCGCACCAACAATGAAGATGCGATGGGCTCATTTATTCCCTCATCGCGCCGCCAGGGACGGAGCCACGGATTTCTTTTTGCTGTCGCCGATGGCGTGGGCGGGATGGATCTGGGCGAGGTCGCCTCGGCAACGGCCATCAAGACAGTCGCCGAGGCATTTGCCAAAGCGCCCTCGGGTTCGATGCTTTCAACACTTATGCCGCGCCTTGTGCAACAGGCCAACTCGGCGGTTCACGACTGCTCCATTGATCCCAGGTACCAGAGCAGGAAGATGGCGACGACGCTGGTGACATGCGCACTGCGCCACGATCAGGCTGTGATCTCTCATGTGGGCGACTCGCGATGTTACCTGGTCCGCAATGGCGTGGCCAAACAAGTAACTCAGGACCACACTTGGGTCAACGAGCAGAGAAAGATGGGATTGCTCACGGCGCAGGAGGCTGCTGAGTCGGACTCCCGCCATGTGCTGATTCGCTCGATAGGGCCGGAGATGTTTGTTTCTCCAGACACCAACGTCCTTACCCTGCTGCCTAATGACGTGCTGGTGTTGTGCACCGACGGACTGCACGACGAGATGCCCGAGACGCTGATGGCTGACATCGTCTCACAGAAAAAACCAATTCAGGAGATTGCCAGCGAGCTGGTCGCACGCGCCGTCGAGATCGACGGGGGCGACAACACCACGGCGCAGGTGATTCGCGTGCGGTCGGTGGAGCAGGTGGGCATGTATCGCGGCCGTCCTTACCGCCTTCCGGTTTAACCCTCGACAAAAGTCTTATGGAACCCTTACTCTTCTTGTGCCATTTCCCGGTACAGTAGAGGAAGACCACTAGCTGGAGAGAGCGCCCGATGGGTTATCACGACGGCTTTGAAGCCGGCGCGCAGATCGATTCCTACCGCATTGAAGAGCCGGTTGCCCGCAGCGGCATGGCCACGATCTATCGCGCCGTTGACACGCGCGACAGCCGCCGGGTCGCTCTCAAGATTCCTCACCCCGACATGGAAGCCGATCCGATTCTCTTCGATCGCTTCAAGAGGGAGGCCGGGATCGGCGAAAAGCTCGATCATCCCAAGGTGATGCGGGTTTATGGCGGCGAGAAGCGATCGCGCATCTACATGGTGATGGAGTGGTGCGAAGGGCGGCTGCTGCGCAACATTCTCGATGAAGAAGGCAAGCTGCCGCACGACCGCGCGATTCGTATCGCCGTTGAGGTTCTCAATGCACTCGACTACATTCATGCCAATGGCGTTGTTCATCGCGACCTGAAGCCAGAGAACATCATGGTCGACGCGAATGACAACATCAAGCTGATCGACTTTGGCATTGCGGGCGACGCAGCAGCGCGGCGGTTGACGTATGCCAACTTCACCGCAACACTGGGCACGCCGAATTACATCTCTCCGGAACAGGTGAAGGGCAAGCGCGGCGATGGCCGATCGGACATTTATTCGATGGGCGTGATTCTCTACGAGATGCTCTCGGGCAAGCTGCCATTCTCTGGCCCGTCACCTCTAGCTGCGATGAATGAACGGTTGTTGAACTATCCAGTGCCGCCCACCGTGGCCGACCCTTCGATCACTCCTCAACTGCAAGAGGTGATCTATCGGGCGCTCGAGAGAGACCCGAAGAACCGCTACGCCAAGGCAGGCGAATTTGCCAGGGACCTGGAACATCTCGACCAGGTTGGCGTGGAGGACCGTGTGGAGCTGCGCGACTGGCAAAAGCGCAAATCACAACTGATGCGCAAGATCCTCTACTACGGCGGACTGGCGCTTATCCCGGTCGTGATCCTTCTGGTAATGATTGTCGTGGCCCATCATCGCTGAGCAAGCGCAGCGATTTATGAGCGCTCGGCCCACGCGGGGCTTGCGGCTGCCGCGACACGTTTGATGGCCTCTTCAAGAGCATGGCGGCTGATGGGCTTGGAAACGTAGTCGTCCATGCCGGAGGAGACGCAACGTTCGCGGTCGCCGCGCATGGCATTAGCGGTCATGGCGACGATCGGAATATGGCCTTGATGCCGGCTTTCGCGGCTTCGAATCTGCCGCGTTGCTTCAAAGCCGTCCATCTCGGGCATCTGCACATCCATGAAGATCATGTCGTAGCGCGCGCCGGACCACTTCTCCAATGCATCGGCGCCATCGTTGGCTAAGGTCACCTGATGGCCCATCTTTTTGAGCATCGCTGCGGCCAGTTTCTGGTTCACCGGGTTATCTTCGGCTACGAGAATATTCAGGCGCAACTGAGATGGCGGGATGAGACGGAGAGTCGGCGGGGGAGTATCTGCCGGAAGGGCGTTGCCCAGAGCCTTTTGGATTGCAGCCAGCAGTTCGGAGCAGCAGACCGGCTTGCGCATGCAATGCGAGACGCCGTGCTGGTTGCATCGCGCTGCGGAGGAACTCCCATCTATGGAGGTAAGCATCACGATGGCGGCGGGAGTGGATGGGGCGTGGACGATGGCGCGTTCGATGACCTCGAAGCCGCCCATGCCGGGCATCTGCTCATCGATCAGAATCAGGCGATATGGATAGCCGGCACGAGTCGCTTCTCGCAACTTGTCGAGGGCCTCCTGGCCTGAGGCGACGAGTTCCGGCTGCATCTTCCAGCGCGAAACTGTTTGCTCAAGAATGAGCCGGCTGGTCGCGTTGTCGTCGACGATCAGCACTTTGATTCCGCGCAGATTCTCCCCGCTCGATTTCTCCCGCGAATGGGCATTTTCCGCTGTTGCGAGAAGGATTTTGAAGTGGAAGGTTGAGCCGACGCCGATTGCGCTCTCGACCCAGAGACAGCCCTCCATGATTTCGATGATGCGCGAGCTGATGGCCAGGCCCAGGCCGGTTCCTCCATAGTGACGCGTGGTCGAGGAATCTCCCTGCTCGAAGGGCCTGAAGAGCTTGGAACGCTGCTCGTCTGAGATGCCGATGCCAGTGTCGCGCACGGAGAAGTGCAGGAGAGCGCTGCGTTCGTCGAAACTGTCGAGACTCACGCTCACGGCTACCTCACCACGATGGGTGAATTTGATGGCGTTGCTGGTCAGATTAAGCAGCACCTGACGCAGCCGGCTGGGGTCTCCTACCAGCTCCACCGGCACGGCGGGGTCGATCTGGATGGTCAGTTCCAGACCCTTCTTGTGCGCGGTGTTTGCGATGCTTTTGATGGCGCCTTGCATCAACTCCTCCAGGTTGAATCGCACCTCCTCCAGTTCGACTTTGTCGGCCTCTATCTTGGAGTAGTCGAGGATATCGTTGACGATGGTCAACAGGGCCTCTCCGGAGGAGCGAATCAATGAGAAGTACTCCTGCTGCTCGGTCCCGGTGGAGCACATGGCCAGCTCTGTCATACCGACCACGCCATTGAGAGGAGTGCGGATCTCGTGGCTCATATTAGCGAGGAATTCACTCTTGGCCTTGCTGGCGGCCTGTGCGGCCTGCTCCGCGCGGTGGCGCACGGCGATCTCTGCCTGCAGGTCCTTGGTACGTTCGCCCACAGTCCGTTCGAGTTCCAATGCCCGATGGCGCAATTGCCGGGTATAAGCTCTCTGGCCCAGGATCGCGAGCAGGAGGAGTGCCAGGCCGCACATCGAGTAAAACGAGCCGGTCTTGTAGAAGTGCGGCCTCAAGGTCAGGCCGATCGAGGCGCCGTTCTCGTTCCAGAGACCGTCGTCATTGCAGGCGATCACCCTGAAGCGGTAATGGCCCGCAGGAAGATTCGTGTAGTAGGCAACCCGGCGCGTGCCGGCGTCGACCCAGTCGCGGTCCCAGCCTTCGAGCATGTATTTGAAGCGCACTCTGGCGGGTATACGCAGGCTGAGACCGGTATAGTGAAACTCGAGTTCGCCCAGGCCGGGTGGAATGGAAAACTCCTGACCACGCGGAAGGGCGACGCCGTTGGCCCGCATTTCTTCGATCTCAACCGCTGGAACCACCGGATTGTGCAGAATGTGCCTGGGATCGATGACCGCGATCCCCTTTTTCGTGCAAAACCAGAGTCTGCCGTCCCGCGTCTGCCAACCCGCCGGCTGGTGCTCGGGCATGGATGCCTCGCCGGTCCTCATCCCGTCGGCGGTTGCGTAGTTTACTGACTTTACAGCGGAGATGCGCCCGTCCGCGAAGCCGTCCAGGTCGGTTTTAGGGACCGTGTAGATGCCGGTTGCTGTGCTAACCCAGAGATTGCCTTCGCCATCGAAGAGAATGCGCGTCGCGAAGTCGTCAAACAATCCCTCGGGCTTTGCATAGCGAGTCAACAGCCCGTCGCGTATGCGAAAGCGCACCACGCCGGGAGTTAGTCCGCCTAGCCAGAGGTTCCCTCGACGGTCTTCGATGATCGAGGTGACCGCGAAGTTGACGGTGGGTTGCTGCGCCTTTTGAGGAGGTTCTTTCCCAGCGAACTTGAACAGTCCTCCCACGGTGCCAAACCACAGTGTTCCGCCGGTGTCCTTGTAGATTGAGTAGGTATAGTATTTCGACTCAGTCAAAGGCGTGCTCTGCCCATGAATCGCGTAGGGGCTTGTCATGCCGTTTTTGAATCGCCATGCAATCGATTCGGAGGTCGTCACGATGAGGCTCTCGTCATCTTCGCTGATGGCGGAGATGAATGGCTTGTCAAAGTGCCCCTGACCCGGATAGACCGTGAATCTTCCGTCTTTGTACCGGCTCAATCCTCCTACTGTTCCAGCCCACAGGCTGCCGTCTCTGCTCTCGAAGAGGGCTCCGCCATAGACCGCGCCAAATGGGGCCGGCAGCCCATCTTTGGCGGTGAACGCGGTTACCTTTCCATCTTTGATGCGCGCCAATCCGCCGCCGAGACAAAAGACCCAGAGACTGCCATCATGCGCCTCAATAGCCGTCGCCGTTTGATTCGAGGGCAGTCCTTCTTTTGCCGAGTAGGTCGTTGCGGTGGTGTCGCGGAGCTGTTCGAGGCCGCTGGCCGTGCCGATCCAAAGACTGCCCTCCCGATCCTCGTGAAGGGAAAGAACACTGTCGTCGGTCAGCCCATCTCCAGTCCGGTACGATGAGACTTGGCCGTCCTTGATGCGCATCAGTCCGGACGCGCCGCTAGCGATCCAGATGTTGCCGTTGTGGTCCAACAGGGTGGCGTTGATTTCGCCTTTGATCTGCTCTGGCGCAACGCGCACCGGAGCGGTCCTTGTGGGACCGGTGCGGTAAAGCCCGTCCAGTGTTCCCACCCACAGGTTGTGCTCCCGATCTTCCGACAAGGCCGTAGCCGTGTGGTTCTTCAGGCTCCAGGAAGAGTCCGAGAGACTTCCGTCGCGATAGAGATAGATACCACTGGTGGTGCCAATCCATACGGTTCCGGTGTGATCTTCGGCGAAGTCAAAGATCCAGCCGATTCCCTTCTTCAACTGCGTGATCGTCTGGTTGCCTGTTTTGTAGATCTGATTGTCGCCGCCAATGAGCAGCTCACGCTGTTGGGTTTCGAAGATGGTGCGAACATTCCCTTCCGGGAGGGGAGCGGGAGGAAGGTAGTCAGAGAAGACGCCATTCTTGAGAAGGATTGTGCGGCTGGGGGTGCGGATCAGCAGATCGCCGCCGGTGCTCGTTGCGATGGCCTTGATGGGCTCATGCAACGTCTTTCCATCAACGGCCAAATCCACCAGAACAAAGCGCACGCCGTCGAAGCGCACGAGTCCCGCCGAGGTCCTCAGCCACAGATACCCATCGGGCGATTGGAGGATCTGATAGACGGCCTCTCCGGGCAGGCCGTTTTGGGCTGTCCACAGGCTGTGGCCGTACTGGTCGATCTGCCTGCCAGGGTCGAGCGCCGTCAGATGGGAGGCGAAGCCAAGCAGCAGAAGCAGGAAAGTGACCGGGCGAGGACCCGCGAAGCCTCCGCGTGGCCTAACCGGCCACGAAGAGGAGTCCTGCCTCGCCCCTCTTATGCGCAGCCGTTCAACAGGCAAGGATCCTCCCTCATCGCACCCAACAGGATGATCTCGACCCGCGTTCTCGAGGTTTGTCGTACCCTGAGCGCGGGCCGCGCATGATCCTATCATGCCGCAAGACCTCGTTGGCGATTCACAGAGCCTCTGAGAATCTTCCAACGTTGTACCGCACCTGGAGCTCTTCTTGAAGGGATTATCGGCGATCCAGGCAATCTGGATCAGAGATAAGCGACCATTTTGATCATCTTCCACCGCAAGTTTGGCCGGTTACACTTCTGCGGGTGTCATGGACCGCGAGCCACAGTCCTCAGATTCATCGGCGAAGAAAAGAAGAATGATCGAATGATCCGATCGGCGAAGCAGAGAAGGAAATCGAAAGTCTCGCGGGGCCGGCATGGCGAGGGACAATCTTGGTTCTAAGCAGTAAACCTTAGAGGGAGATATGCCGATCACTCTAAGGAAGAGGGTGTTTCTCTCAGTTTGAGCGTGCCTTGTGTTTCGGCCGGCCCGCTCGACAGCGAGGTTGATGATGCCGACAGGCTGGTTTGGTCGTGTCAGGGCTTGGTTCTGGAACCGGAAGGCCCATCCGAGTCCTGAAGCGAAGAACTCGAAAGCATGGATTCCCAGTGCCGCCCTCTGGGCGGGCGTGGCGCTGCTGGTGGTTTTTCTGGTGTGGAATGCCGCTGCTCCGATCGAGCATCATTGGCGGCTGACGGGACACTTCGACTCGATTGGCGATTTGCGCACCCTGCCGCAAGGCAGCCATGTGAGGCTGCGCGGAACGGTTACTTACTCCGATGGAGATAATTTCTATATCCAGGATAAGACGGGCGCTGTCAGGGTAGTACTCAGGGATCGCAAGCAGATCTTTAACGCTGGGCAGGTTCTTGTGGTCACGGCTCGCATGTCCGCCCGATACAAGCGCACCTTCGGTCCCAGTAGCGTCGAGTTGGTGGATGGAACAGCGATTCCGGATGGCCAAGCCGCGCTGCCCGCAGCCGAGCTTCGCTCATTCCGCACGTTGCCCAGCCGGTCCGCCAGCAATACCCGCGTCCAGTTGCAAGGCATCGTCCGCAAGGCGACGGTGGACGACTGGCATCTCTTGATAACGCTGGCGCTGGACCGGCACGAGATCAATGTGATCTTTCCGCGCTCTGCCGCGCTTGCCAATCCATCCAGACTTGTGGATGCCCAAGTGATGGTAACGGGAGTTCCCGAGATCATCGGTCTCGACAACGGCGGCACCCCCGTCGCTCGCATGTGGGCGCCCAATCAAGCAAGCCTGACGGTCGATGTTCCTTCTCCCTCTGTCATACCGCTGGTTTCTTCGCTTGAAGACCTGGAGGCTCAGCCCGGCTACCTGGATGGCCACCGCATCCGCGTTCGCGGCGCTGTGGTCGTGCAGGAACTGTTCGATGGGAGACAAACAACTGTCATTAGGGGTGCTTCCTCCCTGGTCCGCGTAGAGTCGAACGAGCCACAGACTGTGAGCCGCGGCACTTTGATCGAGGTCACCGGCTTCCCCACGCCGGGAGACCAGATCGCCGACATCGTGCATGCCGTTGTCCAACCGATTCCATCCTCTTTGAGCGGCTTGTCTGGTAAGGCCTCCACGGAATCCGGCACACTGCCGACGCTGACCACCATTTCGGCTATTCGCGCTCTTGACAACCGGGAGGCAGACCGGGCCCAGCCGGTGAAGTTGCGCGGCGTGGTCACCTTCTCCGATTCGGACTGGCATTTCTTCTTTCTCCAGGACTCGACCGGCGGCATCTTTGTAGGGCATGTGAATCTACCCGTGCGGGCCGGAGAGGAAGTGGAGGTGGAAGGTACAACCACCGTGGGAAAATACGCCCAGGATGTCGCTGCGCTTCGTATCCGCTCTCTCGGCGCGGGCCGCATGCCCACTCCGCTAGCAATCACCACCGCACAGGCCGCTTCTGGAACGGAAGACGCCAAGTGGGTCAGCATCGAGGGGATTGTGCACTCGGCTGTCATTCACGCCGTCACTCCTCATGGGGAGATTCACGGCGTTTTGGAGATCGTGACCCAATTGGGCAAGGTTCGTGTCTGGACCTTTAACCTGCCGCAGGAGTACATGCAGAGCTTGGTGGACGCCAATGTTCGTCTTCGCGGCGCCTTTGGCACCATCTACAATCGCGACAGGCAACTCATCGGCTACGCGCTCAGTGTTTCCCGTGCCGAAGACATTACGGTGCTGCAAACCGGTCCCACAGGCCCGGAACAAACCCGGCCGATTCCGATCGCTCATCTATTTCGCTTCTCTTCAAAGACCGACTTCAGCCATCGCGTCAGAGTACAGGGCACCGTGACCATGAACTCGCTGGACCACGGGATTTATCTTCAGGATGCTTCCGGGGGGCTGCAAGTACAGACTCAATCGGAGGAGTTGCAGGTTGGGGATTTTGCGGAGGCGGCAGGCTATGTGATTCCCGGAGGCTCCTATTCCCCAGTGATGCGCGACGCGGTGGTGAGGAAGATCCGGGCCGGCTCGCCCCCGGCGCCAATGATCGAGAGTTCGGCGAACATGGATAGTCGTCTGGATAACAAGCTGGTGCAGATGGAGGGCCAGTTGCTTCGGGTGGTGACGAGCGCGCATGGCAAGACCCTGATGCTCGAGTCCGGGACTCGGACATTCAACGCGCAGATCGACGATGACACCTCGCTGCTCTCCTTCGACGGACTGCGTCCCGGCAGCCTTTTGCGGTTGACCGGGATCTACCACGTACAGCTTGACTCGGACCAGCTCTATCACATTGTGGTTGTCGATCCGGATAACTTCGTTTTAATCCTGCGGTCTCCAGAAGATATCCAGGTGCTCAAGAGTGCGCCATGGTGGACGCAGGAGCGGGTGCTCTACATGGTGGCCATTCTGTTGGTCGTCGCCGCTCTCGCGATGGTGTGGGTTACGATACTGCGCCGGCAGGTGCGGTCGCAGACGGCCGCGCTGCGCAGCGCGATGGATGCCGCCGAGCAGGCCAACCGGGCCAAGAGCCAGTTCCTGGCCAATATGAGCCATGAGATCAGGACTCCGATGAACGGCATCTTCGGCATGACGGAGTTGGCTCTCTCGACCGACCTCACACCGGAGCAGCGTGAGTTTCTCGGCATGGTCAAGACCTCGGCCGACTCGCTGCTGGTCATCATCAACGACATCCTGGATTACTCGCGCATCGAGGCGGGGAAGCTCACGCTGGATTCGACGCGCCTGAACGTCATCGATAAGGTGGCGGACGTTTTGAAGGCCTTCGCTCTGGCGGCCGACAAGAAAGGGCTCGAGTTGGCATGGATCGCGGCTCCGGAGGTTCCGGCAGCCCTGATGGGAGATCCAAACCGACTGCGTCAAGTGCTCACCAATCTTGTAGGAAACGCAGTTAAGTTCACGGAGGTGGGAGAGGTGGTTGTCTCCGTTACCGTTGACGCCGTGGAAGGGACCCGCACAACGCTCCGCTTCGCTGTCCGGGACACGGGGATCGGCATCGAACCGCGGAACCAGGAGAGAATCTTCCAGGCCTTTGAACAGGAGGACGCCTCTACCACGCGGCACTATGGAGGAACCGGACTGGGGCTGGCAATCTCGCGCCACATGGTGGAGGCAATGGGTGGCCGCATCTGGATTGAGAGCGCTCCGGGGGCGGGCACGACCGCTTTCTTCACGGTGAACTTCGAGGCGGCGCCGACAGTTCCGGAGCCCGAACCGCAGCCCAGCTTCGACGATGTTCGTGGCGTCACCACCCTGGTGATCGACGACAATGCGACAAACCGGCGCATTCTGATCGAGATGACGCGGCGCTGGGGCATGAGAACGACGGGCGCGGAATCGGGACCGAAGGGGCTGGCCGAGCTGATCAAGGCCAAAGAACGCGGGGAGCCTTACCGGCTGATCTTGCTCGACGAGGCAATGCCGGAGATGAACGGACTGGAGGTCATCCAGCAGATTCAGGCCAATCCACTGCTGGACGGCGTAGTGATCATGATGCTGAGTTCCTGCGATCAGCTTGCCACCGCGGCGCGCTGCCGCGGCCTGGGTGTGACGATCTATCTGGTCAAGCCCATGCGTTCGACCGAACTGCTGGCCAGCATCCGCGCCGGGCTGGGGATTCGGGCCACGCACCGTGTTGTAGAGCAGCCCGACCCAACTTCTGTGGGCCGCGCCTTGCGCATTCTGGTTGCTGAAGACAACGCGATCAACCAGAAGCTTGCCGTCGCACTGCTGAAGAAGATGGGTCATGAAGCAACCGTGGCTGGCGACGGCCAGGAAGCTGTTCAGCTTTGGGAGCGCGGAGGTTTCGACATGATTCTGATGGATGTGCAAATGCCGGAAATGGATGGGACAGAGGCCACGGCGCGCATCCGAGCCAAAGAGAAGCAGACGGGGGCGCACATTCCCATCATTGCGATGACCGCTTATGCGATGACTGGGGACCGCGACCGTTATCTCGATAGCGGGATGGATGAGTACATCACGAAGCCGGTCAGCTACAAGCGCGTGGAGCAGGCCATCGCCCGCTTTTTCAGCATCGAGACGTCTTTGGAGAGGCCGGTACAAGAGGCCGAGCCGGTGGGGAAAGCGAGAGACTGAGAACCATGGACGAGACAGACTCAATCCGTCAGGGTACCGCTTCTCAACTCAATGAGGCGGAGATTCTCGCGCGTCTGGATGGCGACTGCCAGTTACTGGCCGACCTTTGCGATCTATCGTTGTCGGAGTTGCCGGGAATGATTCATCTGCTAGTCGAAGCGGTGCGGGGCGATGACGCGAACGCGGTGCATCGGGCCGCACACCGTCTGAAAGGCGCGCTGAGCCTCTTCGGAGCGGGAGCGCACATTGAGGACTGTCTGACCTTGGAAGCACTGGCGCTCCAGCACGATCTCTCGCAGGCTCCAGCGATTCTGGCCGAGTTGGAAAAGCATCTGGGGGAGTTCAGCGCGGCGGTGACGGCGTTGGGAAGGGAGATCCATGCGCGTGCTGATTGCGGATGACGATCCCATGCAGCGCTTGTATCTGGCGCGCTGTCTCTCCTCCTGGGGTTATGAGACTCTGGTGGCCGAGGACGGAGAGGAAGCGTGGGGAATCCTTCAGGCCGACGATGCGCCGCCGCTCGTTCTTTTGGATTGGATGATGCCGGGCATGGACGGGCCGGTGCTTTGCAAGCACATTCGCAGTCTCAAGGACCGGCCGTACACTTATGTCGTTCTGCTGACGGCGCGAACCAACCAGCAGGATTTACTGAGCGGTCTCGATGCCGGCGCAGACGATTACATGACGAAGCCGGTCAACACGCCGGAGTTACAGGCTCGGCTGCGCACTGGCCGGCGCATCATCGACCTGCAAAACAAATTGCACGCCGCCTATGAGATTCAAAAGTACGAGGCCACGCACGACTCGCTGACTGCCATCTGGAACCGTCCTGCTATCCTCGATCTGTTTTCTCGCGAGTGCGCCAAGGCCGCGCGGGAAAAGACAAATATCGGAGTGCTCATCGCGGACGTCGATCACTTCAAAAGAATCAACGATCACTTCGGCCATGTCTGCGGCGATATTGCGTTGCGCGAGATCGCCAGACGGATGCAGGCCTCTCTGCGCCCCTACGATTTCCTGGGGCGATATGGCGGCGAGGAGTTTCTTGTGCTCGTTCCGGGCTGCGACCCGCATACGGTATGCGAGGTGGCCGAACGCATCCGCCTCGGAGTGGCCCAGCATCCGATCATCGCCCGGGAGAATGAGATCGCCGTCACCATGAGCATCGGCGTGAATACCGCTTATCCGGTCTCGGTGGAACAGCGCGACGAATTATTGCAGCGGGCCGACGAAGCGCTTTACTTCGCCAAACAGAATGGCCGGAACCGGACCGAATGCGTTCAGGATCTGGCGGCAACCTCATAAGAGATTGCGACCAGGGCGGTTCCGCGATGAGTAACTCGCGCGCTTTAACGCCGCAGTCTCACACGCAGTGAACCTGCGCCCGAGTGCATGAGGGTGCATTCGTAGCCTTGATCGCAGCGGTAATGAATCTCGACGGGATATTCCTGCCATCTGTCTGAGACCGCGCCGCTGGTCTTATCGATAAAAAAGACCTTTCCCGAGCTTGTTTCAATCATTCCGCGAGAGAGGTCGAGGTCGACGATCGCGTCGTCGCCCTCGATGGAGAATTGCGCGAGCTTCTGCACGGTCTTTGCCGCTGTCTTTTTATGTGCGGCGGCGGTGGCTGCAGTGGACGGATGGTCTGCGTCGTCCGTGGTCTCGTTCTGCAGTGCCAGCAACTGGTCCTGTTCGGCAATCGTCGGAAAGTTCGGCGAAAAGCTCCAAGCGACGGCCTTCTCGTAGGTTTTTGCCGTGCATGGAATTGAGCCCTGGGCGCTGATTGCGGTGGCTTGCCCATCGGGCCCAACCTGATTCTGGAAGATGTCTTTGCCCTTTTCCCGCGCGGCCTCCTGGGCGGCAGCTTGAGCCGCGGCTTGAGCGGGGTCGATTACCGGAGCCGGCGGAACAGTGGAGGCTGCCGCCGCAGCGGTCTTTGCGCCCTTTGCATCGTTTTTTGCGTTTTTGGGAGTTGCATCAGGCTGTGGAGGCGGTATTACGATTTTGGGGTCGTACTTTAACAGGATTTCTTTGGAGCACAAGACGAAGCCTTCGGAGTCCTGCAGGTGGATCTCGACGGAAAGTGGATGCGGTGAACTTGCGACAGCGGTTGCAAAGGCGGCCTTGCGATCTGGATCGCCGGGCTCAATCGAGAGGCGGTAATTGAGCTGCTTGTCCCATTCGACGAAGAGATGGCCCTTCAATCCGGCCGCGCTAGAGTCGGCCGATCCGAGGTCGTAGCGGCCATTGGGGGTTCCGCTCACGCTGTTATAGCTGGCTACGACAACTCCCAAGAGAACTCCGAGACCGATGACGACCGCCGCATAGATCCAGGTCCGATTCGCGGCAGACTTTTGAGTGCCTGCCTTCAGAGCTTGCTCAGCGAATGCTTGAGCCTGGGCGTCAGGCGCGGGGGCCTTATAGACGGGGCTGTCGACGATTGGAACAGCAGGCTGTTGTTCCGCTTCCGGGCTTGCCCGATGGGAATCGAGCTCCGCCTGCTTGGCGAGTTCCTGTTCCTTGGTCTTCTGGGCCGGCGCCACTACACGGTAGTTGGTGACAGGCAGCTGTGCCTCTTCGGTTTGCTCGCCGGTTGGCTCAGGCGCAGCCTCCGCGGGCTTGTTGAGAGCCGACATGTCCCAGTCGCGCTTTTTTTTTCGATTGGGAAACCTCGGATCGTCTTCCATTGGCCCACCCCCCCACATCCCGCTCTTTGGAATCAATCACATTGGAGCACACATTCTCTTGCTTGAAAACCCCAAAACGCCCTTGCGGTTCATCGAAGGTTACCTCGGTGTGTCTGGAAAGAGGCGCGTCGGTATATGCAAAGAAGCATTGCTTTTCGCCTTGATGCCGGAACCTGACTCTCATCGGGCTGCATCCAATGGACCTAGAGTCAATCGAGACAGGAGCACGCGCAATGGTCATCGGTGTCCCGAGAGAGATTAAGGACAATGAAGCTCGCGTGGGCGTGACTCCGGCGGGCGTGAAGGAACTGGCCGAGAGAGGTCACACCGTTGTTGTCGAGACGCACGCCGGAGCGCAATCCGGCTTTCCCGACGAAGAGTACCAGAAGGCCGGCGCCGAGATGGTGGGTGAGGCGAGCAATCTCTGGGGAAGGGCCGACATTGTCGTCAAAGTCAAAGAGCCTATCGAGAAGGAGTATGCATTCTTCCGCGAGGGATTGGTGCTCTTCACCTATCTGCACCTCGCGCCACTTCCCGCACTGACAGAAAAACTGCTCGAAGCCAAGATGATTGGAATCGCATATGAGACGGTTCGTGACCGCCAGGGCACGCTGCCGCTGCTGACCCCAATGAGTGAGGTTGCGGGGCGAATGAGCGTGCAAGTGGGCGCTGCTTATCTTGAAAAGGAACGCGGTGGACGAGGCGTTTTGCTGGGTGGAGTGCCGGGCGTTCCACCGGCGCAAGTGACAATTGTCGGCGGCGGAGTGGTGGGCACCAATGCCGCGCGGATCGCTCTAGGACTCGGCGCCAAGACGACCGTTGTTGACGTGAATCTGAATCGGCTGCGTGAACTGGACGATCACTACGGCGGACGGCTAGGAACGCTGGCCTCAAACAGCTACAACCTGGCTCGTGCCACGCGCGAGGCCGACCTGGTGATTGGAGCGGTGTTGATTCCCGGCGCAACCGCGCCTAAGCTGGTGACTCGCTCTATGGTGGCGCAGATGAAGAAAGGCGCGGTCATTGTGGATGTGGCGATTGATCAGGGCGGCTGCGTGGAGACAGCGAGGCCCACTTCGCACTCCGACCCGAGCTATGTGATCGACGGCGTTGTGCACTATTGCGTGACCAACATGCCCGGGGCGGTGCCGCATACCTCAACGCTCGCCCTGACGAATTCGACGTTTCCTTACCTGCTGCGGATCGCCAGTCTTGGCGCGCGCGAGGCGCTGCGGCACGATGCGGGGCTGGCCGAGGGGCTGAATACCTGGCTGGGAAAGCTTACATGCCGTGGCGTCGCCGAGAGCCAGCAACGGCCATGGACGGCTGTTGCCAGCGTGATTGGGTAGAGGCGGGGGCTCGCGGTCAACGCCGGTGACGGAGTTATGCTCTACCACGCTGCGCAAAATACTTTGCCGCAGGCTATGAAGTTAGTTCCCTCTTAGGGAACCTCTGATCAACTCATCATTTTCTCGCGCACAAGGAAAAATCTGATTGCGGCGATGGTTTCTTGCGCTACGGACGCGATTTTTCCGGCTTCACGCTGCGCCGCTCGCCTCGTTT
>Ga0181520_10001433_pt1 | contig 48562 bp, 37 predicted proteins | sample PEATcosm2014_Bin_29_FD_132451 | JGI IMG/M metagenome (GOLD analysis project Ga0181520, IMG submission 132451) | Peatland microbial communities from MTU Mesocosm Facility, Houghton, MI, USA - PEATcosm2014_Bin02_30_metaG | ecosystem: Environmental > Terrestrial > Soil > Wetlands > Peat | place... | reverse complement strand
TGGCCAGGTCATTGCCGCCCGCCCGGAAAAAAATCTTCCGGGGCGCATAGGGAAAAATAATCCGGTCCGCAAAATGCGTGGAGTCCACGATCTCCGAGCCGCCAAACCCGCGGTTGAACACCGGCTGTCCGGGAAAATCCTCCGCGAGGGTATGCCAGAAGGCAATGCCCGACGAACCAATAAACTCAATCGCATCCTTGGGCGGCGGATTGGTGGCATCCATGCGTTCGTAGGCGGAAATCTCCCGTTCCCAGACGCCATAATTGCGATTCGTATCCGCGGAAAGCGCGTTGTGCCACGACGCAAACAGCAACAGCACGGCCAGCGACAGTTGGAGAATAAATTTCATGCGCGACAGCATAGCCCGGTCCACCGCGGGAGAAAAGAACTTCACCAAGGCCAAGGTTCAGTCGAATTGCGCCAAATCAGGACACCGCCGATTTGTCTCCCGATTTGTCGCGGGTTCGGTTAGCATAGCCAGACTGGTAGTATACTTTACATGACATCAAAACTTTTTTCCGAACTCGGCCTTTCCGCCGAACTGCTTCAAGCAGTTAAAAAACTGGGCTTCGAACAGGCTTCGCCTATTCAGGCTGAAGCCATTCCCGTGCTGCTGACCGGCAAGGACATCGTGGGCCAATCCATGACCGGTTCCGGCAAGACGGCGGCGTTCGGCATTCCCGCCGTGGAAAAGGTGGATCCAGCCCGGCGCGAGGTGCAGGTGCTCATCCTCTGTCCCACCCGGGAACTCGCCATCCAGGTTTCCGAGGAAATTCACAAGCTCGCTTTTTTCAAACGCGGCATCCAGGCGCTGCCGATTTACGGCGGCCAGTCCTACGAACGCCAGTTTTACGGCCTGAAACAGGGCGCGCAAATCGTCATCGGCACGCCCGGGCGCATCATGGATCACATGCGGCGCGGCACGCTGCGGCTGGAAACGGTGAAGATGGCGATCCTCGACGAAGCCGACGTGATGCTCAACATGGGTTTTCGCGAAGACATCGAACTGATTTTGCAGGCGATACCGGCGGAACGGCAGACCGTTTTCTTCTCCGCCACCATGCCCCGGCCGATTCGCGACCTGATTGAAAAATATTCGCACGAACCGCAGTCGGTGAAGATCGAACAAAAAGCGATGACCGTGCCGACCGTGGAACAGGTCTATTATGAAGTGGACCGCCGGCACAAGATGGAGCTGCTCACGCGGCTGATTGATCTGCATGACATCCGGCTGGGCATCATTTTCTGCAACACCAAGCGCATGGTGGATGATCTGGTGGACCACCTCGAAGCCGCCGGTTATCAGGCCGACCGCCTGCACGGCGACATGACGCAGCACATGCGCGACCGGGTGATGAACAAGTTCCGCCAGTCCGGCCTGGAATTTCTGGTGGCCACGGACGTGGCAGCGCGCGGGATTGACGTGGACGACGTGGAAGTGGTCTTCAACTACGATCTGCCCTACGACCCGGAGGATTATGTGCATCGCATTGGCCGGACGGGCCGCGTGGGCAAGAGCGGACGCGCCATTTCGCTGGTGCCCTATCGCGAGCTGTTTCAGATCCGCAACATCGAGCGCTTCACCAACGCCCGCATTCAGCGTGGAAAAGTGCCGACGGTGGATGAAGTGGCCGAGGCGCGGGAAAATGTCTTTCTCGACAAGCTGCGCGCCCTGCTCACGAGCGGCGAATATAAGAACAACGAACACCTGCTGGAGCGGCTGGTGCAGGAAGGATTCAATTCCACCGACATTGCCTCGGCGCTGCTGCATCTGTTGCAAAACGGCGAGGCCGCCAAGTCCGCGCCGCACACCGAGGAATATGAGCGGCCGCAGCACGACGAACGGCCCGGACGGGCCGACGACCGCCGCGAACGCGCGCCTTATCGCGAAGAACGCGGTGGCCGCGCCGATGACCGGGGTGAACGCGGCTTCCATGATCCGCGCCGGCCACGTTACGAAGGACGGCATGAAGAACGCCCCACTCGTGCTGGAACGCCGCCTCCCGGACCGGCACGTTCCCCATCAATTGCACCCCGCGCAAAGATTGTTCGCCCGCCGGAGCGGGAGAAGAAGGTGGCCGATGACCCGACGAGGACTGAAAGCCAGCCCGCTGGCGCTCCGCAGCAAGCCAAGCCCGACGGCAAAAGTCCAGGCGACGAGACGGCAATTGAAAAAAAGCCAGAGACTCCTCACGTCGTCTCCGACAAAGTAAAAACGGAACCGGACGCTCCCAAAACCTATTCCGATGAGGAGATTTTGGCATCCGTTCAAAAGCCCGAGCCGAAGCCGGAATCAAAATTGTTTGTGAAGGCCAAACCCGCCCCCGTCGCGCCAAGGCCGAAAGTCAGCCGGGCCACGCCCAAAGATCAAACGCGGCTGTGGATGAACCTGGGCGGGACACAAGGCATCAAGCCGATAGACGTGGTAAACGCCGTCGCCGGCGAAACCGGTCTGCCGGGCAAGGTCGTCGGCACTGTGGACGTGCGCGAAAAACACCTTTTTGTGGACGTGGCCAGCGAACATGCCAACGGCATTATCGCCAAGCTAAACCGCGCGGAAATCAATGGCCACAAGGTGAAAGTGAAACTGGCGTAATAACCAATGAGCGACGAAGCACCATCTGAAAATCTGGTTCCCGCAAAAAGTGTTGAGCGGCTTTTTCCGTTCGTTTTGAAAAGTCGCGGACTGGTTGTTGGCCGCGATGCTTTGCGCGCCAACAAGGGCAAATTGCATTTCGTGCTCATCACCACGGACATCGCAGAAGCCAGCCGCGAGGAGGTGTTGAAAGATTTCATCCATTACCCGGTCGTGCAGCATTTCACGGCGGCGGATTTTGAAACTTTTTTCAACGTCAAAGGCGCCAAAGCCATCGGCTTCACCAAATCCGGCCTCGCGCAATCCATCTACGCCGAACTCAAGCCCTATCGCATCAACCAGCCTTTTCTTCGACCGAAGCCGCCCGAAGCGCCTCCAGCTTCTCCCAGCGGGCATAAAGCTGCGTAACTTTTTCCTTGGCGGCCTCAAGCTCGTGCGTGAGCTGATTCACCTTCGTTGCGTTTTTGCGGAAAAATTCCGGGTCGGCAAACAAGCCTTCGATACGCGCGACTTCCGCCTCGACCGCGTGAATTTGCGCCTCCATGCCCTCCAGTTCGCGGGTTTCCTTGAACGAAAGCTTGCGCGGCTTCGCTGCCTTCGTGGCCGCGTCCCGTGAGAGCGCAGCTGACTTGTTCAACGAAACAATGGCGGCACTCTGCCGGGCCGCCGCAGCGGCCGCTTTGGCTTTCTTCTCCAGATAATAATCGTAGTCGCCGACGCTGTGATGAATCCTGCCGTCGCCTTCAAACGCGAGAATGTCGGTGCAAACGCGGTTGAGAAAATAGCGGTCATGGCTGACCACGCACGTGACACCGGGAAATGCAACCAACGCCTCTTCCAGGACGCGCAGCGTGGGCAGATCCAGATCGTTCGTCGGTTCGTCGAGCATCAGGAAATTTCCGCCGCTCTTCAGGATGCGCGCCAGCAACAACCGGCTGCGCTCGCCGCCGGAAAGTTTTTTCACCTGCGTCAGGATGCGGTCGTCGGCAAACAGAAACCGTTTCAGGTAGGAACGCACGGACAATTTCGCCTCGCCCCACTGGACGAACTCCGTGCCATCGGCAACCTCATCCAGCACCGTGCGCTCCTCGTTTAATTGCAGCCGGCCCTGGTCCACGTAATTGAACTTCGTAAGCTGGCCGGTTTTCACCGTGCCCTCCGTGGGCGCAAGCTGGCCAATGATGATGCGCAGCAAGGTGGATTTGCCCAGGCCGTTGCGACCGCAAATGCCGACGCGCTTGCCGTTTTCAAACGTAAAATTGAAACCGGAAAATAATTTTTTCCCGACGATTTCCATGCCGAGATTGCCCACCTCCACCGTGCGATTACCCAGTTGCGGCGGCGGCGGGATGACGAGTTCCACGTCCTCCTCGACCACCGGCCCATCTTTCGCCGCCTCGTCGTAGTAGCGCTCAAAGCGGTCTTTCTGTTTGCTGCGCTGGGCGCGCGGACCCTGGCGCACCCACGCGAGCTCCTTTTTCAAAAACATCTGGCGCTTGTGCTCAATCACCGCGTCGGCCGACTGGCGCTCGGCCTTGTCCAGCAGGTAATCGGTGTAATTGCCGGCGTGCGAAAAAAATTTGCCGTCGCACAGTTCAAGGATGCTGGAAGCAACCCGGTCGAGAAAATAACGGTCATGCGTGACGACGAGAAACGTGCCGCCGAAATTCTCAAGAAATTCCGCGACCCACTCGATGGATTCCGGGTCGAGATGGTTGGTCGGCTCGTCGAGCATCAGAAAATCCGGGCGTGAAACGATGGCGCGGCACATGGCCACGCGGCGTTTCTCGCCGCCCGAAAGCGTTTCGATGCGCCGTTCGCCCGGCGGACAATTCAGATGCGACATGGCCACTTCAATTCGCCGGTCCACCGTCCAGCCATCCAGCACCTGAATGCGTCGCTCCAGTTCCTCGTGCCGTTTGGAGTCGTGCGGCAGCGATTCAAATTCCGCGATCAGATTCAGCACATGCTGCGCGCCGTCCCGGATGTTGTCATGGACGTTCTTCGTGGCATCGAGCATGAAATCCTGCGGCAGATAACTGGCGACGAGATCGCGCTGCCGGGAAATCTCGCCGCTGTCCGGCGCTTGCAGCCCGGCCAGAATTTTCAGGAACGTCGTCTTACCGCAGCCATTGCGCCCGACGAGGCCAATGCGGTCGCCCTCCTGGATGCCGAGCGTGATATCGTCAAGAATGGCGCGCTCGTTGTAGCGCACGGTGACTTCGGAGGCGGAAATGATGGTGGACATGCCAATTGTAGAATATCCAAAATGGCACACGGAGTCGAATCAAAGTCATCACAAGGCGGCGCTCCTCAAAGCACTCCTGACGTCGTGCCCTACAAAAACCTCTGCCGGGTTGTCGCGAGTTGAAAACTGTAGGCGACGAGGTGACGAGCCGGAGCGCGGAGGAGCACTCACGTCGTGCGCTACAAGACGGTTGGAGCCTGACGTCGGCGGTTACAGGTTTTACGAACTGTCTATTTTTTACATAACGGGTCTTTTCTAATTTTTTTTAGTGGGATTTAGTGGGATTTAGTCGGATAAACGGGGGGGGAGGGGGGGGCTGGGCAGACAGAACCGTAGCGCGGTTCTATCCACCAAGTTGTGCCGTCCCATTTGTTTGCGATTACAGGTTGTCGCATTCAACGGTGATTTTACACCCAGGTTTAAAAAAGACCACGTAGCCGCTAACAGAATCTTTTTAAAAGGCGGATCCGCCTATGTCCAACTTCCGTCTTCGCCCGGCTTCGACGTGACAAGTCGGCGCGGCAAGAAAACGGAAACAGGGAAACGATCGAGGCGCAGCCTCGACGCTACAAGCTGGCATAACGAGTCGGGTTAATGGTCGCCCTTGGATTACAGGATTTGGCTGGGAAAAAAGAATTACCGCACCGTGCGGTAATTTCCTGGTGGGCGATGGTGATGTTTTATAGCTGGTTGCGGACTGTGCCGGCCCTACAGGCCTGGAGATTTTTTGGCGGTGGCGGGGTTCCTGGGCCTCCAGCCCAGGCTGTCATATTGCAGGCTTTCAGCCCTGGATTACCCTGTTGTTACCTGCCAGGGTTTTACACACCAGAGCGTTTCAAGTTTTAGTGTAGCCCCAGACAAGCGGGCGCTGATTACGAACCATACGGCTGGAATGCTTGGGAGCGCCGTTTGCGCCCGTGTTTTCCGCGAGGGCGCGGAAAACAGCGCCCGGGGCGGGCCGTTTGCTTGCTTGTTTGGGTAGGGCAAACCTGCCGGTTTGCCTTCTTCGTGTGCCCAACGGCGCGAGTTTTTCGAGCGTCGTTTGAAACGGGCGCGCTGGCTGACCGGCAGGTCAGCCCTACCTCCTTCATGTGCCAGCCGTGTCAAAATGGTTCATGCGGATTCGCCGCCAGCCAGGCGCCCAAACCGGGCAGCGGACTGGTCAAAACCTTTTGCACCTTGGAAATATCCAGCGAGGTATCCAGCGCCCGAACCGGACCGGGAAAATCCCTGGCCGAGCCAGATTTGATTTTTGTGGTCATTTCCGGCCAGCGTTGGAGGAGCAGCGCGCCGATCTGCGCGCGCGACAGTTTTTCCGCGCCGGCCACATGATAAAGTCCCGTGCAATTTTTCGCCGTCATATCCCAGACCGCCCGCGCGGTTTCCACCGCCGGAATCGGGCAGCGAAACTCGTCGGTGAACAGCGTCATCCCCTGCCCTGCCTGCTGCAACGAGCGGCGCAATTGCTCATTAAACGCGCGGTTGCCGGCGGGCGAGGTGCCGCCATTGATGGACGTGCGGATGACGAGATGACGCGGATTTTTTAGCACAAATTCCTCCGCCGCCAGTTTGGTTTCACCGTAAACATGCAGCGGATTCGCTGGGTCCGTCTCGGTATAACCGCCTTTGCGCCCGTCGAAAACCACATCGGTGGAGAAGAAGACAAACGGAATTTCCGCCGCCAGTTCGGCGAGAAATCCGGCAGCGTCCACATTCACGCGCCGCGCCAGTCCGGGATTCTTCTGCGCCTCGGTCACCACGGTGATGGCGGCGCAATGGATGACCAGTTGCGGCTGGTCCCGGTCAAACTCGCGTTTGACGGCGGCGAAGTCGAGCAGGTCAAAATCCGCGCGGGTCAGCGCCCGCACCTTCCAGCGGGGGGCAAACTTCGGCGCGGATTGGACGAGATAATTTCCAATCAACCCGTTCGCGCCGGTAATCCAGACAGATGGTTTATATTTCACCACAAAAAACAGTTACCGGTAGATTTCCTTGCGATCACCGATGGCGAGAATCAGCACCAGCAAAACCGCATCGTAAATTTCATAGACGATCCGGTGATCACCCACGCGAAAGCGATACCGGTTGACAAAACCGGACATTTTTTCAACCCCCGGCCGCCGGGGATTTTCAGAAAGTTTCAGCAAAGCTCCTTCGAGCCTTTGCTGAAGCCGCGGGCCGCGGATTTTTCGCAGAGTTTTCTCCACCGAAGGACGGATTTCAATTTTATAGCTCATTGTTTTCTGGCTCCATAGCCAGCCCTTGACGAGCAAATTTCAAATCCAAGGTCAGACTTATTTTCAAATCATCCCCCCCAACCAAGCTTTTTTCGGGCCGTGCTCCACGGGATATTCTCACCCGGTTCGGCCAGCGCCCGGTCGGCAGCAGCATTGTCCGCCACATCTTCCGCCTGCCGCAATTCGGCGTCCACAAACCGGAAAATCTTCTCCCGCTGCCGGGCCGGCAGTTTCTTTATTTCCGAAATAATCTCGGTGGCACTCATGGCTGAATCTTACGTCTGAAAACAGGCCATGCCAAAGGAATTTTTGCCGTTTGCATTCCATCCACTGCAAACAAACGCAGGCGCGTGACCGCGACTTCATCAGATGGCGGTATCCACCAGCGGACCGGCAGGTTTGGCAGCCGCCAGGGCTTTTCCACCCAGAACGCTGAAGCCCAGCGTGGCCAGACTGGCCGCCGCAAATAATCCCACGCAAGCAGGCCAGCCAGCTTTCAACCAAAACCACGCCGTGGCCACGGATGCCACGCTCCCGCCGGCGTAATAAAAAGTCACGTACAGACCGGCGGCGGCAGAACGGGCGCGTTTGGCCACGCGGCCCGTCAAAACCGTGGCCGCCGACTGCGAGATGAAAATGCCGGAGGAAAAAAGCGCCAGCCCGGAAATCACCGCCGGCAGCGAGGGAAGCAGGGTCAATAAAAGTCCGCCCAGACTCATGCCCACGGACACCAGCGCGGTGCGGCGAAAGCCGTAGCGGTCCAAAAACCGGCCGGCCAGCGGCGTGACCACGCAGCCGAGCAGATAGACGAAGAAAATCCCGCCCAACGCGGCGGGACTGAGGTTGAAGGGCGGCTGCGCCAGATAAAAATTCACATAGGTGAAGGCGCCGACGAGGGAAAACAACACCGTGAACCCCATGCCGCAAACCGCCAGCAACCGGGGATTTTGCAGATGACCCCAGGTGTCGGCGAACGATTTGAAGATGTGTTTATTGGGAACAAAATGGACTGCCAGCGGAAGCCATTGCCGCACGGCCAGCGCGCCCAGCAAATCCAGAAGGCCCAGAACCACAAACGCCCCCCGCCAATTTCCGTGCGCGGCCATCAGGCCGGTGAGGAAACGGCCGAAAAATCCGCCAAAGACCGTGCCCGCGACGTAGGCGGACATCACCGTGCCGGCGCGGGCCGGAAATTCCTCGTTGATGATGGCGATGATCACGGCAATGACGCCGGGCACAAACAATCCCTGCACAAAGCGCCAAAAAATGAGCGCGTGCAGATTTTGGGCAGTCGCGGTCAGCAGGGTGGCAACCGCCATGGCGAAGAGCGCCGGCACGATGACTTTTTTACGGCCGACGGATTCGGCCATCAAGCCGACGAGCGGAGCCATGAGTGCAACCGACAAAGTGACCGCGCCGACCGTCAAGCTGACCGCCACTTCGGAAGCATGGAAAATCCGCATGAAGAGCGGCAGCAGCGGCTGGGTGCAATACACGTTTAAAAACGTGCAACCGCCCGCGATCATCGCAGCGAACACTGCCAGGGTAAACGGTTTTTCGGCGGAACCCGACCGGGCTCCCGTGACAACAGAATTCATAAATCATCTCACCATCCGACGGCCCCGGTGAAATGATCGTCGAACCAAGGTCCGGCGGGCGCGTTGTTTGGCCTGACACGGGATGATATAGAAAAGCCCCGCGCATGGGAATGACCGGATTGGGGAATCCGCTCAGGCACACCTTGGAAATTCACTTTGGGATGGGAATTCTCGCGCGGCGAGAATGCCCGCAAACCCGCAGACGGGTGCAGGGTGAAGCGCTGGTTTGTCCGTCTCGTTGCGCCGGGGGCACTGGCGAATCGCCCGCACCATCCATTTTTCAGACACACGCCAGCCAACTATTTAGGCGTCAACAGCTTGTCTATGGCATCTTTGATGGCGAGGAGATAGGTCGGTTTTTTGATAACTACATCGAGCGGGGAGGAATCATTGGGGGGATTACCGGTACACATCACCACCGGTGTGGATGGGGAACGCATTTTGATGATGTGGGCCATTTCCTCGCCCGTCATGCCAGCCATGGAATTATCAGTCAAAACCAGATCGTGGAGAACGGGATTAAAGCGGGCAAGAGCCTCCCCCGCAGAATTTGCGGAGTCCACTTCATATCCGAAGTTGTTGAGAAACACCTTGGTTAAAAGACGAGTGTCATCATCATCATCAACTATCAGCACGGTTTTCAATTGGGACCCGGGTTTTTGCACAAGCTATTGGTTAATGGACAATTTTTTCTATTCAAACACCGATTTACCGCAAACCAGCCCACCCTCAGGGCAACCCTTTGGACGAATCCCCCATCGGCCAGCCAAAAAATCAACGGTCACAAGCCGGTTTTATTCATCGTCAAAGTCCGAACCCCGACCGTGATTCCAGCGTCAATCGCAGATTCGTTCAATTCACTCTTCGCTCAAAAATCCGCCCCCTCGGCATGTCTAAAATCATTATCAGATCAAGTTCCCGCCGCACCGCATTACAAACTCGATCCCTGTTTCTCAAAATTCTATATGGCGCTGGTGTTGCGTTCTATGCGAATTTGAGACATCCCATGACATTATGGGGACATGCAATCAGGGAATCAGCCGAAAAAACACCTGGCAGCGGCAGAAAAGAGTTTTTGGGAACGAGGCTGGTCAAATTGCTGACGGGCAAACTTCAGGGTGAACCCTGAAATTTCCGCTTCCAATTGCCTTGTGTGCCGGAAGACAAAGCGTAGAATTTTGCAAATTTCAAGTAATATTATGGCCAAGCTCCTTAAGAAGAAAAGCGACGGGCAGAAAAGCCGCATATTCCTGGTGGAAGATCATCCGGTTTTTCGCGACGGTTTGTCGAAATTGGTGAATGACGAGGAGGATTTGACGGTGTGCGGTGAAGCGGGCGAGGCCACAAAAGCCCTGAAATCCATCATCAAACTCAAACCGGATTTGGCCGTGGTGGATCTGGGTCTGCCGGGGAAAAGCGGGTTGGAATTGATCAAAGAAATCCGGGCCTTGAAACTGGAGCTCAAGTTGCTGGTGGTTTCCATGTTTGACGAAGCGATTTATGCGCAAAGAGTCCTGCGCGCCGGGGGTGATGGCTACATCATGAAACAGGAGGACCCGCAGGAAATCATCCTCGCGATCCGGGATGTGCTGGCGGGCCACATCTATGTCAGCGAAGAGGTCTTTGCCAGAGATTCAGCAAAAGAATCGTCCCAACCAAAGGCCGAGGCGCTCGATGAGCTTTCCGATTCCGAACTGGAAGTGCTGGAACTGCTGGGCCAGGGCAACAGCACCAAAGAAATATCCCGGAAACTGGAATTGTCCGGTGCGGAGGTCAATACTCACCGGGACAACATTCGCCGGAAGCTGAAACTGACCAGTCTCAACGCCTTGATCCGTTTTGCGGTCTGCTGGGTGGAGGACAGCCGGAAATAACCTCACAAATCGGGATCTTCCCCGCCGTCAAGCACCGGTGCTTGATCTATCACAGGCTGCTCCCGTTTGGAATTGGAACTCCGCCGGGCAAGGGTTAGCGGCACACGCACGATAATAATGGTTCCGCTCCCCGGCCTGGATTTTATTTCACAGGTGCCCCCCAGCGACAAAGAGCGCTCACGGATGTTTGTGAGGCCAAGACCGTGCCGCGTTTTTTTCTCCGACTTGAGGGTTTTGTCATCGAACCCCCGGCCATCATCCTGGATTTTCAGAACCACCACATCTCCCTGAAGGCCGATTTGGAGTTTGACGGATTTCGCCCGGGCGTGTTTTTCAATATTGTTGATGGCCTCCTGCACAATGCGAAAGAGGTTCAATTCGACCACCGGCGGCAGCCGTTTGACCGGGGTGGTGATCCGGCATTGAAACTGGAGATTGGTTCGCGACTGGATTTCGGCGGTGAAACTGTTGCAGGCGGCGGCGAGTCCCAATTGATCCAGTTCGGCGGGCCGGAGGTTGTGGGCGATCCGGCGGTTTTCCTCGAGCACCTTCACGAGCAGGCGGTCGCAGCGGGAAAGGATTTCCCGGGCAGCGGGTTTCAGGTCGGGCAGGTTTTTTTCCACCCGGCGGAGCCGCATTTTCACCGAGGCGACGAGCTGGTTGATGCCGTCGTGCAATTCGCGGGCGATGCGCGAGCGTTCGGCTTCCTGGGCCTTGATGATGCGCTGCGACAAGGTCCTAAGTTCCGCGTCGGTGCGCTTGCGCTGGGTGATGTCGCGAATATAAAGGGTGAACATGGGCTCGCCATCCAGCCGGATGCGGGTGATGGTGAATTCAGCGTAAAACCGGCTGCCATCTGCCCGCTGGGCGGGCACTTCAATCCGGCTGCCGAGGCTGGGACCGGTTTCGCCGATAAAACAACTGGTCAGACCCTGCTTGAACCATGGCCTCAAAAATGCGGGGATCACGTCCATGATGTTTTCACCCACGAGCTTGGCCCGGCTGTGGGCGAAGATTTTTCCGGCGGCGGAGTTTAGTTCAATCATCCGGCCCTGATGATCAATGGTGATGATGCCATCCAGCGCCGCCTGCATGATGGCCCGCTTGCGGGCTTCGCTTTCCCCCAGAGCATCCCAGGCCTGTTTGCGCTTGGTGATGTCATCGGCAATGCCGACAATCCGATAAATGTTTCCGGAAGCATCGCGGATGGGAAAGGCACGATCGTGAATCCAGCGGATGGAGCCGTCGGGGCGGATAACGCGATAGACTTCGTCATACTTCCCGGCGACCTGATTGGTGAGGGCACTGTCCGAAATCAGTTTGCGGTCATCGGGATGAATGGCCTCGGTCCATTGCTGGGGTGAAGCATAAAGACTGCTGCATGGCTGGCCCCAGACTTCCTCGTAAGCGGGACTGACATACATGATCTGGCTTTTGTCCGGGTTGCTCATCCAGAAAACCTGCTGGATATGATTGGCCAGTTGGCGGAACCGTTCTTCGCTGACGTGGAGGGCTTCCTGGGCCTGTTTGCGCCCGGTGATGTCGCGTACCACGCTCAACAGGGCAGCGGGCTGGTTGTTGACACCAAGCGAAACCGTTGCGCTCAGTTCCACATGGAAGGGGGTGCCATCTTTTTTGAGCATGAGATACTCCGCATCCCGGATCATGCCGGCCTTTTGCGCGAGCAGAAAGTCCGCCTGGATGCGCTCATGGTCCGCGGGCGGGGTGAATTCAAAAAAGCTTTTCTGCAGCAGTTCCTCGGTGCTGGAATAGCCGAACATGCTCACCGCCTGCGAATTGACCGCCAGCAGCCGGCCTTTGGGGTGAATCAGGCAGACCGCATCCGGCAGGATGTCAATCAGCCGGCGATGATGTTCCTCGCTGGCCCGGAGTGCCGCGGTGGTGTTGTGGAGGCGCACCAGGGTCTGCACCCGCGCCAGCAATTCATCAATGCCAAACGGTTTGACCAGGTATTCATCCGCGCCGGTCTGAAAGCCATTTACCTTGTGTTCGTCGCCCGTGGCCTCGCCGGAACACAAGATGACAAAAATATCTTTCTGCGCCGGATCATTTTTGATTTGCCGGCAGACTTCCACGCCGCTGATGTCGGGCAGCCGCACATCGAGCAGCACCAGATCTGGGAAGCGCGTCTGGGCCAACTGGAGCCCCTCCAAACCGGTCGCCGCCTCCAGCACATGGTAACCGGCCCGGCGCAGGCAGCTTGAAAACACCTGGCGCAGCTCGTTGTTGTCATCCACCACTAAAATTGAATTGGCCTTTTTCATCACTGAATTTTCACGCTTTCTTGAATTCCCTATACAACAGAATCCGACCGACCAAAAGCAAATTAACTCGTGCCCGCCATTCTGAAGGCGCCAGCAGCTCCAGCCCTGACAGCTATTTGTCCGCCCGTCAAGGTGCGGACGGCGGGCTGAAAAAATTCCGAAGCTTGACACCCGCTGGCGGGCCAACAAGCTAATGGGCGTGAGCCAACTGCTTTGGTATGTCGCCCATACGCGCCCCCGCTGCGAAAAAAAACTGCTGCAATACTGCGGGCGGGAAAAACTGGACGCCCGGCTGCTCTGTTACCAGTCCGTTCACAAATATCGCGGAAAAACGGTGGTGTTTAAAAAACCGCTCTTTCCAGGCTATGTTTTTCTTCATATCCCCGCGGCCAAACGCGGGGTGGTGGTGCAAAGCGATCATCTGGCCAATCTGCTGGAAGTTGCCGATCAGGATTTGTTCGTCCGGCAACTGGACGAGGTCGTGCGCGCGTTGGAAACCGATCTGGAAATTCGGCTGGCGCCGACCATTGGGGAAGGGATGCGCGTTAAAATCAAGAACGGCCCGCTGCGGGGGGTGGAGGGGTGGGTGGAGAAACGCTACGGCATGACCACGGTTTTGCTGCGGCTGGATTTCATCAGCCAGGCAGCGGCCGTCAAGCTGGAAGCCTCGGACCTGGAATTAATTTGATCCCGCGGAAGTCTGTGAACTTTCCGGGTCACGGCAGACTGACCGTGCGGTAGAAGTGCTGGCTGAACTGGTTGGTGGTTGAATCTACAAACGAGAATGGGGCGGCATTGGTCTGCACGCTCGTCCAATGAACGAGATCGGAGGAAGTCTGCACGGCATATTGGTAACCAGACACACCGTTGACAGCGAAAGAGAAACCACCCGTGGCCCCAGCAGTGGCAGACAGTGTTGCCGCGGGCGTGGAGACGACCACCAGGGCTGCCACCGAGCTGTTGGTGTTGCCGGCGCTGTTGGACACCGTCACGTAATATTTGCCCGCCTGGGAAGCGGTAACATTATTCAGGGTCAATATTGAGCCGGTCGCACCCGGCACATTGGTGCTGTTATGTATCCACTGGTAGCTCAACGGAGCGAGCCCGGCAGCCTGCACGCTAAATGTGGCCGAGTTGCTGACCAGCACATAACAGTTCGTCAATGGATTCAAGACCACGGGCTTGATTACCTGGGCCAGGATGGTGACGGTGAAACTTCTGGTGATAATGTTGTTGGATTTTCCGCCGTTGTTGACCGTGACGGTAATGGTGGAAATTCCATTGGTGTTGGCAATGGGCTGAATGGTCAGGGTGCCGCCGGTTTTCGGGCTGGTGTAGCTCACCGTCGGGCTGGCCACCACTTTCAGGTTGCTGGAGGTGGCGGTGATCGCAAGGGTTTGAACTTGATCGGGCCCTCCGGAGGAGATGCCGGTCAAATCAACGATTTGGGCGGCTGAATTGAAGTTGAGGGTTAAATTTCCAATCGGGTTCAAGGTCGGCGGCTGGTTGACGGCGGCGACGTTTACTGTGAACGTGCGGGTTATGAGATTGCTCTGCGACAGTCCATTGTTGGCCGTCACCGTAATGGTTGCGGTGCCGGATGAATTGGTTGCCGGGCTGAAGCTTAAAGTGCCGACGGCAGCCGGACTGGTGTAATTGACCGCCGGGATGGGGATCAAGCCCGGATTGCTGGATACCGCAGTAATGTTCAATGCCTGACCGGTTCCCAGGCTGAGGCCTGTCAAATTGACCGTTTGCAAGCCGGCGTTTTCATTGATGGAAAGATTGCCCAAAGCATTCAAGGTGGGTGGCTGATAGACCGGAGCGACGCTTACCGTGAACGTTTGCGTCACGAGATTGCTCCGCGCTTGTCCGTTGTTGCCCGTCACCGTAATGGTTGCGCTGCCATACGCATTTATTGCCGGGGTGAAGCTTAAAGTGCCGGTGGCGGCCGGGCTGGTGTAATTGACCGCCGGATCGGGGATCAAGGCCGGGTTGCTGGACACGGCAGTGAGGCTCAGTGTCTGGCCGGTTCCCAGGCCGAGACCCGTTAAATTGACTGTTTGTAGGCCGGCGTTTTCATTGATGGAAAGGCTGCCCAAGGCGTTCATGGTCGGTGGAGTCATGACATCCACCGTGGATTCGTTTGAAAAATCACTCAGCGTACCATCAGCATTATAGGCCGTGGCGGCAAAATAATAGGTGGTGTTCCCGGACAATCCGGTGATGGTGGCATTGGTCACGTTGCCGACGTCCACCGAGTTGGTGTAAACGCCGCTGGCCAGGCCGTAATATATTTTGTAACCCGTGATATTTGGATCAACGCCCGGAGTCCATGCCAGCGGGATGGAAACGGTGGCCAAAGCCGGCAATGCTAAAAACATCACCAGTTGAACCATCCCGTACAGCGAAAGAACCTTCACGCCGCCACTCCTGTCCAAATTGTTTGGCCGCATCATCTGGAGCCTATCGCATAATCGCTGCCAACCAGATGTGTTTTTGAAAGTTGGAACAACTGGAAAATCTGAACCCATCCAATTGCGATTTCCGGCTAAAACCCAACAGTTTGGCCACTTTTCTGTGGGAACCAGAGGGCACCCCACCCGGTTACCATGGCGACCGTCCAAGACAAAATTGTCTCAATGTCCCGAAAAAATACACGAGCTTTCAACGCAAACGCAGGTTCCTGGACAAAATTGACCTGACCGGCAAATTTGAAACTTCTCGAGTAATAATGTTTATCCTTTAATAAGAATATCGTATATAAAAAATGTATTTTATTAAGAAATTGGCTGAATGGCGACGCGTGGGCATTCCTGACAATGTCCTAAACATGTATTTTGCGGACGTAAATATGTATAGACTGTTGGCGGGTTTAACCTTTTAATTGGATGATTCGGTGAACGATTGAAGTATTTGGCTCAAAGTTGGCGTTTAAGGAGTATCCCTGGTTTCTGGTACAGAAGGGTGTCTTGCCAACTTTAGGAGAGACATCAGCAGGAAGGTTACTTAGAATGAAAATCAGGTTGCACAAATTCGAAACCATAAAGCCGGCTACAATGCAGTTGGATGCTGGTTGCTTTGCTGTTGCGTGCCTGCGGTCTATTCACGACCGGCGCGGTTTCATTTTAGAGGTGTAGAATGAGCCAACAAGAGCACTTAACACTGAGGCTGGCACGATTAAAATCCCCTGAAGAACTGGAGAAAAAGGGGGAAGGGCTGTTCTTTTTATTTTCCAAGGGTGGCATTGGCAAATACACTTCAAAAATGGCCACTCATCGCCTGTTGCCGGGCGATATTCTGGTTTTCGATGGCGCCGCTGATGCCAAACTTTCTGCGTATGACAGCAAGGGAGAGTTCCTTTTTTGGTCATTCTCGGTATGCTTCGAGAATTTGCTGCCGCTGTTCGCCGTCCATGAAATCAGTTTGCTGCACAATATTATGGAAGGCTTCAAGGCCACCAAAGTTTACCCGGCCAGCAGTTCCCTGGCGGCCGACTGCCAACGGCTGCTGGTGGCGGTTCCCTCCCAGTTTAATCTGGATCATCGCGGCCAGCTAATCCGGATTGCCGCCTCCATTTTATCGGTGGAGTTCAAGGAAGGGCACTCCCAGCGCAGTGGATACATCCGGACGGAAGACCACATGGTCCAGGTTTTTGAAAAGCTCTCGGCGTCCGAACTTATTAATCTTTCCGTGGGTGAACTGGCCGACAAATTTAATTGCAGCCGCCGCCACCTCAACCGCTTGTTCCACCAGCATTTTGGTGTTTCGGTGGCCTCCTTGAGAATGGAGATGCGCCTGCTAAAAGCCGTATCGCTGTTGCGGGATGCAAATATAAAAGTCATCAATGTGGCTGAACAATGCGGTTTCAACCATCTGGGGCTTTTTAACACCTGCTTCAAGCGGCGCTTTGGCACGAGTCCGGGCCAATGGCGCAAGTCAAGCCTGGAGGCCAAGGCGGCGCCGGCAGGCAAGTCTGAAAACAAGGCGGGCTGTCCGCTCCAAGTCACCGGAATGTGTCCGCTGGGCGGGCGGGTCCCGATGGCCCCGTCGGCGCTGGTAACCTCCATCGCCGGCAAAATGTCGGATGGACCAGACATTTTGGAAAGCCTGAGACGGCAGGATTTAATGTTTGGCTCCCAGGCCATGTCGAATCTCAAGCGCAATTTATCAGCAGCAAAGGTGGCCGGATGAAGGCTGGATCTGGACCTATGTTTTGCCCTGGCAAAAATGACCGGCAGGTTGAACGAAGAAGAGTCATGGGGGTGTTTGGCCGCCATGGGCTGGCCGTTTTAATGCTTTTGGCGACCCGGTCGGCATTGGCGCAGGAAGCTTTACAGAATTCCCTGGCGGGTGACGCCGCCGCGGAGTCCCGCTCCCAGGCGATGGGGTCTCCGCAGGTATCACAGGATTATACTTTCAAGCAGGGCGACTTTCGACTGCTGCTCATGCCAGCCATGGGCCTCGATTGGAATGACAATGTGAACCTTTCCAAAACGAATGCCCTGGAGGATGTCATCGTGATGCCGTCACTTGGGATAACGCTCAGCTACCCGTTTTCCGAGAACAACCTGCTGTATTTGAACCTTGCCGTTGGCTATGACTGGTATCTCAATCACCCGGCCTGGAGTTCATTCGATTTGAATTCCACGTCCGGGACGGGCCTTTCATTCGACATTGACGTCAAGGACATCACGATCAATCTCCACGACTGGATCAGTTATGTGCAGGGCCTGGGTCAGAATGCCAGCGTGGCCAACACCGCCAGTTCCACCGTGGCCAACTCCGCCACCTACGGCACAATTCAAAATACCGCCGGACTCTCCGCCACCTGGGACCTGAATCAGGTCAAGTTGTCCCTGGGATATGACCACCAAAACGTCCTCGCCACCAGCAGTCAGTTTAGTCAAATCAATCACGCCTCGGAAATGCTCTTTGCGCGGGCCGGCCTGCAGGTGCATCCCAAAGTGACCACCGGCCTGGAGTCCACCGCCGCCTTCACCGCCTATGACGAGAACCTTTTAAACGATAATAATACTTATACGGTCGGCCCCTATTGCGAGTTTCGGCCCGATGCATTTTTTAAGATCACCGTTCGGGGCGGCTATTCCACCTACCAGTTTCAGAACACGAGCACCGTCATTCAAACCGCCAGCCAGAATTCGTGGTATGCCGGCCTGACCATAAGCCATCAAGCGACGGAGTTCTTGACCTACTCGCTGGAAGCCGGACGGGAAAGCCAGTTCGGCGTCCAGTCGGATTTGGTTGAAGACTGGTATGTTCGTCCAACCCTCACCTGGAGAGTCATCACCGGCCTGGACCTCCTCACCTCATTTTTCTATGAACACGGGAACCAGGGCGTGGGCAGCGTGGGGAGCTTGCCGGGCGGTTCCAATGAAACCTATGACTGGTATGGCGGCGGGCTGAGCCTCCAGCACGCGCTCACGAGCCGGTTAACCCTGGGCTTGACTTACCGGATCACGGTGCGCTCATCCAGCGGGCTCAATGACAGCTATGTGCAAAACCTGGCTGGTCTTCAAATTACTTATCGCCCCCAATGAACAGTTGCCCCAACCACTTAACCGCCGCAAATTCGCCGGCAGTTTCAGGTTCCCGCCCCCGGCGCTGGTGGACACGTATTTTCAACCGGACCACCGTGGTCATGTCCGGGCTGGTTTTACTCTTCCTGCCCGGAGCAGCGCAAGCGGCGGATGGCCCGGATACAAACCCGCCGGCAACCACAAATATCCCGGCGATCACAAACCTCCTGGCCAGCAGCCCGGCGGCTACATCGTCCGTGCCGATTTCGGTTTCCGAGGTTACCAATCACGTCAATGTGCTGGATGACCAATACCCGCTGACGATCGGCGACCAGCTAAGTTTCCGAATCCTCGAAGATGAGGATGATCCAAAGCTGCTGGTGGTCACGGATTCCGGCGATATACAGGTTCCCTACATTGGCCGTTATCCGGCCGCCGGCAAAACCTGCAAGGACCTGGCGCTCGCGCTGAAAGCAGAGCTGGAAAAAGAATATTACAAGCAGGCCACCGTCATTATTGCCGTTGATTCGAAACCCAAGAGCCGGGGCAAGATTTACCTCGTGGGCGCCATTCGCAACCCGGGGCCGCAGGATATCGGCAGCGACGAGGTTTTGACCGTGAGCAAGGCCATTCTACGGGCGGGCAGTTTTACTGATACCGCAGATCAAAAGAACGTCAAAGTCACGCGCAGCACTGAAGCCGGACCCGGCCACGAAAAAACCATGGTGGTGAATGTGTCCCGGATTTTTGAAAAAGGCAAAAACGAAGATGACCTGCCGCTGCAGCCCGGTGATCTCATTTTTGTGCCGGAGCGGATGATTCGGTTTTGAGCAAGCATGAAAGATTTGACCCCTATTCCGCCGTCGGATCCCGGCTTCCAGATGTTGGAGCCGATGGCGAACAATCATGTTCCCCAAACGCCCAAGTTTCGCCCGCAGAAATTTTTGATTTTTCTGCGCAAATTTTGGTGGATACCGTTGATTACCCTGATGCTGAGCACGGGCAGCGCGGTGTTCATATTTTTCCACACTCCGCCCACGTTTGTCTCGCTTGGCAGCCTGTGGGAAACTGAAAAATTGCGGCTGCCGGAGGGGGCGGCCTTCAACGATGACCAGGGCAACAGTTTTGAAAGAGACCAATATCTCGGCACCCAGGCGGAACTGCTGCGCAGTAAAATGTTGCGGGAGCTCACGCTGAACCGGATGCAGGCGCTGGCCACCAACCAAAATACTTTGAACCGGGATGGCAAGGACCGGGATGGGAACTGGATTCCGGTGGAAATTCAAGTTTTCTCCTCGGCCAAAAGCTCGGTTTACACGATTGAAGCGCGCAGCGCCAACCCGGCCTTCACCACCGCCTATCTCAATGCCCTCATGCAGCAGTATTTGGAGTATCGCAAAAACGTCCGGCACGAAGTCTCGAGCGACACGCTGGCCTCCATTTCAGAACAGGTTCAGCGGCTGGAACGGGATATGAAAATTGGGCAGGACGCGTTGAATGAATATGAGCGGACCAACAATTTTGCGGTGTTGCAGGAGGAAAGAACCGTTGAGGCGTCCTATCTGGTCAAGCTGAAAACTGAATTGTCTGATTATCAACTGGAGGTCAAGCTGCTCGCGGCCAGGGAGTTGGAGGGGAATTCGGGCCAGGCCGGGGCAACCAATGACACAGATACGATTTTTGATTCGCTGCGCAATTCCGGCTCCCCCACCGCCTCTGATTCGGGCCGGCTGGATGCCGACAAGCAAATTGAAATGTTGAAATTGCAGCGTGAAACCCTGGGCAAATATCTCCGCCCGAAGCATCCCAAAATGGTCAAGCTGGATGAGGACATCGCCCGCGCCCAGAAACTGATTGATGTTTACCGCCAGCAAAACCGAGATCAGATCGCCGCCGCCCGGCAGTCGCTGCAAATCAAAATTGACAGTGTTGAGCAGTTCATCACGGAGTATGAGACCAAGGTGGCCGCCGCCAACGAACTAATTGCCAAGGCGGACAGCCTCAAGCAGGAGGTGCTCCGCAATCAGGGATTGTATGACCGGCTCTCGGCCCTGTTGCAAAACGTGGATATCAGCCGAAACATTGACCAGGAAACCCTGGCCATCCTGGAACCCGCCGCACCCGCGACACGTTCGTATGTGGAGGCCAAATCCATGCTGACCAAGGCCATTATGCTGGGCTTCGTCCTCGGGGTGGGAATTATTGTATTGTTGGCGCTCCGTGACGACCGGTTTACCTCCCTCGTCGAAGTAACCGAGAGATTTGGCGACAACGTGGTGGGACAGGTGCCGGAGATTCCAAGACGTTCGGACAAGGAGCCGCTGGCCCTGTTGGAGGCCGATGATGAACGGCACATGTTTGCCGAATCTTATCGCAATTTGCGTTCGGCGCTGCTGTATCTGGCGGTGGATGGCCGGCATCCCAAAGTGGTGCTCATCACGAGTGCGGTGCCCAACGAGGGCAAATCCACGGTCGCCACCAATTTGGCCCGGGCGCTGGCCCTCGGTGGTTCAAAGGTGCTGCTGGTGGATGCCGATTTGCGCAAGGGGCACATCCACGAGCTGTTGAAGCTGAAATCCAAACCCGGCTTGAGCGAGTTTCTGCGCCAGCCCGATGATCCCGGAAAATACATGCAGGCCACGGATCTGGAAGGTTTCACGTTCATGCCCCGGGGCAGCGTCACCCGCAACCCCGGCGATCTGTTTCTGAGTCCCGCCTTTGGCCAGATGCTGGCCCGTTTCCGTGAACACTATGATTACGTTCTGATTGACACGAGCCCGGTGTTTGCGGCCGACGATGCCTCCACGCTGGCCCCCAAGACAGATGGAACCTTTTTTGTGGTGCGCAACCGCTTTTCCCATGCCCGGGTGGTTCGCGAAGCGCTGGAGATACTCTTCCAGCGTCAGGCCCGGGTGCTGGGCCTGATTTTGAACCGTTCGGACTCCTCGGCGCGCTCATATTATGCCTACAAGTATGCGGAGTATTACGCGTCTGCCAATAACGGCGAGGCGGAGGAAGATTCCCCAAAAACATAAAGGCCGCCCGGAAACCGGGCGGGAGGAAATGACAAGCCGACAACTGTGATCGAAAACAGTTGCCGGCCGCAGGGGCAGGCTGGTTATTGGATTTTTTTTCGGAAAGGCGATGAACATGGTGATTGTCAGGCTCGTAGATTCCAGGCGCAGAAAAGCGCTTGCGAATTGACCGGCACGAAGTGTCGCCAGGCGTCGGTTGGGCGTCCGATTTCCGACGCGCGGGTGAAAATTTTGATTATTACTTAAATGTCAGCTCCTGTCCTTGAAGCCCGGCCCGCCCCGGCGGTGGCGTCAGCCGACGACGACCAATGGTCGCTTGTCATCCGCCCGCATGGCCGCTGGTGGGAACTCCAACTGGCTGATGTCTGGCACTACCGCGACTTGCTCTGGATGTTTATCCGGCGCGATTTCGTGTCGGTCTACAAGCAGACCATCCTCGGCCCGATCTGGTTTTTCATCCAGCCCCTGCTGACCACCATCATGTTCACCATTGTGTTCAGCGGGGTGGCAAAAATTTCGACCGGGAATTATCCCCCGATGCTGTTTTATCTCGCCGGCACCACCCCGTGGAATTATTTTGCCACCTGCCTGACCAAGACGTCCGGCACCTTCATCAACAACTCGCAACTGTTCGGCAAGGTCTATTTTCCCCGGCTGGTCACACCGATTTCGATCGTGGCCTCCAATCTCATCCAGTTCAGCATCCAATTTCTGCTCTTTTTTGGATTTCTGGCATACTACCTCGTCAAAGGCGCGGCCATCCAGCCCGACTGGCTGATGATTGTGCTGCTGACTCCGGTGTTGTTGTTGCTGATGGCCCTGCTTGGACTGGGCACTGGCATCCTGGTTTCATCGCTTACCACCAAATACCGCGACCTCAATTTCCTCATTGCCTTTGGGGTGCAACTGGCCATGTACGGCACGCCGGTCATCATTCCCATGGCCAGCATTCCCCAAAAATATCGCCTGCTTGTCGAAGCCGATCCAATGTCAGCCATCATTGAAAGCTTCCGGGCGATTTATCTGGGGGGAGACATCCCCTGGTCACAACTCGGCATCTCCGCCGGCGTGACGGCAATCCTGCTGCTGCTGGGCGTGGCCATTTTCAACAAGGTGGAGAAGACGTTCATGGACACGGTTTGAAACCAGGTGGCAGCAGAATTTAATCAATTTCTGCGACTACTTTTTCAAGTTCTGATTTTTTAACTGGATGAGCGATACCATTATAAAGGTCGAAAACATTTCCAAGCTTTACCGGCTGGGCGAAGTGGGCACGGGCACCCTCCGGCATGACTTCAACCGCTGGTGGCACAAGGTTCGGGGCAAGGAAGACCCCTACCTTAAGATCGGTCAGGTCAATGACCGCAGTATAAAAAGCGACTCCGATTACGCCTGGGCGCTCCAGGACGTGAGCTTTGAGGTGAAACGGGGCGAAGTGCTGGGCATCATTGGGCGGAATGGCGCCGGTAAAAGCACGCTGCTTAAGATTCTTTCCCGGGTGACCATGCCAACGGCCGGCGAAATCAAGATCAAAGGCCGGATCGCTTCGCTGCTGGAAGTGGGCACCGGCTTCAATCCTGAACTGACCGGGCGTGACAACATTTATTTGAACGGCGCGATTCTGGGCATGCGCAAACGGGAGATTGACCGCAAGTTTGACGAGATCGTGGCGTTTTCCGAAGTGGAACGCTACATTGATACGCCCGTGAAACGCTATTCCAGCGGCATGTATGTGCGGCTGGCCTTTGCCGTGGCCGCGCATCTGGAACCGGAGATTTTGATCGTGGATGAAGTGCTGGCCGTAGGCGACATGGAATTTCAAAAAAAATGTCTCGGCAAGATGCAGGACGTTGCGGCCAAGGAGGGACGCACGGTGCTGTTTGTCAGCCATAACATGGCCGCCGTGAACCGGCTGTGTCAAACCGGGCTGTTGTTGGAGAAGGGGTCCATCGCGTTATGCGGAAACATCAGTTCCGTCGTGGCCAAGTATCTCCAATCCGACACCGGCGATAAAACCCAGTTTGTCCCCGACCCCGCCAAACCGCCGGTCGGCAACGACACCGTAATTTTGCTGGCTTTGGCCGTCAAAGGCGGGGATGGCAGCGTCGGACCAACGTTTGTCAGCAGCACCGCCATCAAAGCTGAAATTACCTGCCGGGTTTTAAAAGCTGTGCGCGGCTTGCGCGTCGGCTTTCATCTGCACAGTGCCGATGGCACCATCGTGTTCAACGCCGCGGATACGGATGCGGACGGCGGTCTGGAGGATGAACGGGCGTGCCACCCCGGTGTTTATACCAGCACGTGTGTGATTCCTGAAGGACTGCTCAACCGCGGGCAGTATTCCATCACCGTCGGCTCCGATACGCCCATGGGAGGCAATTTTTACTGCGAAAATGCGGTTTCCTTTTTTATTGTACCCGACGGCACGCGCGACTCGCGCGAGGATAACCGGCCGGGAATCGTATGTCCCCGCCTGTCATGGGAAATTGCCAGAAAAACCGAATTGGAGACTGACGACAGAAATCCTGTCCCCGTTCATTAGCAGCTAAAATCGTTTGTGAAAAACCATCCAGCGGGTCCGTTCAGGAAAGCAGATCCGGCGGCAGCAAGTAATATGAGCAAGAAAATTGATTTGCTGGTTCCCGTTTATAACGGGCGGCCTTACTTTGAAGCGTTGCTGTCGGACATTAAAAAGTCAGAACATCATTTCGCGAGAATAATTTTCTACGATGACGCCAGCCAGGATGGCTCGGCGGAGTATTTGAGCGGGCGGGGTTTGGAGGTCATTTGTGGCAAGGAGAACCAAGGACAGGCGTTCGCGCGAAAAGCTTTGCTGGCGGCAGCCTCGGCTGAATATGTCCATTTTCACGATATGGATGATCCGCTGTTCGAATCATTTTTTGACCGGCTGGCCCCCCAGCTTCAGCCTTCACAGATTGGAGTTGGACGGTTTGTCGCCGACTTTGACCGCTACAGCATCGAACATCATTTGCCACCGTCGCTTGATCAGGGAATTTTGTCCCTGGAAGACGCCTACCATTATTTTATCCATCTGAACTCCGTGATTTTCCCGCGCGAGGAACTGCTCGCGGTCGGCGGTTTCCGGCCCGAGCTTCGGATTCACGAAGACCGGTTTCTGTTTTTTTGCCTGGCCAATGCAAAAATTCACTGGCAGGTATGCAAAGAAGCGCTGGCCAGGCAATGGTGCCACCCGAAAAACACTTCTTCGACCATGGGGGAACGCCGCATCGGGGTTAACTGGATCCGTTATTTTGAGCTGGCCTTTGAACTGGTTCCCGCCGGAGACCTTGGCTTTCTATTCCGGGATGCATTAAGAATTTCACAGGACTTGTTGTATGCGGGCGAGCTGGATATGGCCAAACGCGGCTTCGCGCTGTGCGACCGGCTGGGAGCCAAAAACTTTCCCGAGTTGACTCCTAAAACCCGCTGGTTTACCGAGCAATTCGGGTTTTATCGGGCGTATCATTCAAGACGAATATATGGCGCCGGCCTTGGTCTGGTGCGCGCCCTGACCAACCGATAGCCAGCCGTGAAGTTTTTACACCCGTGAATTGCCACCCCCTGTTGATCTCCAAAAATGCTGCTAAAAAAAATCACCACCCGGTTGCGCTTTGAGACAAACCGGCTGTTCAACTGGCTGCGAATCTGCCGCGAGGCATGTGTCACGCTGCTGGTTCGCACCCATGTCCGCCGCTGGGAAAAAGTAGCCCAAGCAGGCAAGCCGACATGGGACGAGCGAAACGAAACCATTTCCGGCTTTATACCGGCTGGCAGTTCGGTGCTGGACGTAGGTTGCGGCGCGCAAACCCTGAAACAGTACTTGAAACCGGGTTGCCGCTACCAGCCATGCGATGTCGTCAAAAGTTCACCAGACGTAATTTTCTGCGATTTCAACGCCGGCATTTATCCTGAAACCAAGGAGACCTTTGACTATGTGGTATGCAGTGGAGTTTTGGAATACATCCGCCAGCCGGAGGAATTTCTACGCAGAATCCCGCCATTAGGCCGTTCAGTGATAATAAGTTACAACACGCTTGCTCCCGGCGGCTCCAAGCTCGCGCGGATGGGAAATGGCTGGGGCTGGGTCAACCATTTTACCAGCCAGGAACTGGAAAACCTGTTTGCTAAAAGCGGTTTAAGCTGGACAATTTTGGTGCCCCATGAAAAACTTGGATTTCCGATCTTTCTGCTTAATGCAAAAAATCGGATTGAGTAACTTGCAGTATATTTTTAATGCAAGGAGGTGTTATCATGAATCGAGTTTTGTCATCATTGCTGGTTGGCATTCTGGTTCTACTCGGAGACCAGCTTGCAGCGTCTGCCCAAGGCACAGCGTTCACCTACCAAGGCCAGTTGGTGGATGGCGGCGTGCCGGCAACCGGAAGTTATGACTTCGTCTTTTCGCTGGTTGATTCCAATAACGCGGGCAATTACATCGGCTCAAACCTGACAAATCTGGCTGTCAACGTGACCAACGGACTCTTCATCGTCCCGCTGGATTTCGGCCAGGTCTTTGACGGCAGCGCACGCTGGCTGGAAATCAACGTGCGTACCAATGGCGGGTCTGGCTTCACTGTGCTGGCTCCCCGCCAGCAGTTGACGCCCACGCCTTATGCCATTACCGCCAGCAATGCGCTGACGGCGGCCACCTTCACCGGCTCGGTTCCAAACAGCGGTTTGAATGGCAACTACACGGGATTGGTGATGTTCAACAATTCTTCCAACGCCTTTGCCGGCACCTTTGGCGGCAACGGAGCCGGCCTGACCAACCTGCCGTTTGCGAAAACCTTTGCATCCACGAATGGCTACTTCACTTTCACGCAAAATCCCGACGGCAGCACCAATGTCACCTTCATTTTTACCAACGGCACCCCGGGACAGGTGGGGGCGCAACCGGCCAGCAGCAACTTGACCGCGCTGGCGGCCAGCGACGGCATGGGACTCACCAACCTGCCATTCGCCAAAACCTTCGCCTCGCCGAACGGCTACTTTGCCTTCACGCAAAATCCGGACGGCAGTACGAATGTGACATTTGTTTTCACCAATGGCACGCCGGGCGCAGTCGGCGCGCAGCCGGCCAACAATAATCTGACCTTGCTGGCTGGAAACAACGGCGGGGGACTGACCAACCTGCCGTTTGCGAAAACCTTTGCATCCACGAATGGCTACTTCACTTTCACTCAAAATCCTGACGGCAGCACCAATGTCACCTTCATTTTTACCAACAGCACCCCGGGACAGGTGGGGGCGCAACCGGCCAGCAGCAACTTGACCGCGCTGGCGGCCAATAATGGCGGTGCCCTGACCGGCGACCGGCGCAGTCTAGCCGTATATGTCAATTCCAACCATACTGTTTCTGCCGCCGAGGTGGCGGCGATGCAAACCACGAACATCGTCTATTACATAGACACCGCTGCCGGCAACCTTCTCTTCACGTTCCCCGTGCCGCCCACCTCCGCCAATGTAATTTTCAGCACCGTGAATTTCGGCACCAATACAATTACCCTGACGAATCAAGCGGGGGTGACATTTGAGATCGCCAGCGGCTACGCCGGTGTTTACACCAATGCGGTGCCGGTGGACGGATATTTCGACAAGGTGATGGTTTGGCAGAATTTCAACGCGTCCAACTGGGTGCAATTGGCCAGCCACCGCACGGTCCAGGAACTGCGGGACATAGCGGCGGCTTATGTGGGAATTACCAATGGAGTCGGCGGCAACCTGACGGTCAATGGCAGCCTGACGGTCAATGGCATCATTTCCGGCAACGGCAACGGTTTGACAAACGTGCCGGCCGCCTCGTCTTCCGGCGCAGTGAACTACATCGCCAATACCAACGGTTCGGCCTATGGTTTTATCAGTCTCACCAACCCCGTGAACGGCAACGCCGCCACGATGGCGATGACCAATGGCAACTGGCAGCTCACCACCGCCGGACCGGCTGGAACCGTGACCAACCTGCTGGCGAATACCAACGGAAGCGTGACATTTCCCGCGGGCGTAACTGTAAACTCCGGCTTGACGAGTTCCAATGAATACGTCATTGCGAATCGAACTGCCAGCGGACTGACCAACTTCCCGGTGGCAGTCTTAACTCCGGTCTATCCCAATGCTCCGATGGCGCTGGATCTGATGCCTTCTGTGGGAGCATCCGATTATTTCGCCAACGGCAGTTCGTGGCTGGACATTTGCAATGTAAACTGTTTGACCAGCAATCCGACCAATCTTCAAAGTTTGAGATTACAGATCAGCAGCACGTCTGGCTATGCTTACGTAGGAACCGAAGGCTTTAATGGAGCACCGGCTCCCGCCCTGCAATTGGGCAGCGGCGGAAATGTATTTCTACAGCTAAACGGATTGGCGGTGACCGTCGGCGCCAAGCTGCAACCGGCCGCCTATAATTCGATAGACATAGGATACTCCGGCATACCGTTTAGAAACGAATATTTACTGCAGACACTTGCTTTGGGGACCAACAACGATGCGACCGTATTTTGGAAGGCGCCCGGCACCGTCGGAATTGCCACGAATCTGGCGGTTGCCGGCTCGGTGTCCGTCAAGGCGAATACGGCTCCGTTCAGCCCGCGGGCACAGCCCATTATCCTCGGCTCAACCTTCACGAACTTGACTGGCGCGCGCGCGGATTTTATTGGCCAGTTTACCTTCAACGATTCTGGTTCTGGCAACCCAACCCTGGTGATTTCAAATTTGACCTCGGGATTGGTCATTACCAACTCATTTCAGATCACCGCCGGAAACGCGATGGAAGGTATTGTGTTTCCGGATGTGTCTCCGAACGATGTCTGTGAAGCGTTTGACGCCAGCAGCGACCCGACGGCAAGTGTGGTATTTGTGCAAGGATGGTGGATAGCCAAGTGATTTGGAATTGCACCAGGTAATTTGGAACTGGATCGTTACCGCCAAAATCTGGCGTGGCCCCCCCCGACATTCTCGTTTTCAATCCTTTAATGAACATTCTCGTATTTAATCCCGGCATTAAAGATCACGCTGGGACACCAAATGACAATAATCTCGGCGACTGCATTATCTGGCAGGCCGTAGAGTGCCAGTTGAAGTCGGTATTTGGCCCGTCCGTTGAAATCAACTCGATCTCTTCGCATGTCTCGCCAGACAAACGGGCATTGCAGCAGATTAAGACTGCGGCGTATCGCATCGTCGGCGGCACCAACTTGTTGGGATCCAGAATGAGAAGAGAAAGACAGTGGAAAGTTTCCGGCCGGGGCATGGGTTTCCGGTACCCGGCCATTCTGATGGGCGTCGGTTGGAGCGGTGACCGTGCCAAACCAGATGCTTTCACCAGATTTTTGTTGAAAGCCGTCCTTTCGCACAAAGGTCTGCATTCTGTCCGCGACAGCCAGGCCGAACAGCAGCTCCGCGCTGCCGGATTTGAAAATGTGGTCAACACCTCGTGCCCGACACTTTGGGAATGGGCGGGCGAACCGCGCCTGATCAACACCCAGAAACCGTCTGACCGGGTGCTGTTGATGCTTACGGATTATTGCCGTGATGAAGTCCTTGACCGCGCGCTGGTAAACCTGCTGGCTGAACGATACAAAGAGATTATTTTCTGGCCGCAGGGCAATGACGACCCCGGTTATGGCAGCTTTCTACTTTTTGCCGCCCGGAACCGGGTGCGTATTCTTGAGCACACCATGGGCGCCCTCGAACAATTCCTTGAGCAGGAAGGGCCGATGGATTGCGTAACAACCCGCCTCCACGGCGGCGTTAAATGTCTGAAGGCCGGCCTGCGCTGCCTGATTATCGAGGTGGACAATCGGGCCACAGAAATCGCCAAAAACACCGGCCTCCCAACAGTGGCCCGCAACGACTTGACAGCGATTGACCGTTGGACGCGGGCGACACAGCCCTGCACCATCCATATCCGCAAAGACCCGATTGACCGCTGGAAACAGCAATTTGCGGCCAATGCCCACTAACTCCACATTAAACGGCGCAAAATTCCCGCTTCACGTATTTAACCCGTGTCACGGGATGACGGTGGTGCATCGGACGGCGGATTTCCTGCGTTATCGTATTGAGAAGCGTCTGCCGCATCTGCGCTTGACGCCACCCACCGGCGCGGCACCTTACATTTACCGGACGCTGGCGTGTTCCAACAACCTGAAATTGGGCCTCGTTTCACTTGCCTCCCTGGCCGCTTGCGCCAAGCGCTGGCCCAAGATTGAAATGTGCGTGGACGAGTCGGTAAGTCCGGCTGAGGTTAAGCGTTTCTATGAAGCGCACGGGGTTTCGGTGGAAGTTTGGACTCCGGCGGACATCATCGAGCGCATGACCGCCAACGGGGAAACGGTATTGCGCCGGTTTGCGGAGGCTTTCTTTTGGGGACGGAAAACCGCCTTCACGTTTGGAACACGCGAGAACGTTCCAATCCTTTACACTGATCTCGACGTGCTCTGGTTTCAAGATCCGTGGGAGGGGCTGGAATTGGGAGGGGTTGCCTCGCTGCTGGCCTCGGAAGACAAGTATTTCAGTTATAACAAAGATTTTTTGCCGCTGCTCACCCCCGAACACCGCGCATTGCTCCTGTCGCGGCCAGCGCATTGTGCGGGCGTGTATGCCGTGGCTCCCGGCTTCAAACTGCCGGACGAAGTGTTGCATTACATTTCGGCAAAACTGGCGGTTGCTCCGCCGGGCTATTGTTATGAGGACACCTGCGCCATTGAACAAACGTGTCTTGGGCTGGCGGCCAAACTCTCCGGGCGTGGAATTCCATGGGAATCGCTTCCGTCGTGCCCTGACGAATCCTTGTGGCAGCCGGCTTTTCATCAGCGGAAATGGGTGGCCGCTCATTACGCCGGCCCCACGCGACGCCAATTCTGGCGGGACGCCTGGTCGCTGATCAAATGGTAAACAAGTGATGCCGGGAACGAACTTTATGCTGGGACTGAGACCGTGACATGCAACTGACATCGCAGGAGGCAGACAGCAAACCGGCCCGCGTGTTATTGGTCAGCATGGTGCCGCCACGGAATGACTGCGGCGTGCGGATCGTGATGCACCGGCACCTGGTGGAGCGGAATCCGTTTACACTGCATGTTGCCAGCAATGCGGACTTTGCCGACGGCTTGCTGGTGCATACGCAGCTTCGGCTGCCCTATCCCATCTATCGGTTAAGAAAAACCAGGTTCGGGCCGCGGCTGGCTCCGTGGATTACCGATTACGAAAATTTCGTCTGGCCCTTGACCAGGAACCGCGCGCTTGAAAATGCCATCAAGGAATTTCAACCCCAGGTGCTGCTGACGCTGGCCGAAACAAGCGTGTGTCATCTCGCCCGGAAAGCCGCCCAAAGGCACGGGCTGCCGCTGGCTGGTTTGTTCCTGGACTGGTTTCCAATCATGAAATCCCATTACGGGCATAAATGGACACAACCGGTTTTGAGCCGGCGCTATCGCGAACTTTACGCAGCGTGCGATTTGGCCTTTTGCACCAGCGACGGGATGCAAGACACCCTGGGACCGCATCCAAACAGCCACGTGATTTATCCCATGCCAGGAAAACATTGCGTGCCCGAAACGATATTCCCGCCCAAATCAAACAAGTTCAGGCTGGTTTATGTCGGTTCGGTGGAAAATTTTTATGGCCGAATGGTCTGCTCGCTGATCGAAAAAATCGGGCCCGCGAGCGACCTGGAAATCATTGTGGTCGGGCCAAATGCCGACTGGCCTGCAAAGCTTTTACAACAAGCCAGGGCGCAAGGAATTTATCTTGGCTTCAAACCGCCGGAAGAGGCGGCCAAAGTTCTGGCGGGAGCCGACGCCCTTTTGGTGGTGATGAGTTTCGAGCCGGAACACCGGCGATTCATGGAAACCAGCTTCACCACCAAATTTCTGGATTACACCGCCTTTGGCAAGCCCATCATTCTTTGGGGACCGGAGTATTGCACACCGGTTCGAGTAGTGCGGCGCGATGGTGGCGCGTGGGCGGTGGACAAGCCGGAAGCGGGCGAAGTGGTGGCGGCCTGCCGCAAAATCGCCGCTGATTCAGAAATGCGTGAAAGCCTCACCCAACAGGCAAAACGACTGCATGAGAGTTTGTTCAGCCCGGAACGGCTGCAAGCGGTCTTTGTATCAGAAATAAACAATCTGATCGGCCGATGAGTCCGGGTGGATGAACATGGGATCACATATCAATCAAACTATCAGGATAATAGTTGTTTCGGCGGTGAGGCCGGAGGCGACCAGTGCCGGTCAAGTTGTCCTTTTCCGTCATTTAGTGGATCAACCGGGGATTAAATGGGAAAGCTACGGTTCCGAGCCTTCCCGGTTGACCGCATCGAGCGCCATCCGCCGGGTGGCGGGACGCATGTCACAAACCCGGCTGAACCGTTTTGCCCAGGATTTCTGGGTCTGGCGTGATGGACAGTGGCTGGATGAATGGTTGCCACAAGACGTCCCAGCCGTGGGAGCGGTGGTGCTTACGGTGGCCCAAGGCGACGCCTGTGGAGCGGCCCGGCGTTTTGCCAAAAGACATCATCTGCCGCTGGTGACTTTCTTTCATGATTGGTGGCCGGACATGGTTTCAGTTCATTCCCCATTGCGCCAGTTGTTGGAAAAACAGTTCCGCGAGTTGTATGATCAGTCCCAGTTGGCATTATGCGTGAGCGAAAGAATGCGGGCGTTGTTGGGACCGCATCCCAACGCTCATGTGCTTTACCCCATTCCGGCAAAGATCAATCCACAGTTGCCGTCCCCAACGCCGGCTGAATGCCTCCGGATATTGTATTTCGGCAATCTTGGGGAATATGGACCGATGTTGGCGGACGCGTTGAGGGCGTTAAACCATCACACCAAAGTCCGGCTGGAGGTGCGCGGTGGGAATCCACGATGGCCGCAAGACTTCCAGCAGAAAATGGAACAGGAAAGACGCTGGCACGGTCATGCCCGGGGAGCTGAACTGGAAGCATGGCAAAGGACTGCCAACGCCTTTTTGGTGCCGATGGTTTTTGAACCGGCCATGCGCCGGCGCATGGAAACCAGCTTTCCTTCTAAAATGGTGGAAATGGCGCAATTTGGAAAACCGCTGGTAATTTGGGGACCCGAGTATTGTTCGGGAGTGCAATGGGCACGGCAGGGAAACCGGGCACTGTGTGTGACAGATCCGAATCCGGCTTCCTTGTGCCAGGCACTGGAAAAATTGGCGGCTTCGCCCGCCGAGCAGGAACGCCTTGCCGCCACCGCCGAACAAGCGGCGCAGTCTGATTTCAACCCGGACAAAATCCAGTCACAGTTCCTGCAAGCCTTGCGGGGGGTTTTGGAAACAGGGCGAAAATAACCGCGGCGGGCAGATGAAGGGCAATGATCTCCGGCCGGTTGCCAGGCAAAAGTCAGGGGATGCGATCCTGTCGCCATCAGGAAATTGAAAATGCAAATTACCGGCCAAAAGGCGGCTTCCACGGGTGGCAAAATTGCCATTGTTGAAACCCTGCGGGGGGTGGCCTCGCTGTTTGTGCTTTTTCATCATTGGGGATCCACTGACGCGCCTGGCTGGATCCAGTCACCGTTGATCGGCTCCGGTCTCGACTGGCTAAAAGTGGGGGTTTACATATTTTTTGCGATTTCAGGGTTTATCATGCCCTACGCCCTTTACCGTGGAGATTACCGGCTGCCAAACTTTGGCCGGTTTGTTTTGAAACGCATGGTGCGGCTGGATCCGCCCTATTTGCTCGCGATTGGGTTCTGTCTCCTGGTTTCATATCTGGCATCCTTGCATCCCCTGTCCAAGGTTCCTTTTCATTTCACCTGGCCAAATCTGGCGCTGCACTTGTTCTATCTTTGCCCTTTTTTCGGCCAGGATTGGGTGACCGGCGGCGGCGGGGTTTTCTGGACGCTCGGAATTGAGTTTCAATACTACCTGCTGCTGGCCCTGATGTTCCCCTTGCTAAACCATTCAAGCGGGTGGATCAGGTGGAGCACTTTGGGGTTGTTTGTTGGCGCCTGTATTTGGGATGAGGGATTTCGCTGGAGGTTTATTCTTCCGTACACCCCATTTTTCGCCATGGGAATGATAACATTCTGGCATTATACGGGACGAATCCAAATCTGGACCTACCTCGCAACGCTGGGATTGCTGACGGGTCTGGCCGCCTGGAAGTTTGGATTGGATGAAGCCGCAGCTCCCGTCCTGGCCGCCACGCTGATGGCTTTCTACCGCCGTCCCTATGCGCCCTTGCAATTCTTTGGCAGGATTTCCTATTCGCTTTATCTGTTTCATTTCGCAATTTCCCTGCGGGTGGTGAACTACTGCACCCGGTTTGACTGGGGACACCGGTGGAACTGGCTGATCATCCTCTGCGGTTGTGCCGCTTGTATTGGCCTGGCGAGCCTGGTTTATTACCTGGTTGAACGTCCCAGCCGGGATTATTCGCAGCGCATTACCTACCACCGGCGGGCACCTCAACCCCTGGCCTGACCGGAACCGCAATTAGATCCAGGCCGTTTGCAAGCCATTGAAAATATCCCACTACAACACCTATGCTGAAGGCGGCGCCGCCGTTTTGATGTTGCGACTGCATAACGCGTTGCGGGCGATGGAGCATGACAGCCGCATTCGCTACCGGAAGGGCAACATCCTCCGGCTGGAAGCCAAACGTCTTGAATACTGTGAAAGCCGGCTGGATCGCCAGCGCGAGCGATTTCAACACCGTTTTGAAAACTGGGCGCTGGTTTCCAACCCGGCATCTTATTACAGCCGCAGCCGTCTTCACAAAGCCACGCCACCGCCTTTGGAAGACGCGACGGCGGACATTATCCATCTGCATTGGATCAGCCGCTGGCTGGATTTGCCAAGCTTTCTCAAGCGAATTCCCAAGCCGACTCCGATCGTCTGGACGATTCATGACATGAGTCCGCTGGCGGGCGGTTGTTTTACCGATTTTGGTTGTGATCAAATGGGGAATGGCTGCCGGTCCTGCCCGTTGTTGAAGCCTCCTTTCAACCGGTTTCTGGCGGCAAACGAATGGAAGCGCCGTTTCCATGCGCTGGCCGGCCGGCGGATATTTGTGGTGGGTAACAGCGCCTTTACGACGGAGCTCATAAAAAAATCGGCTTTATTTGGCGGGGCTGAACAGGTGGCGACCATCCACCCGGCATTGGACGTCCGGGAATTCATCCGCCATGACAAAGCCGAAGCCCGGCGGCTGTTGGGCATTGCGCCGGACCGCCTAGTCCTTGGTTTTGGGGCGGCGGCGCTCACGGATGAGAACAAGGGGTTCAACCGGTTTCTCGAAGTGGCGGAAAAAGTGGCGGCCCGACTGGGTTCGGTGGACGCCCTGGTATTTGGTGATGGCCTGTCGACGGCAGGCAGCCAGCGGGTCAGGGTTCATGGCTTGGGCAGGCTGTCGTCACCCATCCTCCAGAGTTTGGTGTATTCGGCCATGGATGTATTTATGGTGACTTCGCGCATGGAAACCTTTGGCCAGGTGGCAACCGAGGCGCAGGTATGTGGCACGCCGGTGTGGGCATTTGAGGTGGGCGGCTTGCGGGACGCCATTCAACACGGGGTGACCGGAAGTCTGATTCCTTTTCCCGACACCGCCAGCATGGCGGAAGGCATTTGTGCGGCGACAACCGGCGGTCGTTTGCCACAGATGGGAAATCAGGCGGCCGAATGGGTGCGTCAAAATTTTCAAGCGGAACAAATGGCCGAACAATATCTCAATATTTACCGCACGGCCCTGGGTGGTTGACCACCCGTTAAAGCCGCAGCCGCCACCGGGTCCTGTTCCAGCCGGCGGCTGGTTGAGAATTGAATCATGAGTGAGCCAATCCACATAGTATTCTGCGCCGATCGCCGGGTGCTGCCGGGTCTGCATGTGGCGGCTTACTCAGTGGTGGCCAGTCACAACGGCTCCGATTCATTGGTCCACATCCATGTCTTTTCCAACGACCTCACGCCGGCGGACGTCGCCCTGCTCAAGGAAACCCTGCGGGGCACAGGCCGGAACTTTTCGCTGGAGATGCATTCCATCTCGGCCAGTCATTTTTCAAAATTTCCTTCCATGACCGGCAGTTGGGGGGCGTATTTCAGATTGTTGGTGCCCCAAATGCTCCTGGCTGAAAGGTTTGCCTATGTGGACGTGGACACGGTTTGCCACCTGGATGTCGGCGACTTTATGACGTTGGACATAGGGGACTGTCCGGCGGGTTTTGTAGCCGAGACAACCATTCAGGCCACACCCGACCGGTCGTTGGCAGAACGGCTGCCCAACGATGGTGACAAGCCCTATTTGAATTCGGGAGTGATGGTGGTCAACCGGAAACGCTGGCTGGAGCGGCGGGTTACCGAAGACTGCCTAAAATTTCTTCAAGAGGTGCCGGTGCTTTATCATGACCAAACGGCATTAAATTATATTTTGCTGAATGGCTGGCGGCGGCTGGACAACCGGTTCAACTATATCAGCAACTGGCGTCAAAACTGGCCGGCTCTCTGTGATGCAACCGGGGTCAAGGGCAAGTTGATTCATTTTTTGGACATCCCCAAGCCGTGGGATTTTCTGGGGGAGTTTGTGCATCCGCAATACCGGCTTTGGCGCGAAGTGCTGGACCAGACGAGCCTGAAGGATTTTCGGAGCTGGCACGCCACGCCCACCCGCAAACTCCCGAAGACCCGCCTGGCCTGGAGCGGCTACAAGCGGGCGCTGAAAGACCGGGTGCTCTTTGCCGGCTATGCGCGCGGATGGCTCAAGAACGTCAAAGGCATTCCGTCCCGTCCGCCAGTTGGGAATTAAAACTCCATGCGACCGGCAACCATTTTGATATTTTCGCCCACGGTTGGAGGAGGCCTGGCGGAGTATATTTTTTATCAGGCCGGCGCATTGGAAAAGGCCGGGGCCAAAGTCACCTGTCTGGTTTCGCCTTCTTTTTTGAACCGCCGGCCCGCGGGATTTGAAAAGATCATTTGTTTGAGTGATCCGCCAGCGGTCGGCGGCCCGGAGCCGGCCAGAAAATTCAAGCTGATTTGGGGTATCGTTGCCAACCGCCTGATGCTGGCATGGCAAATCTGGAAGCGTCGCCCCGACCTGGTATTGCTGGATTCGTATATGGAGTATTTCGCGCCGGTGTGGGTGTGGCCGCATTGGCTGCTGGCGCGTTTTTGGGGTACGCGTTACGCGGCCAACCTGCACGACCCGGTGCGCGACTATGCCCTCGGCCCGGCATGGTGGCACAGGTGGTCGGTCCGCCTGGCCTATCTGCCGCTGGATTTTGTGCTGGTACATGACCAACTGCCGGAACCGTCGCCGGTGCCGTCCCGCATCCGCGTGGTACAGGTGCCGCATGGGCTGTATGAAATCAGCGGCCCGCCGGCTGGCGCCCTGGAAATACGCCGGCAATGGGGTGTGAAAAATGGTCAAAAAGTGTTTCTTGCCTTTGGCTATGTTCGTGACGGCAAAAATCTGGACCTGGTGGTGCGGGCGCTGGTTCAAGTGCCGGAAGCATTTCTGGTGGTGGCCGGGTCAGTGGCCTCCATCAAGGACAAGCCGTTTGCCTATTACCGCGAACTGGCGGCGCAACAGCACGTGGCGGATCGCTGTTATTTTGCCGAGGGCTATGTGGCGGATGACGAGCTTGGAAAATATTTTGCGGGCACGGATTTTGTGCTGCTGACCTACGCCGCCACGTTCCATTCACAAAGTGGCGTGTTGAACATTGCCGCGCGGGCGCGCAAGCCGGTGCTGGCTTCAGCCGCGCCCTCTCCGCTTATCGAGTCCGTGCGGAAATTCCGCCTGGGCGTCACCGTGGAATCGGATTCGCCCGCCGCCGTTGTTACCGGGATGCAACAACTGCTCGCCGAAGCACCCATCCCACTTTGGGACGATTATGAGGCGACAGCCTCCTGGGCGACCAACGCTCAAAGCATATTTCAAGCCGCCGGACTTTTGGGAAAAAGTGAAATGTTGAAAACGGAAAGTAAAAATTAGCCAGGCCAACCCGTGATACAGGAAATCCCTTGACCAAACCTTACCGCAGCATGAGATTTTTGCGAACTGGTGCTTTAAGAAGGTCATTTCCCCGCCGAGTTTGAATCCGGTGAAAAAGGAACCGCTTTGGCGTGAAGATTGCTGATGTAGGCAGTGCGTTTAGAGACGTAATAATGCAAAAATCTGTAAAAAATGTCCGGTGTTTGGATTCAAGAGGTGCGTGGAGTCGCTTTTTTATCTTGTTGGTTTGCTTGGCTTTGCCTGGGTTCAGGCTTTCCAGCCAGGCCCAGAATTCGCTTAATGTCACGAACTATGGCGCGGTAGGCGACGCTGTCCAGTTTTTCGTCAACACCGTCAGCAATTCCGTGATTATTACGACCACCAGCCCGCTTTCCAGTGCGGACATTGGCAAGGCAATTGAAGTGTTCCGAGTCGGCGCACAAACCGCGGGGGTTGACAGCTATGGCAATACCACCAATGGAAACCAGGACCTGGTGGCAACGATTACGAATGTCGTTGACGGCACAAATATCTACGTCTCGAAAATTGCCCAGGCGACGTTGACCAGCACCTTCGCCACCTACGGCCACAACAACCAGACGAACTTCCAGAACGCCATCGCCGCTGCTACCGGCACCAATTTCACCATCAACATTCCAGCCGGCAAATATCTTTTTATCAGCACTTATGTCCCCAAAGTTTATGGTTTCTGTGGCATGGTTTTAAGCCGGGGCGGAATTCATTTTGTCGGGGCGGGAACGAATGCGACCACCCTGCTGGACCAGGGAGCGTGGACGTTGCAATCCGTGGACAACCCCTATCCGGTCACCCGCGGTTTTCTGGTGGTGATCGTGCCACCGATTACGAATGACTACCCGGTAAGTTTTGAGAATCTGACGCTGGATGGCGGCGTGCAACAGGGCAACACGCCAATTCATGGAGCCTATCCCAACCTGGTGGATGGACAGGGCTGGGATATTTCCCACGACGCCATTGTCATCCGCGGGGGATCAACCGGCAATGTGTTCACCCAGCAGACGTGGACGAATGTGGTCTTCACCCATTGGCGGGGCGAAATGGTCAAGAGCAACGACGGAAGCACGAACGGAAATCTTTCCATTTTCAATTGTGTCTTCAACGACGGCGATGCGACGGCCATTAATTACTATGCGTCGTTAAACGTCTCCAATTGTGTCTTTAACAACCTTTTCCAAATTGCGGAATATTATCAGGCCTATTCCACCAACATATCCTACTTTCAAGACAATTTTGTCACCAACATCACGGGCAATGGTTTCGCCCTCAACGGCGGGAAGGGAAACAATCCGCCATTTGTGCTGGAGAACAATACTTTTTATTTTCCGGGCAATGGTTACAACGCGATTGAGACCACGCCGGCGGACAATGTTTCCATTGTGAGCAATCAATTTGTTTTCAATGGCGGCAATGCCATCGTGCTGGGTTGCGCAGGCTATCAGGGAACCTGTGACAACAGCAACATCGTCATTGCGGGAAACAGTTTTGTAAATCCCAGCATTATTCTGGAAATCTGCGGCGCCACGGATGCCACGGGTGCGAACCGGGTGGAGGATGTTCAACTGTATGGGAACAGTTTGACCCAAACGGCTCCGGCAACGCCGAATGTGGTCAGGACTTATGGCTGGTCAACCAATGTCAGTTTGTACAACAACGATTTCACCAATGTATCCTGCGGATCGGCCACTTGCATATCCGGTGTTTATGGCGGGCAGTACGCCCTGATTAAAACGAACAACCTATATTTTACTGAAATTTACGATTTAACCGGGAAAACGAATTCCATCAGTTATGGGAACGGTTCCAGATTTGAAGTTATTTACGGTTTTCACCAGGGAACGGTGTACTCGCTCGTGGATACCAATGCCACTCAGATGCCGGCTGGCGCAATGATTGAGCTTTACAACAACAATACGAGTTCGGCCGCCGTACCGGTTTATCTCAACTGCGCGCTTACCAGGGGTCCGGTCATGGTGTCCGGCGGCCAGACGGCCACCTTTTATTGGAATCAATTCTCCCGGGTCTGGTCAACCAACACGGTGCCCGATCCCCCGTCAAACCTGCGCTCGAATTAATAAAAGCAGAAACGGGGAAGGCTGGGGTGGATATTATTTACTTTTTCCAATTTCTGTTTGATCGTGGTTTCCAGCATTCAGAACTTCAGCCTAATACCAAATGTGGATATGCAGCCAGATTGGATCCCGGGAGCACTACGCCGTACCGCGGGCATTGCAACGAGGCGGTGAGGCGGCATCGTTGTACACTGATTTTTGGGCCGGCCCCCTTACCAGAGCTGTGACTGGCAGACTGGAGTTGGGCGCACTCCGGTCGCTGGCGACGCGGTATCATCGGGAGTTGGGCGGCCGGCAGCAACCAGAAAATGGAAGCTCGGAGTCCAACGGTAAAATTCAGCGGTCAGGGAACCATGTCCGGCCAGTTTTGGTGCGTGCCTGGAACTTTCGGGCGCTTTGGTGGGAGGCACAGTTGCAGAGAAAGCGGAAGTCAGAAATCAGAAATGTATATCACGGTTTCATCGAGGTGGGACAGCAGTTTGCCATCCGTGTTCGAGAGGCGCTGAAGCGGCGGTCGGACCTGGGGCCGGATGCCATTTTTTTCGCCTACGATACGGGAGCTTTGGAGACGCTGGAATGGTGCCGGCAACAGGGCGTGAAATGTATCCTGAACCAGATGGACCCCAACCGTGTGGAGGTGGAACTCGTGCGCGCGGAAGAGCAGCGATGGCCCGGCTGGACGTTGAAGGCCATGCAGGTTCCAGAGGAATATTTTGCGCGGCGCGAACGGGAGTGGGCTTTGGCGGACCGGGTGGTGGTGAACTCTGAATTTTCCCGCCAAGCCCTGCTCCGGCAAGGCGTGCCGCCTGAAAAATTGGTGGTGGTGCCGTTATGCTAAGAAGGAAACCCAGACGCACTGGAAGGGGAAAGCAGACATGAGCGCACCGACAGCCCCCCCCCCCTGCCCTCTCCCCGGCACGAAGCGGGAGAACTGCGAGTATTGTTCCTCGGGCAGGTGATTTTGCGGAAGGGAATACAGTATTTGCTCGCGGCGGCGCGACAATTGGAACGGGAAAACATTCATTTTGACGTGGTCGGGCTCATCGGCATTTCCCGGGAGGCGGTGGCAACGGCCCCGGGCAATGTGACTTTCCATGGCCGCACCGGACGGGATCAGGCGGCAGGCTGGTACCGGCGTTCACACGTGTTCGTATTGCCAACCCTGTCGGATGGCTTTGCCATTACGCAGTTGGAAGCGATGGCGCATGGGTTGCCGGCTATCACCACGCCCTGTTGCGGAGATGTGGTCAGTGATGGCGTGGATGGGTTTGTGATTCCAGCCAGCAACCCGGATGCTCTGGTCGCAGTGTTCAAGCGCTATCTTTCGGAGCCCGGCTTGTTGCAGGCACACCGAAGCGCGGCTTTGGAAAAATCGCAGCAATTCACCCTGGAAAGACTGACCAACAACCTTTTGAACTTGCGGCTTGCGCTGATGAAACAATGATGGCCGATGAGAAGGCTGAAGTCGGCTTGAGTTTTCCGATTCCAGTTTGGCTTCAACGGTTGCTTGCCAGCGTTGTCAAAGTGTATAAAGGCGGCGCTCCGCAATTAAATACAAGAATTTCAGCCGCTTCTATAAATGTTTGAAACCTTGTCCATAATGCCCATCGCGTTTTGGGTGGTGATCGCCCTGCTTGTGGGCGGCGGGGTCTGGTCGTTCCGGCGAATGAATGACGGCACCGGCCTGCCTTCGCTGGTGGTGCTGGGCACCGCGGCGGCATGGTATGTGGGGGATGTTTTTTACAATGATTACGCCAACTGGCACGTCAAACTGTTTGATGCCGGCATCCTGGAAAGCGCCTGGTGGCAGGTGGCCTGGTTTCTGACCGTGTTTCTGGTCCTGGTGCCGCCCATTCACCAGAAGATTAACCGGGCCTACCTGCCACGCCGCAGCGGCGTGCTGCAGATATTCAAACAGGGTGTGGTCCAGCCGGAACTGCAGAAATCATTGAACCTGCTGTTCAAGGGTTGCGCCGCCGTCTGGCTGATCCTGTTTTTGATCGCCCTCGCCGCGCTCAAGGGGGAAACCATCTATTACGTCTTTCCCTTTTTAGGGTACCATGCGAGCCCCTGGGCGCACGGGCAAATCGGATCGGGCTTTGATTGTTTTGCCATCCTGGGAATGTATTTGCAACTGCTGGTGGCCTCGATGTTTGGCGTGGTGGCGGCCCTGGCAACGAGCCGCCAACTGCGTGGCTATGCCCTGCTGTTATGCGTGGTGTCGTGGCCTTATTTTATTTTTGACCGCACGCGCAACTCAATGCTGGCGATGGTAATTCCCGCCCTGTTGACGTGGGTGTTTCTGCGGTTGCGCGGCGGGATGTTGAAAAAAATCCTGGTGCTGCTGGTCTGTTTTCTGGTGGTCAATGCCTGGATGAAATTTGTCATCGCCAACCGTTCCAGCATGAGTATTACTGACGCCATCAGTCACAAAGGGTTGAATTTGGCCGGCCAGAAAGATGTCCGGAACGAGGGCCTCAACATGTTTGAGGAATTATGCTGGGTCAGCACCTTCATTGACAAAGGCACGTATCACGTCAACTGGGGCGAACGTTACTTTGCGGAATTGGTGAATCCGATCCCACGCGGCCTGTGGCCCGGCAAACCGTTGATCGGTCTGGACTATGCCATTGCCCGGGGACACCACGCGAATGGCCCCAATGGGGCGGTGGATACCACCATCTCCACCGGCTTCATCGGACAGGGGGTGGTGAACTTCGGCTGCTTTTTTGGGCCGATGGCGGCGGCGCTGCTGATGAGTTTATGGGTGGCAGTGCTGGCGCGCCTGGACTTGAATATTCATGCCTTGGGCCGGCTGCCCTTGTACAGCCTGGGACTAATCCTGACTTTCAATCTGGGCCGTGACATCACGCTAATCACGCTCTATCCATTCGTATTCGGCGCGCTGGCCATCTGGTGGCTGGATCGCTACCAGCCGCGAAGCGCCGGAGCCGCACCGGCCCCGGCCACAACGCCACCAGCCAGCCGTCCGCAGTTGATTCAGGGCCAGCCACTGCCCTTTGCCCGGCGCGGCAATACGGGCGGATTCGTAAAAAGAAACAGCCTCCCAAAAAGTTGAAAACAGAAAATGGGGAAAGCTTCCGAACATGACCATGGACATGGATAATGCTGCAACCCTCCCGGCCGCCCAGGTTGAAAATGGGCTGCACAGAGGAGCCAGGATCGTGGTTTTGTTCCGGCGTTTTGGCCCGTATCACCATGCGCGCCTCAACGCCGCCGGCAAATCCCTGCAGGTGTTTGGAGTGGAAGCCTGCGGCATGGAGGACACCTACGCCTGGAGCAAAGTGGAGGGAGCCGGTTCCTTCACGAGGATCACGCTGACGGATCGCGAGGCCGACAACCGGCACTGGAAACGGGAGATTGACCGGGAGACGCGACGCGCTCTGAACCAGATAAAGCCACAGGCCGTGGTCGTTCCAGGCTGGTCGTCCGCCGAGGCTTTGAGCGCGCTGGCCTGGTGCGCGGAAACCCGGACGCCGGCGATTATGATGTCAGAAAGCACGGCCTGTGATGAAGTACGCAGCGGCTGGAAAGAATGGATCAAGCAGCGGCTGGTGGGCATTTGTTCCGCCGGACTGGCGGGCGGCACAGCCCATGAGAATTATCTGGTGCAGCTCGGACTGGAAAAGAAACGAATCTTCAAAGGTTACGACATCGTGGACAATGATTATTTTGCAACGCGGGTGGCTGAAATCAGCAAGCGGAAAGCGGAAATCAGCAGGCAATACGGTTTGCCGGAGAACTATTTTCTGGCGAGCGCACGGTTTGTTGAGAAAAAAAATCTGCCGCGGTTGCTCGCCGCCTATGCCCGCTATCGCGCACTCGCCGGCAAATCGGAAATCTGGAACCTGGTCCTGCTCGGCGACGGTCCGCTGCGTGAAATTCTCCAGGCTCAACTGGCCACGCTCAATTTGCGCGATCATGTGCGGCTGCCCGGCTTCATCCAGTACGACGATTTGCCGGCATATTTCGGCCTGGCCGGAGCGTTTGTCCACGCGAGCACCACGGAGCAATGGGGGCTTGTCGTCAACGAGGCCATGGCTTCGGGGCTGCCGGTGCTGGTATCCGATCGTTGCGGTTGCGCGATGGATCTGGTTGACAACGGAGTCAATGGTTTCACTTTTGATCCCTTGAATGTCGAGCAACTGGCTGAATTCATGTTGAAGATTTCGGGTCTCGGACCCCGGCATACGGATTTCGGTTCTGCGAGCCGGAAAATTATTTCCGAATGGGGGCCGGAGCGTTTTGCGAATGGTCTGGGCGCAGCCGTCGAAATGGCGCTGGCGAACCGGCCACCGGCCGCCGGACTGGCCGACCGGCTGTTGCTTCGTGCCTTGATCTACAAATGAACGTGTGCTACCTGACCGCGTCCTTGTCGCGAAGCGCGGGCGGACTCCAACCGGGCGTCTGCGGCCTGGCCCGCGCGTCATTGTCCCTGGAGCACAAGGTTTTTGTGCTGGGGGTGCATGATGAACACACCGAGGCTGACATCGCGGTCTGGAAACCGGTTCCGGCCCAAGCTTTGCCGGTGGTTGGGCCTGATCGGTTCAGTTTTGCGCCCGGCCTCAATCGCAAGCTCCGGGAAACCAACCCGGATATTGTTCAGTTGCATGGCTTGTGGAGATACCCATCCGTGGCCACCCGGCGCTGGCATCGGCAGACGGGCAGGCCTTATATTGTTCATCCCCACGGAATGCTTGATCCGTGGGCCATTAAAAATTCCCGTTGGAAGAAAGTGCTGGCCTCGTGGCTGCATGAAAAGGACATGCTGCGCAACGCCGCCTGCATCCGGGCGCTCTGCCAATCGGAAGCAGAATCCATACGGAAATTCGGGTGTGCCAACCCGATCTGCATTATTCCGAACGGCATGGATTTGCCGGAACCAGAAAAGGCGAAAACCGAAAACAAAAATCCGCCCTGGCAGGACGTCGTGGAACCGGGAAGCAAAGTGCTGCTGTTCTTGAGCCGGATTCATCCGAAGAAGGGGCTCGTCAATTTGCTGAAAGCCTGGGCGCAAAATCAGCCGGGGGAAATTGGGAACCGGAAATCAACCGGGTGGGTTTTGGCGCTGGCGGGCTGGGATGAAGCCGGACATGAGCAGGAACTGAAACGACTGGCGACAGATTTGAATGTTCATTGGACCGAAGTGCGCCACAAATCCGGAACGGCTTCGCCGGTTGCCAGGCCATGCTCAGTGGTTTTTCTTGGGCCTCAATTCGGCGATGCCAAGACAGCGTGCTATGCGGACTGTGACGCATTTATCCTGCCGTCTTTAAGTGAAGGTTTGCCGATGGTCATTCTGGAAGCCTGGGCGTATGGCAAGCCGGTGGTCATGACGCCCGAATGCAATTTGCCGGAAGGATATTCCGCGAATGCGGGCGTCCGGATTTCTGCCGACCCGGAAGGGATTTCCGATGGCCTGAAGCGGTTGTTTGGCCTGAGTGCTTTGGAAATAAACCAAATGGGGCAGAATGGCCGGCGTTTGGCGGCGGAGAAATTCAACTGGACAACCATCGCCGCGCAACTGCAGGCGGTCTGCCGTTGGGTAGTCCAAGGCGGAACGCGGCCGGATTGTGTCTCCCTGGATTGATGAAAACAGAAACCCCAGTCACGATGGATATTTCGACTTACCGCCCCACCGGCTTCGACCGGGGCGCGGGCATTTTAAAGGAAGGACTCTGGCTGGTGACCAGCCTGCTGCTATTTCGGGCCTGCCCGTTCAGCTTTTCCGCCTTGAAACGTGTGGTGTTGCGCGCGTTTGGGGCGCGGATTGGAAAAAATGTCACCTTCAAACCGCAGGTGAAAATCGTATTCCCATGGAAATTGACGGTCGGCGACCACGTCTGGCTGGGGGAGGAATGCTGGTTGCTGAACCTGGAACGAATTACCATCGGCAACAATGTTTGTATTTCACAGCGCGCGTTTCTCTGCACCGGCAGCCATAATTACAAATCGTCCACGTTCGATTTGATTGTGAAGCCAATCACCGTTGAAGATGGCTGCTGGATTGGCGCCAACGCCTGGGTTGGACCGGGAGTAACCGTTGGAACGCATGCGGTGCTGACCGCCGGCTCCGTCGCCGGCAAAAACCTGGAACCCTACGGCATTTATCGCGGCAATCCCGCCGTGCTGGTAAAATCACGCGTCCTTTCATGACGCATAATCTGGGAGGGAACATGAACATGGCCAATCGTGAGGAATCATCCGACGCAACCAACATCCATGCGCGTGGACAGCCTGAGACTTCAGACAAAAACCGCGCGTTCCTGAAATGGGCGCTGCTGGCCCTGCCCTTGGGGTATCTTTGGTACCACCTGATTGACAACCTGCGGCTGGAATGGACAACCAATCCGCAATACAGCTACGGGCTGGTCGTCCCGGTGCTGGCGATTGGATTGCTGGTGCGCCGCTGGCATGGCGCCAAAAACCGCCATTGTGGTTCGCGGGCGGAAAATCCCTGGCCGGCGGTGTTGCTTTGCGGCTTGCTGGTGTTTCTTTACCTGCCCACCCGGCTGGTGGAAGCCGCCACGCCGGAGTGGCGGCCCATTCAATGGTCATTGGGAATTCAAACTGTCGGACTGACCCTCTACGCCGTCTATCTCGCCGGCGGGAAAGGCTGGTTAAAGCAGGCCGCATTTCCGGTGGCGTTCTTTCTGGTCGCGATTCCCTGGCCCACGCTCATTGAGGCGCCGGTCATTCAGGGATTGAGCCGCATGAATGCCGCGATGGTGGTGGATGTGCTGGGATTTTTGAATGTGCCGGCGATTCAACATGGCAACGTCATTGAAGTCAGCACTGGAATGGTGGGCATCAATGACGCCTGCAGCGGCATCCGCTCCTTGCAATCCAGCCTGATGATTTCGATTTTTCTCGGAGAATATTACCGGTTGGGCTGGCGACGGCGGGTGTTGCTGGTGCCCATCAGCTTTGCCCTGGCAATGATGCTGAACCTCTGCCGGACCTCGTTGCTCACCTGGCTGGCGGCAAAACAAGGGCCGGGGGCCATTGCCGAATATCATGACGAAGCCGGTTTGACCATTTTGCTGGTCTGCACCGCCATGCTCTGGGCCACGGCCTGGCTGTTAAACCACAAACGTTTTTCGCGCGGAACTGAAACGGACGTAAAGAGCCAGTCCGCCCCAATAGTTGATGACAGCGCGGACAAAACCCGTCGGCGGCTGAACCGGTTCGCCGTCATTTTGATTATTTGGGTGGTGGCGGTCGAGGTCGGCGTGGAGTCCTGGTATCGGATTCGGGAATCACATTTGAAACCCGGCCCGGCCTGGACCGTGCAATTTCCCGAAGACAACCCCACCTACAAAGATTTGCCGCTGACGCCGGAGGCGCACGACCTGCTGCGTTACGATCAGGGACGGCAGGGGCATTGGCGGGAACCTGATGGCACGGCGTGGCAGGTGTATTATTTCACCTGGCTGCCGGGACGGGTGGCTGGTTATTTGGCCAAACGACACACGCCGGATATTTGCGTCACCGCGAGCGGATTACAAATGAGCGCGGGGCCGGAGCTGATGGTGTTCAACGTGAACAACGTGGAATTGCCGATGCGGCATTATGTTTTTACCAGCCTCAACGGCCCGCTCCAAGTTTATCAATGTCATTGGGAAGCGGGCATGGGAAAAGACAGCTACACGGCGGAGGAATCGGCACGCTTCAATCTTATCCGGGGCGTTTGGGCCGGCCGGGGAAACCATGGCCAGAAGGTGCTGGAGATTATCATCACCGGTTACGACGACCCTGTACTGGCGAGGCAGGCATTGGAGCGTCAACTGGTCAAGTTGATCAAAGTGGAAAATTAAGCCACGCGAACACTGTCCGCCCTCTCCTGACTTGAAAATCCTCCTGCTTAACCAGGTTTTTTATCCCGACGTCGTTGCCACCGCCCAACACTTGAGCGATTTGGCGGCGGCATTGGCGGAGCGGGGCCACGCGGTAACCGTGGTCAGCAGCCGGCGGGCGTATGAACACCCGGAAACTATTTTCCCCGCGCGCGAGACCTGGCGCGGGGTGAAGATATTGCGGGTTTTTTCCACACGGTTCGGCAAGGGCGCCAAATGGCGGCGGGCCGCGGATTTTGCCAGCTTCCTCTCTTTTAGCTGCCTCCGGCTCGCCTTCCTGCCGCGGCACGACGTGGTGGTGGCCCTGACCACCCCGCCGCTGATTTCCTTTCTAGGCGCCTGGCGGGCGAAATTGTGGGGGGCGCGGTTCGGCTACTGGGTCATGGATTTCAACCCGGATGAGGCCATCGCCGCCGGCTGGCTCCAGGCTGGTTCGCCTACGGCGAATTTTTTGGAGCGTCTCTCCCGGTTCAGCCTGCGCCACGCCAGCAGCATCATCGCCCTCGACCGGTTCATGCGCGACCGCATTGTGGCGAAACAAATCGCGCCGGAAAAAGTCGCCGTGATCCCGCCCTGGTCGCATAGCCGGCAGGTGGCATTTGATGCCGCCGGCCGGGAGGCGTTTCGGGCCGCCCATGGCCTCACCGGCAAATATGTGGTGATGTATTCGGGCAATCACAGTCCGGTTCACCCGCTCGACACGCTGATGCAGGCGGCGGAACAGTTGCGCGGGGAAAAGGATGTTGTCTTTTGTTTTATTGGGGGTGGCAGCGAATTTTCGCGCGTTAAAAAATGGGCCTTGAATAATCCAACCGTGCTCTGCCTGCCGTATCAACCGCTGGACAAATTGTCCGCCTCGTTGTCGGCGGCGGATGCGCACGTGGTCGTGATGGGCGAGGCCATGTTGGGGTTGGTGCATCCCTGCAAAATTTATAACATCCTGATGGTGGGAGCTCCGGTGATATATATTGGCCCCGAGCTAAGCCACGTTACCGAAATCCTTGCCGGATTAACGTCGCGCTATCCTTGGGCGGGGGTCAGGCATGGCGCGGTCGGCGAACTGGTCAAACAGATTCAGCAATTGCGCCAGGAGAGCGCCGGTCACAACCACCGGCCACCGGTCGAAGTTGAAACTCATTTTTCACAAACCGTCTTGTTGCCGCGATTGGTGGCTGTGATTGAATC
>Ga0181520_10001432_pt1 | contig 48612 bp, 47 predicted proteins | sample PEATcosm2014_Bin_29_FD_132451 | JGI IMG/M metagenome (GOLD analysis project Ga0181520, IMG submission 132451) | Peatland microbial communities from MTU Mesocosm Facility, Houghton, MI, USA - PEATcosm2014_Bin02_30_metaG | ecosystem: Environmental > Terrestrial > Soil > Wetlands > Peat | place... | reverse complement strand
GCGGTCGAGCGATGAGCCTTGGGGGTTCGACTCCCTCACCTTCCGCCTTGTGCGCCTTTGGCCGAGCGGCAAAGGTCCCGGACTTCCAATCCGGCAAGGTGGGTTCGACTCCCACAAGGCGCTCTGAAATGTGATTGGGGATCGGCTAGTGGTAGGCCGTCTGGCTTTGGACCAGAAGACGGAGGTTCGACCCCTCCTCCCCGAGCTTGCTGAAAGCGGGCCTTAACTCGCTGGACAGACAATGCGGAGTCATCTAACGGCAGGATGAGACGCTCTGAACGTCTTCATGTTGGTTCGATTCCAGCCTCCGCAGCTTGAATAACGGAAGCCAACCGGCTGGATGAGGGCCCTGTCTTGAAAACAGGTAGCGGCTGATAACCGCTTGTGAGTTCGAGTCTCACGGCTTCCGCCTTGGTGCGATTGATTACGGAAGTCATCCGAATTGGCGAGGAACCTGCGTGGAAAGCAGGCGGCGGCAGACATGCCGCTTGTGGGTTCGAGTCCCACGGCTTCCGCTCAGAAAGACATGGGGTCATGGTCCAACAGGACGACGCCAGCATCGCACGCTGGAGATCTGGGTGCGACTCCCGGTGACTCCACTTGAGAAATACGGTCCCGTGGTCCAACGGCAACGACTCTTGGCCTACACCCAGGAAACGATGGTTCGATTCCATCCGGGACCACTGACGGCTCGGTAGGCAACCGGCAGACCACCTTGGCTTAGAACCAGGGATGCTGTGGGTTCGACTCCCACCTGAGCCACTGCGAACGATTACGAACGATCAATGGCCTCGTGGAGCAGCCTGGAGTGCTCGCCTGCCTGTCACGCAGGAGATCGTGGGTTCAAATCCCATCGAGGTCGCTGAAATAGAGAACCGGACCATCACGAATTGGAGGCGACCAATGGCTGGCAGGATCGAAGCATACATTCACTCGGACAGCGTCACGCCCAACAAGGGCGGATGCCTGGTCGAGGTGCAGTGCCAGACGGACTTTGCCGCCCGGACAGACGCCTTCATCGCCTTCGCCGGAAAGGTGGCAAGGCTAATGTTCGGCTACGGGGCCAACCACTGGCAGGAGTTGGCCGAGCACTGCCGGGACCTTGAGGGCGAGCGATGCCAGTTGGAGTCGGCGCTCAAGGAGCGCGTGCAAATAAGTCGGGTAGTCGCTCTTCGCCTGGACAATGGCCGGGAGCAGGCATCCGCAGAGAAGTAGGCATGGCGTGGTACGCAAATCGGCAAAGCGGCGAAGCTCAAACCTTCGTGATTGCGGGTTCGACTCCCGCCTGCGCCACTTTCGGGTTGTGTTCCTCACGGCGGCCTGTAAAGCCGTTGTCGTGAAAGAAGTGAGGTGGCTGACGAGAGGTTCAATTCCTTCATAACCCACTTATGGCCCGTTCGTCTATCGGTTTAGGATGCCAGCCCCTCACGCTGGCGAGGCGGGTTCGATTCCCGCACGGGCTGCTGAACATGACCATGTGATGGAACTGGCAGACACGCGACGGTCAGAACGTCGTGCCCTTGAGGCGTGGGAGTTCAACTCTCCCCATGGTCACTGAAACATTGCAGGCGCGGCAGGTGCCCAACTGGCTCCCATAAGGCCGGTGCGCCCGGCTCGATACCGGGGCCTGCAACTACGAAATGATGCGGGTGGGCGCAGGCTCAACCGGGCCTCATAAGCCTGGACCGCGGGGTGCAACTCCCCGACCCGCCACTTACGACCGGGTACGCAAATTGGCATAGCGGCGAGGTCGAGAGCCTCGCGCCTGTGGGTTCAAGTCCCACCTCGGTCACTGACAAGGAACACGATCCCGTGGTCCAAGGGCAAAGACGTTAGGACCATTTACACCCCTTCGGGAACGCAGCATTAGCCGTTGGCTTCATGGGATCGGGCGATCTCCTCCTTATACCGTACGCACAAACTTACCAAACACTGCTCCAATTCTTGAAAGTCAACGTCATTTGAGTCCCTGAGCTTGGACCTAACAACGTCAACGCTTGACAATATTGCTTCTGTGATCGCCTCGTCGATCCGGTCACGGTCAGACTGTTGAAGGCCAATATCAATGGATAGGTACTTTCCGCGTTTGTCAATGGCGGGGTAGCCCGAACCAGAAAAACCGAATTTATTAATTTCCCCGTCCACTCGGAGAATAAATGCAAGTTTAGGATATGGAAACCCTTGGAGGCGAAGTCCGCCCGCCGCTTTCTTTAGCATTTTGAAATGTGGCAAGACCGACGCTGCCGCGTCTACTCCACCGAACTGGGCAGAGAAGTCAATTTTTGAAGCAACCATATTTGTTCATTTCAATTGGGTGTATCCTACGCAACGCCGCGACAATGGACCACTTTGAAATTGGAGCGTGGAACGTAAATAAATAAAACGCAATTATATCACACGGGGTAAAGGAGCAATACACGACGCTGTGAGCACGATCCCGTAGTCTAGCGGCGAAGACGCCTGGGTGACAACCAGGAAAGTGCTGGTTCGATTCCAGCCGGGATCACTGAAGCGAAATGGTCTGTAGGTGTTTTGGCAGCACACCTCCGTGGTAAGGAGGAAGACCCGGTTCAACTCCGGGACGGACCTCTGATTCGACGGGCTGGCATGTTCCCAGGAGGCGACTGACCCCTGCAAGGTCGGTGAGGTGAGTTCGACTCCCATCCAGTCCACTCGATATTTCGGGCTCGTGGTCCAACGGGACGACACCGCCCTGGCGTGGCGGAGATCCGGGTTCAATTCCCGGCGAGTCCACTGAGAATTATGGAAGGTAGCCGGATACGGTTGGCCGGGCCGCTCTGCTAAGGCGGTTCTCCCCCGTGGGGATGAGGGTTCAAGTCCCTTGCCTTCCGCTTGGTGTGCCGGATTACGCGCCCCGATGGTGAAATGGAAATCATGCCTCGGTTCTAACGAGGTGTTCCGGGTTCAACTCCTGGTCGGGGTACTGAACAAGACGGTCATATATGGTGTCTGTGGTGTAGCGGTTTCTGCACGCCTGGCTGTGAACCAGAAGGTGCCGGTTCGACTCCGGTCAGATACCCCTGATGAAAGGACGTCAACCATGACCAAGGTACTTCAGCGGCCGACGCTGATCTTGAACCGCAACTGGCAACCGGTAAACGTGGCCACCGTGGCACGGGCGCTGGTGCTGTTGTGGAACGAGTCGGCCCGCGTCGTGGACCCGGCCGACTACCAGCTTTACACCTGGGAAGACTGGGCCAAGCTGCGGCCCCGTGACGGCGAGGACCACATCCAAGCGGTGCGGTTCAAGCTGCGGGTGCCGGAAGTGGTTGCGCTGACCGACTATGACCGGCTGCCGGTGGCCCATGTGACCTTCAGCCGCCGGAACATTTTCAAGCGTGACCATTACGCTTGCCAATACTGCGGTTCTCAGCCGGGCAGCGAGGAGTTGACCATCGACCACGTCGTACCTCGCGCGCAAGGTGGTGTGTCGAGCTGGGAGAACTGCGTGCTGGCCTGTATGGCCTGCAACAAGCGGAAGGCCGACAAGACACCGGAGCAGGCACGGATGCGCATGCGGAAGAAGCCGGTCCGTCCGGCCTGGAAGCCGTTTTACGCGGACCACAGCATGCGGATGGAAAGCTGGTCGAAGTTCATCAGCGAAGCGTACTGGAACGTGACGCTGAAAGAGTAGTTGTGACGCCAATGCCTCCGGTCCTTCGGGATCGGAGGCGATACAGGAGTGTCCTCCTGGGAGAGGATGCGGTCTCCAAAGCCGCCCGACAGGGTTCAAATCCTTGCACTCCTGCTTGAGTTGCCGACGTGGCTCGATTGAGAAAGGCGGCGGTCCTGTAAACCGCTCGATACTGGTGCAAATCCAGTCGTCGGCCCTGATTTGTTTGTCCCGATGGTGTAGCGGATCGCATAGGGCTTTCCTAAAGCCTTGGACCTGGTTCGACTCCAGGTCGGGATGCTGTTGGAAAACGTCTCGATGGTGCAAGGGATCGCATAGGACCCTCCGAAGGTCCAGATCCAGGTTCAAGTCCTGGTCGAGACACTGAAACGAACGACCTGCGGGTGTGCCGGACGAGCATGGCAGTCCTCGAAACTGCCGGACGAGGTTCGATTCCTCGGCGGGGCACTGGAAAGAATGTTCTCGGAGTGTTGCGGATCGCACGCGACCCTGCGAAGGTCGAGGACCAGGTTCGACTCCTGGCGAGGACACTGAATGACGTGGCGCTGGAGCCAGACGGTAAGGCGGCTGCCTGCAAAGCAGCTTTACGTGGGTTCAACTCCCACCGGCGTCTCTGATACGGCTAGGCCAACGGCGCACGCGCCCTGCCATTTCGGCAGTTGGTGGCGTGTGTTCCGTAAATGGGTTCTGACCGATTGGTCGTGTCAACCGGTTAGCTCAGTGGATAGAGCACCAGACCGTGAATCTGGCTGTCGCGGGTTCGACTCCCGTACCAAGACCGCAGGCTGAAAACCTGCTCCAAGCGGCCCGAGGGAGGCGGACCAATGCGTGATCGGCCACCGGAAGCGTAAGCGACCGGCAGCGGCGAGGATTTCGGGCATGCTGCTCATGGGGCAGTACCCGGACGAATCGACGCCCAAGGAAGCGAAGCCTGTCCGGTGGCAGCACGACCAAGTGCCATGTAGTGCGTGGATACCGCTTTCACCGGCCTCCGGCAAGCGGCAGCAGATGTCCGGCAACTCGCGTCGGGGCTTGCCCTGGCGACGACAAGCCGGACGGAACCTGCCGTGCCGCCCAAGGCTACGTGGATGCTCAAGCGACACTCCGCAGTTGTCCGTGTGATCGCCAGTGGTTCCGCCGCCCAACGGCGTTGCCTGACACGACGTTGAATTAAAATATAAGCGGCCCAGGATGGGGCCCGGAAAGGAAGGTAAGAGATGTTCACGATGATCAAGATTCGCAGCTACGAAATCGGTCTGTACTTCCGCGACGGCGAGTTCAAGGGCCTGCTCGGCACGGGTCGCCACTGGTTCCTCGACCCGCTGGGCAAGGTCAAGGTGGAGGTTGTCTCGCAGCGCGCTCCGTGGCTGGCCCATGAGAAGCTCGACGTGATCGTCAAGTCAGGGGCGCTGAAGGACCGCGCCGTGGTTCTGGACCTGAAGGACCACGAGCGGGCGCTGGTCTGGGTGGAAGGCCGGTTCAGCCACATTCTGCCGCCCGGCCTGTACGCCTACTGGACCACCTTCCGGCAGGTTGCCGTCGAGGTGATCGACGCCCGCAAGGTCCGTTTCGAGCACAAGGATCTCCAGGTGATCGTCCGTTCGGCGATGGCCGAGCGGCTGATGGACGCCTTCGCCGTGGAGCAGGGCCAGTGCGGCGTGCTGTTCGAGGACGGTCGCTACGTCGAGACCCTGCCGCCTGGCAAGTATGCGTTCTGGAAGAACGTGGCCAAGGTCGCGCTCGTGCCGGTGGACCTGCGCGAAACGATGCTTGACATCGGCGGCCAGGAGATTATGACTGCCGACAAGGTCACGCTCCGCCTGAACGCGGTGGCAACATACCGTGTGGCCGACGCTCACCGGGCTTTGAGTGCCACGGACGACGCCCGCCAGGCCCTGTACCGCGAGGCCCAGTTGGCCCTGCGTGGGGTGATCGGTAGCCGGGAACTCGACCAGTTCCTGGCCGACAAGGATGCCGTGGCGAAGGAACTGGAAACCATCGTTCGCCAGCGGGTGGCCGCCTTGGGCCTGGAAGTCATTTCGGTGGGTATCCGCGACGTGATCCTGCCGGGCGACATGAAGGATCTGATGAACAAGGTCACCGAGGCCAAGAAGGCGGCTGAGGCCAACTTGATTGTCCGCCGCGAGGAAACGGCGGCCATGCGCAGTCAGGCCAATACGGCCAAGGTGCTGGAGGGTAACCCGACGCTCATGCGGCTCAGGGAACTGGAAGTCCTGGAGCGGGTGGCCGCCAGCGGCAAGCTGAACATCGTGCTGGGCGAGAAGGGCCTTGCCGAGCGGGTCGTGAACCTGCTCTGATTGAAAAGCGATGCCCGGAGGCTGGGTGCGATCCTGGCCTTCGAGCGTATCATCGGACAAAGCGTGCCATTCCCGAGCGCGGCTCACTGCTTCGTCGTCGAGCAACGAGCTGGTAGGATAATGATCGTCTTGTTTCTCGCTGGGCACGGGCTGGAGAAGAAAACAGATCGGAACCAACGCCAAATCATCAGGAGAATCTGAACATGGGGCAGGTTGTCGTCGAAGGAGCCTCGTCTGCGGTCTGCGATGCGTTGGGTATTCCGCCGGAGTGGGCTGTACGGTGCGAGGACTCGGCGCATGCCGGGCACGATGAGACCCAAGATGCCTTGGCCGCGCGGATCGACAACCACTTGGCCACGGGTTCGCTGCCGAAATTCGCCGAGAAGATCACGCAGTTGGGTTCCTACGGCGGCGGAAATCATTTTGGTGAGTGCGAAGTTGTCCAGATTGCCGACAACCCGCGGGCCCGCGAAGTTGCTCGGGTCTTCGGCCTCATCGACGGTCATGTGGCGTTCCTTTCGCACTGTGGCTCTCGGGGGTTGGGACATAACCTGGCCTCGGGCCAGTTCCGTTCGCTTCAGCAGAAGTTCGAGGCATGGGGCATCCCGCTGCCCGGCGGCGATCGGGAACTGGTCTACGCTCCGCTTGGGACACCGGAAGCCAACGCTTATTTGGACGATATGGCCCTTGGCGCGAACTTCGCAACGGTCAATCACCTTTTGATCAATGCGCTGGTACTGGAGGCTTTCCAGGAGCTTTTCCCGGACACGACGGGGCAGTTGATCTACTTCATCAGCCACAACATTGCTCGGAGGGAGGTCGTGGACGAGAAACTGGTATGGGTCCACCGCAAGGGAGCCACTCGGGCGTTTCCCGCCAGGCACTACACCCTGAAGGGGACACCGTTTGCCGACACCGGCCATCCGATCCTACTCCCAGGGAACCCACAGGCGGGATCGGTTGTCATGGTGGCTGAGGAAGGTGCGGTAAAGAACTGTTACAGCGTCAACCACGGCGCCGGTCGGTAACTAGGCCGCAAAGCAGCAATCCGCCAACTCGATCAACAGTCGATCGACCGCCAGTTCGACGCGGACGACATCCTGACCAACTGCCGACAGTATCCCAAGGACGAGGCCCCGGCGGCGTACAAGGATTTTGAGGAGGTGCTCCGCTCGGTCACCGGCGCCGGCCCGGCCAGCGAAGTGGCACGGCTGCAAGCAAAGTTCGTGATCAAGGACGCGAGCAAGGCTGATGACTGAGGGACTCTTGACGATCGACGGTTCCCAGGGCGAGGGCGGCGGGCAGGTGCTCCGCTCTTCGCTGGCGCTTTCCCTGGTAACGAGCCGGCCTTTCACGATCGAGAAGATCCGAGCCGGCCGGAAGAAGCCGGTCCTCTTGCAGAAACACCTGACGGCCGTACTGGCCGCAGCCAAGGTCGGCAGCGCCGAAGTGGACGGGGCGGCCTTGGGCTCCCGGCGTTTGGCGTTTGGCCCCGGCCCGGTCCAGTCGGGCCATTATGCCTTCCGCGGCGGCACGATTGGCAGTGCGACCCTGGTGCTGCAAACCGTGCTGCCCGTGCTGTTGCTGGCCGAAGGCGAGTCGAACCTCGTCCTAGAGGGCGGCACGCACAATCCTATGGCCCGGCCCGTGGATTTCTTGAAAAAGGCATATTTGCCGCTGGTGGACCGGTTGGAGCCGCGGATCGAAGTCCAGCTTGTCCGCCCAGGCTTCTATCCGACCGGCGGCGGGAATTTCACCGTCAGCGTCCGGCCAGCGAAGCAAATCGGCCGCGTTGAGCTTCTGGATCGCGGCTAGATCGTAGCCCTCCGGGTCCACGCCTTTGTGGCCAACCTGCCACGACATATCGTCGAGCGGGAGTGCCAGGCCATTGCTCAAGCGGTCGGATGGGGCGATAATTGTCAGCTTAAGTCGTAACTCAGAAATGGAGATGTTGAAATGGCTAAGAAACCTAAAGTTAGCAAGCCCCAGGCCGTGAGCAAGCCCCAGGCTGTCAGCAAGACCCAGGCGGGCAAGACCCAGGCGGGCAAGACCCAGGCCGTCAGCAAGTTCCCGGCCGGGCGTGATTATCCGAAAACATCCGACGCCGCGAGTCCCGATCCTTTGGAAAACGAGCGGATCGCAGTACGTGCGCTTCTTCAGCAAGACCCAACTGGCAGGAGTGTTCACGACGAACTGTACGCTGCAGTGAAGTCGAGAGCCGAAGCGATCTGGCTGCAAACCGGTGGCACCCACGGCCATCAGGAATCGGACTGGCGCCAAGCGAGGGAGGAGCTTGGAGTACCTCCCGAGGTCTTTGTGTGATCAACTGGCCGCTACTTCGCCATGTTCTTGAGCAGCTTCAGCGCCCGTACCTTGACCTTGTTATAGGCGGACTTGGCGGGACGGTCCATCAGCTCGCCGGGCTTGAACGGGTTGGGCACGCCCTTCTCGGCCTTGCGGGCCGGGACCTTCTTCTTCTCGATCTTCACGAGGCCAGGGATGGTGATCGTGCCGGCGCCCTTGTTGCCGAGGCTCTTCTGGATTTCGGCGGCCAGGGCCTCCAGCACGGCGGCCACCTGGTTCTTGGGCAATTCCCTGGCGGCGGCGATGTTGGCGAGCAGTTCGGTCTTGGTCAGCGGTTTCGTGGGAGCGGCGGTCTTGGCCCTGGTGATTTTCCTCCGTGTGAGCTGATGGGTAAACAAATTGTCCATCCGTAGGGGATCTGGATGATTAAAGCCTGTTTGAGCGGGAAATACAAGCCCTGGGCCCGGTGGTTCATCCTGAGTGGCGACGCCCTTTGTTGGCTAATGCATCGACCCTGCACGCCACGCCAGTCGGCAGCGGCACTGTGGCCAGGACCAAGCGTGTTCCGATTTCAGTTGTTTCTCAACGGGCTCGTCCTGGGCTATACTAAAGAAAGGGCCATGCTAGAAGCCGAATCACTCTGATTCAGGGCAAGCTGAGCGATGCAAGGAGAAGAGAAGAGATGCCCAACACGCTACAATCACCGCAGACGGACTCGGGACTGGGAAAACTGATCGCAGTAGGGATGGTCCTCCTGCTGCCCGTGCTCGGCCTGGCGCTGCTCATGCCCGCCGTGCAGAGTGCCCGCCAGTCCGCGATGAAGAGGAACCTCGAATTTGGCTCGGGCAGCTACTTGGAGTCAGCCCCTCCTGCGACAGGAGAAGCGGCAAAGCCGCTGACGCCTGCTGCCGCGTTGCCTCGCGCCGTTGTAAAGAAATACGACGCCGAGATCAGTCTCACACCGAAGCTGAGCATCGGCACGGCAATGCCGGAGTCGATCTACGTCGCCGATTTCAAGGCGACCATAGAGGCAGAGGCTCCCACGGACGGGCAGGGCAAGTGCCAACTCGAACTCCCCTTGCCGCCCCAGATTATCTCCTTGGCAGACTTGGATGTGCGCGTCAACGGTGAGCCGAGCGAGAGCATCAGCCAGGAAGGGAGCCACTTGGTCTGGCAGGGGTCGCTTGACGGCAAGCCGAGCACGGAGATCGCCGTCGCCTATTCGGCCACCGGCAAGGGAGTCTACACGCTCGAAAAGCCTTCGGGGAAGATCATTGAGTTGTTCCGCACCAAATTGACTGCCAATCGCAGTAACATCCGCATGCTGGAACTCTCCCTGCAACCCAAGAGCCTGGAGCAGTCCAGCGACAGCACCATCTACACATGGGAGTACAAACGGCTGGTCCAGGCCCGCCCCATCGCCATCGACGTGCTGGGCATCGCAGCGCTGGATCGTCTCGGCGAACTGACTTGGCTCGGACCGCTAAGCGTGCTGGTGTTCGGTGTTCTCATTGCCCTGATCGCGCTGGCGCATGATCCTGAGAAGCTCAATGTGTGGCTCGTGATCCTGGTGACCGGCTGCTTCGCCGCCGCCTATCCCATGATGTACTTTCTGCAAGACTTCATCGACCTCTACGCGGCCATCGTGCTGGCGACCGTATTCGTGGTTGTGGTCATAGGCTGGCGCGTCATCAGCCTGTTCGGACTCTGGCGCGGGCTGTTCGGGGGCATCATCGCGCCGGTCGTGCTCATGGGTTTGACAATTTCCGCGACGATTCATGCGAAGCCCGCGACCCAGGGTGTTGCGCTGACGGTCATGGGAATCTTTGCCCTGGTCACCGCGATGATGCTGCTGCCGAGGGCCCAAGCCAATTTGGCTCGGAAGGCGGAAGGCCGGAGCACGGCTGGGAGTCCTGGTTCGGCCATCGCCCAGCCCCCATTGCAGTCCTCGTCTGGAACCGGCGCTTGAGCGCGAGAAACCCAAGTACGCCCAGCACCCTATGCTGACCTGGCCGAGAAGCTGGCCGACGCAGTGACCAAGCATGCCACGTCGGTCGGCAGCGGTATTGTGGCCAGGACCGAGCGCATCCCGATCCACGAGCGGGCCGAGGCCGTCGTCATTGCCTGGATGTGGTACCAGACGAACGCCTACGACCAGATGGCGATCAAACGGATCAAGGGAAAACATCGGGAAACTAAGCGTTTGCTGGCCGAAGCATCCTGGCGGCTGTTAGAGAGTATCGCCGAGGGCAGCCGATTTCAGCCGCCGATTGCCTGTTGCAACGGGCGTTGGCCGCCTCTTCTGGGGACTCGTGAGGCCGGTATCGACCTCAATCGGTACAATTCTCTCGTTCACTCCTAGCCCCCATCCACCAGCCCAACAACTACATTCTCAAGCCCGCGTACAACGCGGGCCATCCGGTCGAAGTCAACCTTGTCGATGGTGTCCCCAGCATCGTGGTAATGGGGATAACGAAACAACGCGGTGTCCGTCACCATGATTGCCGGGTATCCCTCCTGCCAGAACGACCACTGATCGGAGAAACCGACGCCGGTGATCGCTTCCGGCAAAGCACCTCCTTCGGATGGAAATTGCTCATATTGTCGGAATGTCCCGATTGCCCGCCGCACCAGATCCCCCGATTCGGTATTTCCGACGAAGCCGATGAAGTTGCCGGTCGATGGATAGAGCAGGTCGAAGGGAGCCGGGTAGTTCTGGCTGCCCGGCGTATTGTCGTACCAGCCGAGTGTCTCCAGACTGAGCATCGCCACGATCTTGTCGGTTTGTTCCTTGCCTTTACGGGCGTAGACCCGCGACCCCATCTGATCGGTCTGGAAATACGGCGGCTCTTCATTAACAAATGCCACAAGCCGGAGCGTCCGGTCATGTTTTCCTTTGGCGAACCTTCGGGCCAACACAAGCGTGGCCGCGACACCGGTCGCATTGTCGTTCGCCCCCGCTGTTCCGACGACCGTATCGTAATGCGCACCCACAACGTCAATTTCCCCCGGTCGGGTCTTGCCGGGGATCTCGGCCTCCAAGTTATGGCATTTGACGCCGGACACTTCATATTCTTGCGGCTTGACCTCGATTCCCGCTGCCTTGAACTGGGCTTCAATGTAGTCGGCTGCCTGGGCCAACTGCTGCGGGCGGTTGCGCACGTTCCGCTCGCCAATACTTACGGCAAGGTACTGGACCTCACGACGAAGCTCGTCCCCGAGCGTTTTCAACGGTTCGTCCGGTGCGGGCAACGCGCCTTGATAACTTGTTCCTGGCATACGAATCATAATCCACTACGCTATCGCGAAAAATAAAACGACGAGACTGGCCGCCACGCAAACGCTACGGAGCAGCCGTCGTTTCCTCTTGGGTTTCTGTGCCTGACTTTCATCATTCATTATCTCGTCCCTCCTTGGGCAACAGTTCCCACGACAATGTCCCCTACGGACTACACTCGTGGCAGGGCTTCTTTCCTGCCTGGATCGCCTCATCCCGCATATTGTACTTGACCAGGTTCTTGTCCGAAATGTTTGCCGCCGCCTTGCAGCCGGCCCGGTGGAACACCGGGGACCGCTGCGAGGCAACGTAGCCCGCGGTTACGGTCGAGCCGCCAAGACCGGGGCCATACGATCTTTCAGAGGTGGCAGCGGGGGGAACGGCGAGTGCGGAGAGGTCTGATACCAGTACGCCACCGACGTCACGTCGTCCGAGAGCTTTTTGTACTTGCTGCCCTGCCAGCCCAACGCCTGGATGGTGATCCGCAGGTCTTGCTCGAAACATATGGGGTCCATGATGTGCCAACGGTACAGGCTCCAGAAACTGGGCGGATTGGCGTTCTCATTGGCGGGCAAGGTTGTGCCCGTGTAGGGGCCGCTGAATGGCTGGGGAAACCCATAGCTGCCGCAGAAGTAGTCCTCGGTTCCTGTGCCGCAGATTGTCGGAAACTCCTTGTCGCCGTCGATGTAGAACTTGATTTCCCCCTCACCGAACCAGCCCTTCGACTGCTGCGTCCATGACAGGAATGTGCCGACATACCGGCCATGACCACGGATGCCATCGAGAATCACGTAGGGGTTCTGCCGGTCGGTACGGGCGCGGCGGAACTGGGCGTGGAAATAGGCAGTGTTGGCCGGGACCTCCATCTCCGCATAGTCAATCTGATAAGCCAACAACGTCAGATCCTGGTCGGGCGACTCGTTGGTGAGAGTGACCCGGATGTGCTTGCGGAAGGGCATCGGCCAGTAGCAGTTCATTGCGTTGCTCGGATTGACGACGACTGCAAGCGAGTTGACCGTGGCGAACTTGCCGTGGCCCACCGCGAAGAAGTCGGGAGCGGGAACCTCGATCGAGGGCGTCGGCTCGTTGTCCCAGTAGAAGCGAAGGACGTTCGCTCGGCTCAGTCCTTCCACCATCCAAATGTGCTGGATCACTCCTGGCCCGTTCACATCCATGAGCGTGGCCGTTTGTCCCCTGTTGACGCGGAGGAATGGCCGGACCTTCCAGCCCTGGCCAAGATCGTCGGCTGCCCGCGCCGACGCTGCGGGGGAGGGATCGGACGGATTCGGCACGGCCATGCCCCCCTTGCCCTTGGCTCCGGTGGGGTTCTCGGCGCAGACAGACCGGGACCGGGCATGGTTCAAGTAGGGTAGCGACCCCAAACCTTGATGCAGTTCTACCGACTGCGGGGCGTTGGGCTCCGTGGTGGCAAGTGGGGATGAAGGATCGCGTGCCTGGGAAGTCGGCAGGACGGATGGTGGCCATTGGAAGAGGCCCACAGCTAGGATCAGGGCAGTCAAGGTGGTCAACACGTAGAAGGTTTTGGACATTTTGGCGATTCTCCTTTGCTCTATAGCCAACAGGGTGAGGCAGCGCACATCAATTTCCGCCCAAGGAACGGTATTATTGTCGAGGAGAAGCCCGCGGTATACAAGGATCGCTCCGGGGCGCTGGCTATCTTATGCCAGGTTTTTTGCCCCGAAGGCAGCTCCCCCTCCGCAGAGCCCCCGTTCCGAATCGCTCTTTGATTTCGTCGGCCGCGGCGTCCACCCGGCCCTGCTTTTGCCGATCCTCCTGGTCGAAGAGCAGGCCCTCAATCCGATCCGGTCATTCCTCTGGCCGCTGCTCGGACCAGCCTCATTGCTGCGATCTGGGCCATGCTCCCGGCCAAGATTTTGATGTTCGGCCTGTTGCTGTTCCGGTGACTTCTTGGCATGCATGTTGTTCGGATTGGGCGGCAAGTGCCAAATGAGACGATCCATACCACCAACCGTGACGGCGGGCCATCATTTCTGGATCGGCTGAAATGGACGGCGGGAGTTTTTCGACGGAGTCTTTTCTAAAGGCTGGCGGGACAATAATTTGCGCCGCAACTTTAGACCGACCCTATTGCACTGCTTTCGGTAGCAGATATAATCGCCGGATAAACTTACGAGCTGCGCAAAGCTCGGGGCTAGTTAGTGCCGCGTTTGTGCGGCAAGGCGGGCAGGTTTTTCAACTCGACGAAAAATTGCCAATAGGGGGGCGTGATTTCGCACCCCGAGATTGTTCGCCTCTTCGGAGAGCGAACGAAACTTTATCTGCGGAGTTTGTTTCAGGGCTCTTAAATGGGTTCCATGTTTGGGTTTCCGCATACATGTTCGATGGCGTATTCATGTCTTATTTCTCCGGGGATGGGATCACAACTTTGAGCCTTGGGTAGTGTTTCTTCATAAATCCCAGGGCCAGGTAGGTATGGCAGCGGCCGGGGACAGGATTCTTCTTTGTTGGGCAGTTGCATCCGAGAAACACGTTACTGTCATTCGCAAGCGTTGCGATCGCGTCGAACGGTGTGCGGTCATCTCGGAATCGCTGCTCCAGGACGGCGAGATAATCTCTCTTGAACGTACGCCACGCGGCTTCCGTGGGGTCAGCCAGATAGGCATCAACGATTGCCTTTGTGGGACGAAGAATGTGCTTGGTACGGTAGCGGGTATCCTTGCGAATCCCGTCTGGCAGCGGGGCAGCACCCGCAGGACGGTGACGGCGCATGGTGTAGCGCGATAGCATTTCATTTCTCCAAGTTGTTGCTTAGGTATTGTGACACATACGGACATGGCCTTCAACTCATGTACCAGCCGCCGTTGACGTTGATCGTCTGGCCAGTGATGTAGCCGTTCGTAGCCAGCATGACCACCACATCGGCCACCTCATCCACCGTGCCGAACCTGCCAACCGGAATCAGGGCCGGCGTGGCTCGGGGGTTGTCGCGCATCATCTCCGTGTCGATCAGAGCCGGGGCGATCGTGTTGACGGTAATGCCCTCCTTGGCCAAAGGGGCAGCATACGAGTGGGTCAGCCCGTGGATGCCCGCCTTTGACGCGGCGTAGTGCGGGCCGATGACGCCACCGGTCTGGGCGGCCACGGAGGAGAGGTTGATGATCCTGCCCCACTTCGCCGCCCTCATGCCCGGTAGTACGGCCTGGGTGACCAGGAACACCGACTTCAGGTTGACGGCCAGCACCTCGTCCCAGTCTTGTTCGCTAATCTGGCCGAGAGGTTGAAGGCGGGGGATTCCCGCGTTGTTTACCAGGATGGCGATTGGCCCGAGTTGGCTTTCGACCTGCCGGACCATCTCGGCGACCTGAGCACCGATGGAGACATCGGCCTGCATGGCGACGGCATGACCGCCCAATCTCTTGATCTCGGCACAGACGGCCTCCGCCTCCGCCATGCGGGTCTTGCAGTTGACGGCCACCCTGGCACCGGCCTTCGCCAATGCCAGCGCCGTGGCCTTGCCAATCCCGCGACTGCCGCCCGTCACGATGGCGATCTTACCGTTGAGTGTCATCGAAGAGGTCTCCATCGCTTAGTCCACCGCTATGCGGAAACTCGCACCAGTTGCTTGCCGACGTTCTCGCCGTGGAACAGGCCGATGAACGCCGTGGGCGCGCACTCTAGGCCATCCACAATGCTCTCCTGGTACTTCACCTTGCCTTCCTTGATCCACTGGGCCACCTGCTGCTGACCCTCGCGGAACCGGTTGGCAAACTGAAACACGAGGAACCCCTCGGCACGGGCCTGCTTGACGATCAAGTGCCATAGCAATCGTGGGCCACGCGGCGAACGAGTGGCGTTGTACTGGTCGATCTGGCCGCAGACGACGATCCGTGCGCCGACGTTTATCTGGGTGAAAACGGCATCGGTGAGCGGGCCGCCTACGTTATCGAAGTAGACGTCGATCCCATTAGCGCACACCTCTTGGAGTTTGGCCGTGTAGTCCTTCACGTCCTTGTAGTTGAAGGCCGCATCGAAGCCCAACTCGCCGGTGAGATAGTCCACTTTCTGTTGCGATCCGGCAGAGCCAACCACGCGACAGCCTTTGATCTTGGCGACCTGGCCGACGAGCGAACCCACGGCCCCAGCGGCACCGGAAACGTACACCGTGTTACCCGGCCTGGGCTTACCGATTTCCAGCAAACCGAAGTAGGCGGTCATGCCGGGCATCCCCAACACGCCCAAGGCCGTGGACATGGGGGCCAGGGAGGTATCAAATCGCTGTGTGCCCTGACCATCGGAAACTGCGTACTCTTGCCAGCCCCAGTAGCCCACGACGACTTCTCCCTGCCCGTAACCTGGGTGCCGCGACTCGACCACGGTGCCCACCGTGCCGCCGACCATGATCTGGCCGATTTGGACCGGTTCGGCGTAGCTCTTGGCCTCGCTGATGCGCCCCCGCATGTAGGGGTCCACCGACAAGTAATTCGTCTTCACCAGGAACTGCCCCTCGGTGAGTTCCGATACCGGCGTCTCGACGAGCCGGAAGTCGGATGGCTTGGGCAACCCTTCGGGCCGGGCTGCCAGCACGATCTGACGGTTCATCATGGTCATGAGGATTCTCCTTTTTCCCTGGATGTCATCTTATTCTATCCTTCCAGTGCGGCCCGTGGATCATATTACGGAGCGGACGACTCCACCATCCACCCGCAAGGCGGCCCCGTTGGTTGCCGATGCCCGCGAACTGCACACATAGGCCACCATCGCGGCGACCTCGTCCGGCTCAGCAAACCGCCGCAAGAGCGATGCGGGCCGGATGCGCTCGAAGAACTCCTGCTCGACCTCTGCCGTGGTCTTTCCCTGGCTCTGGGCCATGCCCGTGACGTACCCCTCAACGCCCTCAGTACGGGTTGGGCCAGGCAACACGGAGTTCACGGTGACGCCGGTTCCGGCCGTCATCTCGGCCAGGCCCCGCGAGACGGCAAGCTGGGCCGTCTTGGTCATCCCATAGTGGATCATCTCCACGGGAATGTTGATAGCCGACTCGCTGGAGATGAACACGATCCGGCCCCAGTTTCGCTGGAGCATGCCAGGCAGGTAGGCACGGCTGAGCCGCACGCCGCTCATCACGTTCGTCTCGAAGAAGCGAAGCCACTCAGCATCGGAGATGTCGAAGAAGGCCTTTGTATCGTAGATGCCGACGTTGTTGACCAGGATGTCAGCCTCCGGGATCGCCCGCACCAAGGAGTCCATCCCCGCAGCCGTCGAAAGATCGGCTGCGACTGCCGTCAACTTGGCATCGGGCACGTCGCGACGAATGGCGGCGATTGCTTCCTCCACTCGCTTAGCGCTCCGGCCATTGACTGCGATGATCGCTCGCTCCTGGGCGAGTACCTTGGCAATCGCAAATCCGATTCCAGCGGTCGAGCCGGTTACCAGCGCACGCTTGTCTTGAAGTTGAAAGTCCATGGTTCCTTTCCTCTGAGTAATCCGTTCCTGCTGGAATTATATGAAGGCTGGCAACACGCTGTTTTCGGCTTGCGGCGTCCGTTGACAGTCTGGAAGAATCCCTGTTGGCAAATTAGGCGAGCTTTGCCGGTTGTGGCGAGGCGGGCCTTCCATCTTGTTCAAGATCGCCGTTGATGCCGATTCGTTATATCTACCCCAAGGAGCGGCATCATGAACGAAGGCACAACGTCGGATTCTCTCGACCAACTGCTGGCGAAGAATTTCACGGAACTGGGGGCGTCGGAAGCCTCCCCCACCCAAACGATCTTGATCAAGGACCGATATTTTGTCGGCCATCGCTATCGTTGTGGCGAGTTGCAGGCGGTCGTGCTGGCAGGCGCGACGGTAATCGAGTTCTACGACAAGACGGGCAGATTGCTGAAGTCGGTGGGCCTGGAAGAAACTGAGAAGAAAATCGCCGCTTGAGACCGATCAAAGACCACTGAGAGTCATGTCGGTATGCTTAGCCCTCCCCCGGCGTTTGCCTTGGGAGGGCTATTTCATTTGGGGGCGTCTTGCGGTGTCCGCTCCCCACGGACGCAGGAAATGGTAAAATGACGGCCATCGGGAGGGCTGCTTCGGACTCCCAACCGGGCAGCCAAGCGGCTCGTGCCGGTGCGGTGAGCCTATTTTTCACGCTGACCTGCTCGGGCCGCCCCGTTTGACGAGGGCAAAACTATGGAAAGCCTATCCAAGACGACCGCAGCCAAGCCGCCGATTGACCGGCAACCCATGTGCGACAAAGACCTTCTCTGCTTGCTCGCGGATCACCAAGGCCGCACTGTGGCCGATATGGCGACCCATTTCCGTGTTACCCATACAGCGATTCGTACACGGCTACACCGATTGACGGTAGCGCAGGCGGTTATTCGGAAACGCAGTGACGATGCGATGGGCAAGCGGGGCCGGCCGTGGTATCTCTACTACATCACAAGCCAAGGCGAGGTAGCGTTGGCCGAGGCGGCAGATGACCGAAACTATGCCCCCAAGCATCCCTGACGGATGTTACCATCCTGATCCGACTGGCAATAGGCACCGGTTTCCAACTCCAGGCAGGTGAGCCAACCGCCGCCACAGATCCAGGTGTCGAGGCAAATCGCGTGATCAAGTTCTAGCGGCCGCCCGGAACGCCGAGGCGTGTGGCCGCAGATCATGCATTTGCCCGATTGATGGCGCGCAGTGTCGTGCATCCGAGCCCAAAGTAAGACAAAGTCCGTCTGATCGGACAGATCTCGATTGGGATAGACTCCCGCGTGGACGTAGAAATGCGAGTCGGTCTCGTGCATCTTGCGACATTCGGTTGCCAGAAACTTCCAGTGTTCAGCGGGAACGCGATTGAGAGCTTGAGGCTTTGCATCCAGCCCATAGGAAGCCAGCGTGGCATTGCCTCCGTTGGCTTGCCACAACTGCCAGCTCTGCGGATCGGTCGTGGCCCCGAGCATCATCCACTCGTGGTTTCCCAGCAGGGGTACCAGTCGGCCGGCGGTTGCGCGCGTAATAAGCCAGTTCAGCACGGCCTTGGACTCTGGTCCGCGGTCCACATAATCGCCCAGCGTAATCAGTACATCGTCACGTCCAAGCTGGGCAGCCTTGGTCACCGCAATCAAGGCCTTCTCATGTCCGTGGATGTCACCAAGAATCAAGGTACGCATGGGAACAATCAATCAGCATTTGGGGATGGTAGCCCCTTTAACGAAGCTCTCATTACTCGGGACGGAGTGCTACCTCGTGTCGGCATTATTTCAGAACCACGAGCGCAATGGCCATCGACATCAAGGCAGCACCAACCAATCGCCAGCGGAGGACCGAAGGTCCGTGCGCCTGCTCCGCGTTGTGGAACCAGTGGCCGACCAGCCAGACCAGGGCCACGCTCCAAAGGCCCCGCGAACTGAGGATGACATTGTCGGGAGCGGCATTCTGGTAGATAAGGATCGTCGTAACGAAGACCGTGGACTGAAGGGCCATCAGGGCGTTGCCTGCCAGTATCCAACGCCACGCCCGTGGACGGGGCGGTAAAGGACGCGACGGCATGAAAGGATGGATGGCCAGGGAAATCCCGGCGACGAAGAGCATCATCACCGGAAGGAAACGGCCAGCGCCCCAGGCTGGCCCCCACTTTTGTACGAGCACATCAAAAAGGGCGAAACTTGCCGCCGCGCCACCCGCCAGCAGCACGGTCAATCCGGCTCGGCCGGACCCTGTCCGATCAGTACGGTTTAACAGAGCGACCGCCAGGCTGCTCGTTGCCGCCGCCAGCCAGAGCCGCCCGCCTAAGGGCGCACCGATCAAGAGTGCCACGCAGGCAGCGACAAGGATTATCTTTATCCCCAGGACCGGCGCGGCCACCGAGATTTCTCCGTGGGCGAAAGCCAGGAAGGCCAGCCACTGCCCGCCCACGAAGAGCAAGGCGACCATGGCCGGTTGCCAGAGTTGCTGCCAACCGAGAAAAGTCCCGCCCATCGGCCATAGGCAGAGGAAACCGACAACGGTCGCCAGGTTCGACACCAACATGGCGGTCCAGGCATCAATTCCCAGCTCGTTACCACGCTTCACGGCGAGGGCGGCACCGGCGAACAAGAGGCCACAAACGAGCGAAAGCCAAAGGTCGAGGGTCACGACTTACTTCGCCATGTCCTTGAGCAGCTTCAGGGCCCGTACCTTGACCTTGTTGTAGGCGGGCTTAGCCGGGCGGTCCATCAATTCGCCGGGCTTGAAGGGGTTCGGCACGCCCTTCTCGGCCTTGCGGGCCGGGACCTTCTTCTTCTCGATCTTCACAAGGCCGGGAATCGTAATCGCCCCCGCGCCCTTGTTGCTCAGGCTCTTCTGGATCTCGGCGCCCAGGGCTTCCAGCACGGCGGCCACCTGCGCCTTGGGCAGTTCGGTGGCGGCGGCGATGTTGGCGAGCAGTTCGGTCTTGGTCAAGGGTTTCGTGGGGGCGGCGGCTTTGGCCATGATGCTTTTCCTCCGTGTGAGTTGATAGGTAAACAAATTGTCTATCTGCATGAGATCGCGGTAATTAGAACGGTTTGGGCGAAAAAGGCAAGCCCTTTGCCCATTGGCCTCCCCCCGGCCCCTGTCTCGGCCGTGCCGTCGATCATCTGCCGCGTCGGGTTCTGGGGCTGGGCTGCGCTAGGCCGGCCGTGATCCAGGCATCTAATATTATGGCGGGCTCAGAGCGGGCTGGGGGCGGATGGGAGGTCAACGGGGAACCCGCGCCGTATTGACGAAGACATAACGGAGAAAGTCCTGAAGATCCGTGATACACTGAAGCCCATCCGACGCACGACCGCGTCGAATCGGTATCAAATGTTGTAATTGCTCCCATGGGCTTGGACTTATTGGATGTTGCTTTTCGTGTGGAGAAGACGTTTGGCATCTCCCTGGCCGCAAGCGACTTTGAGCAACTGGCCCGCGAGCGCGATGTCGTCGTAGGCGTCAAGCAGTTCGGGATTGTCAGGAAACTCTTTTGCTGCCCATTTGGAGAACTGGTTCAATGTCCCGTGAAGATCCGCCGGTTTCCAATTGCCGTAGAATTCCTTCCAGATCGGCACATTGAGCATGTCGAAAGCACTTCGTTCAAATACCTGCTTCCGCCACACAGCCTTATCAATCGCCCGCATGGCCGGGCAGAATGGGTTATCAGCAAATTCGGCAGCCAGGTTGATACCGGCCTCAAGTTGCTCGCGCGTGTAAACCAATGATCGCTCACCCCACGTCACTCGCACCGACTGGTTCGGCAATCCGTGGACCTTGAGCATGTAACGATTCAGTTCCTCATTGAATGGGCAATGCTGCAATACGTAACGGCAGGGAACGCTGGGATAGCGTCGAGGCCAGCCAGTTCGGTCAACATCCTCGCCGGTGAGCCAGCGTTATTCTCATGCATAACGGCGATATTGACACGGGCACCGATCTCAATGACTTGTCGCATGCGGCCCTGCTTCAATTCCTACACGGTTTCCTTAACACACTTGCGGTGGCCTTCATCAAGGCCGAACAGCGACAACAATTCGGCCTTCTCCAAGTCCTTGAACCCTTCTTCTTCCGCCGCAATAATCTCATCGGCCAGAGTTTGTTTCAGCTCCTGCCGCTGGAGGATTTTCTCTTCGATGGTCCCCTGGGAGATCAGCCGATACACGGTCACGGGTTTCGTCTGGCCGATGCGGTAGGCCCGGTCCTGCGCCTGGCTGTCGTTGGCCGGATTCCAATCGTGGTCGTAGAAGATCACGGTATCGGCCCCCGTCAGGTTCAGGCCCGTGCCTCCGGCTTTCGTGCTGATGAGGAAGCACTGGATCGCTGGATTACTGTTGAACTCCCGGACCAGATCGGGCCGAAGTGCTGGAGGAGTATTGCCGTCCAGGCGGATGAAACTGAACTGCCACTGCCGAAAGAAGTTCTGGATGATGTCGAGCATTTGCGTGCTCTGGCAGAAGAGCAGCGTGCGGTGTTCGCCATCGACGATTTCCTCCATGAGTTCCTTCAGGCAGTCCAGTTTCCCCGAGTCCCAATAGTTTATCGTATCTCCCTGGTGGGTTTCCTTGGCAAGGGTTGGATGATTGCAAATCGACCGCAAAGTGGTATAGATCTTCAGGATCAGCACTTTTGAGCGTTGAACACCCTTGGCCTCGATCTCCTCCAGCACCCAACGATAGTCGGCGCTGGCCAGCACCCGCTTGTAGAGATCAGCTTGGAGGGCCGACAAATCCACTTTCTGGTCCACCAGGATCTTCGGCGGCAGATCCCTGGCCACGTTCTCCTTGAGTCGCCGCATGACAAAAGGACGGATACGGTCCATCAGGTTACCCGGCCCCGCACGTACGGCTTCCCACTCGACCTGGTCATAACGCCCGTATTTGTCCCGAAACCCCTTGCGTGTGCCCAGAAAGCCGGGCATCGCAAAGTCGAACAGCGACCACAGTTCCTCCAGCTTGTTCTGGATGGGCGTCCCGGTGAGAGCCAGTTTGTGTTGGGCGGGAATGGCTTTAATCGCCTTTGTTCGCTTGGCGGATGGATTCTTGATATTGTGCCCCTCGTCCACGACGACGTAGAGCCAGGAAATCTGCTTGAGTTCCTTGTAATCTCTGCGGGCAATGTCGTAGCTGGTGACCACCAGCGACCCTGCCAAGCCGTTTGGGGAACGTTGCAGGCGGCGAAGAATCTGCCGTCGCTCCGAGCCCCGATTGGTTCCCGTATAGAGAATCACGGGGCAGTCGGCGAAGAACTTCTCCACCTCGGAGTGCCAGTTGCTCACTACAGAGGTTGGGCAGATAATCAGCGATGGTGATTTCCCTTCGCTTTGCTCCTTGGCCCTTTGGAGCATGGCGAGGGTCTGGAGAGTCTTGCCCAGTCCCATGTCATCGGCCAGGATGCCGTTCAGGCCGAAGCGATGGAGAAACGCAAGCCAGTTGAATCCCTGCTTCTGGTAAGGGCGAAAGGTGATTCCCGGTCGCAGCGAGGCGGGCAGATCCACATCCTCGATCTTGTCGAAGTCAGCAAGCTGCGCCAAAAAGTCGTCGTAGGAGGACGAACGGTCGATGCGGCCCAACAGCGAGAAGATCTCAACGATCTTCTCGTATTGACTGGCCGTGAATGCATAGCCCTTTGTGCCCGGTTGAAGTTTCAGCCGTCTGATGGCGGCGTCGATCTGCTTGCATTTCTCCTTGTCAATGCTGATCCAGTTACGCCGCCGCTTGATCCACGCCTCCCGCATGGCCTGGGCTTCCATGCAGTCAGCATGAGCAAGTTGAGCCCCATCGTGATTGTAGGCCGGGATGATCTCCAGGATCGCCCGACCATGATTTCCGACGACTTCGATTTGAAACTCAATCTCGGCGCGGTCGTCAACGATTCGATGGGTGTTCTTGACGGCCTCGGAGAGATGGACCTCCCACGATGATCGGAACCCTTTTTGATCCAGGAGCTTCTGTAATGTTTCGGGGATTCGGGAGCCCTCGATGCGGTCGAGCCCACCGAGACGGGAACGAAGCTCTCTGTGTGCCTGGCGGTACGTCTCCACATGCGAGGGGTCGATGTAGATCCAACCCTCGGGAATCCGCCTGTAGGCACCCTGATTTCTTTGCAGGGCGGCCAGATCGCCCGGAGTCACCTCGTGCTGATGGCGATCCTTGCCGTAATAGACGAGGTTGGTTGATACTCGAATCGAGTCCGCATCGCCATCGACCGTCACCCGGTTCTCATGCGATTCGCCGTAGACCGCCAGATCACGGAGCGTGTCGCTTTTTTCGACGTGGCCGATTGCGCCGTTGAACGTGTCAAGGGCCGTGAGGAATTCCGGGACCGATACGCCGCTGAGACAGTTGGTTGTCTCGCCGGTGAACAGGATGTCATCCCAATCGCTGTTGGTAGTCGTAACATGCACAAGGTCGCCCTTGGCCACGTACCAGCCTTCATCCCTGCGCAGTTGCTCCAGGTTCAAAGGCTTCGGAACGACCACCCCCTGATCGGTCATCAATGGGAATGGACTTCGAGGGTATCGCCTGGGTTCAAGGTGAGCATGACCTTGGGCCTCACCTCTCGAACGTCGGCGGGCTTTTCTTCGGTTTTGCCTCGTACCAGAACGCCTTTCCGTTTTACTTCGGAGAAATACTCCGCTGCCCTCGGCTTCGGCAGCGTGGCTGCACTTTGGCGGCAAGCGGCGAGAACCGATTCGTCGGCAATTACGGAATGGCCCAGGATGCGTTGCGCCGGATCAGGGCTGACCAAGGCCGGATCGACCTCTTGCCCGGCAAGAAAATAGGCTGGGGTGAGTGCAATCCTGCCGTCCGAAAGCTCCTCGCTGCGGACCTGCACTTCCAGCTTCTTGGGGAAGATCAATGATAGGAGTCGTCCAAAGACTCCCGCTGGCTGCAATCGGGGCATCGTCGTCAGTCCGTTCGACCTTTTCCTTGCCGGAATTCCTCCATGAGAATGGCATTGAATTTACCCCTTGTGGCAATTTCAATCCAGTGCAGATACCCGCAGGATGTGCCAGAAATCCTTATTGACGGCGGCCAGGGGCCTTTCCACGTCCTCGGCAGGGTGGAAATCGCCCTCGCCGTACACGAACATTGATGGCTTGCCGCCCCGATGTCCGATAGATACCGGAATTCATTCAACTATCGGACAACCCAAATGAACGAATATGAAGTGACTTTCGCCAACGGCGAAACCGTGGAGATCGAAGCCTGGACGCCGGAAGCCGCAGAGGTCATTGCGATTGAGGATGCGGAAACTGAGGGACGATCCGGCCTATCGGTTGCCAGCGTCGAATTGCTGGCGGCCCAGCCTCTTGAGCTTTAATCGTCACACTTCGACCGACGCATGGACCATCGGGACATATCCCGCCTGGATCGTCTCCACGGTCGATGGTGGGGTCATCACAAGGACTTCTTTCCGTTTTGGCCGTGGCCGACGTTCCCGATAACCTCCCGGCGACCATGCTAGGAGCTTGCCGCCCCACACCAGAATAGCCTGTTCGCCCCATGCATCAATCCTGACGAAAACGCCGTTTGGCAGATCGCCGATGTCGCCCCTGAAGCAGCGTTTGGAGCGGTCGGCGGCCAGACGCTCGACGTGCAGGCGATTGCGGGCCTCCCGCCAGCCTTCTTCCCAGGAGTTGCGTTTCTCAGGCTCCTGCTCTGGGCCTTAGGGATTCTCTTCGCAATCGACTCCATCCCAGTAGGCGTCGTAACCCTCGTCATAAGCTTCATGGTCGGTCATTACCTGCTGCTCCACTACCGTTGCCTACCGGTTGCTGACAATGATCGTTATCTGCTTCCGGCCAGCACCATCTGCGGGAAGCAGTCCGTCCTTCGCCTCTCCGCCATTGATGAGGCATCGCTTGACCGTAGTTCCAATGCCCCGAATCGTCAGGTCGAGATTCATCCTGCGGTAGTTGATGTTCCGCAAGTCGATCTGCGAAATGCCCTTGGGAACACAAGGCTGGAAGCGAATGCCATCAGCGTCATATCGCATTCCTGCAAGGCCCAGGAGAATCATGCGAAGGTAGGCCGTGGCCCCCCAGGTCTGACGGGAAGTCGCCTTCCACAAAATAATGCCCTGCTTTCCGTTCTCCTGCAAGCCACCATAAATCTCGCCAGTCACGGGGTGGTAGATTTCGGCGAAATGCTTATCTCGTGAGGCATGGGCAGCCAAATTGAACAGTTCGGGGCCAAAGATTTCTGGTTTCGCCGCCCGTGCGGCGGCCTCGGCCCAAAAGCCCTGGATTTGAGGCCAGACCGTTCCGATATGCCGTCCAAACGACATGCCGTCCGGGGTTTCGTATCGCCGCAGGTTCGGCCATCCACAAGGCAAGCCAGCAGGCGTGACGTGTTGGCTGGCGAAGACGGCCTGGGTCTGTTTCGGATCTGCGATGCCGAAGAGTAGGGCGTAGGACGACCCCAGCCCTTCCTGAAGATCACAATTTCCGAATGGTCCGACCAGGAAACGATAGTTGCCCCTCTCTCCGTTCCAAAGGCGGGCGTTGATGGCCTTCTTGAGGTTCGCTGCCTTCACCTTCCATCGTGGATCGACTGGAATCTTCAACTCCACGGCCATCTTTTCGACCGTGACATAGGCGTTGTAGTAGAGGCAGTTGGTCGAAAGGGCCTTCATCGGAATGCCGTATCCCGGTTTTGACATCTTGTCGGGATTGTGCGTCGGCCAGTCGAGGATGCCGCTGGAACCACCGGCAGCGGCGTATTCGTCCGGGTATGCGGCCACGCCGTCGCTCCAGCCAGGGCCACGAAAGAGATTGTCGGTGGCATCGAACTCGGTCTGCTCGAAGTATTCCAGCGAGTTCTTCGTCGCATCCAGGGCCAAAGCGAGGAAACGCTTGTCGCCGGTGTACAAGTAGTGATGCCACGCCCCGGTCGCCCAAACGATGGCGTCCCAATACTGGCCGCCAATTCGCACCTTGCCCTTGGAACGCACCAGAACCGACAGGAGCGTGTTGCGAGCCACGTCGGGGATGATCAACGATGCGCCATTCCAGGCATTGATCGACGCATCCCTGGTCCAAGGCGAGTTGTAGTCCAGGCCAGCGAAAATGACCGGAAGACGCTTTTCCGACAGGCCATCTTTGAACGGTGCTACGTTGCCCAGCAAGTCGCCAACGGCAATACGAAAAGCTACGTTGACTGTCCCGTTGTCAGTACTGAGCGTGGGAATGGCGACGTTGATGGTCGTAACATCATCGCCCTGATCGGGGCTAGCCGAAGATGCCGTCCAGGCAACGCCGCAGCAGCCCAGCCACAGAAACACGAAGACCGTTGCGCATGCATATTTCACCGTCGTTCCCTCCGTTTGGATTTCTCGTACTCTCATGCTACTCTCCCTCCATCCATCGAGTTTCTTCCGCAGTTCAGCCAGTCGCCGTTCGAGGACCGCCATGCGGGCTTTCACTGCCCGTCACCCATCCACAATGCCCTTCTCGACCGCCATGGCCGCCGCATGTTTCTTCAACAGCATGGCGGCAAAGCCGGTGGCCGCCTCCATCCCCTCGGCCCCCAGAAACGAAATGACGACCATGAGAATCCTGGTAGTTTCCAATCGCACCATTGTTCTCTCGGAATCGCTGGTCGTGCTGCCGAAGGGCCCAAGCTGGTCTGCAAAAACCGGCAGCCCTTCGATCTTGATTTCGCCTCGGCCAATGCCCGAGTAGATTTCGCCCGGTTGGCCGACACGGAAGATGATCGGCGGCTGTACACGATCAAGATCAAACGTCCCTGCTGAGTTGAGTGTATTGAGCGAGATCAGGTTGTTAATGTCTACGACCGTATTGACCCGGTAAAGCTCTTTACCCTGGGTGATCCGCCGCACAAGGGCTTCGTTCGATCCCCGGTAGCGGGTTGGATCGTTGCCCAGTGCCCGGTAGGCGTCTCGCAGGGCCTTGATGGGCGGGAATTTGCGGGCATCGTCCATCGTCATGTTCTTGAAGCAATTGGCAGTGGCCTCGATCTCCCGCCAAAGTTCCTCGTCGTGCTGGGAATTGCGAACGATGGCAGTGAGCCAGCCCACAGCCACGCCGGGGATCTTCGCTTTGAACTCAGGTGCTATGGTGAGGTCGATCATCGTCACGGCACAATCGCAAACACCCTGGCCGGGAATCCCGAGCCACCCTTCGGCTTTGGGAAAGTCGCCACCACGATAGCCCCGGCCTCGGGCACCTTGTCAAGATTCGCCAGCAATTCGATCTGGTAGTGGTCGGTGCCGAGAATGTAAGTTTCCAGCGAATAGTCGTCCTTCGATGTCGCAATTCCAGGATCGGTGTCGGTGGTTTCGTGGCCGCTGGCCGTGATCTTCCGCTCTTCGTACAAGTATTTTAGAACTTCCTTGCTCCAACCGGGATAGTGGGCCACGCCATTGGCGTCCTCGTTGCGCATGGCCTTGGCATCGGGCCATCGCTTTGACCAGTCCGTCCGCATGGCCACGAAAGCGCCCTCCGGGATCGGCCCGTGGCGGCTCTGCCAATCCCGCACGTCGTCCAACGTAATACTGTAGTCCGGGTTCTTGGCGGCCTTGTCGTGAACGTCGATTACGACCAGCGGCAAGATCATTTCTTTTGGTTCGATCTGGTCGATGGTCCGCTTGCCCTTGACGAAATGCGCCGGTGGATCGCAATGCGTGCCCCATTGGCCGACGTGGGTATACTGCTCGGCAAAGAAGCCTTTTCCCATCCGTTCCTTGTCGCCATCGTACCAGTAGAGCGTCTCCCGCTTCTCGTCGGGGAACCCTGGCCAGTGCGGGATGCCGGGCTCGAAGGCATGCGTCAGATCCACGAACTGCTTGGAATTGATGACGGCCAAGGCGTCGGCCAGAGTCCGTTCCTTCGACTTGGGGGCGTCTTGCTGACCACCATGCCCGCAGCCAAAGACCATGGTGGCCAGCGGAACTACGATCAGCAGAAGGACGACTCCCAGGCAGCCCGATTTCGATCGTGCGCCGATATGTTGGTCTTCGGCGAGAGCGTCGATGAAGTCCTTCGCTTCTTTGAGTCCGACACCGGTTTTCTCACGATAGAGCTTGATGGCACCGATCTTTCGCCCTTGCTCCAAGAGCGAGAGGATTTCGCTCTCGAACGGCGAGTCGGTGGATTCTCTTGAAGGCGGCGATCCGGCCCGCTCCAGGGCTTCAACTGCATTCTTGGCATCGGTCAGCCCGGCACCGGTGGCCGCTCGGTACTGCTTGATTGCGTCAATCTTACGGCCTGCCGCCATGAGGGCACGCAATTCGTCTTCAAAGTTCTTGTCACCAGCGGGCATGGTCGTGGTCCTTTGTAGTGGTTAGCGGGCGGCCGAGTGTCGGTCAGAATCCAAGGCACCGGCAAGAATGCACTTGACCTCGGAATAGATCTCTGGATCATCGCTCGCCCGAGGCCCTGCAATATTCAGCACCCCAGGCTGCGTGTCTGCCAACCATGTTCCGACAAGCCGCATGGCCTGATCTGGATCGTGCTTGTCAAAGTCAACATGCAAACAAGGCTTCCCATGTTTTCGGGCCATGCGTTCCGTGTATGCCGATCCGCCGAAGAGCGCCCCATGACTGAAGATCAGCGTGGCGTCCGAATTCTGCACGTTCAGTTCCGTCCGCACATTCACGTCGTCGGTGTCCGTGTCTTGCATGCCAACGTACTTCTCCACCGGCAGCACGTCGCCGTTCTCGTCCTTTCGTCCCTTTGGCAAATGCCCGCTGATGGCTATGCCGAGTTCCAGGGCGACATCCAGCGCCGCCCTATCGGCCCCCGTTTGGCCTCCCGTGCATAGCTTATGCGGAAACATCGATCACCCTCCTGCCCGTTTCACTCGGTAGCCCAGACCCTCAAGTTCCTGAACGATCCGATCTCGATGGTCGCCCTGAATCTCAATCCGTCCGTCCTTGACCGTTCCCCCGGTGCCCAGCCGTGTTTTCAACTTGGTGGCAAGCTCCGTGATACCGTTCTCATCCAGAGGGATGTCGGAGACGGTCGTCACCCTCTTGCCTCGCCTGCCCTTCGTCTCTCGGCCGACCCGGACTACCGTGGCTTTGCTCGGCGCAGATGGCTCGGAACTACAAGTGCAGGTAGTCTTGAGTTGCTTACATTTTGGGCAGAGAAGTTTTCGCCAATTGTCCTGTCCCATCAGGCTACCCTCGTCTCGAAGATCCGCATCTCCTCATCCAATTCGTCGAACTTCATACCTTCCACTCCTCGATCACGAAGCCGCCGCCGCCATCGACCTTGACGTAATACAGCTTGTCGAACCCTTCCTCCAGGCTCGGCAATTCCAACCGGCCAGCGGCTCCAAGGATCGCTTTCAGCGGCACAGCCTGTCTTCCTGTCCGTTTCTCATTCCGCTCTTTGCAGTCATCGACCTTGGACTGTAGGTAATAGCCGATGATCGTGAATCCCGCTGCCTTGGCCGGTTCGATGTAGCGACGGCGATCCGCTCGGCACGGATTGGTGTTGTCCACGACGAATGACTGCTTGGCGGCAAGGCAGGCATCAAGGATGCGTTTCTCCCGGTGCCGAGTCCTCAGCATGTCCAGGTTGATGCGGACGTGCGTATTGAAGAACCGGTCCCGGCAGAACGTGGATTTCCCTGCTCCTTGGATACCGATGAGGATGACTGCTTCCATATTCAGGTTCGCCGCAGTGGATTATCTCCAAACATTATCCTCAATTTGGGGAGTGGCGGCAAGGCAATCTGGCAGTCCTGAATCCAGGAGAAAGGAGTCGTTGTCCGTTTTGACCCGTATCGAGCAGCCGCCATCCGCCTTAACCGCATTCGAAATCGACTGTAACCTTCCTCGCACGAGAGGTGATTACGCCGGCGCCCTTTTGCCTGGGTAAATTCCCTGGCTAGGTCTCTACTATCCAGTCGTTCGCCCTGCGGCAAGGGATAACTGGGTGCCTAGTCAGATCCCGTCCAACCCATACGAATTTTCAGGTGTTTGGGGCTTCTTACCCGGCCAGGAGTCATACAGAAGAGGGGATTGGGCAAGTTCTACGGCCAGAAAATGGTTTGCGAGCCGTGGGAAGTCGGCATTACCGAGATGACCATGCTGCCGCCAACTCTTCCACTTCGGAAAAAGTCGCAAATGAAGACTTCTCAGAAGTGCCAATTTAGAACTGATCCCGTTCCGTGGCAGTCGTTCATTGCCAATTGAGCATTCCGTGCGGCTTGTGCAGCAGGTGTAGGCAGACGAACCTGAGTTCGTTGACAACCGTCCGCATTGGATAGGAAATGTGGCGAAAGTCTTCTAGTTAGACGGCTAATGCTACTGTCGCGTATCTCGAAATACCAAAACCGCTGCCAAAGTTCTTGGATGGTACGAAGTCTTGGACTAGATTAAGAGTGAAGAGGATGGCGTTCCGAAGATCAGGAAGAGCAAGAATGAGCACTACTTTGCCTCAGTCCTACGACTTTTCACCTCGAATCGAAAAAACGTCCAAGGTCGGTTCTTATGGTGCAACATTCGTAGTAGGTGTCGTTGGGTTCATCGTCGGAAATCTGGCCTTGGACGCTATTAACGAGCAGATTCATCACAACACAATTCAATCATCGTCGCAGTCCGCTCCGAGTAGCCCTCCGCCTCTGGCGACCCAATCAGAACCAAGACCGCCAGCGGTGCCGCAGTTCGTTTTGACTGGCTCTCTGCCACCGGCAACTCAACCAGAGCCCACACCCCCAGCAGCGCCGCAACCCGTTTCGACTGGTTCTCCGCCACTGGCAACCGAATCAGAGCCAAGACCACTTCCCGAACTATCACAACCACCGGAACCATTTGGTGAACAGTCCGCTCAAGTCAGGTCGCAACATGCCGTGGCATCAACGAACTCGCTGCCACCAGCATCGGGGCCGGTGGGACCAATCGTCACCCCAAACTCTGACATCGGGGATGCTCCTGCCAATGCTAGAAAAGGCGATCCTAACAAGGTGATTACTATTCGGCTCAACCCGAAACTTGCTGAGGCGTATTGTGGTCGTGGAATCGCCTACGGGAAGAAAGGTAGTTACGACAGGGCCATTGCCGATCTAACCGAAGCCATTCGGCTGAGTCCGAAGTTTGCCCATGCGTATTACAGCCGGGGCGTCACCTACTGGCACAAAGGCAGCCACGACAGGGCGATTGCGGACTTCAACGAGGCGATCCGGGTCGATCCGAAACTTGCCGTGGCGTATTACGGTCGAGGTTGTGCCTACTGGTACTACGGCCAGAAGGCCAAAGCGGAAGAGGATTTCGCACATGCGAAGAGGCTGGGGTACACATCGCCCAGGCCGAGTTCGACCAATTTCATTCAGATGTCGTTGTCGGCTCTAGCGGGGGTGCTGCCGTCGCCATGAATATCATCCAGCCTGTCCGTTTCCTTGGCCGTCGCCGTGGTCGATAGACATACGAAAGCTGGGTAAGCGTGAAGATCCCCTTCTTCTGGTACTTGGCGGCTACCTTGGGCGTCATTTTGTCCAGCAGGTAGAGGCTGTCTGCTTTCTCGGTTTCAGCGCGGCAATGATCGCGGAATTCGCAGGTCTTGCATTGCTTGCCCATGACACAGGCGGGTGGATCAGGCGGAAGTTGCCGTGTCCATTCACGAAGTAAATTCACAGACTTGGACACGGCGGCATACAGCGGATCGAGTTTCACGCAATTGGGGCCACCTGAAAAAGGCACAATCACGCCGCAAGATGAACGATGGCGGCTTTCCTGACCAAGGGCATAACCCGCGAATGTGAGGAGGGCCTTGTCGGAGGGCGACGGGCTTTCGGTCCCGATCACTAAATGTGGCTCTCGCTGCCCGCGTTTCTTGCCCTGCGTCACGGCATCGCAGGTGGCTTGGAGATCATTAGCGGAAGTGACGACGGGTTCTTGAAATGCCAAAGCGGCAAGATATGCGATTCGCCTCTTTGCCGCCCACTCTTCAACGACGATCTCGTATTCGTGCGGGTGAGGCTCGGGGCTGCCTCGCAGCAAAGAGAACGCTTTTCGCGCGTACTGTTGATAGGCCGAGACCAATTGGGAAGTAATCAGGTGGTTCATTGTTTTACCTTGATAAAGGAATGGGACGGGACATTTCCATCGCCTCCTGCTCAGGGTACAATCAGAATACTTTAATTATATTTACCGCCTTGTTGTGCCATCGAAGAAGCGAGAATCTGCCATGCCCATAACCCGCGAACAAGCCTTGCAACAACTCCAAGCCTGGACGACGAACCCATCCTTACTCGCACACGCCCGTTCTGTCGAGATCGTGATGCGGGCGGCAGCGTCCAAATATGGCGGCGATCCCAAGGTTTGGGCCGTCACGGGCCTGCTGCATGATGCCGACTACGACCAATGGCCCGCCGAACATCCGAAACGGATTGTGGATTGGCTGCGGGAACAGGGCGAGGAAGAAATCGCGTATGCCGTGTCCTTCCACCAAACGAAATGGAATCTGCCGCCGAAGGCGATGATGGACAAGTGCCTATTGGCCTGTGACGAACTGACGGGCTTCGTCATTGCCTGCTGCTTGGTTCGGCCCGAGGGCATTGCCACTCTGGAACCCAAGAGCGTGAAGAAGAAGCTCAAGGACAAGGCATTCGCGGCCAAGGTGGACAGAGAGATCATCAAGAACAGCGTGGAGTTGCTGGGCGTTGATTTTGACGGCCACATCCAATTCGTGATCGACGCGCTGAAGCCCCACGCGCAGGAGTTGGGCATTACGGGAAAAACCTAGACAGGAGTTATCGAAATGTTCCGCAAGATCCTTTTATCGTTATTCATCCTCGCAATCGCGGCCCCCGCATTTGCCGCAGATCAAGCCCCTAAGACCCTCCGCGTCTATTTTGTCGGCAACAGCGTGACCGACACGATCAACTACCGTGGGCTGGCCGAACTTGCCAAATCTCAAAGCTACACGCAGGCTTGGGGTCGGCACATGATCCCAGGCGCGCCGCTGCAATGGATTTGGCAGCATCCCAAGGACGGGTTTCAGGAACAGCCCTTCGGCTACTACCCCACCGCCCTTGCCAATTTCCAGTGGGATGTTCTCAGCCTTCAGCCCTTTGACCGCCACCTGGACGGCAAGGATGGCGATATTGCGATGGCAAGGAATTTCATCGACCTCGCCCTGCCCAAGAGTCCCGACCTCCAAATCTACGTCTACGCCCGCTGGCCGAGGCAGGGGAAGGACGAGTTCGACACGGCCTGGTTGAAGAAGTACACGGGCGGCTGGGACAATACGAACGAAACGAAAGACTATTTCGAGCGGCTGACCCTCGAACTGCGGAAGGCGTATCCGAAGCTGAAGAAGCCGATCCTGATGGTCCCTGTCGGCCACGTCTTGTATGAGTTGAATCAACGGATGAAAGCGGGCCAAGTCCCAGGCTACACGCACATCAAGCAACTTTTCGCTGACGGCATCCACTTGAACAACGTTGGCTCCTATGTCGTCGGCTGCACCTATTTCGCCACGCTTTACAAGCAGAACCCGAAGGGATTGCCGTCAGCCCCTTACAAGGTCGAGGATGCCAAATTGGCGGGGATCATTCAGGACGTGGTTTGGAAGGTGGTCAGCGCGAACAAATTGGCAGGAGTAAAGAATATGACAGAAAAAGCGTCTCCCACGAAAACGGCATTCAAGGGCTGGGAGTTGTACATTTGGGAAGAGAAGGGCAAGACCTACTTCTCCCTGATGTTTGGAACCAATCGCCTCAAGCCCCGCGAGGAGATTGTGAAAGAGGCGGTCAAGGGGATCGACGCCATCAAGGCGAAATTAGACGAACTGAAGCCTGGGGAATTAGTTGGAATTGCAGGAAAAGAGGAAGGGACGACCCCACCGAAAGCCCAATCCGATCAAGTCTTGGAATACTGCAAGACGCTCGGCTTGAAGGCGTGGCGGCACCAATAGCGAATGATGACAAGGCGATTCGATGAAACGGATTTGCGTCTTTCTCGGATCAAGCGGCGGCGTGCGCTCCGAATACGCCGAGGTTGCCACGCAGCTTGGGCGAGAACTTGTCCGAAGAAATCTTGGTTTAGTTTATGGGGGAGCCAACCTTGGCCTGATGAAGATTCTCGCGGATACGGTGCTGGCTGAAGGTGGCGACGTTATCGGCGTGATTCCCCAAATGCTGGTCGAAAAGGAAATTACCCATCAAGGGCTTACCGAACTCCGCGTCGTCGGCTCCATGCACAAACGCAAGGCAATGATGGCCGACTTGGCTGACGGTTTCATTGCGTTGCCTGGGGGCCTTGGCACGTTTGAGGAGTTTTTCGAGGTCTGGACATGGGGGCAATTGGGCTTGCACGCCAAACCCTGCGGCCTACTTGATGTCTGCGGTTACTTCGAACACCTGATTGAGTTCCTCGATCATGCCGTGGGCGAGCGATTCCTGAGACAGGAGAATCGGGACTTGCTCCTGTGGGCCACTGACCCTGCCACGCTGCTCGACCTTTTCGAGAAATATCGCCCGTCGTATGTTCCCAAATGGATTGATCGTGACCAAACCTGAGCGGTACGCCACAAACAGAAAGAAAAAAAGACAAACTCCCTATTGCTCCCCGAAGTTCAAAGTGTCCTTGAACGGCTTCACGACTTGGCCGACGCCCGCGACGAGGCAATCATCCAACAGGTTCGCGGCAATGAAGCGGTCTGGAATTCGGCCACGTCGGAACAGAAGGCGGCGCTGATGCAAGATGCACTTCTGCCCGTCGATAGAGACGCGGGCAGATTTCTTTATGCCGTGGCCCGCTCCATTTCCGCCAAGCGGATCGTGGAGTTCGGCACGTCCTTCGGCATATCGACCATCTACTTTGCCGCCGCCGTGAAAGACAATGGCGGCGGCGTGGTGAAGCAGTGCGTCGAAATGTACCGAGGTATCGTCTACGGTCGCGCGTCCATCGGTGACTATGGCGTACCCATGCCTAAGTGCCTTGGGCAGGTCGGTGGGGTTCTGGCATATTCCCGTATTGGAGCGTGATCGTAGCAGGTGATTGGTGGCAATGCGGCGGTACTCGTCCGACAATTGAATGGCGAGTTTCTCGTAATCCGACTTCTGCCCGCACTTGCCACTGATCTTGAGATGCGCCTTGTACTTGCAGTACAGGAAATCGGGGAACAGGTCGTTGGAGATTGGAATCGGCATATCGGACTTCACTCCGATTGAAGGGCAGTCATGGGGAACGCCAGCGGCGACGAGGCGGTTTTCATCTCACCACTGGCCCAGAAACTGATTAGTGCCGAGAGGGAGATGGAATGCAAGGGCAGGTCGGACAAAAACCCACACGACCAAGAGGACGAACGGGCTTGTTTCCATTCCCTAAAAGAAGTGCTGGCGGCTGGCCCTGTCAAGAGCGGGGCGCTTTGACGCTGTATTTCTCGAATCGCTTGTTTACGCCGCCCGCCTGAAAAGTGCGGGAGTCGCCTGCTCAGCCAGAAGCGTCTCGACCAAAAACTTCACGCACGACTCGCACAGTGGCAGGGCCGGCCTCGTCGGCGGTAGCGCAGTCCATGTCGTCAATATGCCAATACTGAATGCGATCCGCCCAAACAGGGAAGTGATCGACCATCAGCCGTGAACGGTGAAGAGAATGCGGCGTATCAAGCAGCGGCGCGACACCGCACTCGACCACGCACGACCCCCTTGAACGAACAAGTTACTTTCTCTCTACCGCTATTGCCCGGACTTGGGCACTTCCTGCGTCGATTCCAGTCCCTCTGCCAGGCCGAACAAAGCGAACGCGGCAGCGGCAGGACCAAATTTCTTCTCCTCGAAAGTCTTCATCCAGGTGCGGACTGGTGAAATGTCGTTTCGCGCACCGAATCCTTGGGCTAGGCGGCGAATGGAACTCTCGTAGGCTCGGTACTGCTTCAGGGCCTCGTCGCCCGCCCCGTTGGCAAGCATGGCACCGTAAATGTGGTCCATCACGTTCCATTTCTCTTGCAGCGTGACCTCGCCCTTATCGGGAAACCACTTGTTGGTCGAAGGCACGGCTCGCGTTCTTTCCAGGGCGTCGTGGAGCGTCTTCAGCGCCCCACGGGCACTCCCCTCGCGCGACTGTTCCAAAGCGATCATCAGCAGGATGCGCGGTGGACCGAGGAGGCCGTCAGCCTGTTTGGCACTACCGAGTGCTTTGTCGATCTTTCCAGCCTTGGTCAGCGCCGTGGCGACCCAGGCCCTCGTCATGCTGTCTTCTTCCGCACCTCCCGTGAGTTTCAGCCCAAGTTCGTAGTCGCCAGACTCGAAAACCTGCCTGATGACGGCTGATCGCCACGGCTTGCCCTTGGACGATTCCAGCAGCCCGGCCTCTTTCAACGCTTCCACTGGCGACTTGCTGCCCAGACGAGCGCGGGCCAACGAGAGATCCACGTCCAGAGCTTCGCGCACGGCCTTGCTCTTTTGAATGTCAGCAAGCGAGCCTGCCGTTTTCAACAGCTCCCGCGCCTTTTCCGGCTTTCCCGCCTTGCGATATTGCTCGGCCAGCATGAGCAAGCAGGCAGCTTTGTCCAAGCTGGCGTTGTCCATGGAGGCGGCCACCTCTTCCATCAATTCGAGCTTCGCCGATCCCTCAAGCCACTCCATGAGAACGTGCTCGGCGGTTAGGGCGGAATCCGGCTGCTGCACCCAATAGTAGAGCCCAGCGCCCTGGTCATTGCGCAATGCCTCGCCTCCGCGCCGCAGGCGGAAGGTCTCGGGGGGTAACTCGTGAAGAGCCGCGAGTGCCTGCTTAACGTCGTCGTGCGCTAAATGATATTGCGCCAACTGAAATTGCCGTTCCTCCTTTTCCAGCGAATCCCAGGGACAGCCCAGTTCTCCTGCCGCTTTCTCGGCTGCCTTGACGTTGCCATGAATCCAGAGCAATACGGCGGCGGCATGGGGCCAGAGGGCTTTGGCCGATTGCTTCACGTCTTCGCGCTTGATGCAAACGACGGCCTTCTTGATCGCCTGTTCGGCGTTTTCCTTTTGCCCTGCCTTAGCCTGGATCATCGCCACCTGCGTGAAGACGAAGGCCCGCACGTCGGGTTCGGTCACCGCTTCCACCGTCGCAATAGCTTCCTGATTATCGCGCGGGGCCAGCATCGCAGCACTATGCAGGAGAAGGGAATGGCTGATTCCTTCCCGGAAGTAGGCGTATTGCAGGCTGCGGGGATCATTCTTCACCTCTGCGTCCGCCAGGAACGCTTGTCGCGATTCCACCAGCAGATCTTTGATCGCAGCCTCATGCGGCCCTTGCTTGGGGGGCTTTTCTTCCGCATGAACCGCCGCAGCCAGCACAGCGGAGGCGATAATTGTGATGAAGGACGTAGATCGGGTCATCAAAGGCTCCTTCTCGGAAAATCTGCGTTGACTCGCATCCATCTACTTCGCCGATTGCCGATTCTGTTTTATGGCCTGCTCAACTTGGCCCACTGTCCGGTCCGACCAGTCGTGTCCCAGCAGGTCATTCAGCATCTTAACGGCCTCCTCCTGCGTCTGGCCGGTATTGGCGAAGTGCCGCGTCCAGAAATCGTCCCACCAGCCTGGCGGCTCGAACTTCCGCCCGCTGTGCTCGGTCGGTCGGCCCGTCTCGCCTTGGACCACGAGGCTGCCCACGTAGTCGGCCTCCTTGTACACGCGATTGATCTGCTCGGCGATCTCCGCCAGGTCCTTGTCGGAGTCGACGCCGTTGCTGGTGGCCTTGTAGAACTGCACCGTGACGCGCACTGGGAATCTGTCGTCACGCTCGATCTCCAGGCCGTCGATCTCAGAAAACGGCCCCTCGACCTTGCCATGGCCGATCACAGCCTCTTCAACGTCGCTTTCCTCCGCGCACGCAGGAGCGGCCATGCAACAACAGAGGAGCATGTCGCCGCTAGGGTACTTTGGCTCCTTATGCTTCAACGGCACCTGAATCAAGAGGACCATGTTCAGTCCGTCGCGGTCGGCTACAGGTGCTGAACCTGTCGCGCCCGCCGTCTCCTGCTCTGTTTCGGCAAGGAAATCGCTCTTCCGTTTGCCGGTCAGACTGCACCGCTCTCCGTTGAGGTTGAAGAACAACCGCTGGCCCCAGGTCGCACCGGCCTCGAAGCCGTCCCGCGTGCTGTCAATAATCGTGACGCTCGTGCCTTCACGGGTGGCGAGGATCGCCAGAACTGCGGGGTTGCCCTGGCTCGACTGGTAGTTGAATAGGACGGGGTTGAACTCCGCGATGCCCTCCTGCGGGATGGGCAGGAAACAGGCTTGGGCGCTGACCAGGACATGGGTGTCGCGATCCTCGGCAAGCAGGGACTTCCGGTCCCCTTTCCACGATGATGGATCGTGCAGGTGGCAACGCAGATTGCCCAGCAGCTCGCGCAACGTGATCTTCCGGAGTTCCTCGCCCTTCTCGTTTCCCACAAGCACGAAGAAAAGTTCCGGCGAGATGTCGCCGGTGATGTCAGAGAAGTTCGGGTAGCGGATCACCGGCATGCAGATCAGCCGGTACTGGTCGCTGTCCGGCAGCCGATCCTGGACCTGGATCGTCATGTCGCTGATGTTCGGGCCGACAGCGGACCCCTTGTAACGGCCCGTGTCCTCCCAGGTCACGTTCAAGATTCCCAATCCGTGCTTGGCGGCGAGTTTCTGGGCGGAGCGGCTACTGACCATCTGCTCGGTCTTCGCGATCACGTTGGAATAGGTCTGCTGAAGAGTCATAGGGCACCTGCGACGAATTTTCGAGGTTGGACATGTGCGGCACCCCATCAGTATACGCCTTGCTCATGGCGATGCCAGCCACCGCGCAATCACGGCAATTATGTAGTCGATCTGCTCCGGCGTCAGGGGCTGGCCTTGCGGAATCCGATTGACTACTCGATAACGACGATTGGCTCAATCTCGACGGCGTTGACGTGGGCAAGCCGCGGCACGCTGATCACTCGATCCTTCGCCCCGCGGACGTGAATGGTGTGCGCGCCGGATTCCACCGGCGGGATGTGGAGCATACCAGCTCCATCGGAAGTCAGATCCTGAGACAGGGAATCGGCTAGTGGGCCTTCGGGACGAGTGACGGTGGCATGAACGTCGGCCAGCGGTCTTCCCGCTCGATCGACCACTTTGACTATCGTCCCCGGTCCCGGCGGTGGGAAATCAAGAGCCATCGGCTTCAACTCCGCCGCGTTGTCACCGACCTTCAGCAGCGTGCTCGGCGACAACCAAAGGTCATCCAGGGCGGCCTGTACTCGGTATGTGCCCGGCGTCAAGGCCGGCAACTGAAAACTGCCATCTGGCTCGGTCGCGACCGATCGGCTCAAAACGCCAGAGAGCTTTCCTTTTCCTTGATAAAGCGCCACGACTTGGATTTTTCGCTGCCGACCATCCGGGGCCTTCCCGGCCACCGTCACTTTTCCCGAAACGGTTAACGGCGGCGGCAGGATGATCTTTAAACTCTTCATTTCACTCCCGTCGCCCAGGGGCGTAATCGTGGCCCCGCACGTGCCTGGCAACCAGGTGACCAAGACCGGTTCCGTTGGGCTCCCGGGCAGTTTCCGCTCCTGTCCTTCGCCGGAATACCATGCCCCGCCCACGGAGATGCGACCGCAAGCGTCTGCCTCTCCCATACCGACCGGTGAGACCGTGTCGGGCACGAAATAGGCCAAGACAGCCGCGTATGCCGCCGTCTTGCCGTCGCTCAAGAAGACGTGCCCTCGGCTTCCGGGTGCCCCCTCGCCGAGCATGGAGATGCCGCCCATTCCCATGAACGCCTGCTGTGGATCGTGCCCCGGCTTGTGCTGCTCGGATTCTCTCGGGACCACGATTTCACATTGGATAACGCGGTCGCTTCGCAGGGTCACGTCTTGTCGCAGGACTACACCATGAGATCGTTTCACCTCGCTCGAAAGTACATACACGGTCGTCTTGCCCTCCGGCAACGGGCCAAACAGAAATTCTCCGGTTTTTGGGTTGTAACGGTGGTGAAATCCCAGCACGTTCCACTCGTCATGATGCACATAGTACGTCTCAGGTGTCTTGCCTGATGGGAGGCGCAGCCTCCCACGGACATAGCCGGCTGGCACGGCACGCATTGTCAGCCGAGTCTCGACACCCGCGGGAGTCGTCGCCTTCTGGGAGGCAATGAGCGTCCTGCCAGCGAGATTCTTGTCGTCAAGAAAAGGACCGTCATTGTCTCCCGCGTCGAGATATGTCTGGCCCGCCGGGAACGCCTCGACCGTATGTTCGCCAGGGGTGACGTCTTCCAGTCGCACTTCTCCTTGAGCATCTGTGGTTGCCGCGAAGTTCGGTATCTCGCTGAACGGGGAGCGATCCACGAGAACGGAGGCCCGCAAGGGCCTGCCCACCTTGTCTCGGACTTGCACGACAAGCGACCCGAGTTGGCGATGGGCACTGGTCAGAACCATGACCGGTTCTTCGGGTAACAGAGGCGAGACGGCGACCAACGCCACGGCCTGTTCGCAAGGTGGCTCGTCGATACGCTCGTGGTGAGCGCGAGGATCGGCCACTGTGAACGTGACCGGATGTAGCCCCGTGCCGTAGAACGAGTGGAGGGATGCGCCATCAGCTCGCGGTTTTTCCGCGGCGCCACGCTCGCCAAATGCATCGGCGGTTCCCGACGCCTGCATTTCCTTCTCGGGGAATGGCCGGCCATCCGGCCGCAGCACCTTAATCGGCAACTGGTATTGTGGTGGCGGCAAGACACTGACCCTGCATTTCTTCGTATTCCCGACCTCGACGGTTACGCTGTTGATTTGGACAAAAGCCTTCTTGTTCTCCGAGTGAAATGCTGAATCAACGATGTACATCTCGTTCGCATTGCCCGCAAATGCGGTCAGTTCGTACTCACCAGGAACGAGATCGGTGAACCGGGCGATGCCTTCCGCATTGGTGTTGGCATGGGGCGTCAGCAGTTGCTCGACGACCGGGCGATGGGAACTGCGATCGCCCCCGACATATCCCTCGGAATAAATGTGCGGGCCGTGATGTCGGGCGATCTTCACGGCAGCTTGCTCCAGCGGTTTGCCGTCTCGCAAGACCGTCACTTCCAGGCTGCCACCTCGGGCCGGAAGCACAAGATCGTAATTCGAAAGGTCAGGCTTCTTCGCATCGTCTTCGACTTCGCCTGGGATGGGGCTCAGCATTGTCGCGTGCGTGTAGGGATGGCCGGCCTTAGAAGCGATGATCGTCCCGCTGAAGGCCGAGAGGCTGTCCGAGCCGCGGAAACGCCAACGTCCGTCTTTGTCGGTCTTCACTGCCGTAATCCGCTCGTACATGCGAATGCCGCCATAGAAATCGATCACGGCAAAGACATCGACCCCCTCCACCGGTCGTCCTGCCTCATCATGCACGACCCCGGCGGCCCAGAGCGTCTCCTTGGCCTGGCTGGAGTGCATTCCGAACATCATGGCCTCTTCGCGGCTTTCGGTTTCGTCTTTTTCTTTTTGGACGATCACACCACGTAGACGCTGCCCAGGCATGATTTCCGCACCAGTCACGTTCCTGATCCTCCGCGAGCTGGGCTGCAGCATCAAATGATACTCACCGGCGGGCAGGTCTTCGAAGACGAACCGGCCGGCCGCATCGCACTCGCACTTCCTCGCTGTCTCATGGTTCATCGATGAAACTTCAACGTAGACGCCGGGTTTGAGCGAGTCTTTGGACACACTTCCCTCCACGGCGCCATACGGTACCAATGGCGGCAGGGCCGGCCGGGCTTCGTTTCCTTCGAGCAATTCAAAACGGCCGGTTGACCCATAGCCAATGCCCTTGACCCGCACGCAGAGACGCTGAAGGCCCACGGGCCAGGAGAAGGAGACGTGCCCCTGGGCGTCAGCCTTGACGCTGGCTGAAGGGCGTTCTTCTTCCCGGAAGAAATGCTCGCCGGAGCGGACGTTGATTTCGGTGTTCGCCAAGGGCCGACCGTCAGGCGCTCGCACGGTCAAGTTCACCGTCGCTCGTGGCAGATCCTTGTTTTGCTGGGCAACGGCGATCCCAGGATAGGTCAAGCAGGCCCAGTAGGTCGCAGTCCACACAACACGCAGAACGCGATTCTGTTCCATGACACACCTCCCTGAAGCTGATGCCGGTGGCGGTAGAGAGAATAGGGCAGACGTATTCGCCCGTTCGAACGGATTCGGGAAGGACGTTCCTGCCGTTTCTATTCTGTCCGATCACAATACTGGTGTCAATCGCCGCCTCGGCCGGATGTGGAAGCGGGTCTCGTGGCCGGCCCGGCGCGTGGCCGCCGCCACCAGGGCCAGACCCAGCGGCAGCGTCGGCATGAAGAGCCGTTCGGCGTTTGGCGATATGAAGAGGGCTTTCATCCCACCATCTTACGCCGTTTACGAGGCTGCGTCACCCAGGGATCTGGGCCGTGCCGATGGTGGTGGAGTCTATGTCGATCGTCCTTTACCCCCCTGCGCCGACCCGCTCAGGACGGCCACACGGCTCCCGTCGAACAGGCTGTGGCCGTTGAGCCAGTTGACATAGCCGTTGACCGGCTTAGCCTCCGTGGCGTCTGGCACATCCGCCAGGCGGTTCGTGAGCCGAAACTTGACGGAGAGCAACGCAGGGATTAGTAATAGGTACCAGGTCGGCAAGCGTCTAGTGACTTTTACACAGGGAGAACGAAATGGGCCAGAAGTTTCTTATTCGTGCAGCGGATTGTTTGGTGGCGATTTGCCTCTGCCTGGCAGCCGTGCCTGCGGTAGGTGGCGACAGTGGGCAGATTGACTTCAGCGGCGCGCCCATCGTCGTGGGCGAACATGCAGCGGGCCTAGAAACGCTGGCTGCCCGCGAGTTGCAGCGGTACCTCAGATACGTCAGCCCGACGACGTCGCCCATTGGTACGGTGGAACCGGCAGCCGGTACGTGTATTCTGCTGGGCACCCCGCGGCACCATGCCGGGATCGCCGCTTTGGCTGAGTCTGGTACCATCCAGGTGGGAGAGCAAGCCTTGGGGAAGGAAGGCTTTGTTATCAAGGTGTTGCCGGGTGCAAAGCCGCGGCTGGTGTTGGCGGCGGCCGAACCACGGGGCGTTTTGTGGTCGGTCTACGCCTTCCTGGAACACCTGGGGTTCGGCTTCTATCTGGGCGGCGACACCGTCGCGGGCGCTGCCGCACCGCGGCTACCCGTCGACCTGCATGTTACCTCCGTGCCCGTATTCGGCACGCGCGGCAGTCTCCCCTGGTACAATTTCCTCGACAGCCCTACGACCTGGGACCGAGATGACTACCGTTACTTCTTCGACCAGATGGCGAAGATGCGGATGAACTTTGTGGGCTTCCACTCCTACGACAGTGAGCCTTTCTGCGTCTATCCTTGGGACGGCAAGCTCCAGGACGGCGAGCCACTGGCGACCGCCCGTAACTACGGCTGGGGTGGCATGCGGGGGATGAAGACTGAGGAGTTCGGCTTCGGCAGCGGCGACTTCTTCTTCGGCCCGGACTTCGGCTCGCGGGCGATCACCGAGGCCAAGGGCCGCCAGGACGCGATCCGCCGCGCCCAGGCTCTGCTGGCCGAGGGCCTGCACTATGCCCGCAGCCGTGGCCTGAAGGTCTGCGTGGGCTTCGAGGTCACGGGCGATCCGACCGACACCGAAGTGCAGGAGCGGTTGCACGCGCGGTTGGAGGCGCTGCTGCGGGCCTATCCCATGCTAGATTACGTCTGGCTCTGGCAATCCGAAGGTTTGGGCGGCGGGTCGGACCCGGCAGGGCACCAGTCGCAACTGGGCACGCTGGTCGACCGCTATGCGGCCGAGTTCAAATACTTGGGTGACCCTCGCCGCGTTCACGAGGCCGTGCGCATGATGCTGCATGCCCGGCTGGGGCACGCGATGCTCAAGCGGCTGGCGCCCGGTGTACCGTTGGTGATCAGCGGCTGGGGCGGCGACCGCTGGATGCGGTTCAGCGATTTCTACGTAGGGCTGGACCGCTTGCTGCCAGGCGACGTGATCTTCGCCGCGCTGGACAACATCGACCCTTCGGCCGCGCCCGCTGTGGCCGAGGCCTACGGCAAGTTGTCGCCGGGCCGGCAGCGGTGGCCGATGCCGTGGTGGGAATCCGATGGCGGGGGCACCCGCCGCGACCAGTGGGGACCGCAGTGCAACGCCCGGCCGTTGCTGCCGCTATGCCGGGATGCGCTGGCCAAGCGGTGCCAGGGTATGCTGGCCATCCACTGGCGGACCCGCGATGTCGAAGAGGCGGCTGCGTTAGAAGCGCAGTTCGCCTGGAACCCCCGCCTCACTTACGAGCAGTTCTTCGACGGCTTCGCCCGCCGCTGCTATGGACCAGCTTGGGCGGCCGAGATGGGGGCCATCCACCGCGAGCTGGAGGCCCTCGGGCCGCGCTACACCGGGGCCTTGGGCCAGACGGAATGCGGCAGTTTCTCATGGTTCGACGACGGGCGGCTGCCCAAGCCGGAAAACCTGGCCAAGCTGGCAGCCCTCCGCAACCGCATTGCCGTCGTGCGGCAGGACATGCTGAAGAACGACAAGACGGCAGGCCTGGCGCGGATTGACTGGCTGCTGACCACCATCGACTGGCTCACCCGCTACGACACCGCGGCTGTGGTCCTGTGCAAGGGCGGGAAGATCGACCACCTGCTGGCCGAGGCGGAACGGAAACGGGGCGATGGAGACCAGGCCGGCGCCCGCGAACTAGCTGTCCAGGCTGCCGCGCTGCTGAGGAACTCCGGGTTCGCCCAAGCATTGCAGACCTATCCCTGGAAAATGACCACCGCCGGCGAGTGGGGCGCGCTAGCCACGATCAACGTGAAGGCCTGCGCCGCCTATGAACGCCTGGCCGCCCAGACCAAGGGCCTCGGTGGCGACCTCGGCGCGATAACGAGCAATCTGCCCATGGCCGGCGAGCCACGGATCGTGATGCGGACGCCACCGAGCATCGTCGAGCCCGGCAAGCCTGTTGAGGTGGCCGCCATCGTGATTGCCGACCAGCCACAGGTCACGCTCCAGTACCGGCAGGCCGGCCAACAACAGTGGCGAACCATGGCCATGGTGAACCGCTTCCGCCGAGCGTGGACCGGCACTATTCCTGCCGAGGCTATCACCCGCCAGGGCATTGAATACCGGGTGGAGGTCTGTGATGCGGCGGGTCGCACTGCGGCCGCACCAACAGGTCCGGCGGGGGCTGCATGGTCGGCCAGCGGCCTAGATTTGCCGGCAGCCGCCGTATTTCGAGAATTGGCACCGGCGGCGGCAGGCCAGATCAACGATCTGAAGGCCGAGACAGGAACCAACTACGAGGTAGCCCTGCACTGGACCCCGCCGGCCGTTTGTGCCGGCTGCCTTGTCACACGGAAAAGGGAAGGCAAGGCCGACGTGGCCGTAGCTACCCGATTGACGGAGTTCATCGATCTGTGCCCGTTCCCCGGTGCAACGGTGCGGTACGCAGTTGCCGCATTGGACGGGCATGGCAAAGCAGGCCCGCCGGCGGTCGCCCAAGTGCACATTACGGCACAGTCGCCGCCGCCGCAGGTCGTGGGACTGACGGCCGTAGCCGGACCAGGGAGTGCGCGTTTGACTTGGCAGCCCATCGCCCGCAAGCTCGGCGGTTATCGGGTCCTCCGCCGCCAAGCGGGCGGCCAGCCTCAGCCGGTCACCACCGCGCTGCTGCCGGACGAATCGCTGTTGGACGTAGGGCTGAATGCGACCACCGACTACACCTACCAGGTGTGTGCCGTAGACCGCGCCGGGCAAGAGGGAGGGCTCTCCCCACCGGTGACGGTCCGGCCCTTGGCCCGCAAGCGAGGACCGGTGTTCCACGCCGCGTTCGAGGGCAGCGGCGACGCGGGCTCCATCAAGCCGCAGGTGGTCGGGGCGGTTCACTTTGCCCCGGGGATCGTCGGCAAGGCCATGGACTCCAGCCGCGGCGGCTATCTCGTCTACCCGCACCAGCAGGACTTCGAGCTGGACGGCGAGTTCGGCATCGAGTTGTGGTTCCGCGCGGAATCGCTCGACCCGATGCCCGTGTTGGCCTCGTGCGGGGAGTTCGCCAAACACGGTTGGTTTGTGCAGATCATCAGTGGGCAGATCCGCTTCTCCTTGGGCGGCACGAACCTACTAGATGCGGCGCCGGTCTCGGCCGGCCAATGGCACCATCTGGCCTGCACCTACGATGCGCGGACCATGCGAGTCTACCTGGATGGCAAGGAACGGGGTGCCCGTGTGGCGTCCAACGTGGACTTCACACCCTGGACCGGCCCCATGTACGTCGCTCAGTACCACTACTTGACCGACGAGTTCCAGTTCCATGGTCTGCTGGACGAGCTGAAGCTCTACCGCGTCGCTTCCACGGCCGCGGAAATCGGCAAGGCTTACGAGGCGGGAAAGAACCGGCAATAATCTTCGTGGCACTCCGTGCGTCCGAATAGGGGCTGATCGCGATGGTCGTCGCGGAAGGCCATTGGATAGGAAGGGCGAGGCAACCTGTTCTGGCGGTACGGCAGTGGGCGGCGTATGTAACTACCCCCGCACCCCGATCTGTCTGCCGGCAGTCCAAAAGGTCCACCTGGCGAATATCAGCATGTCGAGGTGATCGACCCTGAGATCGCCCTTCTCGTCGATCAACTCCGCGTCCACGTGCTCCACGAGGACCTCCCCCTTGAAGAGGTCGTGGTCGCCTATCGGCTCAGGGTCGTCCAGCAGCCTGCATTCGAGGTTGACCGGACATTCGGCGATGAGGGGAGGCTTGACCTTCTGCGCGGATAGCGGGGTCAACCCCGCCATGGCGAGCTTGTCCTGGACGTCCCGGCCCGAGACGTTCCCGCACGCCAGCACCTTATCCAGGAGCGCCGACGTTGGGAAATTGACGACGAACTCGCGGCACTCGCAGAGAAGCCGGTGCGAATAGCGTTGGGGAGCGATCCCTAGCCCGACGATCACGGGCTTCCGGATGCTCAAGTTGTAGATCTCGCCGAGCGTGATGACGTTCGGGTTGCCCGCCCGGTCCACAGTCGTGACCAGGCCCGCCGGTGTAGGGTAGACGGGACGTTGCGAGGGGATCTGTACCTTTTCAAAACCCATCCTGTTCTGCTCCTTGGGGGTTCGTGGATGCCCGCGCATAAGGCTAATCCCGGATAATCAATTCCACGATGCGCACTTCTCCGGGCGGCACCTCAACCGTCACCGCTCCATTCCGCACGGGCACGTCTCTCTCTTCACACCATTCGTTTGCCGACTGGATGCTCTCCTCCCTGACCCTTGCCATCACCGTCTGGTTCTTGGACGGGTCGATGACCACCGGCGTAATATGCGTCTTGGTCGCCCCCTCATTGTTGAAAAGGCCGATAAGCCATCCCCTTCTCGTGCGATTCACTGTGTATTGAATGTTGCCAGAAATTTCTACCGGCAGGTATTCGGCACACAGGCGGCTCAACAACAGCTTCGTGTCCCGAATGAACCGCTCTTCGTATGGCAGTAGCCTAGTCGCTTCGTGGCGGGCACGGAGGCTTTCCGCCGTCTCTTCCTCAGGGTGATAGACCACAAGTTGTCCCCATCTGGTCCATCTCGAAGGATCGATCTTGGCCGGAACCTCATCCGGTCTCAAGCCATACAAGTCGACTTTCCCGGTCCGTTTCAACCTGTAGAACGCAATGCCGTCTTTCGCTGCCGGATCTTGTGGAGCTTTCAGCCCCAACTGAGCGGCCTGTTGATAAGTCAGGCATAAACGGCCGCCGTGCCTGACGTATTCAATCAGTCTATCAACGGTCTGTGGAAGAAACTCGTGCTCCCCAAGGCAAATCACAACGGGATAACTTCTGAGAACATCCAGCGGCACGTCGCTCAGCAAGGCGTCGTAGCCTTCGCTATAGGGTGTCGGGACGGAGAGGCGTTCCGGGTGTGCGTGCGTGTTGTATTTCTCGTTGCGGGGCGGAAGCATGCTCTCCGGGGTAAACACAATCTCCATGTGACCGGGGAACAAGGACTCGAAGAACAGCACGATTTCCCAATCGGGCAGGGCCGGCTTCAGCCCATTCCAGGGACAGGGCATTTGCTCCCGATAGCCCGTATAGCCGCAGTATTGGTCGAGCATGAGGGCGAAAGGTGTGTACGGGACGCCTATATCCGCATGTTTCCTGGCAAGGGCGAGGAACTTCTGGGCGCGCCTGCCAATGGGAGACAACGGAATGGTCTTCTCCCGCGGCGCCTTCCGGCACTCGCTTTCGTCGCTCGCGAAAAAATTGGATTGACATCCTTCAGGGCAAACGACGGCCGCTCCTGCCAGCCAGGCATGATACCATTCCCGCGAAAGGTAATAGGAGGAATGGCCTCCGTTGGGAATCGCGCCCGCCTCGTGCGCAACTGCTGCCTTGAGCTGCTTCTCCGTAAGCTGGTGTTGCGTAGTATCTTCATCGCCTGGGAGGAAAAAGGGCACGGTCCCCATATGCCACGGCGAGGGCTGAACATAGAAAGGCTTTCCAGTCTGCCGCGCGGCGCCGCGGGCAAACACGGTTAGAGTATTGCTGGCCCCAAGATTCTCTCCAGTCTCGATCCCGGTCATGTCGCAACCCAGGGCCAGCGCGTACTAAAGGCTTGTTCCAGTAAGGACTTGGAGCATGTATTCATCGTTCCAACCACAGTCGCGGCGTTTCATGGCAACGCTGTTTTCGTCGGGGTGCTGCTTCAGCAGG
>Ga0181520_10001431_pt1 | contig 48646 bp, 41 predicted proteins | sample PEATcosm2014_Bin_29_FD_132451 | JGI IMG/M metagenome (GOLD analysis project Ga0181520, IMG submission 132451) | Peatland microbial communities from MTU Mesocosm Facility, Houghton, MI, USA - PEATcosm2014_Bin02_30_metaG | ecosystem: Environmental > Terrestrial > Soil > Wetlands > Peat | place... | reverse complement strand
CGCCCAGCGCACCGTCTCGGGCATGCGCCGCGACGTGGAGGCCAAGCTCGCCCGGCTGCCGCTCCAGTACTTCGACAGCCATCCGCACGGCGACGTGCTGAGCCGGGTGACCAACGACATCGACAACGTGACCACCACCCTCCAGCAGGGTCTCAGCCAGCTCCTCACCTCGATCCTCACGATCATCGGGGTGCTCGCCATGATGCTGTGGATCAGCTGGCTGCTGGCCCTGATCTCGCTGGTCATGGTGCCGATGTCCATCGGGGTCACGTTCCTGGTGGCGCGGCGATCCCAGCGGCACTTCACCGCACAGTGGGCTCACACCGGGACGGTGAACAGCCTGGTGGAGCAGACCCACACCGGCCATGCGCTGGTTCAGCTCTTCGGCCGCTCCCGGCGGACGCTGGAGGAGTTCGACCGCGAGAACCAGGCGCTCTACGAGCCCAGCTTCCGCGCCCAGTTCCTCTCGGGGATCATCCAGCCGGCGATGATGTTCCTCTCCAACCTGAACTACGTCGCCATCGGAGTGATCGGCGGGTACCTGGTCGTGTCGGGGAACATCTCACTGGGTGACATCCAGGCGTTCATCCAGTACTCGCGGCAGTTCACCAACCCGATCATGCAGGTGTCCAGCCAGATGAACATGCTGCAGTCGGGTCTGGCCTCGGCCGAGCGGGTCTTCGAGTTCCTCGCCGCCGACGAGCAGGTGCCGGAGCGTCCCGCGCTGACGGCGCTGTCCGCTCCCGAGGGACGGGTCGTCCTGGAGAACGTCTCCTTCCGCTACCACCCCGACACGCCGCTCATCCAGGACTTCGACCTGGAGGTCGAGCCGGGCGAGACGGTCGCCATCGTGGGCCCGACCGGTGCCGGGAAGACGACGATCGTGAATCTGCTGATGCGCTTCTACGAGATCGACTCCGGGCACATCTACATGGACGGTGTGGATGCGCGCGATCTCCCCCGGGAGAGCGTCCGGGGCATGTTCGGGATGGTGCTCCAGGACACCTGGCTGTTCGCGGGGACGGTGCGGGACAACATCGCCTACGGCAAGAGCGGGGCCAGCACCGACGAGGTGGTGGCCGCCGCCAAGGCCGCTCACGCCGACCACTTCGTGCGCACCCTGCCCGACGGCTACGACACCGTTTTGGACGAGGATGCCACCAACATCTCCGCCGGCGAGCGCCAGCTGCTCACCATCGCCCGTGCCTTCCTCGCGGATCCGACGATCCTGATCCTGGACGAGGCGACGAGCAACGTCGACACCCGCACCGAGGTGCTCATCCAGGAGGCGATGGCCCGCCTTCGGCACGGACGCACCAGCTTCGTGATCGCCCACCGGCTGTCCACCATCCGCAACGCGGACACCATCGTGGTCATGAATCTCGGGCGGATCGTGGAGCAGGGCAGCCATGCCGAGCTGATGGAGCGCCACGGCTTCTACTACGATCTCTACGCAAGCCAGTTCGCCAATGCACTGGAGGAGGTCAGTTGACCTCGCCGCTGGGCACCGCCCCCATCCGGCCGACCCGCGCCGAGCTGATCGACCAGTTCCTGGACCTGCAGCCACGCATGCGCCGGCGGCTCACCCGGGTGATGCCCGCCGACCTCCATGCGGAGATGGGTGCGGTGACCTTCCAGCAGATGCAGGCGCTGCATGCCATCGCCCGGGGCAGTGGCGTGACCATGGGTGAGCTCGCGGGGTGTCTCGAAGCCGCGTCGCTGAGCAGCGCCACCCAGATGGCGGATCGCCTCGTCAAGCTCGGGATCGTCGAGCGGATGAGCGATCCCGGCGACCGCCGGCTGGTGCGGGTGGCGCTCAGCCCGCGGGGCAGGGACCTGCTCCGCCGCCGCGAGGCCGCCTGGCGGGAGGGCGTGGGCAGGGCGCTGGAAGGCCTCACCGACGAGGAATGCGCGACCCTGGTGAGGCTCCTCGAGCGTGCCGTCGGACCCCCGCCGTCGGAGGAGACGGCCGGGTGGGGAGCGGCGCCCAAACCCTGAGCCCGGTCAGCCTGGCGCGGGTGGCGACCCGCACCGGCCGAGGACCCGGCGTCCCGCCGGACTAGTATCTGCAGCCGGGCCTGCGCCAGCCCTCCCTCTCGGCCTCTCCCGCGCGCCCGGCCGTCCTCGCTCGGGCCGGGCCTCCGCCAACCTCCAGCCTCTGTGTCCTGCCATGAGCACTCCCACCGCGCTCCCCACCACCTACCGCAGCCTCCTTCAGGTGCGCGGCCTGCCCCGGCTCGTGCTCGCCGCCATGCTCGGACGCATCGGCGGCCAGATGGCGTCGGTGGCGCTCGTACTCTTCGCCCTCCAGCGCTTCCATTCCCCGGCGGTCGCCGGGATCACCGTCTTCGCGAGCGCCTTCCCGGGGATCGTCGTGAGCCCCCTCGCCGGAGCCATCCTCGATCGCAGCGGCCGGATCAGGCTGATCATGCTCGACTACTCGGTCGCGGCCTTCGCCATGGCACTCATCGTGGTTCTCGGCGCCACCGGGGCGCTCAGCGCTGCGCTGCTGGTCGGGGTCGCCGCGCTCAGCTCCTTCACCAACCCGCTGAGCGGTGCCGGCACCCGGACGCTCTTCCCCATCCTCGTGCCGCGGGAGCTCTGGGACCGGGCCAACGCCGTCGACAGCGTCAGCTACGTGGTCGCCGCGGTGGTCGGCGCTCCGCTGGCCGGGTCGATCGCCGGCCTGGTCGGGCGGCCTGCCGCGCTGATCGCGACCGCCGCCGTGTTCGCAACCGCTGCCCTCTCCCTGCTCGGGATGGCGCCGCTGCAACTGCCGCGTCGCCCGGGGAGCGACCAGCACGTCGTCCGCGAGGCCTGGCAGGGTCTCGCCTACGTGGTGCGCAACCCCAGCCTGCGCGGGTTGGCGGTGAGCATCTCGGTGTCCAACATCGCCTCCGGGCTGCTCATCGTCGGCCTACCCGTGCTGGTCCTCGACCACCTGCACGAGAACGCGGCCGTGGTCGGCCTGCTCTGGGCGCTCAGCGCGCTCACCGGGGGCGCCGTCGCGATCATGGTCGGGCGTCGCGGCACCCATGGGCGCGAGCGGCGGCTGATCGTCGCCGGGCTGCTGGTGGCCGCCGTGGCCTGCGCGGCCCTGGTTCCGCTCCCGGGCCTCGGGGTGGTGGCGGCGGCGATGCTGCTCTGGGGAGCCGCCGGCGGCCTGATCGACATCGGCATGTTCTCGATGCGCCAGCGCCGGACCGATCCCGCCTGGTTCGGGCGTGCCTTCGCGGTGAGCATGTCGCTCAACTGGGTGGGGAGCCCGATCGGCTCGGCCGCCGCCGGCCCGCTCATCGCGGTGGGCCTGGGCGTCGCCCTTGGGACCGGCGCGGGCTTCGCGTTCGTCGCCGTGCTGATCGCGGTGCTCATGATCCCCGCCACCGCCATGGCTTTTGCAGCGCCGCCGCCATCCGGCTGACCCGGCCGGCGAGCCCGCCCACCCCGCGCTTTGCGCCCCGTTCCCAGCCGGCCCCGGCCCCGTCCGATAACCCGCTCGCCGCGACGGTCTGCGATGATCGCTGACGGAGATGGCAGATCAGCGTCCTCGGATCGCGGACCCCGCCGGAGCCCTGCGCCGTCCCCCGCGCGTCTTCTCCATCGTCCTCGCGGGCGGTGAGGGCAAGCGGCTCTGGCCGCTCACCAAGGACCGGGCCAAGCCGGCCGTCCCGATCGGAGGCGTGTACCGGCTCATCGATTTCGTGCTGAGCAACCTGGTCAACGCCGACTTCACCCGGATCGCGGTCCTCACCCAGTACAAGAGCCACAGCCTCGACCGCCACATCAGCCAGGCCTGGCGGCTGTCGCCGCTGCTCGGCAACTACGTGACCCCGGTGCCCGCCCAGATGCGACGCGGGCCGCGCTGGTTCTCGGGGTCGGCCGACGCCATCTACCAGAACTTCAACCTCCTCGGCGACGAGAAGCCGGATTACGTGCTCGTCTTCGGGGCCGACCACCTCTACCGGATGGACCCGCGCCAGCTGCTCGCCCAGCACATCGCGAGCGGCGCCGGGGTGACCGTGGCATCGGTCAAGGTCCCGATCTCCGAGTGCAGCGAGTTCGGGATCATCGAGTGCGAGGGGGCGAGGATCACCTCATTCCGCGAGAAGCCGCCCCGGACCGACGGCCTGCCCGGCGACCCCGAGCACTGCCGTGCCTCGATGGGCAACTACGTCTTCACCGCGGCCCTGCTCATCGACGCCCTGGTCGAGGACGCGGAGAAGATGACCAGCCGTCACGACCTGGGCGGTGACATCATCCCCCGCCTGGTCGAGAGGGGGGAGGCGGCCGTCTACGACTTCGACCAGAACGTGGTGCCGGGGAGCACCGACCAGGACCACGGCTACTGGCGCGACGTCGGAACGCTGGACGCGTACTACGACGCCCAGATGGACCTGGTCTCGGTGCTCCCGATGTTCAGCCTCTACAACCTGGAATGGCCGATCTACTCCTTCTACGGACCGCTGCCGCCCGCCAAGTTCGTCTTCGACGAGGAGGGTCGCCGAGGCCTGGCCGTGGACTCGATCGTCGCCCCGGGGGTGATCGTCTCCGGGGGCACGGTGCGCCGCTCGGTCCTCTCCCCGGGGGTGAGGGTGGGACCGGGTGCACTGGTGGAGGGCAGCGTCCTGCTCGACGGGGTCGAGGTCGGCGACGGCGCGGTGATCCGGCGGGCGATCATCGACAAGGAGGTGGTGGTGCCGCCCGGCGCGACCATCGGCCACGACCCCCGCGTCGAGGCCAAGCGCTTCACCGTCTCCGCCAACGGCGTGGTGGTCATCGCCAAGCGCCAGGTCGTCGGGCCGCCCGACTGATGCGGGTCGGCATCCTCACCCGCGAGTACCCTCCCGAGGTGTACGGCGGCGCCGGCGTCCACGTGGAGCACCTGGCCCGCGAGCTCGCCCACCACGTCGACGTCCGGGTGCACTGCTTCGGGGAGCCCCGTCACGACCCGCTGGTCGCCGCCGCGTATCGACCCTGGGACGCGCTGGCGGGACGCCGGCCCGAGGACACGGCGCTCGCGGTGATGTCCGTCGACCTGGCCATCGCCCACGGCCTGGACGGCGTGGACATCATCCACTCCCACACCTGGTACGCCAACCTGGCCGGGCACCTGGGCAAGCTGGTCTGGGACGTCCCCCATGTGTGCACCTGCCACAGCCTGGAGCCGCTCCGCCCCTGGAAGGCCGAGCAGCTGGGTGGCGGCTATGCCCTCTCCCTCTTCTGCGAGCGCACCGGCCTGGTCTCCGCCGACGCGGTGATCGCGGTTTCGGAGGCGATGCGCCGGGACCTGCTCACCTGCTACCCGGCGGTGGACCCCGGCCGCGTCCACACCATCCACAACGGCATCGACGCGCGGGCCTACACCCCCGACCACGGTGACGCCGCCCTGCTCCGCCACGGCATCGACCCCGGCCGTCCGCTCATCGTCTTCGTCGGACGGATCGCCCGCCAGAAGGGCCTCGACCACCTCCTCCACGCGGCTCCGCAGATCGACCGCACGGCCCAGCTCGTGATCATCGCCAGCGCTCCCGACACCCCGGAGATCGCCGTCGAGATGCGCCAGCTCCGCGACGCGGCCCGGGCGGCGGGAGCCTCCCTGGTGTGGATCGAGGAGATGGTGTCGCGCAGCGAGCTGGTCCAGATCCTGAGCCACGCCACCGCCTTCGTGTGCCCCTCCATCTACGAACCGTTCGGCCTGGTCAACCTCGAGGCGATGGCCTGCGAGGCGGCGGTGGTGGCGAGCGCCGTCGGCGGCATCCCCGAGATCGTCGTCGACGGGGAGACCGGCTACCTCGTCCCCTGCGACCCCGAGGCGGTCGCCGCCGACGAGACGGCGGCCCGGCTCTTCGAGGCAGCTCTCGCGGAGAGGATCAATCAGCTGGTCGCCGGCCCGGACATCGCGACGCGGTTCGGCATCGCCGGACGGCGCCGGGTCCTGGAGAGGTTCACCTGGGAGCAGGTCGCCCTGCGCACCGTGGAGGTGTACCGGCAGGCGATCGAGGACCACGCAGCCGGGACGGGCTAGCTGCGCACCCTCCGCCGGAAACGAGGCCGCCCGATCAGGCCCCGGGGGGGATCGTTGGCATCGCTCCCAGGCAGCGGGCCGAGCACCGCCGCCACGGCGGTGGCGAGGCGGCGGCGACCGCGGCGCTCCCACTCCGCTCCGCCCACCGTCATGCCCGCGGCCTCGACCGACTCGGCGAAGTCCCAGGCGCGCAGGTATCGCTGGCGTGGCGACTTGGCCATCCCGAAGCGCACCAGTGGGGCGATCTCCTCCAGCAGCCCGGGGCCCGGCAGCGGGGCGGCCAGGTGCTGGTCGCGGACCGTGCTGGTCCCGCCCAGGTACGGGGGCGCCCCGGTCAGGCATTCGACGAGGATCACCGCCGCCGCATAGAGATCGGTCTCGATGCTCGGCTCCTCACCCCGCCAGAGCTCGGGTGCCATGTACTCCGGGCTCCCCTGGATCCAGCGGCCCCCCGGGGTGCGGGCGACCATCCCCAGCTCGGCGACCCGGGATACCCCCTGGCGGTCGACTAGGATCTTCTCCGGTCGGAGGTCGCGGTGGAGAATCCCCTCGCGGTGCGCCGACTCCAGCCCCAGCAGGGTGTCCCGGAGCACGACGAGGGTGGTCTCCGCGTCGCGCAGGGTCGCGGGTGTGGCCATCAGCTGCCGCAGCCATGCACCGTCCACGTAGTCGGTCACGAGGGCCATCCCGAAGGCGTCCTCGACGTAGGCGCGGGTGCGGACCACGTAGGTGCCATCGAGGTGGGCCACGATGGGGGCCTCGGCCCGGAACCGCCGGAGGAAGAGGGGGTCGCCGAGGAACTCCTGGGGTAGCTGCCGGAGAGTGACGACCGCGCCATCCTCCGCGCGCGTCGCGTCGGCGCCCAGAGCGCCGGCCTCCGTGTCCCCGCCAGGCGGCATGAATCCCCGTCGTGCGACCCGGCCCTGTGGATCAAGCGTAATTGCGTGTTGAGGCCGGCCCGTTCCACGCATGGTGATGGGCGCACGGGAGCGATGTCAACGCGGCCCCCCCGGACGCCCCGGAAATGCGTCCTCGCAGCCCCGCGGTCGCCTCGAAAAGGCGTCGCGGCACCCCCGCGGTGGCCGGGAGGCGCTTCGTCGCGGCCCCCGCCTGGGTTAGCCTGGCTGCAGTGCCCAACCGATGGACCCGGGTTCCCGACGGCCCACCCCCGGCCCCGCCCCGGTGGGGAGCCGCAGCCCTCCCACTCGCCGACCTCTTCATGTGGGCGATGCTGTCGCGGCCGCACAGCGGGAGCCTGCGGGTCACCTGGGTGACCCCGGCCACCTATCTCCTCTCCGTCTGCGCGGCCGTCGGAGCCATCGCGATAGTCGCCGTCTGCGCCATCGCCCTCGCGGGCGGTGGGGGGTGGGCGCCGCTCGCCGGCGTCGTGGTGGGCGTGGCCCTCGCCGCCGGCTCGTCCGCGGTCGGGCTGGTCGGCCTGGCCCAGCGCCGCCAGCGCTGACCACCCATGGCCAACCGTCTCGCGACCCAGTCGAGCCCCTACCTCCTCCAGCATGCCGGCAACCCGGTCGACTGGTATCCGTGGGGCGAGGAGGCGCTGAGAGCGGCACGCGAGAAAGATCGTCCCGTCCTGCTTTCGGTCGGCTACAGCGCCTGCCACTGGTGCCACGTGATGGCCCACGAATGCTTCGAGGATCCGGCGATCGCCGCTCTGATGAACGAGCTCTTCGTCAACATCAAGGTCGACCGCGAGGAGCGCCCCGACGTCGACGCCGTCTACATGGAGGCGGTGCAGGCGATGACCGGCCAGGGGGGCTGGCCGATGACGGTGTTCCTCACCCCCGCCGGTACCCCCTACTTCGGCGGGACCTACTTCCCTCCCCGGCCGCGCGGCGGACTGCCCGGCTTTCCGGCCGTCCTCCGCGCGGCGCACGACGCCTACCGCCAGGGGCGGGAGGACGTCGAGCGGATCGGGACCGAGATCCGCTCAGCCCTGGCGCCCCCGGCACTGCCGGCGGGGGACCATCCCTCCGCGGAAGTCGTGACCCGGGCGGTGGCGCGGCTGGTGGAGCAGAGCGACCCGCGCCTCGGGGGCTTCGGCGGTGCTCCGAAGTTTCCCCATCCGGCCGCCCTCGAGCTGCTCCTCCGCCGCGGCTTCAGGCGCTCGGACGGCGCGGCGGCTGCCTCCGCCACGACGACCCTCGACCGGATGCTCCGGGGCGGCATCTTCGACCAGCTGGGTGGCGGCTTCCACCGCTACAGCGTCGATGCGGGGTGGGCCGTGCCGCACTTCGAGAAGATGCTCTACGACAACGCCCAGCTGGCCGTCGTCTACCTCCACGCCCATCAGCTCACCGGCGATCCCGACTACCGACGCGCGGTGGAGGACACCCTCGACTACCTCGCCCGGGAGATGCTCCTTCCCGACGGCGGCTTCGCCTCGTCGCAGGACGCGGACTCCGAGGGCGCCGAGGGTCGGTACTTCGTCTGGACGCCGGAGCAGGTCGGCGAGGTGCTCCGAGGCGGCGACGACGCGCGGCTCGCCTGCCGCATATTCGGAGTGCCGGCGCATGGCAACTTCGAGGACGGCAGCAGCGTGCCCTCTCTCGCCCTGACCCCGGCCGAGCTCGCCGCCGAGCTGGGCATCGATCGCGACGGCGCGGCGCAGAGGGTGGATCGCCTGCGCCGGCGCCTCCTCGCCTCCCGCTCCCGGCGCGTCCCTCCCGGGCGGGACGGCAAGGTGGTCACCGCCTGGAACGGCCTGGCCCTGCGCGCCTTCGCCGAGGCCGGCGCGGCCCTGGACCGGCAAGATTATGTCGACATTGCCAAAAACTGTGCAGGTTTCCTGCTCGCACAGGTGGTCGTCGAGGGGCGTCTCCGGCGCAGCTGGATGGCCGGGGCCGCGGGGGTCAACGCCTTCCTCGAGGACGTGACCTTCCTGGGCGACGGCCTGCTGGCGGTCTACGAGGCGACCGGGGAGGCGAGCCACTACGCGCGCGCGGTCGAGCTCGCCGAGGAGGTCGAGGCGCGGTTCCGCGATCCCGGCGGCGGCTACTTCGACACCGCGGCCGACGCCGAGCCGCTGCTCGTCCGTCCCCGCGGCCTCGAGGACAACCCCCTGCCGGCCGGCCGGTCGATGGCGGCCCAGCTCTTCCTCCGGCTCGCCGGCCTGACCGGCGAGGAACGCTGGCGGGAGCGTGCCCGGGAGATCGTCCGGCCGCTGGTCCCGGCCATCGCACGGGCGCCGCTGGCCCTCGGCAGCCTCGCCTGCGTCCTGGACCAGCTGGTCGCACCCTCGCGCGAGGTGGCGGTCGTGGGCCGTCCCGATGACGCCGCCACCCGGGCGCTGCTGCGCGAGGTGTGGCGGCGCCGTGACCCCTACCGGGTGCTGGCCTGGGGCGCGGGTGGATCGGTGCCCCTGCTCGCCGGCCGGCCCCTGGTAGACGGCCGCCCCGCCGCCTACGTCTGCGAGGGCTTCGTCTGCCGCGTCCCGGCCACCGACCCCGGGGAGCTCGCTCGCCAGCTCGAGGTGGGAGGGCGTTAGCCCTCGTCACGGACTTGGGGTGGCCGGCAGGAGGCTGGAGAGGGCGACGTAGCCGCTGTCGCAGCCGGTGAGGGTCAGCCCTGCGGCCACGGTGTAGGCCGCGGTCGCGCACTTCCCGTACTGGTACGTTCCGGTGTCAGGCAGCGGCTCGCCCACGCCAGTCCACCGGTAGTCGATGGAACAGTGCGCCCCGGGCTGGACCTCCACGAGCTCGGTGGTTCCGTAATCCACGTAGAACTCGTCCACCTCGAGCGACGCCGCTCGGCACTGGGCGGCCGCGGTGGAGAAGCACTGTTCAGCCTTCACGACTTCTGCCGGGCTCGACACGCCGGTTGGGGTCGTGTTGTAGTCGTTGTAGAGCGTTCCGCAGTTCAGATCCCCGCGCATCGGGGTGAGGCCGTCCAGTTGCGGCGTGGAACCCGGCCATCCCCGCAGGGTGAAGAAGACGAGCACGGCCAGCACCGCCACGGCGAAGGTGATGAGGCCCGCCACGGTGCGGCGCCCCATGACGCGCCACCGGAACATCTCGCCCCTATGCCCACGGCGGGGTGGGGGTGGGTGTGGGTGGGACGACGAAGGGCTGAAGGTCACGGAGTCCCGCTGTCGCGACCAATGAGGCGGCCACCGCGATCGAGGTTCCCTTCATGACCCCCGCCCGCGCCCCGCCAACCGTCAGCGGTGAGCTGGTACAGGTGGGCGTCCCGCCAGCGATCGCCGACCAGCTCGAAGTCGTGGATCACCCCCACCCGCTGGAACCCGTTGTCCTTCAGTGCCTGCCGGGAGTGGACGTTGTCGACGTCGACGGTGGCGTGGATGCGCTGGAGGCCGAGCTCGTCGAAGGCGTGGGCCGCAGCCAGGCCGATGGCCCGGCTCGCGACCCCGTGGCGGCGCTCGGAGGGGGCCACCCAGTAGCCGAGGTCCGCGCTCTCGAGGATGTCGCGACGGATCCGATCCAGCGAGAGGTGGCCCGCGATGGCGCCGGAGAGGGTGATGACGAATCCCTCCGCGGCCTCGTCGGCGAGGCAGCGCTGCACGCGCTGCCGCTGCCCGGCGGCGGTCAGGAAGTCGGGGCCGCACCAGGGCTCCTCGACGGCCAGCTCGGCCGCCGAGGCGGCGTACATCGCCGCCAGCTCCTCGGCATCAGCCGGCGTCCAGGCGCGGAGACCCACATCGACAGGGGCATTGATCGTCGCGGAAGCCACCTCCCCACCCTAGCACCCGCGATTTCCGGGGGCCAACCCCTCCCTCAGGGCTCGACCAGCCGCCCGGCGGCGATCACCCCGGCGACCGGGTTGACGCCCAGGTGGTAACCGACGTCGAGCCAGTTGGACGTGTCGAGGAGCAGGGCGTCGCAGCGGAGCCCGAGGAGGAGCCGCCCCCGGTCGGTGAGCCCCAGGGCGGCGGCACCCCCGGCGGTCGCGGCCAGCAGCGCCTCCGCCGGGGTGAGGCCGGCGGTCGCGACCCCCAGCGAGACCATGAGTGGCATCGACTCGCACCAGCAGGTGCCCGGGTTGCAGTCGGTGGCCAGGGCGACCGTCACCCCCGCCTCCACCAGGCGTCGCCCGGGGGGTGGCGGACCCCCGAGGACCAGCGAGGCCCCGGGGAGAAGCACCCCGGTCACCCCGGCCTCCGCGAGCCCCCGGAGGTCGCCATCGCTGGCGTGATCGAGGTGGTCGGCGGAGACCGCCGCGACCCGCGCTGCCAGCGCGGACCCGCCGCTGCGGCTGCGCTGCTCGGCGTGAACCTTGGTCCGCAGCCCGTGAGCCCGCGCCGCCAGCAGGAGCCGTTCGCATTCCTCGACTCCCCAGGCGCCGATCTCGCAGAAGCAGTCCACGTAGCCGGCCAGGGACGCGGCCGCGGGAAGACCCGCACCCAGCACCTCCGCCAGGTAGGCGGCGCGGTCACCGTCAGGAATCCCGTGGAGAGGCAGGTAGGTCGTGACCACGTCGGGCGTGTCCGGCTCCGTGCCCACCCCGAGCGCGGCCTGGAGCTGGCGCATCTCAGCCTCCTGGGTCTGGCCGTACCCGCTCTTGACCTCGACGGTGGTGGTGCCCTGGCGAAGCATCCGGCGGGCGCGCCCGCGGGTGACGGCGATCAGCTCGTCCAAAGAGCCGGCCGCCGTCGCACGCACCGTGCTCCGGATGCCACCTCCCCGCTCCGCGATCTCCTCGTACGATGCCCCCGCCGCGCGCAGCGCGTACTCCTCCGATCGCTCCCCCAGCCATACCAGGTGGGTGTGGGCGTCGACGAAGCCGGGGATCACCGCCGCCCCATGGGCGTCGACCTCGATGGTCTCCGGCCCGTTTGCGATGTCGAGGTCCGACGCGGGACCCGCGTAGGCGATGCGGTCCCCGAGGGCCGCGAGGACCGCGCCCTCCACCACCCCGGGGGCCGGCAGCCTCGGGTCGCCGGTGACCAGCTGACCGATGTTGGTCACGAGCAGGTTCGCCGCATCCCCGCGGGGGCGGGCACCGATCACGCGAGGCCTCCCACCGCCGACTCCACCGCCGCTCGCCACTCGCCGCTGCGCAGCCACTCCGCGGCCGCCTCGAGGTCGGGAGCGAGCGGCCGGTCGGCAGCCAGGTGGGCCACCCGCCCTCTCAGCGCGGCGAGCAGGGCTCCGGTGGCAGGGCCGGGATGGAGGGGGGCGCGCAGCTCCAGCGCCTGGGCCGCGCAGACCATCTCCACCGCCACCACATGGCGGAGGAGGTCGAGGCTGCGCCGGCTGCGCAGCGCGGCGGCGAAGCCCATGGAGACGTGGTCCTCCTGGCCGCCACTCGTGTCGAGGCTCTGCACCGCGTAGGGCGTGGCCGTCTGGCGGAGCTGGGTCACGCAGCTCGCGGCGGTGTACTGGGTCATCATCAGGCCGCTGTTGAGACCGGGCTCCGGGCTGAGGAAGGCGGGCAGACCGCGCGATCGCGAGGGATCGAGGAGGCGGTTGATCCGCCTCTCGCTGATGGCGGCGGTGTCAGCGGCGAGGGATGCCACCAGGTCGGCGGCGTAGGCGAGCGCCTGACCGTGGAAGTTGCCCGTGGAGAAGAGCGCACCACGGTCGGCGAGCACCACCGGGTTGTCCACCACACTTGCCATCTCCCGTTCGACCGTCTGGCGGCAGAAGGCGAGCACATCGCGCGCGGCCCCATGCACCTGCGGCGCGCAGCGCAGCGAGTAGGCGTCCTGGACGGCGTGGTGGGAGCTGCGGTGGGAGGCCACCATGGGGGAGCCGTCGAGGAGGGCCCGGAGGTTGGCCGCACTCGCCCGCTGCCCCGCCGCGGGACGGAGCGCGATCACGTCGGCGTCGAACACCCGCGGCGTGCCCAGCAGGGCCTCGACGGTCATGCCACAGGCGCAGTCCAGCGCCACCAGCAGGGCCTCAGCATCGTGGACGGCGAGCCCCAGGATGGCGGTCATCCCCTCGGTGCCGTTGATCAGCGCCAGCCCCTCCTTGGGGCCGAGCGCGATCGGCTCGATGCCGGCCTCCGCAAGGGCCTCGGCTGCCGCACGGCGTCCCCCCCGGCCGTCGTCGACCCAGCCCTCGCCGACCAGGACGGAGGCGGCGTGAGCCAGCGGCGCCAGGTCCCCGGACGCCCCGACCGAGCCGTGCTCGGGGACCCAAGGGGTCACCCCGGCGTTGAGCAGCGCGCAGATCGCCTCCGGGAGGCTCTCCCTGACCCCGGAGTGGCCGGCGGTGAGGCTGCGGGCGCGCAGCAGGAGCATGCCCCGCACCAGCTCGGCGGGGAGCGGTGCCCCCACCCCGGCGGAATGGCTGCGGAGGATCGCCCGCTGGAGCTCGGTGCGCTGATCCGCGGGGATGACGCTGTCGGCGAGCGCCCCAAAGCCGGTGTTGACCCCGTAGACCGGCCCCCCGGCGGCGTCGAGCCGCTCCACCAGCGCCCGTGACGCCGCCATCCGCTGACGAGCGGCGTCGCCAACCTCGACGGGCGCCCGGTCGCGGGCGACGCCGATCAGGTCGAGGAGGCTGAGCGGGGAGCCATCGAGGGTGAGCACGCCGGGCCAGCGTAGCCGTTCTGTGTGAGGCCGTTCCAGGGAGGCGGAGCTATGCTGATTCGGATGGACGCTCACGCCGCCCGCCGCTCGCTCGCCGTCCTCGCAGCCGGAACCGCCGCGTTGCTGGCCGCCGCCTGCGGCCCTGGAGCGATCCTGACCGCCGAGACGCCCGACCAGGCCGTCTCGACCGCTCTCCAGGCGGTCCAGACCACCCCCCTGCAGGCGAAGCTCACCGGCCAGCTCACCCTCAACACCTCGAGCCTCAGCGGCCTCCCGGCCTCGATCCAGAGCGCGCTCGGCCAGGTCGTGAGCGGAGGATCTGCGACCGGGCAGCTCGTGCAGGAGAGCAGCGCGCGCCGGCAGCTCACGCTGAGCGGCGGCGGCAGCAGCCTGAGCCTGGTCGAATACGACGGGCACGGATATGTCAGCCAGGGCGGGGGCGCATACGCGGAGCTCGCCTCCGCGCTGCCCGCCGGCGCCGCCGTCAGCTCCACCGACATCGGCACCGTGGTCGCCGACCTGAGCTTCCAGGACCAGGGCCCCGCGAGTGTCGACGGGGTGGGCACGGAGCACTATTCCGCGTCGATCACCATCTCCTCCCTTGAGAAGCTGGCCCAGGATCTCGGCGGTACCGGCAGCGGGAGCGCCGAGCTCCAGCCGGTGCTCACCCTGCTGGCGCCCTACGTGACCGGCAGCGGCTCCGCCGACATCTGGCTGAGCACCCAGGACGGAAGCCTGGTGCGCGGCGAGCTCAGTGGCTCGCTCTCCATCGACGTCGGCGCGGCGGCCTCGGCGCTCTCCGGCCTGCTTGCCCCGTCATCCGGGTCGGCGTCGCTTCCGGCGGGAACCCTCGGGGTGAGCCTCAGCCTCCAGGTCGACGTCTCGGACTACGGCGGCTCGGTGACGGTCACCAAGCCCGTCGCCAGCTCGACACTTCCCGCGAGCGGCGGATGGGCGGGGATGCTCGGCCTGCCGTCCGGCGCGTCCCTCTGATCGCCGGAAGGGCGACCGGCTACTCGGACGACTCCTTCCAGCCGAGGTGCTTCCAGCGGGAGATGCCGCGCAGGCCGAGCCGCGAGACGTGCAGCTGCTGGAACTCGCCGTACCCGGCGGCGGCGGCGGTGTCCACCGAGAGGTAGACCGCCCGGTCGGTGATGCGGGCGATGTCCGACGCGGGCGCCAGGCAGGGGTGCCCGTGAGCGCTGTGGGCGAAGACGATGCCGTGGAAGATGTCCTCGTTGACGAGCGCCGCCACCTCGAGGACGTGACCGACCTCCGTGCCGTCGCTGGCGACGACGGGGGCGTGGATGGGGACGTCGAGCCAGGAAACCTGCTGCTCACCGTAGAGGTCGGGCTGCTGCCCCCCGGGCACGTCCGGCTGCTGGCCGCCGGAGGGATCCGGATGCGCGCTGTAGAGGTCGTCCATGGTTCCCACTATGGCAGGGTCGGCCGGCCGCCGGCGATCTCCGAAGGCGGGGTCGGCGAGACGATGAGCCGCACCGGCCGGTCGTAGAAGACGTAGTTCCACGCCCAGCCGATGAGCACCAGCAGCCGGTTGCGAAAGCTCACCAGCGACATCAGGTGGACGAACAGCCAGGTCATCCAACCGAGCAGCCCGGAGAGGCGCAGCGGACCGATCTGGGCGACCGCGACGTTGCGCCCGACGGTCGCCATGCTGCCCCGGTCGCGATACCGGAAGGGCGCGGGGCCGGCCTCTCCCCGGGTGCGCGCCGCGATGACGCGCGCCACCTGCTGCCCCTGCTGGATGGCGACCGGGGCGACCATCGGCAGCGGCCGTGCGTCCGGGCCCGGACAGGCCGCGACATCGCCGATCGCATAGACATCCGGCTGCCCGACCACCTCCAGGGTGGCGGGGTTCACCCGGATCCGATCCTGCGCCGTGCGCTCGATCCCGGCCAGGCCCGGGGGCGTGTCCGCGCTAACCCCGGCGGTCCAGATCATGGTCTGGGCGGCGAGGTGGGCGCCGGAGGCGAAGACCACCTCACCGTCCCGGACCTCTGACACCATGTGGTCGAAGAGGATGCGCACTCCCTTGCGCCGGAGCGCGGCCTCGGCACGGCGTCCGAGCCCCGCGGCGAACGCGCCCAGCACGCTACCGACCGCCTCCACCAGGACGATGTCGACCCCCTCGACGTCGATGTCCGGGAAGTCGCGCTTGAGCACGTGGTGGACCAGCTCCGAGAGGGCCCCGGCGTACTCGACGCCGGTCGGTCCGGCGCCGACGATGACGAAGGTGAGCAGAGCCCGCCGCTCATCCGGCGACCTGGTGCGCGACGCCTGCTCGAAGACGTCGAGCACCCGGGCCCGCAGCGCCAGCGCCTCGCCCAGGTCCTTGAGCCCGTAGGCGCGGCCGGCCAGCGCCTGGTTGCCGAAGTAGCTGGTGGCGCTGCCGGTGGCGAGCACCAGGTGGTCGTATTCCAGATCCCCGGTGGAGGTGCGCACGATCCCTCGCTCGAAGTCGACACCCGCCACCGTGGCGAGCCGGAAGTGGCAGTTGGGGACGCCGCGCAGGATGGACCGCACCGGGTGGGCGATGTCGGAGGGGTCGAGCAGCGCCGACGCCACCTGGTAGAGGAGGGGCTGGAAGAGGTGGTAGTTGTGCCGGTCGATCAGGGTGACGTCGACATCGGCGCGGCGCAGCCCCTTCACGGTGGACAGCCCGCCGAAGCCGGCACCCACGACGACCACGCGGGGCCTTCCGCCGCTCCCCGGGATGCTCACCCCTCCACTATCCCAGCCCGGCTTCGGGCCGCGATCTCATCCGGTGAGGCGCCCGAAGCGGGACCCCCGGCCGCCCTCGCACCGGCCGCACGAGCCGCCGCGGCGCTCCCCCGACCCGGCCGCCGCGCCGGTCCCGGGAGCCGGCCGCCGCGCTGGTCCCCCGAGCCGGCCAGCGCACCCGGAGCGGCCCCGGCTGCGTAGGATGCCGCCGTGGATCTGCTCGCGAGCGTGGACCGGGTCTCCTCCCGGATCCAGGCGTCGGCCGGGCGGCTGACCCTCTGCGGGCTGGCCGTGGCCTCGCTCGGCCTCGGTGTGCTGTGGACCTTCGGGCAGCTCTCTCATCTCGCGCTGCTGCTGGTGCTCGTCGCCTCGGCACTCGCCATCCTCGCCCTGCGCGGTGCCCGCTGGAGGCAGGGGCGCGGCTGGTGGGTCGCGATCACCGTCATCTGCGGTCTGACCAACCTGCTCTATGCGCACCACTACCACCTCAACCCGGGGTTCCAGGTGGCATGCGCGCTGCTGCTCACGGCCGCCGCGGCCGGCGCCGCCTGGCTGCCCGCGGGTCGGCGCGCCTCCGCCCTCCTCGGGGTCGCGGCGCTCTCTCTGATCGGTATGGCCGCCTCCGACTGGCCGTGGGGATCAGCCGGCGTGGACGTCTTCGCGGCCCTCCAGGGCGCCGCTCACAGCGTCCTCCTCGGCCAGAACCCCTATGGGCCCGTCTATCGCTACTACGTCGAGTCCGGCTCCGGCTTCGTGTACGGCCACTTCGCGTATGGCCCGAGCGTCCCCCTCCTCGCCGCGCTCGGCCGCCTGCTCGGGGATGTGCGGGTCATGTCCGTGGTCTGCGTGCTGGCCACCGTCGCCGGGCTGTGGCGGCTGGCGCGGCAGGGCGACGATCCCTCGCTGGCGCACCGCATCGCCGCTCTCGCCCTCGCCTCCCCGCTCATGGTGGGGATGATCCACGAGGCCTGGGTGGACGTCTACATGATGGCGGGGATCGTCTGGTGGCTGGCGCTGCGACGCGACCACCGGCGATGGTCGATGGCGGCGCTCGCCATCGGCCTGATGGTCAAGCCCACCTCCTTGATCCTGGTGGCGCCCGCCTTCCTCTGGTCGAGACGGGGTCGGGTCGAGGTCATCGTCGCCGTCGCGGCCTCACTGGTCGTCATCGTTCCCTTCGCCCTCTGGACCGGGGTCGGGACCTTCGTCTACAGCGTCTTCGGCTACCAGCTCGACCTGCCCTTCCGCACCGACTCGCTGAGCCTCGCCGCCGAGCTCTTCCGGGTCACCGACCTGCGGCTCCCCACGGCCTTCCCCTTCCTGCCACTCGTGGCTGCGGCGGCACTGATCGTCTGGCGTGGCAGACCCCGCACCGAAGGGGACCTGGCTCTTCAGGCGGCGATCCTCAACATCGTCGCCTTCATCCTCGCCAAGCAGGCGTTCTTCAACTACTACTTCGCGTCGGAGGTCATGCTGCTCGCCGCCATGGCCGGTGCGGGCCTCGGGTTCCCCGCGGGGGACGTCGCCCTGCCCGCGGTGCCCGGGACGCCGCTGCGCGCCGGCCGCGAGCGTCCGGGCAGCCAGATCCCGCCGCGCCGGACACCCGCGGCCGTCGACACCGCGGCCAGGCTGACGCCGCCGCCGACCAGGAATGCCAGCTGGGTCCCGCCCACCGAGCTGAGCCAGCCGGCGAGCAGACCGCCGATCGGGGCGGGCACCCCGGTGAAGATGTAGCCGTAGAAGGCCATCGCCCGCCCGCGCAGCCGGTCGGGGGCGGCGAGCTGGACCGTGGCGTTGCTCATCGACGTGTAGGTGGTGAACGCGACGCCGGTGACCACCAGCATCGCGCCGCAGGCGATCACCCAATGGAGCGGCGCCAGGACCATCAGCAGCGCGGAGAAGGCGGCGCCGCCACCGAACAGGATCGGCCAGCTGGGCCTGCCCAGCGCGGCGGTGAAGAGGGCTCCGACCAGGGCTCCGAAGCCGAAGCACGCGGTCATGATCCCGAAGACGACCGGCCCCGACCGCAGGGTCACGGTGGCGAGCACAGGGAGCAGGACGCTGAAGTTGATGCCGAAGGTCGAGACCACCAGGAGCAGCCCGCAGGTCAGCCAGGCCGCGCGGGTGTGCACCACCCAGACGACACCCTCGCCGAGGCTGCGCAGCACCCCCTGCTGCTCCTCGTCGCGCTCCCCCCTGTACAGCTCCGCGGTGCGCATCAGCAGCAGGCTCCCGATCACCGCCAGGAAGCTGGCCGCGTTGACGGCGAAGCAGATGGTCACCCCCACGGTGGCGATGAGGACGCCTGCCACGGCGGGCCCCGCCGCCCGTGCCAGGTTGAAGAGCGACGCGTTCAGCGACACCGCGTTGGGCAGCTCCTTCCGGCCCACCATCTCGAAGACGAAGGCCTGGCGGGCGGGCATGTCGACGACCTGCACCGCGCCGCCGACCGCGGCCAGGAGAAAGACCTCCCACACCGTCGCCTGCCCGGTCAGGGCGAGGAGGGCCAGGGCGGCGGCACTCAGCATCAGGGTCGTCTGGGTGGCGATGATCGTGGTGCGCTTGTCGAAGCGGTCGACCAGCGGGCCGCCCAGCAGGCCAAAGACGGTGTACGGCAGGAACTGGAAGGCGGCGAGCGCCCCGAGGGCGAGCGGCGACCCGGTCGGGGAGTGGGTCAGCTCGACGATCAGCCATGCCTGGGCTATGTTCTGCACCCAGGTTCCGGAGATGGAGACAGCCTGCCCCGCGAAGAAGAGCCGGTAGTTGCGGTGGCGCTGGAGGCTGCGGAAGGTCCGCGCTGAGGCGCTGGTCATGCTCATCGGGGGACGCTGCCCTCGGTGAGCGCGGTGAGCGGATCCACGGCAGCCTCCAGGGCGGCCAGCTGGCCGGGGGTCAGGCGCTGGAGCTGCTCGGCGAGCCAGGCGGTGCGGCTGTTGCGCGCGGCGCGCAGGAGCCGTGTCCCCTCGGGGGTGACGGCGATGTCGACCCGCCGCCGATCACCCGCGATCCCCCGCGCCCGCGCCACCAGCCCGGCCGTCTCCAGCTTGTCCACCGCGTTCGACATCGAGGGGGCGGAGATGCCCTCGCGGCTGGCCAGCTCGTTGATCCCGACGCCCGGCTTGCGGCTGATCAGGGAGAGGATCTCGACCTGCCCGCCGGTCAGGGCGGTCCCCTCGACCAGGCGGCGGAGATGACGGGCGAGATGGAGGAGGAGGGGACGCAGCTGGTTGGCGAGCGCCATCTCCTCGGCGGTCGTCGACGTGGCGGGCTGGGGGCTGAGCAGGGCTGGCATCCTCAGTAATTATATAGGCTAACTATTTGCCTGGCAACCCGGCTGTGATGCACACTTGACCCCCCGCCTCTCCGCCGGGGCTCGGGTCCGCCCGGCGGGCGGCATGGCGAGCCGCACCGGCGGGCACCAGGCGGTGGCGAGGGCGAGCAAGGGGCGAGCAAGGAGAGACGCGTTGGTCGAGACCACCCCGGGGGCGCCGGCCGGCGAGGCTGCGTCGGAGGATGTCCCCCGGCGGCCACCGGCGGCCAACCTCTTCACCGGGATGCCGCCATTCCTGATGCTGGCGCTCGGCGTGGTGATCGGCGCCGCCGTCAGCTTTGCCCTCGGCGTCGTCTTCTGGTCGGTCTTCGCGTAGCCGATGGCACGCCTGCAGCGGACCACCCGCCGGCTCGCCCCGGTGATCTCCCTCACCGCGGGATTGATCCTGGGGGCGGGCATCGGCCTCCCGACCGCCCACTGGGTCGCGGGCTTCCTCACCCGCACGCCCGGGGTCGCCGCCACCTCCGGCTCCGCCTCCCAGCCGTCGCCGGCCGCGCAACCGCGCCCGTCGAGCACGCCCTCGCCGGGGCCGGCCACCCCGATCCCGACGTCCACGGCATCCGAGATGGCCTGCGCACCGCTGGCCGCCGGCCAGTCCCCCCTCGACGCCCTCCACCCGCCCCCCTCCGGCTACACGATGGACGCGGCCCTCGACTGGCTCGGATGTGGAGGCGAGCTCCTGCCGACCGCGGGCGCGTTCACGGTTGGCGACCCATGGCTGGTGGCGCTCTCCTACAGCTGCCCCGTCGGGACCGCGGCCGCGAGCACCGGAGCGACCCTGACCGTCAGCCAGGCCAGTGACCTGCCGGGATCCGGCCCGGAGGTGATCGTCGATGGGCGCGCCGACAGCGCCGACGTCACGGAGGGCGGGCCCGCCGGCTCAGCGATGGGGCCCGGGACCTACCGTCTCAGCGTGGCCGGGCCCGCCGCCTGCCTCTGGCACCTGGCCGTCTACCGGAGCTGACCGAGCGGGCCGGCCCCGGAAGCCGCGCCGCGAATCGCCTCTCGCGCGTGCGCGATCTCGTTGTTATGCTTTTCGGTGAACCGCGGGCTCCGCGTCGCGGGCGCGGACCTTCAGCCGCGCGGCTCAGAAGAGCCCCATGAGCACCCCGCAGTCCTCACCGGACCACGCCCCCGCCATGCGACGCCAGTGGACGCTGCTGTCCAACCACGGCCACGTCCTGGTCTGCCTGGCGCGCGATCCCCACATGCGGATGCGGGACATCGCGCAGAGCGTCGGCATCACCGAGCGCGCCTGCTACCGGATCGTGGGGGACCTCGAGGACGCTGGATTGGTGCGCCGCAACCGGGTGGGCCGCAACAACCACTACGAGATCGACCTGGCGGCGAGCATGCGCCATCCCGCCTGGCGTGGGGTGCGCGCCGTGGATCTGCTCGCCACCACCTGAGCCGGCGCGGCCGGCCGGATCAGCCGGTGCCGACCCGGTAGAAGCCCTCTGCCGACGCGCCTTCTCCGAGCCCCGCGCCCTCGGCGGCGCTGCGGAGCCAGCCGCGCACCCGCTGTTCCAGGGGCTCCCACTCCTGGTACTGGGATCGGTGGCAGCGCAGGGCCTCCAGCTTGCGGTCGGCGGTCGCGGTGACGTCCGTCCAGACGTTGACCCGCTCCGGGCTGCCCATGATCCAGAGCTCGCGGACGGTGTGCGGCTCCAGCCCCTCGTGCTCGAGCAGCTCCAGGTGGGCGAAGGGGTTGCGGGAATCGGGGTAGACGGCGCAGATGGCCGCCTCAGCCGTGGCGAGGTGGTCCGGGTGGGAGGCGAACAGCCGGCTCCAGTTGCGCTCGGGTGACTGGGAGACGACGCGGTCGGGACGCTTCTGGCGGATGACCCGGCTGATATCGCGCCGCAGCTCATGGGTCACGGTCAGCTCGCCGTCCGGGTACCCCAGGAAGGTGATGTCGGTGACCCCGACGACCTTGGCGGCGGCGGTCTGTTCGACGCGCCGGATCTGGCCCATGCGCTGGCGTCCGATCGAGCGGTCCGAGCCGCCCGCCTGTCCGTCGGTGACGATGCAGTAGCTGACCTCCACACCCGCATCGGTCCAGCGGGCGGTGGTGGCGGCGCAGCCGAAATCGCAGTCGTCGGGATGGGCCACCACGATCAGCACGCGCTCGATGCCCTCGGTGTCGGGGAGGCTCTCCGGCATGCCTCGGATGGTACGGGGAGAGGCGCGCCGGGCGCGGCCGGGGCGGCGGCAGCCCCGCCCGCCCGGTCGATCATGCGGTCTGGGTACCCCACTCTGATCCGCTGCGACGGCCGGAAACATCTGGGGAACGGTCCGCTGAATTCCCTCACACGCTGGCTCGTGCCCCCGGCCACACCCTGTAGCGTGTGTTTCGAGCGCAGGGAACGCTCCAGACCAGTCATGACCATGCTTGATCTATCGCACGTGGCCGGCCTCAGGCTGGTCGATCCCGGCCGGGCACCCGAGCCCGCCGGACCTCCGCAGGCCACATCGGCACCGGAGCGGATCCCTGCGCGGGCGCCGGCTGAGACGGTTGCCGTCCCCGCGGAGGCGCAGATCCCCTCCCCGGCCTCCGATGTCGCCGCCACCGCCTCGGACCCGGCCACCCTGGCCGCCGGGGAGCCGCGCCCGACGGCGCCGGCCGTGCTGATCGTGGACGACAACGTCCGGCTGGCCAGCACCGTGGCCGCCTACATGGAGATGCAGGGGTTCCGTGCCCATCCCGCCCACAGTGCGGAGGAGGCGCTGTTCGCGGTCCAGCAGGTCCACTTCGACCTCGTCCTCCTCGACATCAACATGCCGGGAATGGACGGCCTCGAGGTCTGCCATCGCCTCCTCGCCACCTCCCCCGGAATCCGGGTGCTCATGGTCACCGGGCGCGACTCCGACGAGGACCCGCTCCGGGCCGCCGCGGTGGGTGCCAGCGGGCTGCTCACCAAGCCGATCTCGCTCAGCTCTCTGCGGGACGAGATGCTCCGCACCCTGGCCAGCTGAGCCGATCCCCCGCTCCCGGCCTGGGCCGGGATTAGAGTCCGCGGGTGCACGAGACGGAGCACCACTCCCGGGGCGCGGGCGGCACCGGTCTCTTCTGGAGGCTCTGGTCACCGGACGGTCGCGCGTCCGGAGCGCGGGTGGCGATCTCCCATGGCTACGCCGAGCATGGGGGGCGGTACCGCCACCTCGCCGAGCGGTTGACCGGGGTCGGCCTGACGGTGGTCGTCCCCGACCACCGGGGCCACGGGCGGTCCGAGGGGCGCCCGGTGAGCGTCCGCCGCTTCGACGACTACGTCGACGACCTGCACCGGGTGCTCCAGGACGCCGACGGGGAGCTGGGAGACGCTCCCACCGTCCTGCTGGGCCACAGCATGGGGGGGCTGATCGCGGCGGTCTACGCCATCCGCCATCCCCAGGAGCTGCAGGGCCTGGTGCTCTCCGCCCCGGCGGTGGTGGCGACCGGGTATTCGGCACCCACCATCCTGGCCGGCCGGCTGCTCGCCCGGGTGGCACCCGAGATGGGCGTCGTCGCGCTCCCCTTGGGGAAGATCTCGAGGGACCCGCAGGTGGTCGCCGCCTACATGGCCGACCCCCTGGTCCACCCCCGCCGCCTGCGCGCCCGTCTCGGCGCCGAGATGCTCCGGGCGACCGACGAGGTCGCCGCCGGGCTCCCCGGGCTGACGCTGCCGCTGCTCGTCATGCAGGGCAGCGACGACGCCCTGGTCGATCCGTCCGCCGCCACCTACGTGCACAACCGGGCCGGCAGCAGCGACCGGACCATCCGTGGCTACCCGGGCCTCTACCACGAGATCTTCAACGAGCCGGAGCGAGAGCAGGTCATCGACGACCTGGTCGAGTGGCTTCTGGCGAGGATCGGACCGCCGCGCTGAGGAGGCGGTCGGCCTTCGCTCGCGGCGCCGGACCGACCCCCGCGGCCGCTGCCGGCTTGGCGACCCCGATCGGATTCGAACCGACGATCTCCACCTTGACAGGGTGGCGTGTTAGGCCAGGCTACACCACGGGGCCGCAGAGCTTCGGAGTGTAACAGCGGGAACCTTCCCGCAGCCTGACGGGGCGGCGACGATCGGCGGCTATGCTGCATCCGTGATCCGCCTCTTCGACACCGCCACCCGGTCGCCCCAGCCACTCGAAGCCGGCGACCAGGCGGTCCGTCTCTACGTCTGCGGCATCACCCCCTATGACGGCGGCCACCTCGGCCACGCCTTCACGTACCACACCTTCGACGTGCTGACCCGGCGGCTCCGCAGTCTCGGCCATCCGGTGCGCAGCGTCCGCAACGTGACCGATGTCGACGACGACATGATGCGGGTGTCGGCGGCTCGCGGCATCGGCTGGCAGGAGCTTGCCGACCAGGTGGTCGGCGACTTCGACCGTGACATGGCCGCCATCGACATCCTCGCGGTGGATGCGGCGCCCCGCGCCAGCCAGCACGTTCCAGCCATGGTTGACTGGATCTCGCGGATCGCGGAAGCCGGGCTGGCCTACGCGGTCGACGGCTGGGTCTACTTCGAGGTCGCCAAGCTGCCCGCCTATGGGCGCCTCTGCGGGCTCTCGGTGGAGGAGATGCTGCGGCTCTCGCGGGAGCGGGGCGCCGACCCGGACGACCCCCGCAAGCGGGCTCCGCTCGACTTCGTCCTCTGGCAGCCGTCGCGGAGCGGTGAGCCGAGCTGGGCGTCACCCTGGGGAGCCGGGCGCCCCGGCTGGCACATCGAGTGCTCGGTGCTCTCGACCGCCGAGCTGGGCACTCCCATCGACGTCCACGGAGGGGGCGACGACCTCATCTTCCCCCACCACGAGTCGGAGATCGCCCAGGCGGCCGGGGCCGGCATCTCCCCCTATGCGCGCCACTGGGTGCACGTGGCGATGGTCGGATACCAGGGCGAGAAGATGAGCAAGTCGCTCGGCAACCTGGTCTTTGTGCGCCAGCTGCTGGAGAGGGTCCCGGCCGCGACCGTCCGGCTGCTGCTCGCGGGCCACCACCATCGCACGGCCTGGGAGTACACCGACGCGGGGCTGGACGCGGCGGAGGCGCGCCGGCGGCGCTACGCCACCGCCGCTCGCGCCCGTGCGGTCCTGGACAGCGCCGAGGCCGAGAGCTGGCGGGCCAGGTTCCTGGAGCGGATCGACGACGACCTGGATGCCCCCGGGGGGCTGGAGGTCGCCGACCGGCTGGCGGCTCGGCTGGTGACGGCCCGGACCGGGGGATCCCAGGACGGCGCGGCGCTGCTCGGCGAGCTGCTGGACCTGGTCGGCGTCGAATCGGCGGTCGAGACAGCGCTCTGACCGCCGTGCCCGGGCTGATCAGCCGGGCGCTGCGCGCGGGGCAGGCGCCCGGGCAGCGTCAGCGCTGCTGAAGGGTCTGGTCGATGGCCCGGTTGGCCCGGACAGCGGCCACGATGTGCTTCTGGAAGAAGGCGTAGAAGAGCGCGCGCTGGTTCCGATCCGTCTCCTCGGTGACCTCGATGCCGCGGCGGTGGCGTTCGATCCACGGCGGGACGCCCTCGGCCACCACCCCGGAGCCGACGCGGACCCGGATGGTCGTCTCCTCATCCTCAGAGACGAAGACCGCGACCACCAGGCGCAGCCCGGTGTGATCGACCAGCTTCCAACCCCGCTCGTAGCGCCGGCCTCCCGATCGATCCGCATGGGTGGAGACCACCGGCTCCCTGACGAAGGTCTCCCCCTGCGTGGCGCTCTGCACCAGCGTTGCGGCCACGAAGGCGTCGAGATCGCGCGCCACCCAGTTGACCAGGGAGGGGGCGCGGTTGTCCACGTCGGGCATGCCCGACGGATGGTCGAAGTAGCCGATGGCGGCGATCGTCCCGGCGTGCCGCCGGCAGTAGACGATCCCGCCCACGGTCGCCCAGTGATTGGGACACCAGCCCGTCTCGCAGCGCCGGCCCCTCCGGTCGACGTAGTGGCAGAGCACTCCGTTGTGGTTGGGGCAGCCGCGGGCGCGGCAGGGCAGATCCCCCTCCGTGGCCGGGAAGCGGGCGATGCCCGGCGTGGGGGACGGAGCCATCGACGGCGGCGCGAAGGCTGGACCCGGGGGTGTCATCCCAGCAGCCGCCGGGGGGACGTAGGGCATCGGGCCGGGTGGCATACCGCCGACCTCCGGGAGCGGGGGAGCGGCTGGGGGCATTGCGGATGGCGGTGGCGGCGGCTCGGAGGGAGCCGCTCGGGCGGGCGGGCCCGTCCCGTGGTCACCGCGACGGAACAGCGGCATCACCGCGTTCCGTCCCGCGATCGCATGGTGACCATCCTACGCTCGCCCCGCCACCTTGCTGAGTGCAGCGCCGAGATGGCGCACATCCTCCATCAGGGCGGCGAACTGGGCGAGGGTCAGGGATTGGGGTCCGTCCGACAGGGCCTCGTCGGGGTTGGGGTGCACCTCCACCAGCAGGCCGTCGGCACCCGCGGCGACGGCAGCGAGCGCCATGGGTGGGACCAGGTCCCGATGGCCGGTGGCGTGGGAGGGGTCGACCACGATGGGGAGATGGGAGAGCGAGCGGATCAGGGGCACGGCGCTCAGGTCGAGGGTGTTCCGGGTCGCCGTCTCGAAGGTGCGGATCCCGCGCTCGCAGAGCACCACGTTCGGGTTGCCGTGGCTCACCACGTGTTCGGCGCTGAGCAGCCATTCCTCGATGGTGTTGGAGAGCCCGCGTTTGAGCAGGACCGGTTTGCCGGCGCCGCCGACCGCTTCCAGCAGGGCGAAGTTCTGGGCGTTGCGCGTGCCCACCTGGAGCATGTCGGCGACCGCCGCCACCTGCTCCACGTCGCTGGGGCTCAGCACCTCGGTCACGATCGGGAGGCCGGTCTCCGCCCTCGCCTCGGCGAGATACTCCAGGCCGGCCGCTCCGAGACCGCTGAAGGAATACGGGGAGGTGCGCGGCTTGTACGCGCCGCCCCGCAGCAGCGCGGCTCCGGCGGCCTTGACGGCGCGGGCTGTCTCCAGGAGCTGCTCCCGGGACTCCACCGCGCAGGGACCGCCCGCCACCGCGAGCGGTGAGCCCTCCCCGATGCGCACTCCGCCCACGGCGACCACGGTCGGCTCGGGGTGCCATTCCCGCCCGACCTGTTTGTACGGCTTGCTGACCGGAACGGCCGCCACGACCCCGGGCAGGGTCACCACCGCGTCCCGGATCTGCCCGGGGTTGCTTCCCAGGACGCCGATCGCCAGCCGATCCGTGCCGGGCAGCTCGATGGGGCGGTACCCTCGCTCCCGGACGTGACGGATCACGTTCTCCACCTCGTCGCGGGTGGCCTGCCGGCTCATCAGGATCAGCATGCGGGGATTCTCGCCCATGAGGCTCACAATTCGGGGCAGGAAGGAGACCGCCGCTGTCCGGCCGTCCGACCCCTACCGGCTCGGCGCCGATCTGCGCGTCCCGCTCGCGGCTCTGCTCGACCAGGACCGGGTGGCGAACGTCTTCCTGAAGAGCGAGCTGCGCCTGGGTGCGTCACTTGACGGCTGGTGGGGCCTGGGAGCGAACGGCCAGCTCCGGGCGGTGCTGATGACCGGCTCCGTGGTGGTCCCGTGGATCCCCGATCCCCGTGACATCCCGGCTTTCGCCGGCGTCCTCCGGCAGCACCTCCCTCGCCTCATCATCGGACCCGCCCCGGCGGTCCGGGATCTGGCGGCGGCGATCGCTCCCCGGCTCCGCGCGGTCGAGGTCCGGGACCCCCAACCCGTGATGGTCCTCGACGGGTCGATCCCGAGCCGGAGCGTGCCCATCCGGCGCGGGCGTCGCGACGATCTCGATCGGCTGACCGTGGCGGCCGCGGCGATGCACCGGGAGGAGATGGGGATCGACCCCCTGGCGCTCGACCCGGTCGGATGGCGGCACCGGATGGCGACCCTGATCGATCGGGGCTGGTCCTACCTGCTTGTCGAGGAGGGCGAGATCGCCTTCAAGGTCGAGCTCTCCGCCTGGACCCCGGAGGTGGTCCAGCTCCAGGGGGTCTGGACCAGGCCGGAGCTCCGCCGCCGGGGGGTCGCCACCGCCGCCCTGTCGGCCGTCTGCGCCGAGCTGCTCGCCGAGGTGCCGGTCTGCTCGCTCTACCTGAACTCGTACAACGAAGCCGCGATGAGGCTCTACCGGCGGATCGGCTTCCGCCAGGTCGGGGAGTTCGCCACCGTCATCTTCTAGTCGTCAGCGCGCCGTCACGTGCCATCCGGCACACCCGGGGTAGGATGGCGTCGCCGCCGGGACGGGAGGCCCCGAACCCCGGCCGCGGGGATCATTCCGGATTCAGGACAGGTTGTCCATGCCACGGCCCGCGGGGGGAGACGGACGCTACATGGCGGGCCTCGACGGCCTCCGGGCCGTCGCCGTGCTCGCCGTGGTGCTCTATCACCTGAACGTCGGCTGGGCATCCGGAGGGTTGCTCGGGGTCGGCGTCTTCTTCGTCCTCTCCGGATACCTCATCACCGACCTGCTCCTCGCGGAGCGGGAGCGGGAGGGCGCCATCGCCCTCGGTCGCTTCTGGCTGCGCCGGGCGCGACGCCTGCTGCCCGCGCTCTGGGTGATGCTCGTGGTGGTCACCCTCTGGATCGCCTTCCTCGATCCGCCTCAGGTGGCGGGGCTCCGGGGCGCCCTGCTCGCCGCCCTTCTCTACTTCAGCAACTGGTGGTACGCGTTCCAGCACGTTTCGTACTTCGCAAGCTTCGGACCCCCGTCGCCGCTCGGCCATCTCTGGTCGCTGGCGGTCGAGGAGCAGTTCTACCTGGTCTGGCCGCTGCTCCTCATCCTGGCGATCCGATTCGTGCACCGGCGCTGGCTGCTGACCGGCCTGGTCGTGCTCGCCGCCGTCGTCTCGGCCTGGGCGATGGCCGCCATCTTCCAGCCGGGCAGCGATCCCACCCGCGTCTACGAGGGCACCGACACCCGGGCCTTCCAGCTGCTCATCGGCGCCACCCTGGCCTTCGTCTGGCCGAGCCGCCGGCTGAGCGGATCGCTCTCCGCGCTCCGGCGACGCGGGCTCGATGCCCTGGGCGCCGTCGGAGTGGCCGTCATCGTCGCCATGGTGATCGACACCAACGAATACGAGACGTTCCTGTACCGCGGGGGGATGGTGATCCTCTCCCTCGCGACCGTGGCGGTGGTCGCGGTGCTCGCCCACCCGTCAACGCTCCTCAGCCGGATCCTCGGCGTCCCGCCGCTGCGCTGGATCGGGGTGCGCTCCTACGGCATCTACCTCTGGCACTACCCGATCATCGTGCTCACCTCTCCCACCGTCGGCGCCGCCAGCCCGCTGCTGACCCTGGGCCAGGTGGGGGCGACGGTGGCCGTGGCGGCGCTCTCCTGGCGCTTCGTCGAGGAACCCATCCGCAGGCAGGGGTTCCGGGCGGTCTTCGCCGGCCTCACCGCTCCACGCTGGTCGGTCAGAGGGGTCCCCACGGGCCTCTGGGCCGGGGTCGGTGCGGCAGGGTTGCTGCTCGGGGCCACCGGTCTCGGGCTGTCCGGGGTGGTGTCCGCCGCCCCCGCGGAGAGCCTGATGGCGCTGCCCGCCAGCCTGGTGGAGGCGCCAAGCCCCACCGTGCCGCCGGCTCCCACCGCTCCCGGCCCGCCGCGGACCATGTGCGGGCCGCCGTCCGCGGTGCCGGTCGTGGTCGCGGCCCCCGCGGCGGCCTCACCTCCAGCACCGAGCTCGCTGGCGGTGACCGTCGTGGGGGACTCGATCATGATCGACGTGGCTCCCGACCTCCACGCCCTGCTGCCCAACGCCTACATCACCGGAGCGGTGTCCCGCCAGATGGCGGCGCTGCCCACCGTCCTGGCGGAGCTGAACGCGGCCGGCGAGCTGTACTCGCGCCTCGTCATCGAGCTCGGCACCAACGGTCCGGGTTGGGACCCCGGTCAGGTCGCGGGGCTGCTCCGCTCCCTGCAGCTCCAGCAGGTGGTGCTGGTGAATGCGGGCCGCGATCCTGCCCATCCCGAGTGGCCCGCGATCATCAATCAGCAGCTGCTGCAGGTCGCGGCCGCCGTTCCCAACACCGTCGTCGTGGACTGGTACACGGCGAGCACGGGACACCCGGAGTACTTCATGTGGGGAGATGATCCGGGCGACGGCATCCACCCCGGGCCCATCGGGGCCGAGGCCATGGCCGAGCTGATCGCGCAGGCGGTCGGTTCGTCGCCTCCGCCCTCGTCCTCGTCCTCGTCCTCGTCCTCGCCCTCACCGTCGCCGTCCCCCGCGGCCTCGGAGAGCGCGACCGCGCCCCACACGCTGCGCTGCCCAGGGTGAACCCGGCCGCCCCCGGGCTCAGATCAGGTGTGCCTTCCAGGCGATCAGCACGGCGGCGGCGCGGTCGCTGCAGCCGAGCTTGGCGAAGATGTTGCTCACGTGGGTCTTCACCGTGTTCTCACTGACGAAGAGGCGCTTGCCGATCTGGGCGTTGTTGCAGTGTTCGGCCATCAGGCGCAAGACGTCCAGCTCGCGGCTGGTGAGGCTGTACTCGGGCGGGCTGTGGGACATGAGCGCCGGGTCGAGCAGGGACTCCCCGGCGGCGACCGCGCGGATGGCGTTGGCCAGCTCCTCGAGGCTCGCGTCCTTGAGCAGGTAACCGCGGGCTCCGGCCTGCAGCGACGGGAAGATGTAGTCCTCGTTGCGATAGGTGGTCAGCACGATGACCTTGGCCTCGGGGTCCTCGGCGCGGATCCGGCGGATGGCTTCGATGCCGTCGACGTTGGGCATCTGGACGTCCATCAGGATGATGTCGGGGTGGGTCTCGCGGGCTCGCTCGATCGCCTCGGCGCCGTCGGTCGCCCGCGCCACCACCCGGATGTCGTCCTCGACCTCGAGCATGGTGCAGAGACCGTGAAGGACCACCGGGTGATCGTCGGCGACGAGGACCCTGATCACACCGGTACCGCCGCCCTGGACGCCGTGTCGCCCGTCCCGGCCTCCGAGGCCACGGGCAGGTCCACGGTGATGGTGGTGCCCCGTCCGGGGACGCTCTCCACCTGGAAGGTCCCCCCTGCGATCCGGGCCCTCTCGGCCATGCCGACGATGCCGAAGGAGCCCAGCGGCAGCGCGGAGGTGTCAAAGCCGTGGCCGTTGTCCCTCACCGTCAGCTCGACGTGGTCGCCGAGGTTGCGCAGGCGCACGGTGACCCGCGAGGCCCCGCTGTGGGCCGCAATGTTGGCGAGCGCTTGCTGGGTGATGCGGAGGAGTGTGACCTCCGACTGCGGTCGGAGCGCGGGCGGGGGCGCCATGTGCTCCGCCCGCAGCTTCGCCGCGATCCCCGTGCGGTGCCGGAACCGCTCCACCTCGTTCTCGGCGGCGGCGACCAGTCCGGTGGCGCTGAGCGGGGCAGGGCGGAGGTCCCAGACCGAGCGCCGCGCCTCCGCCAGGGCCGAGCGCGCCAGCTCCTGGGCTGACGCCAGGGCCGGGAGCGACCGGTCGGGATCGCGACTCACCAGGGCCTGAGCCGCCTCGAGCTGGATCACGATGCCGGTGAGCTGCTGGGCGAGCGTGTCGTGGATCTCCCGGGCGAGCCGGGCCCGCTCCTCCAGGACGGCCATCTCGCGGCCCTCGTCCGAGAGGCGGGCGGTGCTGAGGGCCAGCCCGACCTGGTTGCCGATGGCCATCAGCAGCGCGGTCATCTCGGCCCCGGGCGCCACGGTGGCGCGGAGCCCGAGGGCCCCCAGCGGGCCGGCGCCGGTCCCCATGGGCAGCCCGATCAGGACCCCGTCCCCGTCCGCCCGGGTGACCAGCTGGTTGCCGGTGATGGCGGCGACCGCGACCGCCTCCAGCAGGGGACTGCCGTCATCGCCAGCGGCGGGGCTAGCGACCAGGCCGTCCCGGCCGATCCGGAAGCCGCGGCCCGCCGTGGTCGGAAGCACCGCTCGGACGGCGTCCAGCGCCCCGGCCAGTATCGCCCCGGGGTCCAGGGAGCGGGTCAGCGAGCCTGCCAGCTCGTTGAGGGCGAGCAGCTCCTCGTTGCGAACGCTCAGCTCTGCGGTGCGGATCGCCACCTTCTGCTCCAGCTCCCGGCTGGCGGCGAGGATCACGTCCCGGGAGGCATTGATCTCCCGGCGCATCCGCTCCAGGGAGTCCGCCAGATCGCCGACCTCGTCCCTCCCCTGGGGGGGCACGCTCTCCTCGGTGAGCCCCTTGGCGAGACGCTCGGCCGACGCCGTCAGGGCCCGGACCGGGGCGACCACGAACCGGGAGAGCACCGTGGCCAGGGCGAAAGCCACCAGCAGGAGCACGATCACGATCCAGATGGCGCCCTGGACGATCGCGTTGAGCCGGCCGCTGATGGCATCGTTGAGGGCTTTGACGTCGGGCTGGAAGTCGGACTGGGGGGCGGAGTCGACGAGGATCCATCCCGGCACCGTGATGGGTGCGACGAAGAAGAGCCGGTTCACCCCGCCGACCGTCCCGTTGATGTAGCCGGGAAACGTCGCTCCGTTCTCCGCCTCGAGCAGATCCGCGTGCACCGCACCTCCGCCCTTGCCGGAGAGTGCGGGGAGCACCTCGCCGACCTGGAGGGGCGAGCCGAAGTCCTTGCCCGTCGAACCGGCGGCGATGACCTGGTCGGTGTCGTTGCTGAGGAGCAGAGGGTAGGAGCCGGTTTGGGGCGGCGCCTGGGAGATCAGGCCGGTGTATTGCAGGAGGGGCACGTCGGCCCCGACCACCAGGCCCTCACCGTCCTGCGCGTAGAGGGTCACCTCCCAGTCGTTGCCGTGGAGCGGGTTGCGGTAGGGAGGCGTCCAGTTGGGCTGGATGCTCGGGGCGGGGGTCTGGGGAGCAGTGATGGAGTCGTCCAGCCCGGTGAGCAGGGCCGTGGGGAGGCCCTGGGGATTGGCGTCCAGCCCCTCCATCTGAGGCACCGAGCTGACCGGCGGGCTCACCCAGACGGCATTGTCGGTCTGGTCCATGATCCAGACCGCGTCGACGAAGGTCCCCTCCTTCTCGGCGACCCCGTTCAGCTGCTTGTCGGCGAAGTCGCTGAGGTTCGCAAGCGGGCCGCCCCGCGCCTCCACCCCCTCGTTGCACGAGCAGGTACCGAGAAGGAGCTCGGCGGCCGCGGACGACGCGGACGTGACCTCGTCGACGCCGTCTCCCAGCACCGTGTACATGAAGGGGCCGCTGGCTGCGGGCGTGCCGGTGGCAGCGGGGCTGGCGGTGGCCGCCGGGCTCGGCGTGGCCGTGGGCCTGGCGGTGGCGGCGGGGCTCCCCGTCGCCGCCGGGCTTCCGGAGGCTGCCGGGGTGGGGGTCGGTGTCACCGGTTTGGGGGTGGCCGCGGCCAGCGCGGTGGCGAGATCGACGACCTTGCCCTGCAGCGCCAGCAGGTTGGCGTTGATCGTGCCGCTCGCCGTCCCGGTGAGCCCCGTCTGGAAAGCGTGCTCCTGGTGGTCGGCGAGGCCGGTCACGGCACTGTTGACGGTGCCCTGGGTGATGCCACGCAGATCGACCGCCGTGAGCACGAAGAAGGCACCGGCGGGCACCAGGGCGACCACCAGCATCGCGGCCAGGAGCCGGTCACGCAGCCGCCGCCGGGGGTTGAACAGGGACAGCGTCAGCCGAGGACGCTTCATTCCCACCTCACCGCTCCGAGTCGATGATCAGCCCCGAGTATACGGCCGCCCTCTCCGCCACAAGAACGCGCCAATCGGAGCGCCGTACTGAAGCTCCCCCCTTGTTAGTCCCTAGAGTCACCGATGCGTGAGGACGTTCCCACCCGCAGCCGTGCGCGGCCCGCGATGAAAGAGATCGCCGAGCTGGCCATCGACGTCGCCGTCTCCGACGGCGCGACCTACGCGGACTGCCGCGTCGTCCAGCGCGGCATCCAGGCGATGACCGTCAAGGACGGCCGGTTCGCCGAGGTCTCCTCCTTCGAGGACGAGGGGGTGGGGATCAGGGTCCTCGTCGACGGGGCCTGGGGCTTCGCGAGCGTCGACCGCCTCGACTCCGCGAGCCTCGGTGATGCCGCCCGGCTGGCCTGCCGGATCGCCCGCGCCTCGTCCCGACTCCGGCGTCAGGCGGTCCGCCTCGCCCCCGCCCCGGTCGTGATCGGCGAGTACCTGACCCCGATGGAGCGGGACCCCTTCGAGGTGAGCCTCGAGGAGAAGATGGACCTGCTGATCCGTGCCGACGAGGCGATGGCTGCGGTGGCCGGGGTGACCACCCACGAGGCCTCGCTCGAGTTCGTCCGGGAGCACCGGCTCTTCGCGAACAGCGAGGGGTCGCTCATCGACCAGGTCATCGTCGAGTCCGGGGGCGGCATGGACGCCACCGCCACGAGCGCCGACGACGTCCAGACGCGCAGCTTCCCCAACAGCTTTGGGCGCCACCAGCTCTGCGCCGGATACGAGGCGGCCACCGCCATGGACCTCGCCGGCAACGCATCGCGGATCGCCGAGGAGGCCGTCGCGCTGCTGAGCGCCCCACCGTGCCCGACCGGCAGGATGACGCTGATCCTCGACGGTACCCAGGCGGCTCTGCAGGTTCACGAGTCCTGCGGGCATCCCACCGAGCTCGACCGTGTCCGCGGGGACGAGGCGGCCTATGCCGGGACCTCCTTCCTCACCCCTGACCTGCTCGGCCGCTTCCGCTATGGGAGCGAGGAGGTGACGATCACGGCGGATGCCACCACCCCCGGAGGGCTCGGCACCTACGGCTGGGACGACGAGGGGGTGGCGGCGCAGCGGACCGTCCTGGTCGACCGCGGCGTCTTCCTGGGCTACATGTCGTCACGCGAGACCGCGGCCGACTACGGCTGGACGAGCAGCGGGGCGATGCGGGCCGAGTCCTGGAACCGCATCCCCCTGATCCGCATGACCAACGTCAACCTCGAGCCGGGAGCATCCAGCCTTGCGGAGATGATCGCCGGCACCGAGCACGGCGTCTACCTGGAGACGAACCGCTCCTGGAGCATCGACGACCGCCGTCTCAACTTCCAGTTCGGGACCCAGAACGGGTGGGAGATCCGGGATGGCAAGCGCCTCCGGCTGGTCAAGAACGCGCTCTACGCGGGACGGACGCCGGAGTTCTGGCGATCATGCGACGCTGTCGCCGGCCCCTCGGAATGGAGGCCCTGGGGCGTCGTCAACTGCGGCAAGGGGCAGCCGGGCCAGGTCATCCATGTCGGCCACGGCGCCGCTCCGTGCCGCTTCCGCGCCGTGTCGGTGACGGCGTCGTCGAGATGAACACCAGAGCGTCGAACGACCTCCTGGCTCTCGCCGACTCCATCCTCGAGCGGGTGGGGCGGGATGGTGCCGAGGTGACGGTGGTCCAGCACGACGAGGCGCTGACCCGATTTGCCCGCAACCAGATCCATCAGAACGTGGCCGAGAGCTCGCGCCGGGTCAGGCTCCGCCTCATGGGCGACGAGCAGGTCGGGGTCGCAGAGATCCGCGGTGACGTCGACGATCTGCAGGGGCGGCTGATCGCCGCGGCCGAGGCGGCTCGCGAGCTGGCGCCCGCCGGTGATGTCACGCCACTCCCGCGTCCCGACGCCGGGTCCGACGGCCCGGTCGCCCATTCGCCGGCCACCGCAGAGTGCACCCCGGAATGGCGGGCGGGGCAGGTGGGGACCGTCGCTGCCGTCAGCGCAGTGGCCGGTTTCGAGGCCTTCGGGGCGCTGCAGACGTCACTGACCCAAACGGCGATCGCCAACAGCCAGGGTGTGCGGCGCAACGCGGCGACCACCTCGGCGAGCCTGATCTGCGTGGCGCGTGGGGAGAACGGCTGGGGCTATGCCGACCGCCACCACCACGCCATCGACCGCCTCGATGTCGAGCGGGTGGCCCAGGAGGCGGTCGAGACCTGCGGGCGCAACCAGCAGGCCACAGCCCTCGACCCGGGCGTCTACCCGGTCGTGCTCTCTCCCTACGCGGTCGCCGATCTGGTGGGGCACCTCTCCGACCTGGGGTTCAGTGCTCTGGCGCACCAGGAGCACCGGAGCTTCATGCGTCCTGGAGAGCGGCTGATGAGCGAGCTGGTGAGCATCGCGGACGACGCCGGCCATCCTGACGCGATGCCGTTTCCCTTCGACGACGAGGGGGTGTCGACCCGGGGCGTCAGCTGCATCGAGGAGGGGGTCTGCCGGAGCTTCCTGCACGACAGCGCCACCGCGCTCCGGGAGGACGTCCCGTCCACCGGCCATGCCCTCCCCATGCCCAACACCTTCGGCCCCTGGGCTCGCCACCTGGTGGTGACGGCCGGTGGGAGCAGTCTCGACGACCTCCTGGCGGCCTGCGACCACGGGCTCTACGTCACCCGCCTCTGGTACGTGCGCGACGTGAACCCGCTCCGCACGGTGATCACCGGCATGACCCGAGACGGCACCTTCCTGATCGAGAAAGGGCGTCTGGGGCGCCCGGTGCGCGACCTCCGGTTCACCCAGAGCATCGTGGATGCCCTCTCGGATGTGCGGGGCGCCGGCCGGGAGAGGTCGATCGAGCTGGACGAGAGCGAGCGAGCGCTGCTCGTCCCCGCTCTCGGTCTCGGCAGCTTCACCTTCACCAGCTGAGACAACAGAGGTCATCGCTGTCAGGGTTTGGCGGGCGGGAGGATCGCTCGCCGCCGGGTCCCGGGCGCTATGCTCGCTCCGCCGTGTCCCCACGACCCTCCCCCGCCGTGCCGATCCGGAAGGTGCTCATCATCGAGGACTACTACGCCCTCGCCGACATCGAGTCGCTGCTCTGCACCATGGAGGGCCACGAGGTCCGGGTGGCCAAGACCGGCGATGAGGGTCTGGCCGCTGTCGCGGACTTCGACCCCGACCTCGTCCTCCTCGATCTCATGCTCCCCGGTGAGTTGACCGGGACTCAGGTGCTGGAGAGGATCAGGGCGGAGCACGGCCAGACCCCCAAGGTGCTGGTGGTCAGCGCCCTGGTCAACCCGGCCACCACGGCCCAGCTGGAGGTCTTCGGGAACGTCCAGACCCTTGCCAAGCCCTTCAAGATCAAGGACCTCAGCAGTCGCATCCAGGCGATGCTCACGCAGTAGCGCCAAGTTGGGGCTTGCCAAGACCCTCTGAGACGCGGAACATACCCCGGCAACCGGGATGGCCGCCATGGGGATGGGAGTTCCCGGCTCACGCGAGGTAGGCAGTCATGGCTACAGCTGTTGACGTCGGATTGTCCACGCCGGTGCTCGACACCGGTGCGGCCCGGGAGGGCCGGCCATGACAGTGGCCGCACAAGCCGGAGGTCCCCCGGGCGGCTCCGTCGACGAGGGACTGAAGCGCGACGTCGGCTTCCTGGGCCTGATGTGGGCCTCGGAGGGATCGATCATCGGTTCCGGGTGGCTGTTCGGGGCGCTCACCGCCACCGTCCTCGCCGGCCCGGCCGTGGTCTTCTCCTGGATCATCGCCTCGGCCATCGTCATCCTCCTCGCCCTCATCCACGCCGAGCTGGGCGGCATCTTCCATGTCAGTGGCGGGACCAGCCGCTTCCCGCACTACGCCTTCGGGAGCCTGGCCGGAGCCTCCTTCGGCTGGTTCTCCTATCTGCAGGCCGCGACCGTCGCCCCGGTCGAGGTCCTCGCCACCGTCCAGTACTTCTCGACGGTCTCGTGGGCATCCGGCTGGTTCTCGATCGATCCCGCGACGGGAGCCGGTACCCTGCACGGCCCCGGCATCGTGGTGGCGCTCGCCCTGTTGGTGGTCTTCGCCTGCATCAACCTGATGGGCATCAAGTGGCTGTCCCGGAGCAACACCTGGATCACCAGCCTGAAGGTCTTCGTGCCCATCCTGGCGATCGTCGTGCTCGTCACCACCCACTTCCACATGAGCAACTTCACGGCCCTGGGTGGATTCTTCCTCAAGGGGTCCAACCCGCCCAAGGTCATCCTGTCCGCCATCCCGGCCGGCGGCATCGTCTTCTCCCTGCTCGGATTCGAGCAGGCGGTGCAGCTCGGTGGTGAGAGCAGCAACCCGCGGCGGGACATCCCCCGCGCGGTCATCGGGGCGACCCTGATCGGCGCCCTCATCTACATCCTCGTCCAGTTCGCCTTCATCGGCGCGCTGGCCCCGGCGACCCTCGCCCACTCCTCCACCTGGGCGAGCCTCGGCACCAACAACCCGGCGCTGGGGGAATCCCCGTACGCGACCCTGGCGACGATCGCCGGATTGGGCTGGCTCGCCGTGGTCCTCCGCATCGACGCGGTGATCTCCCCAGGAGGCACGGGCCTCATCTACAACACCACCACCTCGCGTCTCTCCTTCGGTCTCAGCAAGAACGGCTTCGTTCCCCAGATCTTCGAGTCGACCAGCAAGCGCAACAAGGTGCCGGTCTTCGGGATCATCATCGCGACCATCGTCGGCGCCCTCTTCCTGCTCCCCTTCCCGGCCTGGAGTGCGCTGATCGGCATCGTCACCGGTGCATCGGTGCTCATGTACGCGGGGGCTCCGCTCTCGCTCGGTGCACTGCGCTACTCAAAGCCGGATCTTCACCGGCCCTACCTGCTCCCCCTGGCAGGCGTCCTCTGCCCGCTGGCCTTCGTCTGCGCCAGCCTGATCGTCTACTGGGCAGGCTGGGGGACGTACAGCACCCTCATGGTGGCCGTCGCCATCGGATACATCCTCATGGTCGCCTCCGCAGCCTTCAAGCTCAACCCGAAGGCGCCCAAGATCGACTGGATCTCGGCGGTGTGGATCTTCCCCTACCTGATCGGGATGGGGTTCATCTCCTTCTTCGGGCAGTTCGGCACCGGAGGCGCCATCGGCGGGCTCCTCGGGAAGAACGCAGCCGGTGTCTCCACGTTCATGGTCGGTGGCACCGGCAACATCCCCGGCGACTTCGGCATCCCCTTCTGGTGGGATCTCCTGGTCGTCGCCGTCTTCAGCCTGATCATCTACTACACCGCGATGCACTTCCGCCTCTCGGAGGCGAAGGTGGACGAGTACGCATCCCACCTCTACCCGCCCGAGGGTGTGGTCACCCCCGAGACGGCCGAGGCGCTCTACTAAACCGCCAACCGCCACCCGGCCCCGCGCGAGCGGTGCCGGCTCAGGTGGGGAGGGCCATCGGGCCCTCTCCACCGCGGCGGGGCGTGTCGCCGCCGCGCAGGCCGGCCAGGCCGGCGGCGAGCAGTGCCGCCACCGCCAGGAAGAGCGCACAGGCGGCGAACCCGCTGACCACCAGCGATGGGCTCACGAGCTGGGCGGCGACCACGCTGAGCACCAGCGCGACCGATGCCTGCCCCATCGCGGTGCCAATCCCACGGCTCATGTTGAGCAGCCCACTCGCCACCCCGGCCTGCTGGCGCGGCACCGCCTGCATGATCGCGGCGCTGTTGGGGGGCGTGAAGAGGCCGAGCCCTGCGCCCAGGACGGCGAGCGGAAGGAGCAGGGCGGCGCCACCCGGGTGAGCGACCCCGATGCCGGCCAGGCTCGCCGCACAGAGCAGCATCCCCGCGACGGTCGGTGGCCGCGCCCCCCATCGATCGGCGGCACGTCCGGCAAGGGGGGCCACGATGCCGAAGGCGACCGGCATGGCGCTCAGCTCGAGGCCGGCCAGCCCGGGGCCCAGATGCTCGGGGCCGCTCTCCAGGAAGAAGGCGACGGCATACAGTGCCCCGAACATGACCAGGTAGGAGAGGAGGCCGCTGGCGATGCCCGCGGAGAAGGAGGCGCGGCGGAAGAGGCTCAGGTCGAGCATCGGGCTGCGCGTCCTCATCTCACGGACGAGGAAGGCGGCGCCCAGGACGATCGCTCCGGCCAGCAACCCGGCGACGGGCAGCCCCACCCGGCCACGCTGGTCGGCGAGCGACGTGATGGCCAGGAGAAACGCCGCGATCCCTGGGACGAAGAGCCCGAGCCCCGCCCAGTCGAAGCGACTCGGTCGCTGGAGGTGCCGGCTGCGCGGGACCAGAAACCACGCGAGCACGCAGGCGACCAGCCCCGCGGGCACGTTGATGAAGAAGATGAGGCGCCATCCGCCCGCGGCGATGAGGAATCCTCCCACCGTGGGGCCGAGCGCCAGCCCCAGCGCCTGTGCCGTGCCCTGGACCCCGATGGCCCGTCCCAGCCGTTCCCGCGGTACGGCGAGGGCGATGATGGCGACGCTGTTGGCCTGGAGCATGGCCGCCCCCACCGCCTGGAGAGCCCGGAAGCCGTCCAGAGCGCCGAGGCTGGGGGCCAGCCCGCAGAGGGCCGAGCCCACCACGAAGACCACGAACCCGTAGGTGTAGAGGAGCTTGTGCCCCGCGATGTCGGCGACACGTCCCACCGCCATGACCAGGGCGACCAGCACCAGGAGGTAGGTGAGCCCCACCCAGGTGACCGCTCCCAGCCCGGCGTGGAAGCTCGTGTGGAGGGTGGGGTAGGCGACGGTGACGATGCTGGCGTCGAGCTGGCCCATGAAGGCGCCGATGCAGACCGTGCCCACGGCCAGCCAGGGGGCGTCGGAGCGAGCGCGAATGCTGGCCGGACGGGCAGGTTCCACCAGCAGCCGTCGCCATCCCGTCGGAGATGCGGCCAGTTCGTCGGCGCCCTGGCCAGGGAGTGGATGCGGGGGGAGGGTGACCCCCGCGCGGGCCGCTGACAGTTGGTGGTCCGCAGCCGCCGCATCCCGCTCCGCCGGGAGCGGGTCTCCGCCGGTGGGGTCGTCGCCGGGGCCCGTGACCATCGCGATCGATGATGCCATCCGTTCCGTGCCCGACCGCACCACGGCCCGTGGCCAGCGTTTGCCGGGTGGACGCGAGGGCCCCGAGTACGAGCACAGAATGGGCCCCACCATGCAGCCCTGGTCGATCGGCGGCGCCGCGACCCTCGTGCTCGCCCTGGCGTCATGCGGCGCGAGCACCGCACTGACGCCGCGCACGCCCACCCCGCCGATCAGCGGGAGCCCATCGGCCACCGCCACCCCCGCGCCGAGCCCCTCTCCCACCGGCTCTCTCGCCGCGTGCACCGCGGCTGCTCAACCGGCGTCCGCATCCGCCACGGCCGGGCCGGTGGTGGCGGTTCTGACCCAGAGCGCCAGCGCTGAGCTGGAACTGGTCGACGCAGCGGGTGATGTTCTCAATGAGACGACCGCGGGCCAGGTCTCGACCGCGGACGTGTCGAGCCCGCTGGGTGTGGGACCCGAGGGCGCCTACCTCTTCAACTCCACGAGCGGTGACGTGTCACTCCTCGGGCTGAGCGGGGCCCCCGCCGTGATCGGACGGGTGACCCTCACCAGCCAGCTCGACGACGTCAGCTTCGCCGTGTCACCCAGCGGAAGGTGCTGGATCCTCTCGGACACCTCGTACGACAGCGGCGGCGACGGGACCAGCAGGCTCTACGTCTCCGTGGACGCGGCCCCTCCAACGCTCCTCACGACACTCACCCGGTCCGCCAGCGTGAACGGCAGCTTCGGCGGCGGCTACCGAATCCTCCGCTGGGACGCGGACGGCGTCCTTCTCGGGACGGACCCCACCGGTGTCGGCGGCGGTGGGCCCTTCCTCGATGACGAGTACACGCGGGCAACGGTGCTGCGCCTGGATCCCCTCACCACGAGGCTCTCCCCGTCCCTCTGCGCCAGCGGGCGCTTCGGGGACGTGGCTCCGGATGGCACGGTGGCCTGCGTGACCGGCGAGGGATCGGACGCGGTCATCGTGGTCTCGCCGGCCCAGGGGTCGCCGGTGAGCATCGACACGGGTATCCAGCTCGCCGGCCACCTTGCATTCGTCGCCGGCTCCACGGTGCTCAGCTACTGCACGAGCGACGGGAATCCGGCACCCGACGGCGCCAGCTGGACGGAGGAGCTGTGGACGGTCCAGCTCGGCAACGCCACCCCCTCGCCGCATCTCGTGATGAGTGGCGACAACTCCTGGTGTGAGAGCGGGGTGGTCGCCGGTGCCGACGCGCTGGCCGTGCCGGTGGGAACGGGTTCCGGAGAGACGCCGTCCATCGAGATCCTCGACCTCGTCACCGGCCAGACGACGACCATCCACACGACGGGCGGCCTGCTGGGCGTGCTCTGATTCCGGCGCCGACCGGGCTGGTTCGCCTCAGCCGGCCTCCACGGGCGCAGCCGGGTCCGTCGCCCTCTCCGGTGCCCCCCGACCGTCCCCCTCCTCGAAGCGGCTGCCGTAGACGGCGAAGTACCGCGCCTGTGGGTGGTGGAGGACGATCGCGGCGGTCGACTGCTCCGGCACCAGCTGAAAGCCCTCGGTGAGGGTCACCCCGATCCGCTCGGCCGGGACGATCCCGAAGAAGACCTGGTGGTCCTGGAGATCCGGGCAGGCGGGGTAGCCCCACGAGTAGCGGCGGCCCTGGTCCGGGCCCAGCCCGAGCTCGCGGCGTATGTGGGCGTGGATGTACTCCGCGGTGGCCTCGGCCATCTGGGTGGCGAAGCCGTGGATGCGGAGCATGTCGTCGTAGTCGCCCCTGACCTGAAGCTGATTGGAGACCTCGCTGGCCCTCGGCCCGGTGGTCACGACCTGGAGCGCGATGACGTCACGCTCGGCGCCGGCCGCCAGCTCTCGCGGCCGCACGTAGTCGGCCAGGCAGAGGCGGTGCTGCTCGCCCTGACGCGGGAAGGTGAAGCGCGCGATCTCGCGTTCGTGGTCCTCCGGATCGAAGACCACGACGGAGTCGCCGTCCCCCAGCGCCGGCCAGTAGCCGTAGACCGCCTGGAGGTCGAGCCAGCCCTCCCGCTGCGCCTCGCGCATCGATCGCTCCAGGCGGGGCTCCAGCTCGGAGCGCACCAGCTCGTCCCACCGCTCCGGATCGTGGACGCCGCGGAACTGCCAGCTCATCTTGAAGAGCGAGTTGCGGTCGATGTGGGGGTAGACCGCCTGGGCGGAGATGCCGGTCACCACCTGAGGGCCCCAGAAGGGGGGCGTGGGAATGGGGGCGTCCGTCCGCGTGTCGCTGCGGGCTGCGACCGAGATCCTGGGGAGCTCGGCTTTGGCGGCCGCCTTCGCCCGCTCCTGCTCGCGGAAGGCGTGCGCCTCGGAGCGGGCACGCTCCACGAGCGGCGCGCGGCGTTCCGGATCGACCAGCTGATCGCAGGTCTCGAGCCCCTCGAAGGCATCCTTGCAGTAGAAGACGCCCGGCTCGTAGACGCGCTCCGGGTCGAGGTAGAGGATGCGCCGGCCGAATCCGCGGTTGATGGCGGCACCGCCGATGATCACGGGGTAGCCGAGGCCGCGGCGGTCCAGCTCCTCGACCATCATCGGCATCTGCTTGCTGGTGCTGACCAGCAGGGCGCTCAGCCCGATGACGTCCGCATCGACCTCGACGGCCTTTTCGACGATGGTCGTCAGAGGCACCTGTTTGCCCAGGTCGTGAACCGTGTACCCGTTGTTGCTGAGGATGGTCTTGACCAGGTTCTTGCCGATGTCGTGCACATCGCCGAAGACCGTGGCCAGCACCACCTGGCCCTTGGTGTACCCCTCGACCCGGTCCAGGTACTGCTCCAGATGGGCGACGGCGCGCTTCATCACCTCGGCGCTCTGCAGGACAAAGGGCAGGATCAGCTCTCCCGCTCCGAAGCGGTCACCCACGTCCTTCATGGCCGGGAGAAGGATCTCGTTGAGAACGGTGATCGCGCTCCGATCACGGAGCGCCTCGTCGATCAGTGCCTCGATCCCCTCCTTGCGGCGGTGGAGGATCTGGGCATGGATCCGCTCCGGTGCGGCGAGACCGGCGAAGGGGTCGACCTTCTCCGCTCCGACCCGTTCGGTCACCCCCGAGAAGTGGTCGATGTAGCGAGTCAGCGCGTCCGTCCGCCGGTTGAAGATGAGGTCCTCGGCGAGCTGGCGCCGCTCGGGGCTGACCTCCGCGTAGGGAACGGTCTGCGCCGGGTTGATGATCGCCGCGTCGAGGCCGGCCTCGACGCAGTGGTAGAGGAAGACGCTGTTGAGCACGGCGCGCGCCGGCGGGGTCAGGCCGAACGACACGTTGCTCACCCCGAGCGAGGTGAGCACGCCGGGCAGCTCCCGCTTGATGAGGCGGATGCCCTCGATGGTCTCCACCGCCGAGTCGATCCACTCGGCGTCTCCCGTCGCCAGGGTGAAGGTGAGGTCGTCGAAGAGCAGCTGGTCGGGGGCCAGCCCGTACTCGTCACAGGCGATGTCGCGAATGCGCCGTGCCACCGCCAGCTTGCGATCTCTGGTCCGAGCCATCCCCTGCTCGTCGATGGTCAGGGCGATGACGCACTGGCCGTGGTCGCGGACCAGGGGGAGCACCGCCTCGCAGCGAGCGCGCCCGTTCTCCAGGTTGACCGAGTTGACGATGCCGCGGCCCGGGTAGGCTTCGAGGGCACGCCGTATCACCAGGGCATCGGTGGAGTCGAAGACAAGCGGCGCCTCGACCGCCTGCTGGAGAGCCTTGACGGCGGCCGCCATCTGATCGCCCTCGTCGTTGCGCTCGGTGACGGCGACGCAGACGTCGAGGGCGTGGGCTCCGCCCTCGACCTGGCCCAGACCCACCCGGACGATGCCCTCGTAGTCGTCGGCGAGCAGCAGCTCCTTGATCCTCCGCGACCCCTGGGCGTTGACCCGCTCACCGATGAGCAGCGGTTTCGGCTCCTGCTCCAGGTCGGTGGCGCGGATGCTGGAGGCGAGCCGGGGGCGCTCCCGGACCTCGCGCGGGATGGGTGCGGCACCGCCCACGCGGCGGACCAACGCGGCGATGTGGGCCGGGGTCGTGCCGCAGCACCCCCCCACCACGTTGATCCCCAGGTCGCGGACGAACTCCTCCAGCTGGTCGGCCATGGGGTCCGGCTGCATCGGGTAGTGGGCGCGCCCGCCGACGTTGATGGGCAGCCCGGCGTTGGGGATGCAGGAGATGGGCAGCCGGGTGTTCTCGGCGAGGTAGCGGATCGGTTCGCGCATGTGCTCGGGACCGGTCGAGCAGTTGAGCCCGACGACGTCCACCCGGAGCGACTCCAAGATGGCCAGGACGGCGGCGATGTCGGTGCCGAGGAGCATCCGGCCCGAGACGTCCAGCGTCGCCTGGGCCTGGATGGGGACGTGACGTCCCGTGCTCTCGAAGGCCTCCCGGGCTGCGAAGATCGCAGCCTTGACCTCCAGGATGTCCTGGCTCGTCTCGATGATGAGCAGGTCGGATCCACCGTCGAGCAGGCCTTCGGCCTGCTCACGGAAGGCCGCGACCAGCTCGGAGAAGGTGATCCGTCCCAGGCTCGGGTCGCTGCTCGCGGGCAGGAAGCCGGAGGGCCCCATGCTGCCGGCGACGAAACGGGGCTGATCGGCGGTGGAGTGTTCGTCGGCGAGACGCCGAGCCAGCCGTGCCGCCTTCTCGTTGAGCTCCCGCGCTCTCTCGCCGGCACCCCATTCTGCCAGGCGGAGGGGGGTCGCCTGGAAGGTGCAGGTCTCCAGGACGTCGGCACCGACCTCGAGGAAGGAACGGTGGATCCGCTCGACCAGGTCGGGGCTGTGGAGCACCAGGCCGTCCACCCACCCCTCGAGGGCCGGCCCGCCGAACTGCGCGGGCGTGGGGTCCATGGCCTGGAGATTGGTCCCGATCGCCCCGTCGAAGACGAGGACGCGCCGTTTCAGCGTCTCCAGGTAGAGCGAGTCGTTCATCGGGTTGGAGCCTTCGAGAAGGTCAGTTTGAGTGTGGCGGGGTGAGCCCCGTGTGGCTCGGCCACCGGGGCGAGGGGCGGCGAGCCCCTGTAAAGGATGACAGGGGTCCCCGCGCGGCCTGCCGCGTGGGGTGCGCGGCGAGCCCCCGTAAGGATGACAGGGGTCCCCGCGCGGCCTGCCGCGTGGGGTGCGCGGCGAGCCCCCGTAACCATGAGAGGGTCCCCGCCGGGCCTGCCGGGTGGAGGGTCCCCACGCGGCCTGCCGCGTGGGCGCGCCGTGCTACGCTCGGCAGTCGGACCTGCTCTGTCGATTGGGTCCACTCACCATACGAGGAGACACTTTGGCGCGACGTCCACCTCGACCAGGCGTCACCCGCCGGCGCAGCCCGGTGCGGCGGCGTGACCCCGTTGACGGCACCGCCTCCCCCGAGGTCAAGGAGGAGACGATCGAGATGGATGCCACGGTGGTCGAGCCTCTGCCCAACGCCATGTTCAAGGTGCGCCTCAAGACCGGGCAGGACGTCCTCGCCTACACCTCCGGCAAGATGCGCAAGTTCTACATCCGGATCCTGATCGGTGACCAGGTGAGGGTGGAGCTGAGCCCCTACGACCTGAGCCGGGGACGGATCACCTTCCGCTACAAGTAGTCCTGCGGGCGATCCCGGAAGTAGCTGACCGTCGCCTCGAGGCCGGAGTCCAGCGCGAAGGTGGGGCGCCAGCCCAGGCCCGATGCCGCCAGCGAGTTGTCCAGGCAGGAGCGCTGCTGCTCCCCGGGCTTGGCCGGGCCATGGATCGCGGGGGCCGACACTCCGAGGATGCGAGCCAGCCGTCGGTGGAGCTCGTTGACATCGCATTCCGTGCCGGTGGCCACGTTGTAGGCGGCAGCGGGCCCGGCGATCGCGGCCAGGTTGGCCGCGACCACGTCGGCGACGTAGACGTAGTCCCGGGTCTGGGTCCCGTCCCCGTTGATGGTCGGAGCCTCGCCCCTGAGCATCCGCTCGGTGAAGATGGCCACCACCCCCGCCTCGCTGTGGGGATCCTGGCGCGGTCCGTAGACGTTGCTGTAGCGCAGCGCGACGAACTCGACGCCGTAGACGTGGCTGCAGACGCCGCCATACAGCTCCGCTGCCGCCTTGGCGGCTCCGTAGTTGGAGGCAGGCCGCTGGGGATGGCTCTCCGGGGTCGGGATCACCTCGGTATCGCCGTAGATCGCGCCTCCGCTGCTTGCGAAGACCACGCGGCGCACCCCTGTGGCAGCGCAGGCCCGGAGGAGGTTGACGGTGCCCAGCACATTGATCCTGGTGTCGAGCAGCGGGTCCGACAGCGACCGCCGCACGTCGATCTGGGCCGCCTCGTGGAAGACGATCTCCGGCCGGACCTCGCCGAGGATGCCATCCAGGTTCTCGGTCACGTCGGCCTGGAGGAAACGGGCGGCAGCCGGCACCTGGGACCGCCGCCCCCGGGAGAGGTCGTCGATGACCGTGACCTCATGACCGGCTGCCAGCAGGGCCTCGGCGAGGTGCGAGCCGATGAAACCCGCCCCCCCGGTGACCAGCGCCCTCACACCGCCGACCGCGTTGCGGGGAGGCTGTCGTCCTGACAGCCTCGATCGCGCTGCTGCCCGCGGGCGGTCGCAGCTGCCTCGCGCGACATCAGGAAGTTGACCGCCGCGAACACGATGAACCCGATGATCAGCAGGCTGCCGAAGCTGATGCTGCCGTCCAGGAGGGCGATCGAGATCGCCAGGGTCTTGCTGAGGCCGGCCACGATGACGAGCGATGTCGCCACCCCGGCCTGAACCAGGCCCACCCCACCGGGGGTGAAGGGCACCGTGGTCAGCAGGGCCGCCACCAGGGCGACCAGGACGAACTGCGATGGCCCGACCTGGCTGCTCAACCCGAGGGCGGCGATGACCAGCCCGAGGCGGCCCGACTCGCAGGCCCAGACGGCCAGGGTCAGCCCGATCAGGGTCGGCCAGCGGCGCAGCGACGTGACCGCACCACTGCGGAACGACTCGTAGCGGCGAAAGATCGGGTCCGGGAAGAGGCGGAGGACGCGGGTGCCCCGCCCGGCTCGCATCAGCACGATCACCCCGATGCCGAACGCGCAGAGGAGCCCGCCGATGACGACGTAGGGGATGAGGGTTGCCGAGTTGTGCTTGTGAAAGACGTAAGCACCCGACACGAGGAGCAGGAAGACCACCACGCAGAGGTCGAGGAGGCGTTCGCTGACCACCGTCCCGAATGCCTTGCTGCCGGGGATGCGCTCCCGGACCCGGCCGAGATAGGCGCGATAGACGTCCCCCATCTTGGCCGGGACGACGCAGTTGACAAAGAACGACGCCAGGACGAGCGGGGTGAGACGGCGCGCCTTGCGCACCTCCCCGGAGTTGGCGAGGAGCACCTGCCAGCGGACCCCGCGGGCGACGAAGGAGAGGTAGTAGACGGCGATGGCGAGAAGGTAGAAGGAGAGATTGGCGGTCCGTATCTTGTCCCAGGCCTCCCCCCAGGGGATGTCTGCCCGCCACACGACCACCCCCACTATGAGGATCGCGGCAGCGATCGAGATCAGGGTTCGCTTGGTCAGGAAGCGGCCGGCAAGGGCCGGGGCCGCCTCGGCCCCTGGCTCGTCGACCGCGGGCGTGGCTCCGCTCACGGTGGCACGCACCCTAGCACGGCGTCCCTGACGGGCTGGTTACGCCGCTGCGGCAGGATCGCCTCGGAGGGGGATCACTGCTTGACGCGGCTGATCAGCGGGTGCCGAGGGGCGGGGGGCGAGGCCGTCCCTCCCCCGTCTCGCTCCGCCAGGATGCGCGCCACCTGGTCGAGGTGGGTGTCTGCGCCGGAGCGCGCTCCGACCGGCCGGCTGTCCCACTGGCGCAGCTTGAAGACGCCCTTGAGGGAGGAGTATGGGATGCCCAGGGTGCGCATCTCCGGAGACCCCGGTTCGACCGCCCGCCACAGGCCGCCAAAACGTCCGAGGAGCGAATCGGGGGCGACCGACGCGCGCAGCACCTGTCCGTCCAGGAAGTGGAAGGCCGCGCGGTCCCAGCCCGAGAGGTCCTCCGGTGCCGGCGCGGACTGGCCGACGACGATCTGGCGGATGGCGGTGAGCGGCAGCAGCGCTCTTTCGTTGTTGGGATCGGCGCCGCGGACCTCGGCCTCGACCAGCGGCCGGTCGAAGCTCAGGTCGCCGACCTCGGCGTGGACGATCTCTCCATCCAGGAAGCTGATCAGGACGAGGGGCACCGACGGAGCGTATCAGGAGCAGCGGGCATGAGAAAGGCCCCCGGGAGATGGACTCTCGGGGGCCTCAGATACTGGATCGGTTCCGCTAGGGTGCCGGCGGTGCCGCCGGTGCCGGGGGTGCCGCCACCGGGGCGACGCGCTTCGCTGCGCGCTTCACAGTGCGCTTGGCGACGGTGCGCTTGGCTGCCGGTGCGCGCTTGGCGACGGTGCGCTTGGCTGCCGGTGCCCGCTTGGCGACGGTGCGCTTGGCCGCCGGTGCCCGCTTGGCGACGGTGCGCTTGGCCGCCGGTGCCCGCT
>Ga0181520_10001430_pt1 | contig 48647 bp, 49 predicted proteins | sample PEATcosm2014_Bin_29_FD_132451 | JGI IMG/M metagenome (GOLD analysis project Ga0181520, IMG submission 132451) | Peatland microbial communities from MTU Mesocosm Facility, Houghton, MI, USA - PEATcosm2014_Bin02_30_metaG | ecosystem: Environmental > Terrestrial > Soil > Wetlands > Peat | place... | reverse complement strand
CGGCACCGGCATGGCGAAGATCATCGGCATCGGCCGGGAAGTCGTCGGCCTGCGCAAGAACGGCACGATCTTTCCCATGGACCTGGCGGTCAGCGAAGTGCTCATTGGCGACAAGCGGCTGTTTACGGGCATCGTCCGCGATCTCACCGACCGCAAACGACTCGAACGGCAGATCCTGGAAATTTCCGACCGCGAGCAACGGCGCATCGGCCAGGATCTGCACGACGGCCTTGGCCAGCAACTGGCCGGCATCGGGTTCCTCAGCAAATCGCTCGAGCAGCGGCTGACCAAAAAGAAGGTGGCTGAATCCGCCGATGCCCGTCAGATCGCCCAGCTCGTTTCCGAGGCCATCGCGCAGGCTCGCGGCATGGCGCATGGGCTGCATCCGGTCGATCTTTCCGCCACCGGGCTGATGTCGGCGCTCAAGGAAATGGCCTCGACGGTGGAGCGGACGTTCCGCATCGCCTGCACGTTCAAGTGCGAACAGCCCGTCCTGCTTTCGGATAACTCCGTCGGAACCCATTTCTATCGCATCACCCAGGAGGCCGTGAACAACGCCATCAAGCACGGCAAGGCCCAGCATATTTGGATTGTCCTGACGCGGGTGCGGGATACAATCACGGTGTCGGTCCGGGACGACGGCATCGGCTTCCCCGAGGTCGTGACGGACAAGAAGGGAATGGGACTGCAAACCATGCGCTATCGTGCCGCGTTGATCGGCGCGTCGCTGTCGATTCTGAGACTCCCGACCGGCGGCACGCGCGTCGATTGTGCGCTGCGTGACGCCTAGCAGAATGTCATCAAGGCTGACCCAATGGCCAAGAAGCCAACCAAAACCCGCGGCAAACGCCGGAGAATCTTTCTCGTCGATGACCACCCCGTCCTGCGCCAGGGCATGGGCCGGCTTATCGACGACCAGAGCGACATGATCATGTGCGGCGAGGCCGAATCGCCGCCGGATGCCATCCGCCTGCTGGCCACCGCCAAGGCCGACGTGGTCATCGTCGATCTGACGCTCAAGGGCGGCGACGGCCTGGAACTGTGCAAGCAAATCCGCGAACGCTGGAAGGAACTGCCCATCCTGGTCGTTTCCATGCACGATGAATCGCTGTATGCGGAGCGCGCCCTCAAGGCCGGCGCCCGCGGCTATGTCATGAAGCAGGAACCCCAGGAAACCGTCATGGACGCCATCCGCACCGTGGCCGGCGGACAGGTCTATCTCAGCGCCGCCATGTCGGCCAAACTGCTGGAGAGCTTTTCCGGCCTGCGTTCATCGGCCGATCTTCCGCCGCTGGCCCGCCTCACCGACCGCGAACTGGAGATTTTCCGTTACATCGGCGAAGGCCACAGCGTGCGCGCCATCGCCGAGAAGCTGTTCCTCAGCACCAAAACCGTCGAGGCGCATAAAGAGCACATCAAGCAAAAGCTGAATCTCAAGAGCAGCAACGAACTGCTGCAATACGCGATAGAAGCAAGGCTGTCGGACCGGAATTAGTGGTCTTCCCTTGCGGGGCAGCCGATGATAGACCGGGGGCCGCTGAAATGCTCGTCGTTACAAGACCGGCGGAGGAAATGCGGGCATCATGAACTCACCAAGCCGAGTTCCGTCCCACTCCGCCGTCGGTGGTCTATTCCTGTTTGTATCTCTTGCGACGTGCCTTCTGATGATTGTCAATTGCCGCTGGGGGATGAGTTGCGACATTGAATTCGGCACGGGCGGCGCGGTGTATGGGGTGCATCTCTACAAAGCCGAGATCTATGTGGGTTCGATTTCTGATCCGTGGCACGGTTTTCGGGGTTGGACCGGCCATTTGTATGCCAATGCAGACGCATCGTCCGGCTCGGACGGAAGCTCGATTGACGACACGGAGGGCCTGAACGCGTTGGGCTTCGCCCTGCTTTATCAGAATCTTACGCATCACATGAACGGCTCCTATACACCGGGCGTCCACGCAATTGGCATTCCACAATGGTTTGTCGCCATCGCGGCGATCTTGGTCGCGAGGTTCAAGCGAACACGCGCACCCCGTGTGGGGTTCTGCCCCAAATGCGGCTACGACCTCCGCGCCAGCAAGGAGCGCTGCCCCGAATGCGGGACGCTGATTCCGCTCGACAAGACTCGCGACAGGCCGCCGGAGAAGAATTTGAAACCGCCGCAGACCGACCCGCCGGTCGCTTGACGTGGCGCAGGGGGTCGTCATGTCGTACCACTTCCGGCCGTTTGCCAGGCTCGGATTAGAGAAAGCCGAACGCATCAGTCTTATCCGTGGCATCTATGAAATCCGTGGTCAACACGCCTTTGTTCCGCGCCTCCGCGTGAGATTTCCCCTGACTGTATTCCCGCACGACGTTTATGACCGAAACGCGCATGAATCATACCGGCAATTTTTCATCTCGCGGAATTTTTCCCTTGCAAACCATCCACAGTTTGGTTAAAGTTAGTAATTAGAGAAACGCACTGTGGAAAGTGGACAACGGGCAACCGAGACCGATTCACATGCACGGCAGAAAATGTCCCATCCCCTTCGAATGGGACATCGCGTCGGACAGACGAAAAAGCCCTTTGCAGGCCGGAAATGCGTATTTTCGCCTCGCCGATGGCCAATCGGACCCTTCTACCCCTGCTCCCCTTCTCCCCCTGCTCCCGCTCTCCCCTGCCCCCTTCTCCCCTTCAATCCCCACGCCTGTGAAACATCGACCCCCCTCTCGGAGATCACACATGAGCCACTTCTTCACCTTCTTCACCAATGAAAACGGCATCGTCACCGATCCCAGCCTGGCCGATGAAATCGCCAAGGCCATGTCCCCGCCGTTCAATTTCAGCAGCGCCTTCATCTATTCGCACGGCTGGTGGACCGATGCCAACAGCGCGGCCAACGATTACAACCGCTTCTCCATCGGGTTCGCCAGCCAGCTCCTGGCCGACCGGGCGGCGGCGAATGACCAACTGGCAGCCATCCCGGCCGCTGCGCTTTCCACCGGCATCCACTGGCCCTCCACCATCAGCGAAAACGGCGGTTTCCTCTCCGATCTCCTGGAACCCGCAACCTTCTTCACCATGGAAACCCGCGCCGATGATGTCGGCCAGACCGGGGTCAACGGCCTGCTCCTGGCCATCCTCGGCCAGTGGCAGTCCCAGGGCCGGGTCGGACAATTGACCATCAACCTCCTGGGCCACAGCTTCGGAACCAAGGTCGTCTGCTCGGCCCTCCAGTCACTGGTCGCCAGCACGGCCGGCAATCCGCGTCTGCTCGCCAGCGTCCGTTTCAACGTCGTCCTCCTGCAAGCGGCCTTCGACAATGACGACTTCGAGCCGGATCAACTGTACTGTGCCGTGCCCGGCGGCATCCCCAACCTCCGCGTTCTGGTCAGCAAATCAAATCTGGACACCGCCCTGGGCACGGCCTATCCGCGGGCGCACCTGCTGGAGTTCTTCAAGAAGACCAATCGCATCGCTATGGGTTTTGCCGGCCCAACCGCGAACACCGAATTCCTTTTCGGCGGCGCGGATCAGTTGGCTACCACGCCGGGCATCAATTTCTCCAGCGCGGCGGCATTCGCCCATCGCCTGGTCGTCGCCGATCTCACGCCGCTGCACGCCGCCAACCCCAGCCACGCCGATTCCTTCAGCGGCCATCATTCCGATATTTATTACCCGGAGATTTACAGCCTCATCGGCCGGTTCATTTATTGAGCAATTGGCCAGCGGCGGCCTTGCCGGCGATGTGGCCCGTGGACCACGCCCATTGAAAATTGAAGCCTCCGATCCGGCCGTCGCAGTCCAGCATCTCGCCGATGAGGTACAGCCCCGGCACTTTCCGCGATTCCATGGTGCGGAAATTGATCTCCTCCAGCGGCACGCCACCGGCCGTGACCTCTGCGTAATTCCAGCCGCGATGCCGAACAACCGGCAGAGGCAGCGCGGTGAGCAGCCGCACCAGTTCCCGCCGGTTCGCCCGCGAAAGCTGTGCACAGGCGACGGCCGGATCGATCCCGCCGTGGACGATGACCGCCCGGGCGACCCGTTCCGGCAATCGTGTGGCCAGGATGCTGGCGATCGACGTTCGCCCGCGCGACGCGGCCTGATCGACCAGCCACCGCTCGATGGCCTCGAAATCATCCCCCGGCAGCAGATTGCATTCCATCCGCGCGGCCTTGCCCGATTCGTGCGCCATCACCCAATACCGGCTGGCATCCATCACCACCGGCCCGCTGATCCCAAAATGCGTCCAGAGCAAACTCCCCCGCCGCCGATCGACGAGTTGCCCATCGACGAACGTCGCGAGCTGCACAGCCTGCGCAATACCGGAGAGTCCCGCGTGAAACATCCCCGCATCAAGCACCAGCGGCGCCAACCCCGCGAACGTCGGCGTGACTCTGTGCCCGAGACGCCTGACGATATCCCACCCCGACCCATCACTCCCCGACCGCGGCAACGACCGCCCGCCGGTGGCCATGATGACGCGAGATGCGTGCAAGACTCCAGCCCGGGGCGCCACGCGATCACTCGCCTGGTCTTCATCCCCTCTCCCTGTACCCAGGGGAAGGGTTAGGGTGGGGGTCGCCTTGTCTGACCGCGTCGAACTCGAAGAACCCCCACCCCGGCCCTCCCCCTGGTTACAGGGAGAGGGGGAAAGAGCATCACCGGCGTCGTGCTCAATCACAAAACAATGATCGCTCTCGCTCGGCGGCGAAATCGCCTTAACCCGACATCCACATTGAATCGTCACGCCCAATTCCCCGCATCGGCCAACCAGCGCATCGAGCACCACTCGCGCCGAATCCGCCACGGGAAACAGTTTCCCCGTCTCCTCGCGTTTGAGTTGTACGCCCATCGACTCAAACCACTTCACTGCGGCCGGCGCCGGAAACGCCGCCAGCACATTCCGCACCACCGGCCGGGCCCCATTGAAATCCTCCGGCCGGACAACATCATGCGTGACATTGCACCGTCCCCCGCCGGAGACCAGTATCTTCGCCCCCAGCGAAGCGGCCCCATCCAGAATCACGACCCGCCGCTGACCGCGACAAGCCTCGGCCGCAAAAATAGCCGCCGCCAGCCCCGCCGCTCCGCCGCCGATGATGGCTATGTCTGTTTCCGGGGTCATCGGGTATGCAGTGTAGTGCGTTTGCGGCCGAACGCGATTGGTGGGGCTGCCGGCCGGAATATGTTGGCGAGTTCGAATCGACCACTTCCACGTTTTCATAATTCCTCGCATGGCAAGGGTTTCTTGGGGGATTGTGACGGGATCTGAACTTGCGGTAGAATTCGACCAGAAACAGCGCTTGTTTGCGTGGGGGTGGGAATCCCGGCCGGAGTTAACGGCACACAGCCCGGTGCTAGCTCCGGGAATTCCGCTCACTTCGAGCCTGCTTTGATGGCGGAGGCAATGTAATGGCCAATCTCGATTCTGTCTTCTGGCACGAGGACTTCGGCTTCCTCATCGATCCTAGCCACCAGCCTGTTGCCTCGATCCCTGAGTTAGAGGCATTCCGCGATGGCAACATCGCCGACATGTTGGAATCGTCGGGGCGCCTGCCGGACCTGAACGGGGCACCAGTTGCCTCGTGGCTGCTTCCGAGGCTGGTTGACGCCACGCGTGGCAGCATCAATCTGGACGACGGAGAGCGCCTGCACAACGATGGGGGAGGCATCTATTTGAAGTGGGTTGCGTTCACGAAGACGCTGAAGGCCCGCGCATTCTTCAGCTTGCGCTGTTATCCGAATCGGATCATCTTGGACGGCAGGTGCATGCGGAATACGGAACCCGCCGAGCTCGTGTCAGCATTTCTCACTCCGCTGCTGGAACAGCCCGAAGCGATTCGAAAATGGCGAGCATTTGTCACTGACACCGACCCGCCGAAATCTCCCGGTAAGCTTGGCCGCACCTATGTGTTTGGATGGGATGGCACCAAGTTCCTTGGAACCCGCGAATATGAGTAACGCAACGCGCAATCCAGGAAATCCTCGATTTCTGACCAGAAAATGCGGAGAAGTTCAATTGGCGTCTTGTCGCTGATTGGACGAGGCTAGAATGCGACCGTCGCCAGCATACGAAATCTCTCGACTTGTTCGACGACGTTTCCGAGATGTCACAGGTATAATCGCCGAAGCATGATCGGCGCCGAACTCGCGAGGTTGTCATGAAATTGAAGGTCATCATCACGCCGGGTGAAGATTCCGGCTTTGTGGCGCAGGTTCCAGCGCTGAGAGGTTGCTGGACTCAAGGGCCGACCCGCGATGAGGCGCTGGCGAATGCTCGCGAGGCCATCGAGGCATGGTTGGAAACCGAGCAGGACAAGGACGACAAGGACGATGCTCACGCCGACGTGGACTTGGTCACCGTGTGATTCGCGCCAATCCGTCACCGTCAGGCCTTTCGCCTTGCGCCGTTCCTGGGCGCTTTGATGCCCTTGCGGATGCCCGCCACGAGCAGCAAATCCAACGTGACGGTCGAGTCATCCGGCAAGCCGATCATGATGAGCCGGCCGGAGGGCGATTGGCCGAGACATTCCGGATGCAGGACATCGTAAGCCCGTCCGTCGGCCGTAAGGACGCGAAATGGGCGGAAGGGTTTTTCCTGCCGCAGTCGCTGGATTTCCTGGATGGTCATGTTGAAGAGGCCTTTCTTGCTCGGAGGGAGGTTGGGAGCTGGGATTTGCGCCACTGGCGCCCAAGGCGGGCTGCCCGGCGATAAGCGGCGTCGTCTTGGAACGTGCCGTGGATCTGGTCGATCCAGCCGTTGACGCCCTGCGAGGCGGACGAAGCACTGACTGATTTCGCCAGATGGGTCAGTCGCCGTTCGACGGCAGTGAGACGTTTTTCAATTTCGGTCGTGGTCATCTGCCGGCTCCTTTGCCGACATTATACCGCCATTTTGCGAGACGCGAACAAGAGTGATCGCTTTTGCGACGAGATGGGCGTACCCGCGTCTTCCTCCTCCCCTGGTACTCCGGGGGAGGATTGAGGTGGGGGTTCTTTGCGCAACGCTGTTACGATGCCACAGGCGCCGACACCGCGGAGGCCCCCACCCTTGCCCTCCCCCGGAGTACCAGGGGAGGGAATAAAGCGTCGAGAGCAGCAGGACTGGGAGCTACCCAGGATTTCTGGGCACGCGCGACGAGATGAAGGTCATGGCGAAGCACTACATACCAACGGGTGCTCTCGCCCATCGCAGTTTCGCCGAACGCGAGCGCGGGTTGAGCTTGATCTGCTCGTCATCGGCGATGATCGGATCGGGACTGATCTCAGCGAACATGCCGCTGCGCAGGCCGGCGCGGAAGGCTGATTTTACCCGGCGGTCTTCGCCGCTGTGGAAACTGATGATGGCGACGATGCCGCCGGGCGTGAGGCAGTCGGGGACGACGGCCAGGAGGCGGTCGAGATTGGCCAGTTCGCGGTTGACCAGGATGCGCAGGGCCTGGAAGGTGCGTGCGGCCGGGTGGAGTTTGGCGCCGGCGGCGCGCTGGAGCGTGAAGTCGCGGGCACGGCAGACGATGGCGGTGAGTTGCTCGGTGGTGGTGATGGGGCGGAGTTTGCGCTGGCGGATGATGAGTTCGGCGATCTTCGGGGCATCAGTCTCATCGCCGAGTTCCAGCAGTGAATCGGCCAATTCACGCTCCGGAAGCTGGTTGATGATGGCGGCGGCGGTCCGGCCGCGGGTGGGGTCCATCCGCATGTCCAGCGGACCCGGTTGACGATACGAAAATCCGCGGGCCGGATCGTCGATCTGCGGACTGGCCACGCCCAGATCGGCCAGGACCGCATTGGCGCGGTCGATGCCGGCCTCGGCCAAAATGGTGGGCAAAGCGGCGAAGTTGTTGTGAACCAACTGGAACTCGCCGCCGATGGGCGCGAGTTTCTCCCGCGCGATGGCGATATTGGCGGGATCGAAGTCGATGCCGATGAGCCGGCCGCCGGGTTGGATGCGCTCAAGGAGAGCGGCCGAATGACCCCCGAGTCCGAGCGTGCAATCGACGATGACATGGCCGGGGCGCGGGTCGAGGGTGTCGAGCACATCGGCCAGCAGGACGGGAACATGGCGTGTGTCACGCAGCGACATGAGGGACCGCGTTGAAAATTCGCGCCTTCACGTGAACCGCTTTATAAGCCCGGTAATGCGATCTCGCACCCGGCGGGCCAAGGAGTATTCGCGCCAGGTGCCGTGGCAGTGGTGGATGCCGTAGGCGACGCCGCCATCGACGATCGCCCGGTATTGGCGGGGATTGTGCGGCGTGCGCGGATTGAACAGCGGACGAGCGGGGGTGTGGATGTCGATGTGCGCGGCGACGGCCTGATGGTAGATGCGCGTGATGAACAGTGGGCCGGTGGCGCTGAGAATTTCGACGCCCGGGTCCAGCGGCGGATGGGCGGTCAGATCGTCGATGGCCATTTTGAAGAACGGATGGCCGGGCACGGCCGCGAAAATGGAATTGCACAGCCGATCGTTGCCGGGGCCGAATTCGCCGTCGCTTTCCCACGCCAGGACGATGTCGTGATCGGTCATGTCGAACGGCTTGAGCATTTCGTAGTCGAGGTCCATGTACAGGCCGCCGAGCTTGTACATGATCAGGTAGCGGATCACATCGACGCGCATGATGTTCTTGGGCAGCTTCTGATAGATGGGCAAGAACGCGGGATATTCCTTTTGCACGAAGGCGAGGTTGTCAGCATCGGTCCAGAGACGGTAGGTCCAGTCGGGATGCAGCGACCGCAGCTTCTGCTGATAAGCCTGCCATTGGGGCGGAATGTCGGCGGTCTTGGCGGTTTGATGGATGAGCTTGGGAATCATGCCTGGCTCGCTTCGATGCTAATCCAATGCCCCCGGCGACGCATACGTGGTCAGATGATCCGGGTATCCAACCTTCGACTGATATCCAAGCCGGGCGAACGTCTCCGGCAGCACATCCGCGGTTTGCCGGCCATCGCGGATGTGATAGCTGGCGATCGCGTAGCGCGGCTTGAAAGCGGCAGGCAATTCGCCGGCGCCGGCCATCACTTCCAGTTCGGCGCCTTCGATGTCCATCTTGACGATGTCCAGCCGGGTCAGGCCGCATCGCTTGACCACGCTGGCCAGCGATTCGGTGGGGATTTCGATGGTGTTCGCCGCCGCGCCGCCGGCGGCAGCGTCCAGGGCGACAGCGCTCTGCTCGGAATTGCCGGCGGTGAAGCGAACGGTTCCCGGTTCCTTCCACAGCCCGGCCGGGATGATCTCGATATTCCGCGGATTGCCGTTCAGCGCGAACAGCTTGCGGGCGACCTCGATATTGGCCGGGTCGGGTTCGAGCATGATGACCCGGCCGGTTTCACCCACGCGCTTGGAGGCGTAGAGCGAGTATTCGCCGAAGCAGCCGCCGACGTCCAGGACGGTCATCCCCGGCTCCGGCCGCCAGCGGCCGCCGTAGAGATATCCCTCGAGATCGCGAAAGGGCAGAAAGGGATAGAACGGGATGACCATTTCCAGGTCGCCGTCGCGCACCAGCCAGTGGTGGCCGTCATAGCCGAGGCGGAAGATCTTCAAATGGAGCAGGTTATGCCGCGTGCAGCGGACAAACTCCCAGCAGCGTGTGCGTGCTTGAGCGAGCATGAGGCAAACCTGCATCCGGCAATCCGGGCGCGCCGGCTATCGCGCCAGCCAGCCGCCATCGACGGCGATGGTGTAGCCCGTCAGATATTCCGATGCCGCCGACGCCAGGAACACGACCACGCCCTGCAGATCGGCCGGCGTTCCCCATCGACCGGCGGGGATGCGGCCCAGGATTTCGGCGCTGCGCTTGTCATCGGCGCGAAGCGGCGCGGTGTTGTCGGTGGCCATGTAACCGGGGGCGATGGCGTTGACGTTGATCTTGTGCGGCGCCAGTTCGTTGGCGAACAGCCGCGTCAGGCCCATGACGGCGCTCTTGCTGGCGGTGTAGGACGGCACGCGGATTCCGCCCTGGAAAGAGAGCATCGACGCGGTGTTGATGATCCGGCCGCCCTTGCCCTGCTTGATCATCTGCTTGGCCACCGCCTGCGAGAGGAAAAAGAGCGTGCGCTGGTTGATGTTGATGACGTCGTCCCAGTCCTTCTCGGAGAAATCGACCAGGTCGGCGCGGCGGATGATGCCGGCGTTGTTGCAGAGAATGTCGATATGGCCCAGCGTCTTGACGGTGGTGTCGATGATGCGGGGGATGTCGGCGGTCTTGGAGAGATCGGCGGTGATGGCCACGCCGTTGCGGCCGCGTTTCTTGATCTCGGCCACCGTTTCCGCCTGATCGAGCACATCGACGACCGCGACGTCGGCGCCGGCCTCGGCCAGACCCAGCGCCAGACCCTGGCCCAGTCCGCGCGCCCCGCCGGTGACTATCGCGACTTTTCCGTCCAGTTTGAAGAGATCGAGAATTCCCATGAAGAACTCCTAAAAGAACCGTGCAACAAAGCGTGTCGGCCATAGCAGGCGGGTGAACTCAGCCATCCGCGTGCAATCCGGCCGGTACTATACCGCGATGGACGGGGGTATCCAAACGGGCACGTTGACGGGTCGTGCCCTGATCGAGGACACGACCAGAGCCGTGGAGAAGGAGAACGCGAGGACAGGCGATCTGCGGGAGGGACTGCCCCGCTCGTCAGAGCGAACCCGAGTGGCTAATATCCCTCCCCATGACCCTCGCGTGGGACACATTCGAGCGCTACAAGCAAAAGGGCCTGGACGCCCGCCGTGTCGGGCAATGGGACTCGGCGCGGATTTATCTCCTCGAGGCCGCTCGCGCCATGATGATCCTCTCCAAGGAGGCCCAGAGCGACGAACTCCGCCAGGGCCGCCGCGACATGGCCGCCAAACTCCTCGAGCTGGCCCGCGATTGCGATGCCGCCAAAAAGGAAAACCGCCGCGCCACGCCGGCCGGCAATTCGCGATCGGCGCCCTCGGCCAGCAGCGAATCGGATTCCTCACCATCGGCCGACAAATGGATCGTCAAGGAAAAGCCCGCCATCCGGTTCAAAGACGTTGCCGGCCTCGACGATGTGAAGGAAGACGTCCGCCTCAAGATGGTCTATCCGCTGGAGCACCCCGAACTGGCCGCAAAATTCGGCGTTAATCCCGGCGGCGGCGTGCTTCTCTACGGGCCGCCCGGCACGGGTAAAACGCTTCTGGCCCGCGCCACCGCCGGTGAGATCGACGCCGCCTTTTTCGTCGTTTCCGCCGCCGATCTGCTCAGCAAATGGGTCGGCGAGGCCGAGCAGAACATTAAGAAACTCTTCGATGCCGCCGCGGCCGAGCCGCGCTCCATCATCTTCATCGACGAGATCGAAGCCCTGGTTCCCGCCCGCCGCGATGAAGGCTCCAGCGTCATGCAGCGCGTCGTCCCGCAAATCCTTCAGGGCATGGAAGGCTTCGACAAGAAAGCCGGCCGGGCCGTCCTCTTCATGGGCGCCACCAACTGCCCCTGGCAGCTCGATCCGGCCGTCCTTCGCCCCGGCCGATTCGATGAGAAAATCTACATCCCGCTGCCCGATTTGGCCGCCCGCAGCAAGATGCTCGACATCTATCTCGCCCACCGCCCGCTGGCGGATGATGTGAATCTGGCCGATCTGGCCCATCGCCTTGAGGGCTACAGTGGTGCCGACATCAAATACATCTGCGACCGCGCGGCCACGATCCCGTTCTTGCAGATCGTCGCCACGGGCAAGGAGGAATCCATCACCGTTCAGATCATCGAGGATGTGATCCACGACACCAGCCCGAGCGTCACGCACGACCAGCTTAAGCGGTTTGACGAATGGCGCTCCGCGGCGGAAAAATAAGCCTCGCCCCGCGCGCAAACGGAATTAAAGAACATGCTTTCTTTGCGTTTCGTGCTACAATTACGGCATAGGTGACGTATGGTCCTGACAATTGACCTGCCCGACGACGTGGAGCAACGGATCCGTGCACAGAATCCCGGCCTTGAGTCGCAGGCGAGGGAGATCATTCTGGTCGACCTTTATCGTCGTGGCCAGCTTACTCACCATGCGCTTTCCCAAGCATTGCGGCTTGACCGTTTCGAAACTGAGGAGGTTCTCCACAAGCACAAAGTCACGGAAGACCTTGGCACGCTCGAGGAGCACCTTGCGGAAGTCCGTGCCGTGCAGGAACTCCGAACGTCTGGCTGCTGATGCTGGTGGTTTCTGATTCATCTCCCTTTGTCGGCCTCCTGAAGATCGGGCATGTGGACGCGCTGCCGAAACTGTATGGGTCTGTCATCATTCCTGCGGAAGTGGCGGCCGAACTGGCGAGCGAGAAGCGACCCATCGAAGTTCGCAGCTTTATCCAGTCCGCTCCCGCGTGGCTGACTGTACGCACGCCATCAGAACTGGAAGCCATTGCCGACATCGACAAGGGAGAACTCGCCGCCATAAGCCTCGCTCGGGAACTCAGGGCGGACATTTTGCTGATTGACGAAACCCGCGGCCGCGAGGCGGCCATTGCCCGCAACATCCGCACGCTGCGGACAACCGCCATGCTGCTGGATGCTGCAAATGCCGGTGTCATCCCTGATCTCAAGGCTGCCTTCGATAAGTTGCAGGCAACGAATTTTCGCGTAAAGCCCCAAACACTCGAGGGGCTTTTGAAGCAACACGAGGAATTCAAAGCCCGGCAGCGCGCGGCGTTGCCCGGTGGATAGTCAAGAACTACTCGGGAAGAATCCGCGACCGGCCGCCCCGCCATTGTTCGCGCAGCGCGAGCAAATGATGAGCGAGGCGCTAAATGAACAAAATCCACCTATGAAAATCCCATATCCGCCCCGCGCGGCAATCCAATCCCGCCCGGTTCACGGTATGATGCACCCGGTGAATTATGCGCGCTCTCATGACCGGACAAGTCGGCGTTGACAAGGGGCCTTACCTGGAGTTGGTCCGCGCCGAGGCCCAGCGCCACGGCATCGACCTCCAACTCTATCACGTCGGCGAAATGATGTACCGCGAGGCGCCTGATGTGCCGCCGGGGCGGATTCTCAATCTGCCCATCACACGCCTGGCCGCCCTGCGGCGTTCCGCCTTCAAGGAGATCATCCGCGAGGCCGAACGCCATGAACACGTGCTGGTCAACACGCACGCGACGTTTCGCTGGAGCCACGGCCTGTTCAGCGCGTTCGATTTCGACCAGATCAAGGCCTTCAACGCCGATGTCTATCTCACGCTGATGGACAACGTCGAATGCGTCCACGAGCGACTGGCCCGCGATCACGAGGTCGATCACTCCCTCAAAGACATTCTCGTCTGGCGCGAGGAGGAACTGCTGGCCACGGAAATCCTCGCCAATATCGCGCGCGGATACGGCCACTTCTACATGATCGGCCGCGGCCGCCACGCCACCACCGCCGCCACCGTCTTCAGCCTGCTGTTCGAATCCAATCGCAAGCGGGCGTATCTCTCCTTCCCGATGACGCACGTGATGGACCTCCCGGACACGCTGGCCCGCATCGACTCGTTCAAGGAGACCATCCGCCGCAATTTCGTCTGCTTCGACCCCGCCGACGTGGATGAAATGACCCTCCACACCCAGGCTCTGGCCGCCATGGCGCAGGGACTTTCGACCATCACCGTCGCCGGCGCGGATAAGCCGGTGGTCCTCAAGACCGCCGATATCGCCCAAGTCTCCAGCGATATCATGGGCCAGGTCTACGCCCGCGATTTCAAGATGATCGACCAGAGCGACATGATCGTCAGCCTTGTCCCCGAGTTGCCCGGCGGCAAGCCCGCCCTCTCCAGCGGCGTCGAACGCGAGCTTCACCACGCCTACGAAGCCGGCAAGGAAGTCTACGTCGTCTGGGAATGCCGCTCGATGCCCTCGCCCTTTGTCACCAAGACCGCCACCCGCGTCTTCACCAGCGTCGATCAGGCCGTCGAATTCTTCCGCACCAAGGGATACATCAGCCAGCCATGACCGAAACCATCTCCCCCAAACTGCAAACGCACCGCCCGATCCGCTCGGTCGTCGTCTTTTGCGCCGCCAGCCACACCACCGCCACCCAATTCACCGAGGCCGCCGCCGAACTGGGCCGGGCCATCGGCCACGCCGGCTGGAGCCTTGTTTACGGCGGCAACTACACCGGCCTGATGGGAGTGCTGGCCGACGCCGCGCGCGACGCCGGCGCCCGCGTCGTCGGAATCACTCCACAATTCTTCATCGACAAGGGCCTGGGCGACGATCGCTGCGACGAGCTCATTGTCTCGGCCAATATGCGCGACCGAAAAACCCTCCTCGAACAACACGGCGATGCCTTCGTCGCCATCCCCGGCGGCATCGGCACGCTCGACGAACTCTTCGACACGCTGGTCAGCCGCAGCCTTGGCTTCCACGAAAAGCCGATCGTCCTGCTCAACATCGACAACTTCTACGACCCGCTCCTGAAGATGATCGACTACGCCGCCGAACACCAGTTCATCAAGCCCGCCGTCCGCAAATTCCTCCACGTCGCCCCCACCGTCGATCAGGCCATCCAATTCCTCACCGACAACGACTACCGCGACGAGATGTAGGAAATCGCCGCATGCGGGCTCGTTCGATCTGCACGCCAGCAGCCCAAGGCTTGATTTTCGCCAGCGCCTTGCCCAGCGCCGCTTCGGCGACTTCCGTGGCAACACCCAATGCCGGATGCCCACGACTTGAGATTTGCTTTGCGCTTGATTCTGGTCTAAATTTCAGACCAGAGGTGTTTATGCGATCCGTTGGCAGCTATGAACTCAAGACCCACCTGTCGGAGATTCTCGACGCCGTTGGGCGCGGTCAGGCCGTCACTGTCACTCGACATGGCAAGCCGATCGCGCGGATTTTGCCTCCGGACAGGGAACGGCGGGAGGATGTCGCCCAGGCCGTGCGGGGGCTTGTCGCCTTTCCCCGCACGCCACTTCCCAAAGGCGTTACGATCCGGAATCTCATTGAAGAGGGACGGCGTTGAGTGTTATCGTCGACATGTCTCTCGTGCTGGCCTGGTTGTTTGAAGAAGACCACACCGCCGACGCCCTCAGAATTCTTCCGCAGGTCGAAAAAGACGGGCTGCTTGTTCCGCCGCTTTGGTGGACCGAGCTTGAGAACGGCATTCTTATAGGCGAGCGGCGGGGGCGCAAAACCCCGGCGGAGTTGGCCGCGTTCCTGAAACTGGTGCGGGCGCTTCCAATTCAAACCGACGATGCGCCCAGACACCGAATCAGCGACGCCATCATCGCCCTTGGACGAGCGCACCGGCTTACCGCATACAATGCCACCTATGTCGAGCTTGCGGTGCGCCAATTCGCCCCGATTGCCACGTTCGATGCCGCGATTCGAGCCTGCGCGCCCGCCCTGGGCATCGAAGTTTTTCCGAAAACCAGATAATGTCGATTATAATACCAATTGACTATGCGCTGGGCCGATCGAAGCCTCACCGTGGGACTCTGCGTCTCACTTCTCCTGCACGGCGCCGTGTTCGACACGGCCCTGGTGCAATACGCGCACGAGCTCTCCCATCTGTACCTGTCGGCGCCGATCCCGCGCCAACGCGCCGTGGCCGATGTCTCCGTCTTCAATTCCCCCAACGCCTTTGGCGAGGAACAGGGCCGCGGCCAGTCCGCCCAATCCGAAATCGGCGACCAGCCGCTGCTGGCGCCCGATGGCGAGCAGGTCCAGGCTCTGCTCAGCCGTGATCCCCAGGGCGTTCCCGGCCAGCCCGGATCGCCCTCGCCATCGCAAAGTGCCGCCGCCAACGCCAGCCCGCCCCAAACCCCGCCGCTAATCGTCGCCGCTGAATCGCTATTGACTCCGTCGCCGGCCGACGCCGTTTCAGCGCCCAAGCCGCCATCGACGCCGCCTCCCGTGCATGCGGCCGATGCGCCGGCGCCACTGCACGCGCCATCCCCCAATTCGGCGCTGACCACGACGCTCGCTCCGGCCGATATTCCCGACGCTGGACAAACCAATTCCACCGCCGTGGCCATCGCCATACCTCACAATCCAGCGCCGGCCACACCACCGCCAGCCACGCCCCCAAATCAGCCGTCGCCAGCCACGCCGCCATCGCCGCCTGCGCAACCAACACCCGCCGCGCCATCTCCAACTCATCCACCCGAACCGGCCCCGGCCAATGCCAATCCGCCGTCACCGGCCTCACCGCCTCCCGCGCCGCCCGGCGGCGGGGGCGGCGGCGGTAGCCCCGTCGCACCCGGCGAGTCCGACTCCGATCCCTTCAATAAATCCGTCAGCGTCATCGTCCGTCCCGGCGGCATCGAAGCCCGCACCGGCCGTAAACTCCGCAAAACCGTACGCCCCGATCTCACCGCCTATGCCCAGACCCTTCTGCTGGGCTCCGGCGGCGGACGCGTGCAACTGGCCGTCCGCATCGATCCCTCCGGCAGTGTCGCCGACGTCAAGATCCTCTCCTCCAGCGGCTTTGGCGACGTCGATCTCCCCTGCGTTCAGGCCATGTACCAGTGGAATATCGAACCGAGCAAGGACAAGACCGGCAAGGCCGTCTCCGACGTGATCATCATCACCATCAACTTCCAATAAGCCGCGCATGAAAATCGCCGAGATTTTTCATTCGATCCAGGGCGAGGGCAAACTTTCCGGCGTCCCCAGCGTCTTCGTGCGCACCAGCGGCTGCAACCTGCGCTGCGTCTGGTGCGATACTCCCTACACAAGCTGGCAGCCCGAAGGCGCCGACACGTCCATCGAACAGATCGTCCAGCAGGTCCGGTCCTTTAGCACGCACCACGTCGTTCTCACCGGCGGCGAGCCGTTCATCATGGCTGACATCGTTCCCCTGGCTTCCGCCCTCCGCGGCCTGGGCCGGCATCTCACCATCGAAACCGCCGCCACGATTTTCGCCCCGGCCGTCATGGACCTGGCCAGCCTCTCGCCCAAGCTGAGCAACTCGACCCCGCACGCCCGCGACGCCGGCCGGCACGCCGCCGCCCACGACCGCCAGCGCCTGCGCATCGACATCATCCAGAAGTTCATCGACACGGCCCCCGATGTCCAACTCAAGTTCGTCGTCGCCGGCGAAGGCGACCTGGCCGAGATCGGAACCATCGTCGCCCAACTCACGAACATCGAGCCGGCGGACGTTCTGCTGATGCCCGAAGGCACGGACGTACAAACCCTCCAGTCGCGGGGCCCCTGGATCGCCGATTCCTGCAAGCGTCTGGGCTACCGCTACTGCCCAAGACTTCACGTCGAGCTATGGGGAAACCGGCGCGGAACGTGAGGTTTTCTCATCATGTTCGGGCCGCTTGTGTGCGGTTTCTGTTGCGATAGGATAGCCGCATGGCGACGCGCAAATACAGGCGTGAGGAGCTTGAGGCCTCTGTGGCCCGGCCGAATTTTGTGGTGCGATGGATGGACCGCAGCGACAAATCGCGGGCGGGCAATCCATGCCGGACACGCCTGGAGGTGATCCAGTTCTTCCGCTGCTATCCGGGCATCCTTTATCTGCTCGTGCCGGCAATGTTCGTAATCTCGGCGACCTACGGTTTCTTCCATCATTGGGATTGGCGGCTGACCATCTCGGTTTCCCTGGGGGCTTGCGTCCTCGGCCTCCTTGGAGCGATCGAAAACCAGATGAAGAAATTCGCCAGCGGCAACGTCGTTCCCGCGTTCGTCCTGGACGACTCGCATGTCGCGGCATTTGTCAATCTGTCCACGGGCGGCGGGACACCGAAGAACGCAGTCCAGGTGATCGTGGCGCCCATCGGCCGGTTGGCCGGTGGGCCGTACAAGGCCGGCGACCGCTTGCCGGTGACTTGCCTGTACCAGGGGCCGCCGGCACAGGGAGCATGGGTGGGCGTGTCGCCGGTCCCGGTGGCCGCGGGCACGACGTGTCCCGTCGTCTTGGCCCGTGTCGAGGCGAGCATCTCGGAACTGGATTGGTCGGAGGCTCAGACCGCGATATCGGCGCTGGATCAGCAAACGGTCGGCCTGCACAGGCTGTGGTAAAGGGCAGATTGCCAGCGGTCAATTGGCCGGGGACGTTGCCGCGGAGGGCGAAGTGGCCGGGCGCGACCGGCCCGCAACTGCTGCACGTTGCTCGTTCATGTTCTGGATCATTTGACGGGCAGCGATCATATCGGGTGTGTTCATTTGCGCGCTTTCGGCCTCGCGATCATGCTGACGCTGCAGAGCCGCATCGGTATCGGCCTTTCGCTCCTGCCCATGACAAAGTGGAATGACAATGCCCAACACCACGGCCACCGCAAGGAACAAGAGCGCGCCTCTTTTCCAGAACCGGTAGCTGTCGACGTAAAGCCCGTAGCGATCCCGCTTCATTTTCCAGGCGTCCACCAGGGCCATTTCCCCACAGGTGAGCACGCCGGCCAACATGCACAGGCTCAAGCCAAAGTCCTCAAGAAACAACCGGCTCGGATGGAATAGAGCAACGACCAACATGACAACGCACAGGTTCGCCAACCCGATCGCTTTTCCCGTTTCTGGCCACCACATACCGCCGCCCGCTTTCTCTCTCTTTTCCGTGCCCTTGGCGTTTCCAATCTGCAGGATCGCCGGGCGGTCACCTTTCCCGCTTCGCGTCCATTGGCTCAAATCCGGCCGTAGTCCACCGTCCAAAGAAAGCCGCCCCATTTCACCTGGTCTGGACCATCGACGACCGCGCCGACAAGGGCCGTGGCCTCGTCGGCTCGCGTTTGTCCGGCGGGCGCCTGTTCCAGCAATGTGCGCGCATCAGCCAACGTCCGGCGAGCGTCAGCCAGTTCACCACGTTCGACCTGCGCATAGGCGATGAGGCCGTATGCGAGGCAAACTGCGCCAGTCAGGGGACCTCTCTTCAGTGCATCCGCCGACGCGCGGGCGGCGTTCAGGTCGCCCTTGGAAGCTTGAACGTAGGAGACCAACGAACTCGTATAGGGCACCGCGAGCATGGCTTTCATTTGCGACACGTCGTTTCTGACGCCGTCCAAGTCCCCGGCTTTGGCCGCTGCGATGGCAATGAATCCATAGGCAGCATCCGCATCCAGAACGTCGTTCGCCTGCGACAGTTTCGCCGCGATTTCCTTTGCGCCCTGGATATCCTTTTTGTCCGCCAATGCCCGGGCCATCCGGCGATAAGCGGAACCCTGGCCAAGATCGTCGAGCTTGTCGGCGATCTTTTTGGCCTCGTCCGTTTCTCCCAGCGCCGCCTGGGCCTCGGCAACGGCGCCCCAATCACCCTGGGGATCAGCGTTACCTGACTTCGGAAGTAGCGCAACAAGCGCCGCAAGATCCGGCTTGTTGGGCTGATATCGCAGTATTTGCTCAAGCATCCTGCATTGTGCAGATGAAGAGCTTACCCGATGGACAATTGCGTCCGCGCCCTTCAAGTCGCCTCGTTCAGCCCTCGCGCCGGCCATGGAGGCAAGCAAGTCCTGATCGGCGGGCGAGAGAACCAGAGTTTTGTACATTGCGCCCGATGCCTGTGGGCCGTGATTGATCTCTTCCATAATGATGATTCGGGCGGCGATGTGCTTGGACCAAGTTGACAGTTGAACGACTTTGTAAATCTGCAACGCATCCGGCTCATCACCCAAGTCAAGCTGAAGGACGGCAAGACGCGACAGCATTTGCTGGCCCACCGTCGCCCGTGTCCGGTCATCTTCTGCTTTCTCGTTTTTCGTCGCCGTGTCCATGAACCATCCCAGATCGTCGGCCGAGAGTTTGGGAAGCGACTGTGTTGTCGCAGGCTTGCCGACGGGCGAGGGCGCCTGTCCGCAGGCAATCGAAGTTGTCCATAACAAAGCAATCGCCACAAGCCAGATCGGATGTCTGGCACGGAAGAGACGTCGCCTCGCATCATTGCTGAAATCTTTGACGTCCACCGCGCTGAATTGTCCGCTCATTTGTTTATGCTCCAAGGTTGAGTGCTTTTCAGTACACAAACGATTTGTTCAGCGTTTGTGCTGATTGCAATAGGCGCGCGCTAATTTATGCGGCCCCGAAAATGCGTGTGGCGATGGCGCAACTTACAGCGCGGCCGTGGTGCGGGCGAAGACCTCGTCGGGGGTGCCTTCGGCGGAGATGGGGATGAGTTTGCCGAGGTTGCGGTAGAAGTCGATCAGCGGCGAGGTGGCGCGGTCGTAGGTTTCCAGGCGCACCTTCACCGATTCGGGGCGATCGTCTTCGCGCTGGATCAGTTTGCCGCCGCATTGGTCGCAGACGCCGGCGACTTTGGGGGGTCGGCCGGTGACGTGGAAGACGGCCTTGCATTTTTCGCAGACGCGGCGGCCGCTGATGCGGGCGACGATTTCGGCGGTGGGCAGTTCGTAATTGAGCACGCCGTCGAGTTCGAGGCCCTCGCTTTTCATGAGTTCCTGCAGGGCGTTGGCCTGCATGATGGTGCGGGGGAAGCCGTCGAGCACGAAGCCGCCGCGGCAGCGAAGGCAGCTTGATCGCTCGCGGACGATTTCCCAGACGGTGGTGTCGGGGACGAGTTCGCCCTTGCGCATGTGCCCCACGGCGGCGGCCATGGCGGGAGTCAGGGAGGCATTGGTCGACTTGGCGGCGGCGCGGAAGACATCGCCGGTGGCCAGTTGGCAGACGCCCAGGCGTTCGACGAGCAACTCGGCCTGCGTGCCCTTGCCGACGCCGGGAGCGCCCAGCAGAACCAGACGCCAGATGCGGGCGCGCTGGGGGGGAAGGTTCGAGCAGGTGGCCGAAGGACCACAAAACCAGGCCGCACGATCGTTTTTCACTGTGTTGGTCATAAGGTGTCCAATGCCGGGCCGTCACCGTTGCCGATTGACGATACGCATCATTCAGGTGCTTGTCGCCGTATCGGTGTGGCCGTGCCAACTGTTCAGGACGCGCATGTAGTTGGCCCGCTCGAATGCGGCGGGGTCGGGGCAGCGGGCGAGGCTCAGGCTGCCCTGCATCTGGCGGATGGATTTGTACTCGTGTTTCTCCATCCACTGGGTCAATTCCTCGAGCAGATTCTTGATATGGCCCGGGCCGTGTTTCAGCAGCGCCGAGACCAGTTGAACGGCGTGGGCGCCGGCCATGGTGGCCTTGATGACATCGCTGGCGGTGTGGACGCCGCCGCTGGCGGCCAGGGACGCAGCGCACCGGCCGGAGAGAATCGCCAGCCAGCGGAGCCGCAGCAAAAGTTCGGAGGAATCGGAGAGTTGCAGCCGGGGCACGACGCTCAATTCCTCGATGTCGATATCGGGCTGGTAGAATCGATTGAACAGAACCAGGCCGTCAACGGCGATGGTGCGCAATTCCATCGCCATATAGGGGACGGAGGTGAAGAAAGGCGAGAGCTTGACGGCCAGGGGGAGCTGAACGACTTCGCGCACGGTGCGGGCGACCTCGCGGACGCGATGGTGGATCGCATCGGGGGTTTCGCGCAACTGCGTGGCGACGTGATAGACGTTGAGTTCCAGGGCGTCGGCGCCGGCCTGCTCGATCAGCTCGGCGTAATGCAGCCAGCCGGAGATGCTCAGGCCGTTCAGCGACGCGATGACCGGGATCTTGACCGCTTCCTTGAGGCGGCGGATCTGTTCGAGATAGGCGTCGGGGCTGAGCGAGAATTCCTTGGTGCCGGGGAAGAAGCTGGTGGCCTCGGAGAAGGAATCGGCGTAGGTCTCGAAATTCTCGACGGTGCTTTCGCGTTCGGCCTTGATCTGCTCCTCGAAGAGTGAGCGCATGACGATGGCGGCAACGCCGGCGTCTTCGAGACGGCAAGCCATGTCCAGATCATCGGCCAGGGGCGAGGCCCCGGCGATGAGCGGATTGGCCAGTTCAAGGCCCAGATACGTGGTAGTGAGATTCATGGATGCACCTTTGCGCTAGGAGACGCTGGCACGGCGGCGGGCGTCGCGGACACGGGGGATTCGGCCAGTTGATGATACAGGGCATAGCGGTCGGCGACCTGCCGCTTGGCGCTTTCCAGAAGCGTCTTGTAGCGGTCGGGATCTTTCTGCTCGACCATGCGGAAGCGGGTTTCATTGGCCATGAACTGGGCCAGTTGATTGTTGGGAGCGCCGAAATCCAACTGGAGCGGCGCCTGACCAGCGGCGTGGCGGCGCGGATCGTAGCGATACAGCGGCCAGTAACCGCTGGCGACGGCCATCTTCTGCTGTTCGGGACCGAGCACCAGATCGTAACCGTGGGCGATGCAGTCGCTGTAGGCGATGATCAGGGCCGGGCCGGGGTAAGACAGCGCCTCCTGAAACGCCTTGACGGTATGGACATCCTTGGCGCCCCATGACACCTGGGCGACGTAGACGTTGCCGTAGGACATGGCCAGCAGGCCGAGATCCTTCTTGGGAGCGGATTTCCCGGCGGCGGCGAATTTGGCGGCGGCGCCGATGGGAGTGGATTTGGACTGCTGCCCGCCGGTGTTGGAATAGACTTCGGTATCGACGACCAGCACCTTGACGTCCTGGCCGCTGGCCAGCACGTGATCGAGGCCGCCGTACCCGATGTCATAGGCCCAGCCGTCGCCGCCGAGAACCCAGACGCTCTTGTAGACGAGATAATCGGCCAGTTGGGCCAGGCGTTTGATGTCGGCGTGGCCGTTGAGCGCGGCGAGTTTCCGTCGCAATTCGGCGACGTTTTGTCGCTGATTGGCGATGCCCTGCTCGGTGGACTGGTCGGCGGTGAGGATCTTCTGGACCAGGGCCGGATCGAGCGGCGGCTGAATGCGCTGCAGAAGCATGCGGGCCTGGGCGGTTTCCTGATCGACGGCCAGGCGCAGGCCCAGGCCGTATTCGGCGTTGTCCTCGAAGAGCGAGTTGCTCCATGCGGGGCCGCGGCCGTCCTTGTTGGCACAATATGGGGTGGTGGGAAGATTACCGCCGTAGATGGAAGAGCAACCGGTGGCGTTGGCGACCAGGAGGCGATCGCCGACGAGCTGGGTGAGGAGCTTGACGTAGGCCGTCTCGCCGCAGCCGGCGCAGGCGCCGGAGAATTCAAAGAGCGGCTCGAAGAACTGGGAGCCTTTGACGTCGACACGGACCTTGGATCGGTCGATCTCGGGGATATCCAGGAAGAACTTGAAGTTGGCGGCTTCTTTCTCGCGGAGGGGCTGCTGGGCGGCGAGGTTGATGGCCTTGCGCTTGGGCATGGCCTTGTCCTTGGCGGGACAGACGGCCACGCAGACTCCGCAGCCGGTGCAATCTTCCGGCGCGACTTGCAGCGTGTATTTCATGCCCTTGAAATCGGGGGCGTTGTAATCGGTGGATACGAACTGGGGCGGCGCCCCGTTCAGGTTTTCCGCCGGGTAGATCTTGGGCCGGATCGCGGCGTGCGGGCAGACGAACGCGCACTTGTTGCATTGGATGCACAGTTCCGGTTCCCAGACGGGGATCTCGGTGGCGATGTTGCGCTTTTCCCAGCGTGCGGTTCCGATGGGCCAGGTTCCGTCGATGGGCATGGCGCTGACCGGCAGCAGATCGCCGCGGTTGGCCAGCATGATCGCCGTCACGTTCTTGACAAAATCCGGCGCCTCGATCGGCACCGCCGGAGGCATGGGCTTGCCATTGACGCGGTCGGCCGGAATCTTGAGTTCGTGCAGATGGGCCAGCGTGCCATCGACGGCGGCGAAATTCTTGCGGACGACTTCCTCGCCCTTTTTGGCGTAGGTTTTCTTGATGGATTTCTTGATATTTTCGATGGCCTGCTCGCGGGGCAGGACGCCGCTGATGGCGAAGAAGCAGGTCTGCATGACGGTGTTGATGCGGCGGCCCATGCCGGCCTCGCGGGCGGCGTGGTAGGCGTCGATGACATAGACCTTGAGTTTCTTGGCGATGATCTGCTGCTGCACTTCGCGCGGCAGTTGATCCCAGACCTCGTCGGTCTTGAAGGGGGCGTTGAGCAGCAGCACGGCGCCGGGGCGGGCCAGGTCGAGAATGTCGAACTTCTCCAGGAAATTGAACGAGTGGCAGCCGACGAAATTGGCCTGGTGGATGAGATAAGCCGAACGGATCGGCCTTGGCCCGAAACGCAGGTGGCTGATGGTGATGGCGCCGGATTTCTTTGAGTCGTAGACGAAATAGCCCTGGGTGTTGAAATCGGTTTCGTCGCCGATGATCTTGATGGAGTTCTTGTTGGCCCCGACCGTGCCGTCGGCGCCCAGGCCGAAGAACACCGCCCGGAACACGTCGTCGGGCTCGATCTCGAAGTCGTCGGGAGTGGTGAGCGAAAGTTTGGTGACGTCGTCCACGATTCCGGTTGTGAAATGACGGCGGGGATTGGGTTTGCTCAGTTCGTCAAAGACGGACTTGACCATGGCGGGAGTGAATTCGTGGGAGCCCAGGCCGTAGCGGCCGCCGATGACGACGGGCGGCTTGGCGAACTTCGATAGTCCGGCCGCCTGACCTTCATACAATGCGGCGACCACGTCAAGATAGAGCGGATCGCCGATGCTGCCCGGTTCCTTGCTCCGGTCCAATACCGCGATGGCGCGGACGCTGGTCGGCAGGGCCGCCAGCATGCGCTCGGGGGAGAACGGCCGGTACAGGCGTACCTTCAGGACGCCGACCTTCTGGCCGTCGGCGACGAGGCGGTCGACCGCCTCGTGGGTGGTTTCTGCGCCGGAGCCCATGATGACGATGACGCGTTCGGCCTGGGGATGGCCGGCGTAGTCGAAGAGGTGATACTGCCGTCCGGTGAGGGCGGCGAACTTGTTCATGGTCTTTTCGACGGCATCGGGACAGGCGAGATAGAAGGGATTGGAGGCCTCGCGCGACTGGAAGAACGTGTCGGGGTTCTGGGCGCTGCCGCGGAGCATGGGATGATCGGGGGTCAGGGCCCGCTGCTTGGCGGCGGCAACGGCGGCCGGGTCGATCATGCTGCGCAGGTCGTCATCGCTGAGCAGCTCGAATTTCTGGATTTCGTGGCTGGTTCGGAAACCGTCGAAGAAATGAAGGAAGGGGACGCGGGATTCGAGGGTGGCGGCGTGGCCGATGCAGGCCATGTCGTGCGCCTCCTGAACACCGCCGGAACAGAGCAAGGCAAACCCGGTCTGGCGGCAGGCCATGACGTCGGAATGGTCGCCAAAGATGGACAGGGCGTGGGTGGCCAGGGCGCGGGCGGAGACATGCATACAGAACGCCGTCAGTTCGCCGGCGATCTTGTACATGTTGGGGATCATCAGCAGCAGGCCCTGGCTGGCGGTGAAGGTGGTGGCCATGGCGCCGGCCTGGAGGGCGCCGTGAATGGCGCCGGCGGCGCCGGCTTCGGATTGCATCTCCATCACGCGGGGGACCATTCCCCAGATGTTCTTGCGTCCGGCCGCGGACCATTCGTCGGCGAACTCGCCCATCGCCGAGGAGGGCGTGATGGGATAAATCGCGATGACTTCGGACAAACGATGTGCCACTGAGGCGGCGGCTTCGTTTCCTTCCAATGCGACCATCTCACGTGTAGGTGACGACATAACAGAAAATCCTTTCGCCAAATCGCTCGCGGCTGACGACGGGTCAATCCCTGCGATAACTCCGCCATACTGTCGGAGAATCGTTGCCTTTGAACCATCGGGCCAAGAAATGATTTCGGCGTAGGTGCATTCACCTACGATGAAAGGCGGATTTTCACCGGCTGTGGCGTGCGACGGCGACTCTTAGAATCCTCCACCGATGAACGGTGTGTTTGAAATGGATGCGTCCCGTTCCGAGTCTGCCGCCGTTGAGCAGGCCCATCGCCGCCGTTGGCGCATCACCGGCCGCGTGCAGGGTGTCGGCTTCCGCCCCCTGGTTTACCGCCTCGCGCACAAAATGCGCATCCGCGGCGCGGTTTGGAACGATGCCGACGGCGTGGTCGCCGAAGGCCAGGGGACGCCCGGGCAGCTCGACGAATTCGTCTGCGCCTTGCGCACCGAAGCGCCCGCCGCCGCCGTCATACGCCAGATCGTTGAACAGGAAATCCCGCTGGATGGCGATGGCGAGTCGTTCGAGATTCGCCGCACGCCCGCCGCGGCATCCCCCACCGCCGAAGTGGCCGCCGATCTGGCGATCTGTCCGGACTGCCTGGCGGAGATTCGCGATCCGGCCAACGCACGGCGTCATGGATATGCGCTGACCAACTGCACGCACTGCGGGCCGCGATTCAGCGTGATTCGGGCCATCCCTTACGACCGCATCAACACGACGATGGCGGAGTTTGCGATGTGCCCGTCGTGTTCGCAGGAGTACGACGATCCGGCCGACCGCCGTTTCCATGCCCAGCCGACCGCCTGCCAGAATTGCGGGCCGAAGATGCGGCTGCTGGACGGCAACGGAAACCAAGTCGACGAAGATCCGATAACCGGGGCCGTGGCGCGACTGTTGCAAGGGGAAATCGTCGCGGTGAAGGGTATCGGCGGTTTTCATTTGGCGGTGAGGTCCGATAATCAGGCTGCCGTCGCACGCCTTCGCGAACTGAAACACCGGCCGGCCAAGCCGTTTGCACTCATGTGCGCTTCGCTCAAGGCGGCGCGAAAGCTCGTCCGCCTGAGCCCCGGCGGCATCGCCCTGCTCGCATCGGCGACCGCTCCAATCGTGCTGGCGCCAATCAACCATGATACTGACGCGGTCGATTCCCGCATCGCGCCCGCCGTGTCGCCCGGCCAGCATCGGCTGGGCATCATGCTGGCCTATACGCCGCTGCACCATCTCCTATTCGATCAACTGGCTCCGGCGGGCTTGGACACTCTGGTGATGACCAGCGGCAACGACGTGGATGAACCGCTGGCGTTTGAGGATGCCGATGCAATAAGCCGGCTGGGCGGTTTGTGCGATGCGATATTGCTGCACAACCGGCCGATCCAGCGGGCGGTGGATGATTCGGTCGTGATCGACGCACCGGCGGCGATAGTTCTGCGTCGGGCCCGCGGCTATGTCCCGGAACCGATCGCGCTGCCGCCGGAATGCGATGCCACGCCGGGCCTGGCCCTGGGCGCGGAGATGAAATGCACCGTGGCGATCTACCGCGATCGGCAGGCTGTGCTGAGCCAGCACCTGGGGAATCTGATGCGGCCGCGCACGTTCGAGGCATTCAAGCGGGCCATCGCCGATTTTCGCGGGCTGTTTGACGTGACGCCGCAGTGGATCGCGCACGATTTGCATCCGGCCTATCTGAGCACCGAATATGCGCGGCAACTGGCCGGTCAGCGCGAGGTTCCCCTGATCGCGGTGCAACATCATCACGCCCACGCGGCGGCGGTTCTGGCGGAAAACGGCGTCGCCGGGCCGGCTCTGGCCGTGGTTTGCGACGGCACAGGCTATGGCACGGACGGCACGATCTGGGGCGGCGAATTGCTGGTGGCGTCGCTGGTCGATTTCTGCCGCGTCGGACGGCTGCGACCGCTGCGTCTTCCCGGCGGCGATGCCTGTGCCAAACAGCCCTGGCGCTGCGGCCTGGCCCTGCTGCACATGGCATTCGGCCCGGATTTCGCACAGTTGCCGGTCTGCCGCCGTTTGACCGAGCCGCAGCAATTGGAATTCGTGCGGCAAATGTTGCTCAGCGGAGTGTCCTGCGTGTCCAGCAGTTCGGCCGGGCGGGTGTTTGACGGCATGGCGGCCTTGCTGGGCTTGTGCCGCGAGAATCGCTTTGATGCCGAAGCGCCGATGGCCGTTGAGGCGGCCGCCGCTGGATCGGAATATTCGCCGCTCTTACCGCAAAAGGGTTACCGGCTGAATGATGTTGACGGGCTGATCGAGATCGATCTGACGCCGCTGGTGCGGGAGATCGCCGGCCGTGCCGAAGGAACAACACCGGCGGGCGAATTGGCCATGCTGTTCCATCAAACACTGGCCGAGGCTTGGAGCGACGCCGTCGCCCGCGCCATGCAAGCCACGAATCTGCACACGGTCGCCCTGAGCGGCGGTGTGTTCTGCAACGCATTGTTCGCCGATCTGCTTGGCCGGCGATTGGAAAATCTCGGCGCGACCGTGCTGCGGCACCGCGTCGTTCCGGCCAACGACGGCGGGATTTCATTTGGCCAGGCGGCGGTGGCATCGGCCCGGGTAAGACAGGGGATCGACCAGAGAGTGAGGCCGGCATGTGCTTAGCGGTTCCAGCTCGACTCGTGACGTGTAGCGGCACAACGGCGACGGCCGATCTGCACGGCAACCAGGTGCAGATCAGCACCATGCTCGTGCCCGAATCCAAGGTCGGCGACTGGGTGCTCCTGCACGCGGGATTCGCCATCCAGACATTGGATGAACAGGAAGCCCAGGCCACCTGGGCCGTCGTTAAGGATCTGCGCATTGCCGGAGGTCAGCCATGAATTTCGCGGCCGTCCTGGACGTGCAAGACCAGACCCGGGATTCGCTGCGCCGGCTGCGGGCCGCCGCGGAGCAGCTCACCGAATCGGTCAGATTCATGGAGATCTGCGGCACGCACACGATGAGCATTTTTCGTTGCGGGCTGCACAGCCTGCTGCCGCCGGCGGTGACGCTTTTGAGCGGTCCGGGCTGTCCCGTGTGTGTCACGTCACAGGGCGATATCGATCAACTCATCGAACTGGCGCGGATGCCGGGCATGACGCTGTGCACCTACGGCGACATGCTGCGAGTCATCGGATCAAACGGAAGCCTGGAACAATGCCGTGCCGAGGGCGCGGATATCCGGATCGTCTATTCGTCGCTGGACGCGGTCCGCCTGGCCGAAGCCGAGCGGAATCGCCAGGTCGTGTTCGCGGCGGTGGGATTTGAAACAACCGCCCCCGCATCCGCCGCGGCCGTTCTGGAAGCCCAGCGACTCCAGTTGAAGAATTTTTCGATCCTCACCAGCCACAAACTCATCATGCCGGCGATGCGGGCGCTGCTGGAGAGCGGCGATGTTCGCGTGGACGGGTTTCTCTGCCCCGGCCATGTGTCGGTCATCACCGGCGCGGCGGCATTCGAGCCAATCGTCAGCCAATATCATCTGCCCTGTATCATCGCCGGCTTCGAAGGTCCGCAGATCGCCGCCGCGCTGGCGCGGCTGACGGAACTGGTGGCCGGCGGCACGCCCGCTCTGGAAAATCTTTATTCGCAGGCGGTGACGGAACACGGCAACCAGGCCGCCCAACTGCTGATTGACAGAGTCTTCGCACACGCCGACTGGCAATGGCGGGGCCTGGGCAAATTGAAGGACAGCGGCCTGGCGCTTCGGCCGGAATTTGCGCAATACGACGCCCGGCTGCGATTTTCGCCCTCGGCGCCGACGAGCCGTGAACCTTCGGGCTGCCGGTGCGGCGATGTGATCACCGGCCGGGCCACGCCCGCCGATTGCAAGCTCTTCGGCAAGACCTGCACGCCGGTGCATGCGCTGGGGCCGTGCATGGTCAGTTCCGAAGGCACATGCCAGGCATGGTTCAAATATCACCGCGTGCGAACGCCCAGAAAGGTCCGGGCCGTGTCATGACAACCACAGCGGATCCAGCCGTCACATCGCCGCGATCCCGTGCCGCCGAGCGCATCACTCTGGCCCACGGCGGCGGGGGCCAGCTCACCGATGAGCTGTTCGTGTCCTGCATTCTTCCGCGTCTGGGCAATCGCGTGCTCAACGAACTTCTGGATTCGGCGATTCTGCCCGGCACCGAACGCACCGCGCTGACCATCGACAGCTATATCGTCAAGCCGATCAAATTCCCCGGCGGCGACATTGGACGGCTTTCGATCTGCGGCACCGTGAACGATCTGGCCGTCTGCGGGGCAAAACCCCTGGGGATCGCGCTGAGCCTGATCCTGACCGAGGGCCTGGAGCGCGGCGTGCTCGATGAGATCCTCGATTCGATTTCTGCCACGGCAAGAGAAGCCGGGGTGCGCGTCGTCACCGGCGATACCAAGGTCGTCGGCCACGGACAGGGCGACGGAATCTACATCACCACGGCGGGCGTGGGCGCGATCGGCGCCAGCGAAGTTCATCCCAGTTCCGTTCGTCCGGGCGACGTGCTGATCGTCAGCGGAACAATCGCCGACCACGGCATGGCGGTGATGCTGGCGCGCGAAATGCCGCAGATCCAGAGCGTCGTCCGCAGCGACGTGGCGCCGCTGAACAAGATGATCTACCGCCTGCTGGAGCAGGTCGCGGGCGTGGTGTTTCTGCGCGATCCCACGCGCGGCGGACTGGCCGGCGTGGCCGCCGACCTGGCCGCGCGGACCGGGCTGCACGTCACGCTCTATGAACAAGACATTCCCGTCCGCCCCGAAACCCTCCACGCCGCCGACATGCTCGGCATCGATCCGCTGGACGTGGCCAACGAAGGCAAGGTTGTCGTCGTGGTGCGGCCGGAAGCGGTGGACAACGCGATTAACGCGCTGCGGGCGGAAAAATACGGGCGGGACGCGCAAGTGATCGGCGTGGTCGGCGCGGAACCCGATGGCGTGTGCGAGTTGCGGACGACCATGGGGGGAAATCGAATCCTTCAGAAACCGTACGGAGAACAATTGCCTCGGATATGTTGAGGAAACCTTCAGAGAGCGAGTCATTATGAATGCACCCCCAAAACAAATGGCGATGCCGTCGGCCGACAAACGCTGGCGCATCGTCGATGCCACCATGCGGCGGCACGGCTACGTGGGCAACTGCCTGATCGAAGCGCTTCACACGGCCCAGGAGTGTTTCGGATACCTTGACGAGCCGGCCCTGCGTTTCGTGGCCGGATCGCTGCACCTGCCGCTGAGCAAGGTGTTCGGCGTGGCCACCTTCTACCACCATTTCATGCTCAAGCCGCAGGGCAAACACACGTGCGTCGTGTGCCTGGGCACCGCCTGTTACATCAAGGGCGCCAACGAATTGCTGGAGAAGCTGGAACAGAAGTACGGCGTCGCCGCGGGCGAAACCACCAGGGACGGCGCGCTTTCGGTCCTGACGGCACGGTGCCTGGGCTCGTGCGGGCTTGCTCCCGCCGCCGTCCTCGACGGCACGGTGCTCGGCAAGGTCGCCAGCGGTGATTTGCTCTCTCGCGTTGAAAAGCAGGTGACCCATGACAGTTGATGAACTGGAACAGATTGCGGAAACGGAAAAAGAGTCGTGCAGGAAATGTCCCAACCATCTGCACGTGTGCGTCGCCGCCGGCTGCATCTCCTCGCAGAGCCAGCAGGTGAAAGAAGCCCTGGAAGCGGAGATCAAGGCCAAGGGCCTGGAAGGCCAATGCCACGTCAAGGGCGTCGGCTGCATGGGCCTCTGCGCCGCCGGACCTCTGGTGTCGCTGCCGGCCAAGAATGTCATGTATCAGGGCGTGAAGCCGCAGGACGCCGCGGACATCATCGACGGCGTGAAGGCCGACAAGCCCGTGAAACGGCTTGACTGCCCGACGGATGTGCCGTTCTTCACGCGGCAGAAGAAGATCGTGCTGGAAAACTGCGGCGCCATCGATCCGGAACGGATCGAGGAATACATCGCCGCCGACGGTTATGCCGCCCTTCACAAGGCGCTGACCGGCATGACGCGGCCCGAGGTGATCGAGCAGGTATCGCGCAGCGGGCTTCGCGGCCGCGGCGGCGCGGGATTCCCCACCGGGCTCAAGTGGAGCATGGTCGCCAAGGCCAATGCCCCCACCAAGTACGTGATCTGCAACGCCGACGAGGGCGATCCGGGCGCGTTCATGGACCGCAGCGTGCTGGAAAGCGATCCGCATCGCGTGCTCGAGGGCATGGCCATCGCCGCCTACGCCATCGGTGCCAGCTACGGTTACATCTACGTCCGCTCCGAGTATCCCCTGGCCGTTCAGCGGCTCAAGGTCGCCATCCGTCAGGCCGACAAAATCGGCCTGCTGGGCAACAACATCTTCGGCACGCCGTTCAGCTTCAAGATCGACATCCGCCTGGGCGCCGGCGCTTTCGTGTGCGGCGAGGAAACCGCCCTGATCGCCAGCATCGCCGGCCAGCGCGGCCAGCCGCGCCCGCGGCCACCCTTCCCGGCGGAATCCGGCCTGTGGGGCGCGCCCACCCTCATCAATAACGTCGAAACCTTCGCCAATATCGCCCCGATCCTCCGCAACGGCGGCAACTGGTACGCCGGCATCGGCACGGAAAAGAGCAAGGGAACCAAGACCTTCGCCCTGGCCGGAAAAGTCAACAACACCGGCCTCATCGAAATCCCCATGGGCATCACGCTCCGGGAGATCATTTTCGACATTGGCGGCGGAATCCCCGACGGCAAGAAGTTCAAGGCCGTGCAGACCGGCGGACCCTCCGGCGGCTGCATCCCCGAGCAGTTCCTGGACATGCCGGTCGATTACGATTCGCTGGCGAAAGTCGGATCGATCATGGGTTCCGGCGGCATGATCATCATGGACGAGACGTCCAGCATGGTCGACGTCGCCCGGTTCTTCATGGAATTCTGCATGAGCGAATCCTGCGGGAAATGCGTCCCCTGCCGCGCCGGAACCGTTCAGATGCACGACCTGCTCAAGAAGATCATCGCCCGCAAAGCCACGCAGCGCGACGTGCAGCTTCTGGAGGAATTGTGCGACATGGTCAAGAGCACCAGCCTCTGCGGCCTGGGCCAGACCGCGCCCAATCCCGTCCTTTCCACCATGCGTTATTTCCGCAAGGAATACGCCGATCTTCTGCAACCCGATGATTCCACGGCTGAGCCCGTCGCAGCCGGCGCAAAGGAGACTGTTCCATGAGTGTTTCAACCGCCGTAGTCACGCTGAAAATCGACGGCAAGGATGTCGGCGGCCGCGCCGACGAAACCATTCTTGACGTCTGTAAGGAAAACAAGATCCATATTCCCACGCTCTGCTTCCTCGAAGGTCTCTCCGGCTGGGGCGCCTGCCGCCTGTGCCTGGTCGAGATCAAGGGGATCAACAAGCTGCTGCCGGCGTGCGTCACCAAGGTCACCGAGGGAATGGAGGTCACGACCAATTCCCCGCGCCTGGCCAAATACCGGCGCACCATCGTCCAGTTGCTCTTTTCCGAGCGCAATCACGTCTGCTCGGTCTGCGTGTCCAACGGGCACTGCGAACTGCAAGACCTGGCCGTGGAGATGGAGATCACCCATATCGACATCCCCTACCGCTATCCGAAACTGCCGTTCGACTCGTCCAACGACCTGTTCCGACTGGATCACAACCGCTGCGTGCTGTGTACCCGGTGCGTGCGCGTCTGCGAGGAAATCGAAGGCGCCCACACCTGGGACATCGCCGGCCGCGGCGTCGAATCGCGCGTCATCATCGACCTCGATCAGCCCTGGGCGGATTCCCAGAGCTGCACCGGCTGCGGCAAATGCGTTCGCCTCTGCCCCACCGGCGCACTGACCCGCAAGGGCACCGGCGTCGCCGAAATGGAAAAGGACGATGATTTCCTGCCCTACCTCACGCAAATGCGAGAAAGACAATCATGACCGACCAACCCAACAAAAAAGTGCGTGTCGCCACGGTGTGGCTCGACGGCTGCTCCGGCTGCCACATGTCGTTCCTGGACATGGACCAGCGCCTCGTCGATCTGGCCCCCGTGATCGACCTGGTCTACAGCCCGCTGGTGGATCACAAGCAGTTCCCCGATTCCGTCGATGTCACCCTCGTCGAGGGCTCCGTCAGCACCGATGAGGATATCGAGAAGATTCACAAGATTCGCCGGCACACCAAGATCCTCATCGCCCTGGGCGACTGCGCCGTGACCGGCAATGTGCCGGCCATGCGGAATCCCTTCGGCACCGAAGCCGCTTTCAATCGCGCCTACTTCGAGAACGCCGCGATCCAGAAACAGAAACCGACCTCCTATCTGCCGGTCCTGCTGGAACGCGTCCGACCGGTCCACGAAGTGGTCAAAGTCGATTTCTTCGTCCCCGGCTGCCCGCCTCCGGCCGATGCCATCCACTATGTTGTCAGCGAATTGCTCGCGGGGCGCACGCCCAACCCCGCGACTGTCACGCGATTTGGTCGTTAGAAAGGTAGTTGCAATGCCACGCGATATTGTCATTGACCCCGTGACCCGCATCGAGGGTCACGCGAAGATCACCTTGAAAATGAACGACGCCGGCGACATCGCCGACGCCATGTTCCACGTCACCCAGTTCCGCGGCTTCGAGAAGTTCTGCGAAGGCCGGCCCCTCACAGAAATGCCCTCGCTCATGGCCCGCACCTGCGGCATCTGTCCGGTCAGCCACCTGACCGCTTCGGCCAAGGCCTGCGACGACCTGCTGGCCGTCAAGATTCCCGAAACCGCCGCCAACCTGCGCCGGCTCATGAACCTGGCCCAGATCGTGCAATCCCACGCCCTGAGCTTCTTCCATCTCTCCAGCCCCGACCTGCTCATGGGCTTCGACGCCGATCCCGCCAAACGCCATATCTTCGGCGTCTTGCAGGAAAACCCCCAGCTCGCCCGCGATGGAATCCGTCTGCGCCAGATCGGCCAGACCATCATCGAAATCCTCGGCGGCAAGAAGATCCATCCCGCCTGGGCCGTCGCCGGCGGCGTCAACAAGGCCCTGGTCGCCGCCGATCGCGACAAGATGCTCGCCATGCTCCCCGAAGCCCTGGACATCGCCCAGCGCACCCTCCAGTGGTACAAGCGCGTCGCCGATCAGTTCAGCGCCGAAGCCCGCACCTTCGCCAATTTCCCCACGCTGTTCATGGGCCTGATCACCGAGACCGGCGGTCTGGAACACTACGACGGCCTGCTCCGCGTGGTCGATTCCAAGGGCGAGATCGTGCTGGACAAGTTCCCGCCGCAGCGCTACCAGGAGATCATCGCCGAGGCCGTCGAGCCCTACAGCTTTATGAAGTTCCCGTACTTCAAGGAAATGGGCTATCCGCAGGGCATCTATCGCGTGGGCCCGCTGGCGAGGCTCAACATCGTCGATTACTGCGGCACGCCGATCGCCGATCAGGAATGGGCCGAGTTCCGCGAGATTCAGCGCGGCGCCGTCCTCAGCTCCTTCCATTACCATCACGCCCGCCTCATCGAGATCCTTTTCGGCATCGAGAAGATGGAGCAGTTGCTCAAGGATCCGACCATCCTCTCCACCAAGGTGCGCGCCCGCGCCCGGCCCAACCGCAACGAGGGCGTCGGCGTCGCCGAGGCCCCGCGCGGAACCCTCATCCACCATTACCGCATCGACGACAATGGGCTGATGGTCTGGGCCAACCTCATCATCGCTACCGGCCATAACAACCTGGCGATGAACCGCGGCATCCTTCAGGCGGCCCAGCATTTCATCTCCGGCGGCAAGGTCTCCGAGGGCGCCCTCAACCGCGTCGAGGCGGTCATCCGCTGCTACGACCCGTGTCTCTCCTGCGCCACACACGCCATCGGGAAAATGCCCATGCGCATCGAGCTGGTCAGTTCAGCCGGCGAGGTGATCCATGCCCTGGACCGAAACTGACCGCCCGGTCCTGGTGCTCGGCTACGGCAACGTGCTGCGCGGCGACGATGGCGCCGGCCCCACCGCCGCCGAAGCCCTGCGCAAGCGGTTGCCCGCGCACACCGCCGAGGTGCTGGTCGCTCACCAATTGCTGCCGGAAATGAGCCAGCGACTCAGCCGATGCCAGTTGGCCATCTTCATCGATGCCGACTGGAATCTCCCGGCCGGACAGGTGCGCCGCAAAGACATCGCCGCCGATTGCGACGGCGGCCGTTCGATCGGGCATCAGCAGTCGCCGCAGCAGCTTTTGTGCATGGCCCTGGCGCTGTACGGCCACGCGCCGCAGGCCGTCCTCTTTCACATCGGCGCCGCGCGTTTCGGGTTTGAGCAGGGCCTGTCCCAGCAGGTGAAGCAGGCCATTCCGCTGCTGGTTCAGCAGGTGGTCGATACCGTCCAGCAGACCGCCGACAACCTGGAGCACCACCATGCATGAGCTGTCGATCGCCCAATCGGTGCTGGACCTGGCCCGCAGCCACGTGCCGCCGGGCGCCACGCTCCTGTCCATCCGCATGGTCGCCGGTCCCATGCGATGCATCGACCCCGACTGCATGCAGACCGCCTGGCTGGGCATCGGCCAGGAGGATGTGACGCTCAACATGACCGTTCTGCCGTGGAAGATGCGCTGCGCCGATTGCGGCCGTGAGTGGGAGGACGCGGAACTGGCCCGGACTTGTGCCTGCGGATCGTCCCGCATTCGCCCCATCGGCGGGGACGAACTGCAATTGCTTTCCATTGAAGTTGATGACGCCGAAAGTGAAAGGAATCCATCATGCAGGTGCAGGTTGTCGAAAACATCCTGAAGCTCAACGACGAGATGGCCGCACTCAACCGCACGCGGCTTGGCAACGCCGGCGTATTCTCGCTGGATCTCATGGGCGCACCCGGCTGCGGCAAAACCGCACTGATCGAGGCCACGCTGCAGCGACTGCGTCCCACGCTTCGCGTCGGCGTCATCGTCGGCGATCTCACCACCCAGCGCGATGCCGACCGCATGGCCAGGTTCACCGACAACGTCGTCCAGATCAACACCGGCAAGGGCTGCCATCTCGAAGCCCATCACGTCATGCAGGGACTCTCTCGCATCGACATCGAACACCTCGATATCCTGTTCATCGAAAACGTCGGCAATCTCATCTGCCCCATCGGCTTCGATCTCGGCCAGGACGCGAAAGTCGGCATGTTCTGCACCACCGGCGGCGACGACAAGGCCGCCAAGCACCCCTATATCGTTCAGGAATCCTCGCTGCTCCTGCTCAACAAGACCGATCTGCTGCCCTATGTGCCGTTCAACATCGAGCTGTTTCGCGACGATATCCACCGGCTCAATCCCGATGTCGAACTGATGGAATTGTCCAGCACCACCGGCGAAGGTCTGGACGCCTGGATCGAATGGATTGAACACCAGTGGATGAAATCCGCCGCCAGGCGAACCTACCCCGCGGCAACCGTGCATTCGTGTTCCACGCGATTGCAGCTATAGATCGAACTCGCGCATCAGAATTCCCAGTGGAATCGCAGGCCGAACACCGACACCGGCCCGCGATCGCGATTGAACGCCGCATAACCCTGCACGGCGTCGGTGTTTTGAACGTGAAAATTCCAACGCCTTCTTCGGCGTGCGTTCCCGGCCGACTACGGCGACTCCAAAGTCCGGTACTCCCCCGGCCGCATTGACGCCGCCGCCGCGGAAATCAGCGGCCAGTGCTTCTCCAGAGTCGGACGATGATTTGTCCAAAGCTCAAGGACGGCCAGATGCCTGCCAGTGAGATTTTGCTGATAGCGCATGTTCTTGTCTCAGATAATTAACAGGTCGAATTTCGCGGCTTCGGCAGCGGCAAGCAGATCGCCATTTTCAAGCTCGCCCCATCCCATTTTCACGGCGGTCGACACGTCGTGGCCCGGGAAGGCGTTGCGGACTTGCACCGGGGTGCAGACATCAAGCAGAACCTTCATGCCCTAGTTCCCGGATGATGCGATCACAGCCGTATTGAAGCACCGCCTTTGCCTGCTCACGCGAAACACCCTCAAATGTCTCCAGGAAATAGCTCAGCGACAGCCCCTCGGCAAGATAATCGAACAGCGCCTGCACCGGCAGCCTCGTGCCGCGGAAGACGGGAGTGCCTCCCAATATCCCGGGGTTGGAAACGACCAAACCCTCGGCCGCCGTCTTGATAGCGCCCACGCCATTCATATCCGTATAATAGTCCTTCGTTTGTTCCGGGCAAACGCCAGCAAGAACCTATTCCAGATCGTGATACTTCAAACTCATCACGTCGCGGTGGGGGATAATCCCGTGCATCTTGCCGTGCCGGTCCACCACCGGCAGGGCGCGATAGCCGTAGCGGCCAAACAGCTCCGACGCCTCCTTCAGCGTGCCCTCCAGGCTCAGCGTCACCGGCGTGATCTGCATCATCGCCTTCATCTGCACATCCTCACCGGCCGTCAGAAGGTCCATCGTGCTGATCACGCCCAGCAGGTGATCGTCGTTGTCAAGTACGTAGAGGTAGGCGACGGCCTCGCGTTCGCGGGCCAGGCGCACGCTTTCTTTCGCCTGCCGTACGGTCGAGTCGCGGCGCACCGTGATGAAGTCGGCCGACACGAAATTGGCGATCTTCTGGTCCTGATCTTCCAGTATTTCCTGAACCTTGGCCGCCTTGTCCGCCTCCAGCAATCCCAGGATCGAGTGGACATACGACCAGGGCAGCACCGCCAGCACGTCGGCCGCCTGACCCGGCGTCATCGCGTCGATCAGCCTTGCCGCCTTTTCACGGGACATCGCCGCGATCACGTCGCGCTGGCTCTTGGGATCCAGTTCCTCCAAAGCGTCCGACGCCCGCGCCGGCTCCAGCGAATTGAACACCGCCATCTGCTGCTCGCCGCTGAGTTGCTCAAGAATGCGGGCCACATCCACCGGCGGCATCTTGACGAGTTGTTCCTTCACCACCTTCAGCCGCAGATCGCCCGCGAAGCTGCCGATCCCCTCGGGCAGCGGCTCGACCAGGTCCCAGGCGACCAGGTCGTTTTCCATCCGGTCGGTGATGCTGGCCGTGAAGTTCGCCAGCCATTTCAGCCCGATCCGCCGCAGCAGGGCCCGGCGGCTCAGATCGACGCCCACCACGTACAGCCGGTTCGATTTCAGCGCCAGCGTCACGTCGTAGACCACCTCCACTTCCCGGCCCTCGACGTCGAGCACCTTCTTATCGACGATGTAATCCTCCAGCAGCACCGCCGCCGACGGCGCATCGCCCAGCGAGGAGATCTTGACCTGCGGGTCAAGGATGACCGCCTTGTCGTCCAGTTCCTGCACACTGGCCCACGGCACGAAAAGCTGCGGCCTGCCGAACGGCTGGCGCACGCAGACGTGCGTCACCTCGGCCACGACGCCCTTGTCCACGATGACCAGGTCGAAAAGGCTGCCGATCTTGTCGCCGCCGATGAGCACGCGCCGATGGATCAGGTCGCTGAGCCGCAGCAATCGCTCGCCGGTGCTGCCATTGGTCGGGGCGGTTGTGGTCATGGAAACTCCGGCGTTATCTCCGGGCCGCGATAATGAAGCTGACGATCAGCAACACCACCAGAAACAGCAGGTAAATCCGCAGGCCGATCAGGCAGAACCTCACCAGCGGCGTCGTCGTGATCTCCGGCACGGCGTATTTCCGGTTGATCTCCCGCACTTGTCTCATGAGGCTCTTGATGATGGAGTTCACCGGCCGGCTCCTTGTCGCAGCTTATCCTGACTGTTCATTTGAGGAAATTCGGATCGAAAATGGTGCTGATGGCGTACAGAGTTGAGGTCACGATGACCGCCACCACGATGGTGATGTTGGCGATGTTCTGCCATCGCGTGTTCACGTACTTTCCCATCGTCTTCTTGTCGTTAAGCAGAATGATCAGGAACACCAGCGCCGCCGGCAGCAGCGACGTCGCTATCACCTGCACGAACAGCGTGATCAGCACCAGCGGCGCCCCCGGAATCATCACCACGGTTCCGGCCAGCAGCAGCGTGAAGAAGAAATACGCGTAAAACCATGGCGCTTCCTTGATCTTGTGGTTCAGCGAGTGCGCCCACCCGAACACCTCGCCGAACGCCCACGAACTGGCCAGCGAGATGCACACCGCCCCCAGCAGCCCGGCGTCGAACAGGCCGATGGCGAATATCGTCCCGATGAACCGGCTCTGCGGCATGATCGACCTGGCCGCCTCCGCCGCGTCGTTCACGTTCTTCCCATACAGCAACTCGCCGCAGACGATGATCAGCACCACCGCCACCACCACCGTCAGGATGGCCCCGATGAACGTGTCAATCTTGCCGAACTTGATGTCCTTTTCCTTCAGACCCTTATCCACCACCGAACTCTGCTGAAAAAACAGCATCCACGGCGCGATTGTCGTGCCGATGTTGGCCATCAGCATGAAAAATAGCCCGTTGGACGGCCCGCCCACCGGCGGCCGCGGCGGCAGGTACGGTACGAACGATCCGTACAAAACCTCCCGGACCGACGGATGCACCATGAACGCGGCCGGGATATAGATCAGATTCACCACGCAAAACACCAGCGTCACTTTTTCCCACGTCCAATAGCGCCCCGACATGATCATCGATCCCATGATGATCCAGACGACCAGGATGGTCACGATCGGCGGGATATGAAAGATGCTCATGGCCGCCGTCATGCCGATGAATTCGGTGATCATCGTCAGCCAGTCGGTCAAGACCAGATCCAGCAGCGAGAACCAGCCCCAAAACCGCCCGAAGGACGCGAAAATCGCCTCGGCATGCCCGCGCTTGGTCACCGCACCCAGGCGAACGGTCATCTCCTGCACGTAATAGGCCACCGGCCCCAGCAGGATCAGGAACCACAGCAGGTGAAACTTGTATTGCGCGCCGGTCATCGTGTAGGTCGTGATCCCACCGGCATCGTTGTCGGCCACCATCACGATGATCCCCGGCCCGGCGATGGCCAGGAACAGCCGCATCGCCTTGGCCGAGCGGCGAAAGGCGAAAAACGATCTGGCCACGAGGTTCATGCCGGCATCCGGCTGTCCCTTGGCTGGCTCCAGAATGGTCTGCTGCATCGCCATGAATTCTCAATATACGCTCTCAGGCCGCCGCGTCGCGTATTTGCCGCATGATGCGCCATTGGATTTCCACCCGCAAGCGATCCTCCACGACCATCGGTTGCGTGGCATGTTTTGCGGTGACTTTCTTCCCCAACCGGAGGGGCCGAAGGCACCTGAATTGGCTCGTTCATCCCATCCTAACACAAATCGCGACTATCATGGGGAACGGAGAACGCATGGATTGTTGGATTTCGCTCTTGCTCATCACCTATGGCGCGTTGGCGGCGGTACCCTTTCGCAACCTCACGGTCGCCAACAACGACGGTGTCACCTATCACGCCGTGCCGGCCGGTCCGGAAATTCGACCGTATGTGGTTGCGCCTGCGCGGGAACCCAAACTCGATGACCAGGCGGCGTGGAAACTGCTTCGCACCCGCGTCAAATACGTCTTTGTCATCTACCAGGAAAACCGCTCGTTCGATTCCTACTTTGGAACCTTTCCCGGCGCCGACGGCCTGTTTTCCCGCCCGGCCACGCAAACCCTGGGGTTCAATCAGGAACTCATCAACACCGACGGCACTCTCACCACCATCCATCCGTTTCGCATCGGACCCGAACAGTTCGCGGCCGATACCGATGACATCGACCATTCCCACCAGCGCATCGTCGAGAAGATGGACGTGATCAACGGCCATCCGGGCATGGACCGTTTCGCCTTCGACGAGGAGCGCAAGTATTCCCCGACCGGAAATCCATCCCTCAAGGCCAAGCAGTATGGGGAACTGGCCATGGCCTACATGGACGGCGACACAGTGCCGTTTCTCTGGCGTTATGCGGATCGCTTCGTCCTGTTCGATCATATTTTCCAGCAGATGACCGGGCCGTCCACGCCGGGCAATCTCTCCATTATCGCCGCACAGAGCGGACAGACGCAGTGGGTTCTGCACCCGGACCAGATCCCCAAACCCGGCCGGACCAAGGGCGCGCCCGTGTTCAACGATGACGATCCGCTCTGGGGATCGATCCTCGATCCGGTGAAGAACCTGATGCCAACGAATCCCCTTGAGCCGACCCCGGCCAGAAAGGTCCAGGACAACCTGAAATTCGCCAGCCTGCCCCTTTCGCTGCAGGGCGCAGCGCTGAAGCAGGCCACTACACGGGATTCCGATCCCGATGATGATCTGGAAGATGTCACTCACGACATCACCGCCATCACCAACACCGGCAAGCCGACGACCGGCTTCGGCTGGTATCAGGAGGGATTCAATCACGAACCCACCGACAAGGATGACGACGACGGCCCGGTCGATGCCATGGGGCGTCACGCCTCGTACATCACGCACCACAACGGCCCGCAGTATTTCGGATACATCGCCAACAATCCCGTCATGCGCCAGGGCCTGCACGGGCTGGATGATTTCTACGCCGATCTCCGCCACGAATCCCTGCCGGCCGCGGGCGGCGTCTTTTACCTCAAGGGCGGATATCACAATCAACTGGGCCTCAAGCCGGCCGATCCCGATCCCCGGGTGCAGAAGAATTTTCTCGGCGATGACGATCACCCCGAATATTCCGATGCCCAGATCAGCGAGGTGATGGTCGCCCAGACCATCAACCGCATCGCTCAAAGCCCCTATTGGAACCAGTGCGCCATCATCCTCACCTGGGACGATTCCGAAGGCGATTACGATCACCTCCCGCCGCCGATCCGCAGCACCGGCCCGGACGGCCTGCCCATGAGCGACGGCCCGCGCGTGCCGCTGCTGGTGATGTCGCCCTATTCCCGCGTCCACTACGTCGCCCACGCCCAGGGCAGCCATGCCTCGGTCGTGAAATTCGTCGATCACCTGTTCGATCTGATTCCCCTAGCCCAGTTGCCCGATGAATTTCTCGCCCGTCAACTCGGCGAAAAGAAATTCGGCCAACTCGAACTCGGCCCGGCCGATGCCATCACACCCAATATGACCGATCTGCTCGATGCCTTCGACCCGGCCCGCCTCGCCGGCCAGGCGCCGCCTCTGCCCCGCCAATACATCACCATCCCCGACGATCTGCTCCATACGCTCCCGCAGATCAGCGGCTACGGCCTCAAGGACATCGGCATCACCCCCATCGACAAGTTGCTCGGCATCAAGAACGAAATCCCCGACGATTTCAATCCCCGCCCCTCGACCACGCCGACGCCCGGCAAGTGAGGCCATCGGCAAATTGGCTCGGTAAACCTGCGTCAGCCAAATCCGCGGCGTGTTGTGCTGCCTGCCTATTGATGTCCGGCCGGCTGCGCAGATCATTTCGATCGCCGCCGGGCTTTTCCCGTGGAGTCTCCATGACCAGCGACTACGTGCATGGCTACGACCAACTTGAAAATCAACGCCTGCGCGATCAGGCCGGCACGCTCGTCGAGTTGTTGCATTCGGACACCGCCTTCCCCAAGGGCAGCCGGGTGCTCGAGGCAGGATGCGGCGTCGGGGCACAGACCCTCACGCTGGCAGCCCATAGCCCTGGCGCAATGATTACGTCGATCGACGTATCGGCCGCGTCGCTGGCCGAGGCACAAAAGACTGCCGCCGCCGCGGGCATCACCAACGTGACCTTCCAGCAGGCGGACATTTTCCATTTGCCATTTGGTCCGGCGTCTTTCGATCACGTTTTTGTCTGCTTCGTTCTGGAACATCTCAGCCAGCCCATCGCGGCATTGGGCGCCCTGAAATCCGTCCTGAAGCCCGGCGGAACGCTGACGGTGATCGAAGGCGATCACGGCTCAGCCTATTTCCATCCGGACAGCTCCTGGGCACAGCGGGCGATTCAATGCCTGGTGGAATTGCAGTCGCGGGCCGGCGGCAATTCGCTGATCGGACGATCGCTCTACCCGTTGCTGACCAGTGCGGGTTTTGGCGAAGTTCAAGTCTCGCCGCGCATGGTGTATGCCGACGCCGGCAAGCCCGAGCTGGTCGACGGATTCACCAGAAAGACCTTTACCGCGATGATCCAGGGCGTTCGGCGGCCGGCGCTGGATGCGGGGATCATCAGCCAAACCGATTTCGACAAGGGCATCGCCGATCTTTACCGCACCGCCGACGCCGACGGCGTCTTCTGTTACACCTTTTTCAAGGCACGGGCGGTGAATTCCCCTGCCCTTCGCGGCGCGGCCCGCAACCCGCCGCCTTGACCAACGAGGATTTCAACATCATGCAGGTTTTCGTCATTGTCGCTCATCCGAACGCCCAGAGCTTCAACCACGCGATTGCACACGCGGCCGTCTCGGCGCTGCAGCGCAACGGACACGAGGCGATCTTCCGCGATTTGTATGCGGAAAAATTCGATCCCATCCTCCCAGCGGGTGAACTTTCGCCTGAAACTATTCTTCCGCCGGAGGTCGAGTTGCACTGCCGGCAGGTCACCCGCGCCGACGGCATCATCATCGTCCATCCAAACTGGTGGGGCCAGCCTCCGGCCATTCTCAAGGGCTGGATCGATCGCGTTCTCCGCCCCGGCCGGGCGTATGAGTTTGTGGCCGGTGACAGCGGCGAAGGCAAGCCCGTCGGCCTGCTGAAAGCCAGAGCCGCCCTGGTCTTCAACACATCGAACACCCCCGCCGATCGCGAGGAGCAGATCTTCGGCGATCCGCTGGAAACCCTATGGAAGAAATGCGTCTTCGCCCTGTGCGGCGTGCCAACAGTGTATCGCGAAAACTTCGGGGTTGTCATCACCAGCACGTTGCAGCAGCGGCGGGCCTGGCTGGAGAAAGTCCAGGCCGTGGTGGGTAGCTATTTCCCAAGCGAAATGCACGGCTAGCGGTCGCGCGTCGGGCACGGTCGAACGATCGGGTTCGGCGGCATGTTCTCTTGGGCAGGGAGTTGGTACGATTACGGTGTCGAGAGCGCCGTGGCGACGATGCTGGCGCCAGCACATTGGATGATATTTGGCGAAACGGGAGAACACGGATGCTGACAGGATTGATTCTCAAGAACATGACTGTTTTCTCTGAGGCGAATTTTGCGTTGGCAGAGGGCCTGAACGTCGTGCTTGGCGAAAATGGAGCGGGCAAATCGCACTTTCTCAAGACCGCGTATACGGTGGCGGCCGTGAGTGCAAAAGGCGAGAAGGACTCTGGCTCATCCACACCCACGAAGAGCTATCTGGAAACGGCAATTACGAAAAAGTTGCGGGGCGTCTTCAGGCCCGATGAATTGGGCCGATTGACGCGGCGACATCAAGGCGTCCAACGTTGCGAAATCGAGGCGCGGTTCAAGAAAAGGCCGCTCAGGCTGGGTTTTTCGTTCAATACAAAGAACAAAACGGAGGTGACTATCGAAACACTCCCGACGAAGTGGGAAGGCCAGCCGCCGGTCTATCTTCCGACACGGGAACTCCTGTCGATTTTCCCCGGATTCGTTTCGCTCTACGAGACGACTGATCTGCCGTTCGAGGAAACTTGGCGGGATACCTGCATACTTCTTGGGGCGCCCCTGGCGAAAGGGCCGCGACTGACGGAGATCAAGCAGTTGCTGGAACCGCTTGAGGAGCAACTCGGCGGCAATGTCGTACTCGAGGACGGGCGGTTTTACGTGAAGACGAAAGACGGCAAACTGGAAGCTCATCTCGTTGCCGAAGGCCTGCGTAAAGTGGCCATGATCGCTCGCCTCATCGCCACCGGCTCCCTGATCGGCGCTGGCTCGTTGTTCTGGGACGAACCGGAAGCCAATCTGAATCCCAAAGTTATCAAGCAAGTTGCTCGAACCATCTTGCAATTGTGCCAGTCGGGAATCCAGGTGTTTGTGGCCAGTCACAGCCTGTTCTTGATCCGGGAACTTGACATCCTGCTGAAATCCCCAGAATTTCAGCCTGTCGCCGCGCGCTTCTTTGGCCTGCACCTCGGCGAAAACGGCGTTACGGTTCAGCAGGGTGATACGGTGGATGACATAGGAACGATTGACGCCCTGCAAGAAGAGCTGAGTCAGTCGGATCGGTATATCAAAGAGGAGACCAGGTAATGCCGAGCATCGAAGAGGGCAACTTGACCTTCGTCTTTCCAAAGAACTGGCTCGCCGAAAAATATGACCAGTGGCTTTTTCATGTGCGGGACTTCCAACACGTTTGCGGCGGTGCGAAAGCGGTTGATATTCTCGCGGTCAACTTGGCGATATGTTGTTGGCTGATTGAGATAAAAGACTATCGACCCGGCTGCCGAACAACCGCACTCGAACTGGCCGACACGGTGGCCGCAAAAGTGCGTGACACTCTCGCCGGGTTGGCAACGGCCAGGGTTCGCGCGGCGGGGGGCGAGCAGCGGGCTGCTGAGGCGAGTCTTGACTGTGCTAACCTTCGTATTGTGCTGCATATGGAGCAGCCCGCGACAACTTCGGTCCTCTTCCCGGCGCTCATCAATCGGGCCAATGTCTTGCAACGACTCAGGCAGTTGATCAAGGCCATAGATCCAAGCCCGCAAGTCGTGGATATGAACAGCTCGCAGAACCTTCCCTGGACAGTGACGTGAATGAATACTATTAGTCACACAAGTGGTGTAAAATGACAAATCCGATCCCGCGCCGATACCGCCAGTGACGCACCCGCGCAACCTCAAAACCTGCACAGCCCTTCCACATACTCCGCCGTGCCGTCGCGGAGCCAGCCGTCGAGTTGGGCCTGGTCTTTGAGCTGCGCGCCGCGCATTCTCGGCACCACAAAGAATTTGCTGGCGACGTCGGCCAGGGCGGTCATGTCGCTCCAGAGTTTCTCGAACTGGGCCACCGGGAAAACGTCCTCCTGGCCGTGGCCCCAGCGCTTCTTCACGTCCTTGAGCGTGATGTACGTCGGCATTCTCGCCGCCAAATCGCGGATCGCGGTGGCAACCTTCGGCTGGTTTTCGAGGTCCGCCCGCGTTAATCCGAAGGCGGCCAGAAGCTTGTCGAGATCGATCCACGTCGTCATCGTGTTGTAGTACGAGAGTGCGAACTCATCCTCCTCGCGCGGCATGGCCAGCCCTTCGAGCAGACGGACGCGGCCATCGACCCGCGCCAATCCGCCGCCGCGGTCTTCCAGCCGGCGGGTGATCACCTCGAAGCTCAAGGATGCGCCCTGTCGGATGTGCAGCCCAAGCAGGCCCGGATCGACATTCGCCCCCAGCGTGTCGATGTTGTGCAGCATGATGTATTTCAGCCCCGGCCGCTGGCGCAAAAGCGTTTCCAGCGTGCCGTTGAGCAGAAGATTGGGCATCTCATACCAGTGCCCCACCGGGTGCATGCACTGGAGTGGCAGATTATCGGTGTAATCCGACGCCTCGCCGGCCGTTCGCGCCCAGTCGATCAGGGCCGCGTGAACACTCTCCCGCATCTTCTGCTGCTGCTCATCGAGCAACTTTTGCGGCATCTCCTCCCAGGCAAACCGCAAATCCCGCAGCGTCGGAATCAACCTCAGCCCCACCGCATGTCCCGGCGACAAAAGCAACGGCCCGGAATATCCATAATTGCCCTGCGCCGTCAGATACGCCGCGATCGGCTCGTGAGTGAGATAACTGGTCGTGAAGATGTGCGGAATCTCGACCCCGGCCAACGCGGCGATCTTGCGGCTCTTGGCCAGGTGAACTTCCACAAACGAGCGATGCCGCCCGCTGAGCTTGCAGAACGGATGCAGCGCCTTGACCACGCCGGCGCCCTGCGTCCAGCGGCTTCCCGCGCCCGCCGCCAGCGACAGCACGGCCACTTCACCCGCCCCGAGCGCCGCCAGGCCGCGACGCACGTCGTCGCCGCTCGATCCACGCGTGACATCGATCACGTCCTCGGCCTTCACATCCGCAATCGTCGTCGAACTGGGCAGCCGATTTTGCGCCAGCCCGATCCGGCCGCTCTTGAGTTCCGAAACGATCCGCTCGTGCTGCTCGCGATCAAATCCGTTCTCCTGCAGAAGCGTGGCCAAATCCTGCCCCGTGCCGCCGGCCGTGCCCTGGCGGACAAAAAGGCGGTCAAAGAGCGTATTCACCATTCCGGCCAGTTCGGTGCGCGATCTTGCGGCCGTGGCGAAACGATCCAGTTCCGCCGTCTGCACTTTGGTCAACAGCCTCGGGTCCACGCGCAGCAATCGCGGGACGACCATCGCGTAATACGGCGCTGGCAGCAGAGCCTGATCATCCTTGAGCAGCCGGGCGAAGGTTCCGTGCGCGTTGATCGCAAAGTCATAGACGACAGGTTCCATCGCAAACGGCAATGCGTGCTTCAACTCCTGGCGCGTCTGGCTCATCATCATCTGCAAAAATGCCTGCGCTTCGGCCTTGCGCCGCGGATCGAAAATGAATCCCATCCCGCCGCCGGACATGCCGCCGAGCATCCAGAACCCCCAGAACCCCTCGCCGAATTTCTCCCGCGTCCTGCTTATCAATGTCTCGGTGTAAAACGTGCTGGCCCAAGGAATGATCGCCTGCAACGGGCCGAAAAAGTTCTCCGTCGTGGCCGACCCGATCGCCTTTACATCCTGCTTCTTCAGTGCCGCGAGAATGCGATCAACAATCGCCCCGGCCTGATTGCGCGCGATCCATTCGATTCCGCTGCGCAAAAGGTATTTCTCCGTGACCATCTCGAGGATCGGTCCCACATTCTGCGCCATCCCGCCGTGTACCAGCACCAGGCTTTCCTGCAACTGTTGGCGGACATTTTCCGGCGCATCCTCGTTATTCAGGATGCGATGATTGGGAAGCAACCGGCCGCGGCTGATGCCGAATTCCGGATCGCCCGGCTGTGCCGCGGCCCCTTCAATGAGCTTGATGCCCGGCCATATCCCGCCGGAATCCTGCCAGCCGCCGCCGCTGCCGCCGATCCACTCGCCCAGGATGGCCCGCGCCGCGACCAGCCTGCGTTCGTGCTCGGCCAGTTCTCCGGTCAGCGATGCCGCCTGACACGTCGCGCGCATGCACACCGCAATCAGCGACCCCAGCAGATTCGTCGAAACCGCCAATCGCGAACCCTTGGGAATATTGTTCACGCTGCTGACGATTTCCAACCCCATACCCGGCCCCACCAGCCGGGCCAGCAAGTCTGACAAACTCTGCCCGGACCCTTCCATTCCCGGCGGTACGATCCCCGACGCGATCACCGCCGCCTTCAGCAATCCCAGATAATCCTTCCCAAAATCGAACATCTCCGGGAGATTGTCCACGTCGGCGCTGGCGGCCAGATCAACGCTCACCAGGCGGATCACCGGCACGTCGATCACGCGCAGATACGCCTCGACGGGCGGCCGGGGCGTCGGATCGCGGCCGTGGACCGCAAGGTCGATGCTCACGTTCAGCACCCGCGCGCCCTGCGGATAATCCATCCCCAGAAAGAAAAT
>Ga0181520_10001429_pt1 | contig 48656 bp, 37 predicted proteins | sample PEATcosm2014_Bin_29_FD_132451 | JGI IMG/M metagenome (GOLD analysis project Ga0181520, IMG submission 132451) | Peatland microbial communities from MTU Mesocosm Facility, Houghton, MI, USA - PEATcosm2014_Bin02_30_metaG | ecosystem: Environmental > Terrestrial > Soil > Wetlands > Peat | place... | reverse complement strand
GTACAGGCGGCCTGGACCCATTGGTTGAACTCTGTGGGCTTGACCGAGCGGTAGCCCGAGGAATCGGTGTAATTCTTGAACGCAAAACAGAGGACCTGGTTTCCCGCCTGATAGAAGCAAAGGGTCTGCCGGCTTTCGCCGCGAACGGTCAGAAAAGCCCGGCAAAGCAGTTCGCTGGCCGGTTTGATTGGCTTGGTCATAAACGTCATGATGATCGTGCCGGTTTCTGCGAGAATACTGTGCGCGGGGATACGCAGCCGGTTCGATTCGCCGCCAATGGCCAGCCCGCTTTGGCCGTCGGGACCCTTGGCAAACGGGCCGGCGATCTTCAGTGACTCCCCGCCGACGCTCACCATCTTCGGGCCGTCAAGTTTCAAATCCAGCGACGGCCTGACCGATTGTGCGTTTATCGAAGTCGAAATGGCGGAGGCCAAGACAAGAACCAAAGCCAGTTTCCTAATCATTCTCGTTCCTTTCTGAAGTACGTTCACTTTACCCACCGAGAATGCCTTCGTGATATATTTTGAAAGAGGAGACCTTCTGCAGACACGCTCAGAGACCGGCCATCACTTCACCTTCTCGACCAACCGCGCAACAGCCTGCGTGATGCGGTCTTCGAGGTCGGGCGTCCAACGCATGGCGGGCAGGCCGTACTCGCCCAAAAAACCGCCTTCGTAGCCGCCTTCGTTCCACACCCGGCGCGAGGGCATGTAGGCCGTCAAATCGTGCGAGAAACCGTTAACCCACGTTGTCGGACCATACAGCGACTTGAACTTCAGCGAGTAATCGACGACCGCCTCGCCGCCCAGGCTGATCCAAAGATGGTTCTTGCCGAGTCTCCAGACCTGGACGGCGTAGGGAAAGCTTTGGGGAAATGGCTGGCCCGCCCTGAGGCTCTTGAGCATCCGTTGTGCCCAGCGGCCGTAGACTCCGCCCTGGGACACGTAGCGACTGAAATCGTCCGCGGTCATCGTTCGCTCGAAGGGGAGGTCGACGAACTGGAAGGCCGTGCGGAGACTGGGGGCAATGGGCGTCATCGCCTTGCGGCAAACCTCTTCCACGGCCGCAGCGAGCATGTCGCCGTACTTCCGGCAAAGTTTGATCTCCCGTCTGGGCAGCGGATTCTGATCCGCCCCACAGCCTTGAAAGAACATCGCCTGCACGTCCGTGTGGCTCTTCTCAACGTCAAGCATGGCGAAGCCGGCGTAATCGCCGGACCACTGCGTGATCGCCAGCGTCGTCGGGTGGCAAGCATAGCCGAACAGCACGGTTCGCAGCCGGCCGTCGGGCGTTTTTGCGGCCAGCACGGGCACGCTGTGATCCACCGGTCCGCGCAGCGGTTCGCCACGCTCGCGGATCGCGGGAACCTCGGCCTCCTTGTTATTGCGGCGGTTGACGGCGAAGTCCGTCCTTCCCTCGCCCATCCAGAGCGTGGCCGGCGTCATCTGCGCGAGCGCCAAGGCGGCCTGCTCCACGATCGTTCCTTCCAGCCAGCGGGTGTACTGCCGGATCCGCGTCCGCGCGGCGTCGTCCCAGTCGCAGTAGTCCTGCAAACACTCAGCCAAGGCCGGGCCGGTGTGGGTGTGGGAGTAATTCAGCAGGATGTGGGATCGCTCCAGCGCGCAGCGTTTCTTCAGTTCGGCGCAGACCGTTTCGTAGGTTCTCTTGGAAATGCCGCAGACGTCGCAGGTGATCACCACGGCGCGATTTCCGCGGGCGTCTTCCAAAGCGAGAACCTTGACCCAGATGTCGTGCAGCGTGCTATCTGCCGCCTTGTCGCGCCCGCCATAGCCGGCCAGGTACATGGGCGGCTCCGGCGTGATCTTGGCTTTCGCAGTGCCCACCTTCCATGTGTTCTCGTCGGCGCGCAGAGCGCCGCCGGCCAGCAGAAGCAATGCTCCCAAGACGGTGAAAAGGCCATGCCCGTGCCGAAATCTCATCTGCCGGTGCTCCCAACGAAAAAGAACTACAAGCCGATCTTCCCCATTTGCAGCGAGCCTGAAACCGTTCCAGGCTCTTTCGGCCATCATCATACCATAGTGCCCCCGCGCCCATGTGGATTTTCTGAGGTAAGACGAGAAAACAGCGGGCAAGCAGTCGGAAGCAGCCGTTTGGCGGCCGGCGGTAGCCAAACACAAGAACGCTTTTCGGCCGCCCTATGCCGCCGGACGTTTCGCCGCGTACAGATATGGATTCATCGTCGGGTCGTTGTACATCTTGAACTGGCGATAGACCTTCAGCCGTTTCCGGCCGGAGAAAAGATCGTCCAACAACTCGCCGAACGACTGGCGAAGATCGAGATGCTGCTGGTAGAGGATTTCCAGCCGGGCCTTGGCCTTGTCGATGTGGCTATCGGTGGCATCGCTGCGGCAGGCCTGCTCCTCCATGTGGTAGAGCCGCAGCGACAGAATCGACAGCCGGTCGATCACGCTGCCGGGGGTTTCCGTGTTCAGGCAGGCGTCGGGGCCCGGCTGGACGGCAGATAACTCTTCGACCAAGTGGTCGTCCAACCGCTCGATCAGGTCGTTGCGGTGCTGATTCAACTGATCGATCGCCCGCTTCACGTTTGCCAAATCGGTATCGCTTGCCACGGGGCTGCGGGCAATGTCTTCCTGGTGCCAGAGGCGGAAGTTCTGCTGGTGCTGAAGACAAACGATCTTCAGAAATCCCTCATACGGGTTATCAACCTGCTGTCTGTGCCATCGGGCGACAGTCGTCTCATGAAGATCGATGATCGCTCCGACGTCAATCATGGGTCTTGCCTACTCCAAGTCTGTCTTGGTCGCAACCCGAGGCGACGTTATGATGGCTTGCTCCCCCCACGACTAGCGTCTAACATACCCGGCCATAACATTTTCGACAAGATGAAAAAAGCCCGCCGGCTCACAGCCCTGACTTTGACGATTATCCTGAGCGTAGGGCTGTGGCACGCCTCGCGGAATGTCTGCCCCGGGCCGGCCCGCGGGATGAGCGTGGCGGGAAGCGTTGTCACCCCCCAGCAGGCCCTTTCGCCGAGCGACGGGGTGAAGCTCGCGCCTTTTCACCAGGAAGAGCGGGGCATGGGGAGTCACGACCACGAGGGCGTGAAACTAATTCCTTCCACCGAGGGCGCTGGATCGTCCGGCTTGCGTCCCGCTTCCCATACCAATGATGCCCGCGCGCGGCCCACGATTCGCTTTGGCACGTTCAACATCCACGGCGGCACCGGCACCGACGGCCGTCGCGATCTGGATCGGGTGGCCGAGGACCTGCGCGGCCTCGACTTCGTGGCACTCAACGAGGTTCACGGCTGGAGTGCCCTGAGCGGGTCGGACCAGGCCGAACTGCTGGGCCGCCGGCTGGGCATGCAATGGCTCTTTGCCTCGGCCAATGAGAAGTGGTACTACCAGGAGTTCGGCAACGGTTTCCTCACCCGCCTGCCGGTCGCCTATTGGGAGCGCATCCCGCTGCCACGGGAGGTCGACCGCAGCTATCGCAACATGGTGCTGGTCGCCCTCGATTATCGTCCGCCGAAGCACAGCCCCGTCCCAATCCGCCTGCTCATCACCCACGTCAACCGGCGTTATGATGCCGAGCGGGAAGCCCAGCTTCGGGTGGTCATCGCCCAATATCTGGCTTTGCCCGAGCCGGCGGTCCTGCTCGGCGATCTGAACAGCGAGGCCAACGATCCGCAGATCCGGCGACTGCTGGGCACGCCCGGCGTCCACGACGCGCTGGGTGAGAAACTGGGCACGAAGGCGGCAGGGCAAATCGACTGGATCATTGCCCGAGGGCTCCGCCCGGTGGATGCGGGCATCTACGACAACGGTGCGTCAGACCACCCGTTGGTCTGGGCTGAATTGGAGTTACCACAATAGCGGCACCGGATATAATGTACGCATTCGGTGCCTTGGTGGTTTTCGTCCAACGTCCCTGCCCCGAGGAGAGTACCTGTGCAATGGTGTTCCGGTCTCCTGGCTCGACGAGCCCTGATCGTGGCGGCGATCGTCGTTCTCGGCAGCGTGGCGATGACGGCCTGCGTCTTCTTTGGCGGCCAAGGAGCCGACAGCAGCGCCGCGGCGGCGACCTCGTCCCTGAAGCTCGACGACATCCCCTTCAATGGCCTGCGGGCATACGACTATCTGAAACAGCTTTGCGCGATCGGGCCACGGCGGAGTGGCTCGGCCGGCATGGACGCCCAGCAAAAGCTGCTGGTAGCGCATTTTCAGAAGCTGGGCGGCCAGGTGGAGCTGCAAAAATTCGGCGTGCAGCACCCGCAAGAGGCCACGGTGGTGCCGATGACGAATATCCTGGTTCACTGGCACCCGCAAAGCACCACGCGAATCCTGCTCTGTGCGCACTATGACACGCTGCCGTATCCGTTGCGGGACAAGGAGAATCCGCAGGGCACGTTCATCGGCGCCAACGACAACGCCAGCGGGGTGGCGGTGCTGATGGAGTTGGCCCACGACATTCCCGCACTAAAGACAAAGTATGGCATCGATTTTCTGCTCTTGGACGGCGAGGAGTTCATATTCAGCGAGCGGGGCCGGTTCTTCCTGGGTTCGGAATTTTTTGCTCGCGAATACGTGAAGGCCAAGCTCCCCTACCATTATCGGTGGGGTGTGCTTTTGGACATGATTGGCGACGCCGATTTACAGATCTACGAGGAACGCAACAGCCTGTGGTGGAAAGAGACTCGCCCGCTGGTCGGGCAGATTTGGGCCACGGCGGCGCGGCTCGGCGTGCGGGAGTTCGTGGCCAAGCCGAAGTATGAAATCGAGGACGACCACGTGATGTTGCACGCGGCGGGCCAAATCCCCTGCATCGACGTGATCGACTTCGATTATCCCCCCTGGCACACGCAAGGCGATACGCCGGACAAATGCTCGCCCCTGAGCCTGGCCAAAGTGGGATGGGTGATCCGCGAATGGCTGCGGACGGCGCAGTAGCACAAAGGTTGGCCTTAGGACCTCTAACACAACGAGGAACGTAATGTACTCCTCTCGCTCCGCGAGAGGGACGTTTTGCTCGAATCGGCCTCACGCGGAGCGTGAGGAGTACGTTTTGTTAGAGCCCCTCGATCCCTTATGCAAATCTATTCGGTCATCGCTGTCACGGCCGTCTTGTTGCTGGCGGCCGGAGGGTTGCTGGCCTCGCACGTCTGGGTATGGCGGACTTCGCAACGGCAGGAACTGGACGCCCAGGAACTCGACTATCGGCGGCGGCAATTCCGCCGCCGCATGCACACCAGCGCCATGCTGGGCCTGCTGGCCGTGGTGACGCTGGCGGGATACCTGCTGACCTTACAGTTCCGCTCCGGTTGGCTGGCCCTGGTGTTTTCCGGCTCGGTGATGGTGTTGGCCTGCTGGGTCGTCTTGCTGGCTTTGATGGACATGTGGGCGACCAAACGCCACTTCGGCCGCCTCCGCCAGGATTGCCTGGTCGAGCAGGCCAAGCTGGAGGCCGAACTCCGCCACATCCAAGCCGTAAGGGGCAACGGCAAAGCGAAGCCGATGCGTCCGGGACGTGCGCCGGATAAGAAGAAGACGGAACGGCGCGAAGACTGAATCACGCAACTTCGTCTCTCGCGCTTGCCGCTACCGCCGGGCGATGCGCCAAGCCGCCAGCGAGGCCAGGAGCGTCAGCAGCAGGGCGATGCTCGACGGCTCGGGAACCGCCTCGGAGATGCTAATGCCGTGGCTGCCGAGCAACTGCATCGCCTGGCTGTCCGCCTCGAGCGCGTCGTAGGCAAGCATCGGGAGGTTGTTGATGTTCAACGGCCCCGTCAGGTTGTAGTTCGTCAGCACCTTGTTCAGATCGGCGAAGTTCACCACGCCGTCGTAGTTGAAGTCGCCTTGGCTCCAACTCATGCCGGTCATGTTGTAGTTCGTCAGCACCTTGTTAAAGTCGGCGAAGTTCACCACGCCGTCCAGGTTGGCGTCGCCGTACAGCGCGGGCATGACCGTCACCTGGTGCGTGGCGGCGTTGTCCACCCAACCCAGGCCGATCGAGGCGCTGGCGGCGGTGCTGTAGAGCTGGTAGTCGTGGCCGGCCTGGAAGCTATTGCTTCCGCCGTTGTAGGCCGTCTGCAGCAGGCTTTGAACCCTGCTCACCAGGCTGCTCTGGTTGCCAAGGTTGGCGCCGTAGTCCAGAACCAGGAACCCGCCGCTCACATTCGTTCCGCCCGTGTGGGCGGTGGCGTCAACGTTGGTGAGCACGTTGGCGGTTGCCGAGGCATTGTTGATCTGCAGCGCGCCGCTCGCGACGGTCGTGACGCCGCTGTAGCTGCTGACGCCGGTGAGAATCACCCGGCCGGTGCCCTGCTGGGTCAGCCCGCCGCAGCCCGAGATGTTGCCGGCGAAGGTGAGCGTGTCGGAGCGGTTGAAGGCCAACAGGCCGCTGTTGTAGACGTTTCCGGAAATGCTGCCGGTGGTTCCGCCGTTGCCCAGTTGCAAAGTGCCGGCATTGATCGTCGTGTTCCCGGTATAGGAATTCTGGCCGCTGAGAATCAACGTGCCGGCGCCGTTCTTGGTCAGGCCCGCGCTGCCGGCCAGCGGACAGTTGATGGTGTCGGTGCCGCCGCCCGTGGTAATGCTGCCGTTGCCCGTCAAGGTAATGGCGCCGGTCCCGGTGAGGGTGTAACCGTCGGTGTTGAAGGTCATCGAATTGACCGAGGCGACGCCGGCGCTTGCCACCGTGACCGTGCCGGCCGTGCCCTCGAAAATCGCGTCCGCGGCCGCGGTCCAACCCTGGTTGTACGTGCCACCGGACGTGGTTGCCCAGGTCGTCGTGCCGGCGTCCCAGTTGCCGGTGCCGGTCCAATAGGCCCCCTTGACCGGAACGACGTACCAATCGCTGAAGGCGCTGGTGGTGAGGTTCTGGTAGCTGCCCATTTCATCCACGCCGCTGAACGATTTGTTCAAGAGGTTCATGCCCAAAATGCCGGGCAGATCGGCCGGCAGATCGCCTGCTCCGGGCACGAAAACCACGATGTTGTCGAACACCAGTTGGTCGCCGCCGGTCAAGGGGACGACCAACTTCTGCACCTGGTAACCGTTGATCGTGCGGAGGTCGCCGCCGATGCCCATGACCGTCGTCGTGGTTACGGGAGTCTCGGTGTTCAAGTTGATGCCGATGGCCGTGGCCAGATCCCTGCCGACCATGGTGACCGCGGCGCCGCTGTCGAAAAGCCAACTGCTGGGCGCCGATTGCTGATTGGCCGGCTTGCGGCTGTCAATCACCTGGACGCCGGGAATCGTCGGATTGGTCGAGGTGGTCGGCGCCGCCGAACCCGTGATGAAGTTCTGATAGCTCAAGGGCACGTGCAGCGCGGCACCGCCGGCCGCGGGAACCAGCACCAACTGGCTGTTGGCGGCGGCCAGGCTGCCGGGAGCCGATGCCAGCAATTCGGTCGGCACATATTCCACCGGACTCATTCCCAAGGCGTCAAAACTGTAAGTGAACGACGGGGCATTCGGCATGGCGTGCATCACGCGCTGGTTGAGCACCGGCGTACCGACGACGTTGACGTAGACGGGATCGTCGCCCAGAAAGGTGTCGGTGAGGACCGGATCCTGCTGCCGCACCTGCAACTTGTAATTGCCGTAGGACGGAAAGTTGGCCAGGTTCTCCGAACCGGCATATCCGACGGTCACGGGAGCCAGCTTCACTTGCGTCGGCTGCGAGACGTTGAACCACTCCGCACCGCCGATGCCGACGTCGGAATAGGTCTCGCCCGTGGTTGGCAGGGCCCGCGCCTGGGCCTCGAAGGCACTGATGACGTTGCCGCTTGCGCCTGTGTCGCACACGGCGGCATACGAGTAGTAGCTTACGGGATCGCCAAAGATGTCGGTGGTTTGCGCCTGGTAGTCGACGCCGCCGGGAGTGGCCAGATCGACAAACATGCCGGGCACGTAGTCGGTCTGCGCTTGTCGGCCGTCGATGGAATACTGGGCGGCCTGGGCGCAGGCCGGCGGCAGAAGAAACATCAGGAGGGCAAGAACGACAAGAGACCCCCGCGAGAGAAGATCACGGCGTATCACGGCAGCACCTCCCCGGCCGTCCGCGTCCATATCACCGCGCAGGATCTTTAGACGTGCCAGCGCAAAAGAGTGCCTCCAGAGACCGGCCTTTCGGCCGGCGAAACAGCCCCGATTGACTTCTGTTCCTGGAACGAGCGTCCTCTTCTCACACCACGTTCATTATGGCCGTTTGCGGCAAATTCCGCAATGTGTTTTTAATCGCTTTCGTCATTTAGGGGCTCTTAACAAAACGTACTCCTCACGCTCCGCGTGAGGCCAATTTGAGCACAGCGTCCCTCTCGCGGAGCGAGAGGAGTACATTAAGTTCCTCGTTGTGTTCGAAGTCCTTAGAACACCGGCCCGATCTGTTTGAGCCGCCGCTCGGTCTCGGCCATGAGCGCATCCTCGGCCGCTTCGGTGTCGGCCTCGTAGGTGACCGAAAAACGCAGATAGGCCCCCGCATCGTCCCAGGGCACCGTGCAAATCGAGTGCTCGGCGATCAGAAATTGACTGAAGGCCTCGGCCGTGGTGAAACTCGTCCCGCCGGCGATGCCCTTGGGGCTGCGCGTGTAGAGGAAGTACGAGCCGCCCGGCATGCGGCAGTCGAAGCCGCAGCGGCCGAGCGTGGCCACCAGCTTTTCCAGCCGCCGCCGGTATTTTTCCCGCGTGCGGCGGGGAATTTCTGCATCGTCCAGCGCCGCGGCCGCCGCCTTCTGGATGGCAATGAACTGGCCGGAATCGCTATTGTCCTTCACATCGGCCAGCGCCCGCACGATCCGCTGGTTGCCGCACACCCAGCCCATCCGCCAGCCGATCATGTTCCAGCCTTTGGAGAGCGAATGCACCTCGACGCCCACCTCGCGAGCCCCGGGCACCTGCAAGAAGCTCAGCGGCGGCGCCGCGAAGCTCAGCATGATGTGGGCGGCGTCCTGAACGACCACGATGTGGTTGGTGCGGGCGAAATCGACGACTTGGGAATAGAACTCCCGCGTGGCCGCCTTGCCCGTCGGACTGTTCGGATAATTGATCACCAGCAGCTTGGCCCGGTGGCGGATGTCGGCGGGAATCGCCTCCAGATCGGGCAGAAAGTCGTTCTCGTCCCGCAGCGGCAGCCGGTAGACTTCGCCCCCGTAGTACTTCGTGTGCGTGCCGGCCACGGGATAGCCCGGCACGGTCATCAGCGTCACGTCGCCCGGGTCAATGAACACGGCCGGCAACATCGCCAGGGCCGGCTTGGTGCCGATGCAGTGATTGATCTCGGCGGCCGGATCGAGTTCCACGCCGAACTCCCGGGCCATCAGCCGGGCGGCGGCTTCCTTGAAGGCCGCGATGCCGTTGTCGGCATAGCCGCGGTTTTCCGGCCGGTTGATCTCCTCGGCCATGAGGCGGCGTACCGAAACGTCGGCCATCTCGTCGTTTTCGCCGATGCCGAAATCGACCAGCTTTCGCTCCGGATGCTCGGCGAGCGCCTTACGCTTGGCCCGTTTGATCTTCTCGAACTTGTAAATCTCGGTGCCTTTGCCGTAGTTGCTGCCACCGATACGCTGGGCGAATAACTGCTGAAAGTAGGGGTCGGCCATGAAACTGGGAGCGGGACAAAGAAAAGTTTGAGAAAAAATTGACTCCGCAATGTTCCGAAACGGCAAAAATACCCCACCGTCGCACTCGCCGGGGTTCGCCGCGAATGAACCGTCTCGAACCAAGACAAGATTCATCAAACCGGCTAGTTTAACGCCGTATTCGACCGCTGACAACCGGGCCCCCGGGGGCATCCCCCGCGCGGGTTAGGCTGCGGGCGGGCGGCCGCCAAGGAAGCCCTCGTGGAAGAAAACCGGCTTGTAGCCCCGTTCAGTCACCCAACGAATCGCCTTTTCGATTCGCTCGGCGTGATCGGGGATGTAATTCATGTAGAAGGGCCAGAAATACTGTTCGTGGGTGAACAGGTCCATGATCTCGGCCCGCCCGGGGTCCTTGCCGAGCGGTTCCAAGGTCTCGGCAATCCGGTCCGCCTTGACCGAGTTGCACACGATGTCGACCATCGAGAAGACCAACCCGCTCTGGAAATCCTTCCAGGCATCGTGCGACGCAATGTAGGCCGAGACGTCGTCGGGCAGTTCGCAGTTGACGTCCCATTTGTCGCCCCGGTACCAAAAGTCGCTGCTCAGCACCCGGACGCCGTAGTCGTACAGCGGCTTGAAGGTCGAGGGGCGGATCATTCCCCAATGGACACACGTGGTCACCGTGTACGTCTCCTCGCCGGCAAAACGGCGGATTTCGGCGTCGACCAGCCGCATGTCGGCCAGCAGTTTTTCCGGCGACGCATCCTGATACGGCCGGTCCGGCTTGTTCGAGTGGGCGTGAAAAGCCAGTTTCAGCCAATCCGCGTTGTCGCGCCACTCGCCTTTGTAGCGGGCGGGAAACTGCGGCAGCCGGAAGTCCGCCGCGGTCGGAAACTTGGCGTCATCGGCGGCCGTGTAGTAGATGTTCAACACGAACTTCGCCCCGTACTTGCGGTTCAGTCCTCGCAGCATCCGCAAATAGAAGCAATCGAAGAGCGACCGGTAATTCTTCCGCGCAATGTCGCGGAGGAAGAAACTGTTGTCGTCGATGGCAAAACGATACCGCGGCTCGCTATATCGGTCCCAAACCACTCGCACGCGATTCTCGTGGCGACGGCCTTCCGCTTCGGCCACGGCGACCAAATCGGTCTCCGCCTCGCGCAAGGCAACGTCGGCCTGAAAGCGGTTTCCCTGCCGCTGGCACGTCACTCCGTTGCCGGTTACGCGGCCGCCGCCGGGTGCGGTGCCGGAGACGCGAATCACGAGCGCGTCGGCCGTCTGTCGTCCGTGCCGGTGATTCAAGACGGCCCCGTGAAAGGGTTCTGCGATCTTCACGGGCGAGGGCGGCGCGGCGGCGACGGTCGCCCTGGTTCCCGGTCCCAACAGCCCCAGCGCCGCGCCGGCGGCGGCCGACTGTAACACTTGGCGTCGATTGATGGCGTTCCGAGGGATCATGAGTGACTCCTGGTAAGAGATGGGGCGCACGACGGCTGCGTCACGACGTTATCGACGGCACAGTCGAGGCGGGGACCGCTGACCGCGGCCTGGTTTCTAGGCCACGGCCAGCTCGGACAACGATGAATGTATCGCTCCGGCCAGCGGTTGTCCAGCAACGGCGTCAGCCAGCAGGTCGAGATTGCCATCCGCGCCGCCCGTGTCCCACAGATTGGCTGCCGTGGCGCTCCGGCCGGACGCCGCACTGCTCCCCAGCACCGCGTCGATATACGAGGCGTCGGTCGTCGGCGCGACGTTGCTGCCGGGTTGCCGCATTGATACGGCCGGCTCGTCAAACGTTGCGCTGCCGGAAGCGGTGGTCGAGAAGATCGAATTGACCATCGTCGCCGGCAACACTGCGCTGGGAGAGGGCAAGGCCGGCGTCTGTGCCAGCTTGGCAGTGGCCGTAGCCGCCTGGGCCTGGCCGGTCGTCAAATTCCAAGCGCCGACGATCGGAGTCCAACCCATCCCGGCGGGGCCATAGGTGAAAACGGTGTCGGCAAAGCCGCCGCTGTTCGAGTCCTTCAAGTAGAAGGTCGAGGTGGCCGGATTGTAGAGCCCCACGGTCGTCACGCTGCTTCCCGTCCAATTTCCGGCCACCGGAATCCACTCCGGGGACGTGCCGCCCGGGCCATAGGTAAAAATGGTGTCGGCAGAGCCGCTGCTGTTCGAGTCCTTCAGGTAAAAGGTCCCGCTCGCCGGATCGTAGAGCCCGACCGTCGTTACGCCGCTGCCGGTCCAATCGCCGGCCAAGGGGACCCACGATGTATTGGCGCCCGCCGGGGCGAAGGTAAAGACGGTGTCGGCGGCCCCGCCGCTGTTGGAATTCTTCAAGTAGAAGGTCGAAGTGGCCGGATCGTAGAGCCCAACCGTCGTTACACCGCTGCCGGTCCAATCGCCAGCCAAGGGGACCCACGATGCCGTCACGCCGGACGGAGTCAGGCTGAAGGCCGCGTCGGCGTAACCGCTGGTGTTGGCATCTTTGAGATAAAACGTGGCAGTGGCCGGATTGTAGAGCCCGATGGTCGCGCCCCCGGTTCCGGTCCAATCGCCGGCCAGCGGGATCCACGCCGGCGATGCGTTCGCCGGACCGTAGACGATGGTGCTATCGGAAAAGCCGCCGCTGTTGGACGTTCTCAGGTAGAAGACCGAACTGTTGGACGCGTACAGGCCTGGCGTAGTGGGGGCCGCGGCGGCGCCAACTACGCCCGTCAGGCTGTTGACCACGAGGTCGGCGCGGGGAGTCCCCAAGCCGGTGACCAGATCGTAGCCCGCCGCGGCAAAATAGCGGGGCGAGCCATCGCTGTTGCCGCTGGTGATGTCGTGGAAATCGCCGGCCGACATGGCGTACAGCATGGGCAACACTTGCGTCGGGCCGTCCAACGAGCTTTGGCCGGTCAAGGCACGTCCCTGGTCGGCGATGGCAATCAGGGCCGCCCACTGCGGGGCCCCGTCACTGGTTCCGCCCCATTGACCCCAGGCTGCCGAGGCGGAAGTCCCGTACGAGTTGTAGACGGGAAAGCCGGTGCTCGGGTCGGCGTCATAGGCCACATCGGGATTGGTGCGAAACGTGGTGCTCTGCGTCACCACGCCGTTCTGGTACGCCGGCTGAGGCTCGAGACCGCTGACCCCGCCGCCGCTGAAGTTCCATCCCGACTCGCTCACATAATTGCCCTGGCTCGTGAGGCTCAGCGTGGTGCCGCCGACCGACAACACGTTGGGCGAGATGGCCGGATAGCTGACGGGCGACCCGCTATCGCCCGATGCCGCGACGAAGGTCACTCCTACGTGACCGCTGGGAGTCGTAAAGTCGCTGTCGAAGGAATTCTCGCCGGGAAACTCGCCCCCGCCCCAGCTCATCGACACCACGTTCACGCCCGGCGCTTGGCGCGCGTAGTTGACCGCGGCCATCAGATTATCCAACGAGCTGTTGGCCGCCTCGACCAGCAGAATATTGGCCCCGGGCGCGATCGCGTGCGCCCATTCCACGTCCAGCGCGATTTCCGTGGCCCAGCCGGCGTTGGCATCGGGAAGGCTGCCGCCGCCGTTTTGGTTCACTTTGGTCAGTACCGGATCGGGTAAGCTGAACTGCACGTCGAATTGGTGCAGATCGCCGGCAATGTTCGGATCGTCGTAGGCATCCACGACGGCGATGGTCGTGCCCGTGCCGTCCGCGGCGACCGTTCCATTGCTGAAACTGATGTTGTTGAAGCCGTAGGCCTGGCGGATCTGGGCAGGCGTATAGCCGGTGGGCCCGGCCGTTGCCAAGGGCGCGACGCCGCTGGCGGTTAGGTTGGCCAGGTAATCGGGGACGGCGTAACCCGCCACGCTGAGCGAAAGCAGATGTCGCGATTCGAGTGGCTCAAAACGCAGCCGACGACCCAAGCTCGCTCGGCAACTGGTCGCCCTGGGATGAGTGCGCCACTTCGTCTGCATAGCCGTCCCTTCTGGACTTCAAGAGATTATACGTCGCGGATGAGGCTAGGAAGAGAAGAGTTTGGAAAGTTTTTTTCGGGGGGTGGAGCATGGTCGCTCCTCGGGTGGCAACCCCCCCGACGCCAGCGCATGTCAAATATTGGCTGCGGTTCGCTGCGGACGGAGCACGGAGTACCAAACCATCGGCGGCTCGCTGAACACTTTCCGCTGCCACGCCGCTGCATTCCGTACTGCGTACTGAGTTCGTCTCACACCGCCGTTTGTTTATCGTCGGTCTAGGCTACGATCCGATCGCGCAGGCCCCCGTAGGCCAACTCCTGCACTCGCTCGCGGGCGAAGAAACTGTGCGGTACGCCCATCTCGATCCGCGTGGCGTCGTCCAGCAGGCGAACCTGCTCGGGCGACAGGGCCAGTTCCAGACTGGCGATGTTGTCCTGCAATTGCGCCAGCTTTCGGGCGCCGAGAATGGGGATAATGGGCTGGTCGCGGTAACGCAACCAAGCCAACGCAACCTGGGCCAGCGAGCGGCCGGTTTGCCCGGCCACGGTTTTCAGCGCGGCGACCGCCCGATCGGCCCGTTGTTCATCGGGCATGAATTGTCGCATCGCTTCATTGCTATACCGCGCTTGGGCGCTTTCCTTATTCGCATATTTGCCGCTGAGCACGCCGCCCGAGAGCGGCGACCAGGCCGTCACGCCCAGTCCCAACGCGCGACACATGGGCAGCAGCTCGCGTTCGGCCGTGCGCTCGACCAGGCTGTACTCGATCTGCAGGCCCACGAAGGGCGTCCATCCCCGCAGCGCGGCGATGGTGTTGGCCTGGGCGATCCACCAGGCCGGGGCATTCGACACGCCGACGTACAACACTTTGCCCTGGCGAACCAGATCGTCCAGGGCCCGCATCACCTCTTCGACCGGAGTGAGCTGGTCCCACACATGCATCCAGTAGAGATCGACGTAGTCGGTCCGCAGCCGTCGCAGGCTGGCCTCGAGGGCCTGGAACATGCTCTTGCGGTGGTTTCCCGCCGCGTTGGGATCGGTTCCGGGCTGGGCGGCGTTCGTGTACTTCGTGGCCAGCACGACGCTCTCGCGCTGGCCGGCGAGAAACTCGCCCAACAGCATTTCGCTGGTGCCGAGGGTGTAGATGTTGGCGGTGTCGATAAAATTGCCGCCGGCCTCGCGGAAGGCGTCCAACATCTTCCGCGATTCGTCCTTGGCGGCGCCCCAGCCCCATTCCTCGCCGAAGGTCATCGTGCCCAGGGCGATCTCGGAAACCCGCAGACCGCTATGGCCGAGAAGTCGATAGCGCATGGCTTCCTCCTTTTACGGTTCGGGCAAAAAGGGGGCAGTCTCCCTTTGTCCCTCACTTGCCCGGCTGGCTGAGAAAGATAAAGGTTCCCTTCTTGTTGCTGACGATTACGTCGGCGATGCCGTCCCCGTTCAGATCGACGGCCGTCACCTGGGTGCCCACGCCGGAATTACTGTCGATCTTGTGCGGAATGAACGTGGCGCCCTTTTCCTTGTCGCGCCGCAGCTCGAACCAGTAAAGGACGGCCGGCGCGTTGGGCTCGGCGTCGCCGTGCGGGCCGTGGGCCCAGAAGCGTTTGCCGGTAACGATGTCCTTCAAGCCGTCGCCGTTGACGTCCACCAAGTCGATGCCGTGCATCTGGCTGATGCGCAAGGCGTCGGAGTTCAGGTCCGGCTTGGGCGGCAAGATCACGTGTTGCTGCCAGGTGATTTCGCCCTTGTCGTCGCGGATCTGCTTGTACCATACCAGGCCGTACTGGTGACAGTGCCAAGCCGTGATCACGTCGTTCAGGCCGTCGCCGTCCACGTCATAGACGAACATCTGGGCGCCGGCGTCGGCAAAGTGGAAGGGATGCCAGATCCAGGGCTTGCCCTCTTCAATTTGCGCCGGCTGCTCCCACCAGCCGTTGGCTTCCACCAGATCGATGCGGCCGTCGCCGTTGACGTCGCCCGCGCCAATGCCGTGGGTGAAGCGCTGATAGCCGCCCTTGGGCGTGACGGCGTGAAAGGTCCACGGCTCGTCGGGCTTGGCCGGGTCATAGCTGGCATAGCCCAGGTAGCCGGTCGTGTTGTAGATCAGCTCGGGCCGGCCGTCGCCGTTGATGTCGATCCACATCGGCGATTCGTTGCCCACGTCCTTCAGGGCCAGGTGCCGCTTCCACGGGCCTCCCTTGCCGGCCGGGTTCTCGTACCAGTAGGCCTCCGCGCCGGGCATCGGCACGTACAACACGTCGGGCCAGCCGTCGCCGTTGAAGTCGCCGGTATAGGTGAGAAAGTTGTCCGAATAATTCTTCGGATCGTAGCTCTTGGGCGGACAAATTTCGTGCTTCTTTTGGAACGTCGGGCCTTCATACCAGAACGGGCCGGCCACCACGTCCAGCTTCCCGTCCTTGTTGAAGTCGGCGTAGTACGCCCCTTCGGCATAAAACTTGTTGGTCAGGCACAGCTTCTTGAAAGTGGGGACGGGCGGCTCCGCAAAACAGATGCCGTAACCCATAGCGACGATGACGACGGCCAGATTCAGGCTTTTCATGGATGCTTCTCCGATCGTTAGGTAGGGACAAAAGGCGGCACAACCTCCCGTGCGGGTAGGGGAACCAGCAGTAGTATAGCGGCCCATGCGGCAGGCGACTACTCCCCGCGGCCGGTACCTACTGCGATTGTCGGGCATGGCAAGGCGGTTTACAATAGCGGCGGCCATCAGCCCGGGAACCATACGGTCGGGTCCGACCTGTTTCCCGGTGGACCGTCGCCAACGCTCCACAATCCACCACGAAACCAATGAGTTTTCCTGACTGAAACGTTCGGTGAGGTGCCCTCATGAGTGAAAAGGAAAAGCTTGTCGCTGTGGTCTCGCCCTGGGAGAGGTTGCCCGAGTTGGTCAAGCGGCAGTTTCGCATCGAAAGCCTGCCCAGCGGAAAAATGGTGATGGTTTGGCGCGACGATTTGCAGACCGAGGAGAAATTGCGGGCCGCACTCCAGGAACTCGGCGTGGCCGCCGCGGAACTGATCAAAAAGCAGCCCACCGAGTGGCAGCGCGTCGGATAGCCGACGCCGGGTGGCGTTCAGAGCAGTTCTTCCAAGATCTCGGCGGCGCCGCGCACGAACGGGGGGCACCGGGAGGTGAACAGGTTCTGCTCGCGGGCGCTCTGGTGGCCTGCGGCCGTGCTGATGTCGCAGCCCAACAAATCGCGGCACACCAGCGAACCGTGCCGGGCCCTGAATCGCGCCGCAAATTCCCTCACCTGTTGATAAACCCGCTCTTTCGCCTCCCGGTCGGGCGTCGTTCCGCCATACTTCATGCCCAAGACCATCAGCGCCCCGGTGACCGCTCCGCAGATCTCGGCCATGCGCCCCATGCCGCCGCCGAAGCCGGCGGCAATCCTTAAAGCGTCCGTTTCCTCGATGCCGAGACTCTCGGCAAAGGCCGAAAACACCGCTTGAGAGCAATTGAAGCCTTCGGCGAAACGAGACACGGCCGTTTCAATGCAGTTCATGGCATGCCTCCGCTCCGATAACTAGCCGCCGTTTCAACCGGCCTACTCCAACCGCACGACGGTAAACGAGCGGGGGGCGAAGGTGAACTCGCCGCCGCTGGCGGCGTGCCGCCACTCGCTTCGCTTGGGAACGATGTGTCTCGGAGCGGCCGCCGTGTTGACCATGTCCAGCGGACCCGACAATTCCTCAACCAGCGCCGTCGGCTTCGACAGCGTGAAGCCCACGAGCCGGATCGCCGCCGGCACCGGCCGCTCGTTCGCGTTGACCACGCCCAGGACCAGCGTTTTGCCGTTCTCGCTCCGCTTGGCGACGACGTCGAGCCGGCCGCTCGGGCTTTGCACCTCGCTCTCGACCAGCAGCGGCTCATAGTTCCGCGAGATCATCCGCGTGACGTAGCCGGGCGGTTGCAGCCAGACCTGCGACGGATTGAGGAACAGCAGGCCCTGGTTCCAGCCGTTGTCGTTTTGGCCGTCCGGCTGCAAGCCGTTGGCCGAGGTGATGATGGGCATCCGCCCGTCGCGTTCGACGGTCTGAATCGCCATGGCGTTGGCAAGCGCCCGCCGCTGCGAGTGATTGCCGGCGTTCAGCTCGAAGACCACCACCGTGTGCCGGGCGCCGTCGGCCAGCTTATCCAGCGCGGTGGCGAAGGAGAGCATGCCGTCCAAGGTGCTGTCGGGCCGGGGCCCCTCCGTGCCCACGTGAAGGTCGAACCAGACCTCGCGATCGTGCCGCTTGGCCAAGGCGAGGATTTTCCGCTGGCCGGCCAGGCTGGTGATGCCGGAAGCGGCCCCGGTGACGTGGTCCGCATCGCGGATCGGCTGGTAAGCGAAGTCGCCGACGACAAGGATCATCTGCGGGTCTTTGGCCCAAATCGCCTCGGCCATCGCTTTGAACCGCCGATAGTAGTGCTCGTCCACCCGTTCTTCATTGCCCAGCTCCATGCGCGTCAGACGATAGGGGGCGGGATGCCCGTCGGCGGCCCGCCGCTGGCCCCAAACGCTGCTGGCCGGCCCGTTCATGTATTCGACGAAGTCGGCCATGTCCTGGGGCTTCTCGTCCATGTTGAAGGCCGGAATGGCCAGAAAGCCGGCCGCCCGGCAGACGTCGACGAAGTCGACGATGCCCCAGCCGTTCGAGGAGTAGGGATACCAGCAGCCGGGATTGGTGGGGCGGCGATCGCGCGGGCCGAGCATCTTTTTCCAGCGGTATTCGGCGTGATTGACCATCGAGCCGCCGTAGCGGAGCAGGGTGATGCCCTGGCCGATGAGGCCCTCGACCACGTCGCGGCGGACCGGCAGCCCCTTGAATCGTCCCCAGGGGCCCGGCTGGAGAAACGCATAGCCCAGCGCCACTGAGCCGGGCTTTCGCAGCGTGACGGCGAACCGCCCCGCCGCATCCTTGGCGTTGGGCGTCAACGTGAACGTGAGCCGTTGCCAACCGCCCGCCGCCACGGCAAGCCGCTGTTCGGCATAAGCGCGCGACCCGTCGCCGGCCTCCAGGGCCACGTGGACTTCGCAAGGTTCGGCAGCGCGGGCCCAAAGGATGCCTTCATACGGTTTGCCCGCAACGAACGACATCCCCCAACGGTTCAACCCCTGGTTTTCGACGCCGATTTCGCCCTCGGCGCCCGAAAGCGTGATCCGCTGGCATTGTTTTCCCACAAACGGCTGGTCCCGTTCGATGCTCCAGGCGCCGGTGGCCGTTCCTCGCTGGACCGGACGCCACATGCCGCTGATTTCTTGGCTGGCATCGCTCGTAGACGAAAAAGGGAGAGGCCGCTTTGGGCCATCGGTCTTGATCCACAGGTTGCGATAGCGGGCCTCGGATTGGAACTGCCGCAACCCCACGCGGCCCGAACGGATCGCGTTCGACCCGTCGTCGTGCCGGGCGATGGTCCGGCCATCGACGGAAACCTCGATTTGCGAGCCGCGGAGTTTCACCACCAGCGGAATCCACTGGTTGACCGGCACGGGGCAGGGCGTGTCCTTGATGTGCTCCCAGTTGTGGCGGTGCCGGCCGAGTCGCACGCATTGTGACGCCGCATTAAGCGCGATTTCGTAGCCGTCGAACTCATCGACGTCCCGCCCCGGCCTGTTGACGCGGACGATCAGTCCAGCATTCGAGCAGTCGCGACTGGGCAGCAACACTTCGACGCCCACTTCGCCGTCGGAGAGCGATGGTTCCTCGCTGACAAGTTTGGCGGCGGCGGCGTTGCCGGCAAACCGCAGCTCTTTGCCCCGGACCGACCATCCGCCGCCGAAAGCATGAAATCCTTTAACCGGCGAGGCGGCCGGCGGTTCCTGAAAGCTCTCGCCAAAAACCATTTGGCTGTACAGCCCGCCATAGATTTCGTGGTTGACGTCCTCGATGCAGGCGCCGGTCAGGTACCGCGAGATCGGATGGAGAGTCCGATCGGCATGTACGACGATACTGGCCTCCTGGGCTGGAGCGACGGATGCGAGGGCGGCTGCCAAAGACATTAACGTTGCCAAACGGATTGACATGGTGGGTTCTCGTGTGAAAGCTCGCCCGGCCGCTTGCGGCTTCGCAATTGTTGTTGTCGATCTATTGCCGCAGCCACTTCTTCCAGTTCTGTTCGAACTGGTCGGCGTTGCTCTTATCGACCAGCAGCAGCGGCGAATACTCGATCGGCGCCTTCGGGTCTTTGTGCAGGATCACTTTGTCGGCCAACAGTTCGACCGAGCGGTAGCCCCACTGGTAGGTTTGTTGGGCGTACAGGCGGGCGACGACGCCCTTGCGAACATACGGCAGTTCGACGGGCAGGGCGTCCATGGCCACCATTTTCACCTTGCCCGGCTCCCATTTCAAGAGCGCGTCGGTAAACAGGCCCCACGAGCCGATCATCGCCCAGCCGTCGACGTCGGGATTGGCGGTCTGGACTTCCTCGATCTTAGCGGCCGCATCCTGCGGCGTTTCCTTGGAATAATACGGTCCCTTCACCGTGACGTTCGGGTGCTTCTTCGCTTCTTCCACCGCGCCGCGGATGCGGTTCTGGATGTTCGCCGCATTCTGGTTTCCGCCCGGAATGGCGACAATGTGCTTGCCCGGGCCCAGTTCCTTGATCGTTTCGCTCATGATAGTCCGTCCTGCGCCGACGTCGTCGGTGCCGTAGAAGCAGAATCGCTTGCTCTGGGGCGCGTCGGAATCAAAACACATCACCGCGATTCCCTGCTTGACGGCCGCGTCGATGGCCGGGGTGGCCGTATCGGCCACGGTGCAACTAATGCCGATGCCGTCCACGCCCTGCGTCACCAGTTGCTCGACGTACTCGACCTGCTTCTGGGCGTCCTCTTCGTTGGGCGTCCGCCAAAGGATTTTGATCCGCATTCCCAGCTTGGCGCTGAGATCGCGGCCGGCGTCTTCGGCCCCCACGCGGGCCGCCTGGAAGACCGGATTCGACTGGTTCTTGGCCACCATGGCGAAGACGACCTCCTTCTTTGCCGGGGTGGACGCGGGGGCGGCCGTCTGGCTGCCGGCCGGCGTCTCGGCCGTTTTTTGGCAGCCCGTCAGGCCGCCGACAAAGACCGCCGCGACCAGTACAGCGGAGCGCAAGAGTGCACTCGTTGAATTCATTCTCGTTACCTTTCGCGTTCGCAGGCAGTAGTGGGAGCCGATCCGGCGGCCACCGCGGGCCGCAGGTTGTGCAATACCGTGTTCAGTCGATCGAGGACCACGGCCAGCACGATGACCGCGCCAATGATGATTTGACTGTAGTTCTGATCGATTTCCAGAATGATGATGCCGTTGGCGATGATTTGGATGATTAGCGCACCCAGCAGGGCGCCGAGGGCCGTGCCGCGGCCACCGCTGAGGCTGGCCCCGCCCACCACGGCCGCCGCAATCACGTCCAGCTCGTAGCCCTTGCCCGCGTCCGAAGAGGCCGAGCCGTAATAGCCGAGCATGATCAAGGCGGCGATGCCGGCCGTCAGCCCGCTGAAGGTATAGACCCTCACCTTCACGCGCTGGACGGGCAGGCCGCTGAAGCGGGCCGCCTGTTCGTTGCCGCCGACGGCGAAAATGTGTCGTCCGCCCACGGCATACCGGAGGTAAGCCGCGGCCAGGACCGTCAGGCCGACCATGATCAGCATGGGCACGGGATACAGGTTGCGGCCCACCTCGTAGCGGATCAGCCCGTCGGTGAATTGCGGCGGGAAATGCGTATAGGCCTGGGCCTTCGTCATCACGAAGGCGATGCCGCGGTAGATGGCCATGGTGCCCAGCGTGATCACGAACGGATGAACCCCCAGCAGCACGATCGCCAATCCGTTGAGCCATCCGCAAAGTGTCCCCACGCCCAGGCACAAGAGGATGGCGGCCGGCACGACCCAAGCCGGCGAGGCCCCGGCCGCGGCGCCTTCCGGACCGAAGCGGTGCAGGAACATGGCCCCGCACACGGCCGACAGGCAATACACCGAGCCGACCGAGAGATCAATGCCACCGGAGATGATGACGAAGGTGGCCCCCACGGCCATGATGGCGAAGAACGAGGTGTTCTTGGCCAGCTTGTCGAGGTTGTCGGCCCGCAAGAACTTGTTGACCGTGTGGGTTTCGCCCGTCTGCCGATCGCGCACCTCCAGCGACCCGCCAAAGACGGACAGGAGCAGGGCCAGGACGAACACTACGCCCAGAAGTCCCGTCTCCTTCAAACGCGGCAAGCGGCCCGCCGCCGACCAGAGGCCCAACCGTGCATCCATGAATATCTTGTATTGGCCCTCGGCGCCCTTGTCAATGGGCACGTAACCGTTCACGGGCCGACGGGGGATTGGTCCATTTTTCGGCGAGGAGACGTGTTTTCGAATGAACGGCTGGCCGAAAACACGGACCTCTCCCCTTCTCGCCGCCCGAGCGAATACTGTTGCTCCAGTGTCCTGCTTTTCCGAGCGGCGCCCGGGGTGCCGGCGTGAAAATTCGTCCTGCAGCCGCCGGGGCTCGACAAGTCCCCGGCGGCACGTTCGGGACGCGGGCGCGCCGCAGCGCCGGCTGCGCCCGTCAACGCTCGCAACGGCGCAACTTGTGTGGAGAATGCTGCTTGCAGCAATCGCAGTCCGCTATTGTTAGGGGCGAACAGCCCACGGGCCGTCGCGCCGGCTGCCTTCTTTCCACATCGCGCTGCGAAGTAACGTTGATAGCAAAATCAGGAAAAATCCTTAACCATTATCCGGAAAAATCCTGCTAGCGAAGCTGGGCGATGCTGATTCGCGGCGCGGATTGGTTGACTTCGCACAAGTCACGAGTAGCATTTCGCTGACGTTTGCGGTCTTGCCGCTGTTTCTCACTGTCCCACGATTCTTGTAAGGAGGCTGAAGAATGTCCCTGAAGAAAGCGGTGTTTTGGTCGGCCCTGGCGACCGCCTTGTTCAGCGTGAGCGTCCTCTACGCTGACGGCACGTGTAGCGGCGGTTCGTGCAGCGGAGGTTGTGGCGGCTCGTGCAGCCAGGCCACATCCACATGTGGAAACCAGTGTGGCACTTGTGCTACGCAGACCGTGCTCGTTCCCCAATGGGTTACCGAGAAGCGAAAGGTGACAGTTACCGAGTGCACGCCGGAGACTCGTAAGCGGAAGTTTACCGTTACCCGCTGCGTAGCGGAAACGAGCAACGTCCAGCGCGAGTACACGGTCATGGTTCCCCAGACGCGAACCCGCAAGGAGACCTATACGGTTCAGGTCCCCACCACCCGAAACGTATCGGAGCAGTATCAGGTGTCCATACCGGCGTACCGCAACGTAGAACGGACGTACACCGTTTCGGTGCCGGTATGGAAGGACCAACAGGAGCAGTACACGGTGATGGTACCGCAAACGGAAACGCGGCACGCCACCCGGCAGATCGTCGAGTGCATTCCGGTTTCCGAGACGCGGACCCGCTGCGTGGATCGCGGCCACTGGGAGCAGCCCGTGGCCACCTCCTGTGCCGCGGAAACGAGCGGCAGCGGTTCGAGCTGCGGCGGCAGTTGTGGATCGAGCTGCGGTTCGAGTTGCGGCTCGAGCTGTGGTGCTACCTGCGGTGACTCGGGCTGCGGCACGTCTTGTTGCAGCAGCGGATGCGGGCACCACCGCCGGCGCTGCGGCGGCGGCTGCGAAACGTCTTGCTGCATGACCTGGGTTCCGAACCCGGTCCAGGAGCCATACCAGGTCACCGTCATGAAGCAGCAGATTCGGGAACAGCCGTACGACTACTGCGTTACGGTTTGTCACCCCGAGACGCGCACCAGGACCTTCAAGGTGTGCAGCTATGAAAACCAGCAGCGCAGCTACACGGAGCAGGTCTGCGAGTATCACAACGAAACGCGGACGCGGACTTTCGCCGTGACCGAGTGCAAGATGGAAGAACGGACCCGCGACGTTCAGTACACCGAGTGCGTGGCCGAAAAGCGGACCTGCACCGAGCAAGTAGTGAACTATCGCAACGTTCCCGAGGAGCGGACCGAGCACTACACGGTGATGGTCCCGCACCAGGTGGAAAAGGAAGAGTGCGTGCAAGTGTGCCACATGATCGAGAAGCAGGTTCCCGTGCAAACCTGCTGCGCCAGCGAGTGCGCAAGCGATTGCGGCGACAACTACTGCTGCGGACGCCGGGGGCGGTGCGGGCGCTGGCGGTAGTAGGGCCGGAACGAGCCGCAGCCAACGGGTTGCGGTAGGGTAAAAGGGCCGCATGCGCGAGGGGCCGGGGATGTTCCTCGGCCCCTCGCCCCATTTGTCTGCCGCCCAGACGCGCTGTGCTACACGTTACGTGTTAGCGGATCGGCGAATAATCCGTCGCCGTCAGGTTCTTGCTGATCACTTTTTTTACCAGCACGCCGTTCTTTTCCGAATCCCCCTTGGCACGCTTCCATTCGGGATCGGTCTCGAAGGCCCGCCACGCCTTCTTCTGCGCTTCGACGCTGGGAAAGGCAACGATATAGTAGAGCGTATCCTTCGCCTCGGCCCCTTGGGTCGGCGTCCAAAAACCGACCACTTCCATCCCGTGTTTTTGGAACAACTGGCACGTGTGGTCGCGGAACCGGGCGTGCAAGGCATCGAGCTTCCCCGGATTGCAGATGTAGATCCGCAACTCGTAAACCTTCTCGGACGAGGCGGCGTCCGCGGCCGAAATCGCTGTCGCCCCCAGGGCCAGCCCGACAATCGCGACGGCCAAAGTCACGGCAATGCGTAATGGCATGCTCATCGAAGTCTCCTCGGTTGGTAGTGGAAGGGGAACGAGGCAGGTATAGATCAAGAGCGTCTCCGGGTCAATGGCCGACAGGCTCGGCCACCCTGTTTCGCGGTTGTGGCGGGCTCCGCCGTTGCCCGAGCAGCCACTGGTAGAGGTGCTCGTCCGCGTAGACGAAGTCGCCGATCATATGGCCGTCGTCGGGATACAGGGTCCGCTTGGCATGCCCGCCACATTTGGTTACCGCATCGACCATGGTTTGACTGAGCGCGGGCGGCACAACATTGTCCTTCGCACCATGAAAGGCCCAGATGGGCACATTGACCAGGCGTGCCGCCAGCCGTTCGTCTCCTCCGCCGCACACGGGCGCGATGGCGGCAAAGCGGTCCGGGTATCGCGACGCGATGTTCCACGTGCCATGGCCGCCCATGCTCTCGCCGGTCAGATAGACGCGGTCCGGATCCACCGGCAGCGTACGGCAGACATGGTCGATCAAGGCCACAGTCGTCTCGGGATTCCATCCGCGGCCGGGGCATTGGGGCGAAAGGAGGATGAAGGGGAATTGCTTGCCCCGCTCGATTTGGTTGGGCGCTCCTTCAGCGCGGACAAAAAGCAGATTGTCGCCAATGGCCCCGCCGCCGTGCAAGAAAACGACCAGCGGCCACCGGCGGCTCTCCAGGTATTCGGCCGGCAAATAGAGCAGGTAGTGGAATCGCGGTCCGGCCGAACTCGTGCTCGTCCGATTGGGTGCGGGATACTGCCGGCAAACCTGCGCTCCCGGTCGTAGCGGATCGTGGCCCGTATCGTTCGGCGGATAGAAAAGCATGACGGGCAGGGCCGCGACGCCAAGCAATAGCAAACCGTCCAGTGTCCTCAGACAGCGTCCTTTTCGGGGCGTGCCGTCATTCCTGGGCCGCAGCCACATGCGCAGGCCGGCCAGCGTGGCCAGCAGAACCATCACGATCGCCAACCACACCCCCCGCCACAAAAAATGCACGTACATGATGGTGTCGTACGGCGAGCGAAGCATCAGAAGCACGGCAATCAGCAGCAGCACCCAGATCACGCCAACGGCCGCCAACAGCATCAGGTCCACATAATCCCGCGTGCTCGTTTCGTGCGTCATAGCGCACCTCCGATAGCGACGAGGAAACCGTATAGCACAGCCGCCCTCGGCCGTGCTACGTTCTCTGCCAAGGGAGCCGGCATTCACTCAACCGCGGCGAGGAAGCCGCCGCCGAATCTCCTCCACCACGGCGCGGAGATACTGCATCCGCTTTTCGTCCGGAGTCCAGCCATAATCGAGATACCGCTGGTACTCGACGAACAGGCAGGTGCGAAGTTCGTCGAGCGTGCTCGGCAGAACCCCCAATTTCTCGTAGAACTCCGCGGCGTTATTGGCAACACCCATGCAATCGCCATGGCTTGGCCAATGGTTATAACCGTTATAGGAGACGGCAAATGCGCTCATCTGCCTCCAACTGGCGTTCCGAGGCGGCAGGTCAGCCGCGGTCAGGGCATCGTTACTGATGCGGTCCCCGGCAGCTCGCGACTTGCCCTTGGCTGCCGATGGCCCGGCAATTTCTTTCGTCAGGGGCTCCAGCGGCGCGAAACCCAGCTCGTCGTCTGCCGCCGCCTTGGGCTTGGGTGCGGGAGCGGGGGGGGCCGCAGCAGCGGGCGGCGACACGGAAGCCGGAGCATCGCTCCGCGGCGACAACTGCCGCCGCAACTGCGCGTCGTAGGCCGCTTTCTTCTTCGCATCCAGCAGGCACACCCGGGCCGCCGCGATCTGATTGAGGATTTTCTGTGAAAGGGCCGAATGTCGCCCCGCCTGGAACGACCGGACGTGAGCCATCCGCTGATCGGCGGCGCTGGCAATCACGTCGTCATCGGCCTCGAACAAGTCGACGCCCAACAGGCGATAGTGGTGGGGCGGCTGGTCTTTTGGGGCAATCCCCAGCCATTTGTGATAAGCGTCAAATTCCTCAGCCATGGCGGCGTGTGCTCGCGTGTCTTACTCCCTTGTCGGGATTTCGGCAGGCCAATTCTATTCCATTTGCGGCAAAACGAACAGGCCGGCCATTATACCGTGCGCCGCCCCCTTGCGGAAAGTGAAACAAGATTTGCGGAAACGGGTATTTACCTGCTCCCCCGCGCCACCTACGCTAAGTCTTATCGGAAAAGCCCGGTGTCACTCTGAACGCGGCGAAGGATCCGCCCGATTTTGCGGAGATTCTTCGCTGCCCTCGGAATGACGCGCTACATCGTCCATCCCCGGAGACCTAGCGATGATTCGCTCTTCCCTCGGCATTGCCTGCTTGTTGATCGTCACCGCCTGCGGCGGCACGTGCCTCGGCGCCCACCCGCCCAAACTCCATCCGGGCGCGGCAAGACTCATCCCGCTGTTGGGTGAAGATCAGCCGAACCTGGTGCCCAACGCCAGTTTTGAGTGCGGCACGGACGGCTGGGGATCGGCCGAACTGGACCGGTTGTTGGACTGGTACGGCCCGTTGAACGGGCTGTTCGGCCGGCTCGACTCGACCACCGCCGCCGACGGCCGGACCAGCCTCAAGATCGAACTGACGCCCCAGAACCAGCCGGTCGAGTACGACGATTACCTGCACACGCAAAGCCGGCGGATTTGCGCCCCGCTGGCGGCCAACGTGGGCTGGATTGCCGTCAAGCCCGGTCGGCCGTACACCTTTTCGGTGGCTATGAAGGCGGCCGACGCGGGCACGCCGGCGCGGCTGGTGGTGCGTCAGTTCCGCGCGGCGCCCATCGAGAAACTCGTGCAGCTTTCGACCGCGTGGCAGCGTTATACGCTCGCGTTCACGCCCCAGACCGAGGCCTGCTATGTGCTGGCCGGTCCCGACCTGCGGCCGACCAAGCAGAATCCCCGGCCGCCGCAGCGGGCAACCGTCTGGCTCGATGCGGTGCAACTGGCGCCCGGTAAGTCGGAGCGCCCATTCGCCACCCGGCAGCCGATCGAGTTCGGCGTGACTACCGACAAGCCAGGCAACATTTTCGCCTGGGACGAGCCGCTCGGGCTCCATCTGACCGTTGCCTCGACGGATGGCCACGATTGCAAGGCCGAAATCGAGTTGCGGCTGACCGACTTCTTCGACCAGGAAGTGTGGCACGAGAATCTGTCGATCACCATGGCGGCCGGGTCGTCCCAAAATCGAACCGTCACGGTGCCGGCGTCGCCCCAGCGGCGTGGCTTCCTCCGCCTCCATGCGACGCTCAAGAGCGGCTGGGCGGTTCAAGAGCGAAAGCTGCGGCTGGCGTCCATTCCCATCTACACCGAGAAGGACTCCTGCTTCGGACTGAACCATGCCTTCGGTTGGCCCGGCATGCTGGACCTCTGCCGCCAGGCCGGATTGGTCTGGGCCCGCGATTGGTCGCTCAAGTGGCAGGACGTCGAGCCGCGGCAGGGCCATTTTACCTTTGCCGAGACCGATCCGGAGATCGATCGCATTCTGCGGCAAGGCCTCCAGGTGATGAGCGTGCCGGGTTTCCCGTCCAACATGTGGTCGACCACCGCGCCGGCGAGCCTGAAGCAGCACGACCCATGGTATGAGACGAGCAGCAAGGCCCCCGACCCGGAAAGCCAGCGCGACGACGTGCTCGGTGAAGTGGGGTGGCCCTTCCGGCGGATGGCCTATCCGCCCCGCGACATGGCCGAGTTCAAGAATTATGTCGCGCAAATCGTGGGCCACTACAAGGGCCGCATCCGCGACTGGGAGGTGTTCAACGAGTCGCTGTACACGTTATATTCGCTGCCGCAGCAGGCCGGCTTCAAAATGGCCGACTATCTCCGCTATCAGGACGCCTTTATCGAGGCCGCCCGCAAGGCCAATCCCGATTGCCGCATCCTGGGCGGCTGCTGTTATGTGTCCGCGGGGATGGAAAACCCGGGCGAGTATATCAAGCTCGGCGGACTGAAGAACATCGACGTGTTTACCGTGCACTATTATCCGGGCCACACCCCGCCGGAGCACTTCGAACCCTGGTTCCAACGCTTAAGCCGCATGATGGATCGCTACGGCGTCCGCCGGCCGATCTGGCTGACCGAGACGGCCTACTCGGCCGACGACGAGCCGTGGATTACGCCCGCCGACGTTTATTTCCCTTCGCCAGCCTATCTGGCCAGCGAGCGGATGCAGGCCGAATATGAAGTGCGGTACAACACCATCCTGCTGGCCAACGGCGTGGAGAAGATTTTCTATCATGCCGGCACCGGGTCGGGCATCAATCACAACAACCTGTGGACCATGTTTCTCCGCTACCAGAGCGAGCCGTACAAGGCCTACGCCTCGCAGGCGGTGCAGGCGAAACTGCTCACGCCCCGCGCCAAGTTCGTCAAGCGTCTCTGGCCCGGCAAGCCGCTCTGGGGCTATGTGTTTCACGATGCCGAGCGGGCCGTGGCCGTGGTTTGGGCCCCGGCGGGCGCGAAACCGAAGCAGGTCCAGCTTACCGGCACGAAGCTCGAGCTCTGGGACATGATGGGACGGCCCCAATCCGCACGGACGTTCACGCCGAGCGAGAGTCCGATGTACGTGATTGGCGAGGGCATTTCGGCCGCGGAGTTGGAACGGGCGATGGGATTGGTTTCAGACCGCTAGCAAGCCGGTGCGTCGGCCACCCGTTTCGAGGCGTCGAGCACTTCAATGCCAATAAGATTGCCCTCGGCGTCGTAGTCGAGGATTACGCCGGGCTTGTCTTCATCGCTTTCCGCCACGGGCCCCGATTTCAACTCAAGCGAAAGCGTGTCCGTCTTCGCATCGTAGGTCGCTTTCATGGTTGGCTCCTGTACTTCTCAATTCTACTCGTACGATACGCTGTGACCACTTCCGCCGGCGTCCGGTTTACCTCGCGCTGTCGCGACACTTTGACTTCTGCCGCTTGAGCGAGACCAGCAGCCAACGGCCACGCCCGCTCACGTGCCTTCTCGAAATGTTGGGCTCTAGGCCGATTGAGTCACCACCGGCAGGAGCCCCGTGAACGGGACTAACAAACATTCGCTTTAGCGCCACACGAACCCGACGTAAACGTCGGGCCTAAGACGCCTTCGGCGGCAAGGGTCGTGAACGACCCTCCCCAGACAGCCCGTCACGCGCGTATTATCACACGACCCGTTGGGACTTGGTCTTGCTTCGTGGACTTCGCGTTCTTCGTGGACAGATTTTTCCCGTCGCCCAGGACGGCGAAGAGCGTCCTTACGCTGCCGGGCTAGCCGGGGCCGCATCGAGAACCACCGTAAAGGTCGTCCCTTCATCGGGCTTGCTTTCGATCTTCACCTCGCCGCCGTACAGGCGGACCAGCTTGTCGACGATCGACAGGCCCAGCCCGCTGCCGAGAATCTGGCTCGTCCGCTCGTTGCGAATGCGGACGAACTCGCCGAAGATGCGGCCGATCTCTTCGGGCGTCATGCCGATGCCCGTGTCGGCCACGGTGATGACCATGTGCCCGTCGCGCTGGGCAAGCGTCAGGTCAATGCTCCCGCCGTCGCGGTTGTACTTCACGGCGTTGGAGACCAGGTTATTCAACAGCATCTCGATCTCGCCGGCGTCGGCCGTCATCTCCGCGGCGCCGTCGGCATGGATGCGAATGGCGATGCCGCGCGCGTCGGCCTCGGCCCGCATGGTTTCCGCGGCGGCCTGGGCCACGGCCCGCAGATCGACCGGCCCGAGCTGCCGATTGCGTTGTCCCGATTCGAGGCGGGTCAAATCCAAAAGGTCGTGAATCAGCTTGTGCATGCCGTCGATGCGTAAGAGGCTGCGGCCGATGATTTCGTCGTAGGCCGCCAACTGATCGCCCAACTCGCGGTTCTGCATGAGCCCCAGATAGCCGGCCACCGCGCCCAGCGGCGCCTTCAATTCGTGGGCCAGCACGCGGAGGAACTCGAAGCGGACCTGCTGCTTTTCTTCGGCCAGCTTGCGGGCCTGCTTGGCCAGGATCAGCCGGGCGGCCGTCTTGCGGATCGTGCTCTTCAGCTCGTCGGGCGTAAACGGCTTGGCCAGGAAATCGTAGGCTCCCCGTTTCGTGGCCAACACGGCCGTCTCGATCGAGGCGTAGGCCGTGATCATGATCGTCAGCATGTCGATCGGCATGTCGGCCAGTTGGTCGAGCACTTCCAGGCCGCTGATGCCGGGCATTTTGTGGTCCAGCAACAGGATGTCGGGCGGGTCGCGGCGGATTTTCTCCATTGCCTCCTCGCCCGACTCGGCCTGATCGACCACGAAGCTGACCGTCTCGTTGACGTCCGGCACCTGGACCGTGAAATTGCGGAGCGTGCGGACCACGCCCAGCCGCATGCCCATCTCGTCGTCGGTGACCAGCACTCGCAGCGTGTCCATGGCGTTCGCTACTTTTTGGCGGCCAGCAAGCGATCGATCTCGCCCAGAAGCTGTTCGAAACGGATCGGCTTGGCCAGCAAGGCGTCGGCCTTGATCCAGACGCGATCCTCCTCGGTGGCCATGTCGAAGTCCATGCCGGTCTCTCGGTTGACCGACGTGACCAGGATCACGGGGATGGAGGGGTCCTTTTTGCGGATGTGATGGCAGAGCACGAAGCCCGAATCGGGGTACTCCATCATCACGTCCAGCACGGCCACGTCGGGGCGCTGCCGGGCGAAGGCTTCCTCCGCCTGCTTCTGCCCTCGCACGGCGGTCACTTCGAACCCGGCGTGCTCCAACTGCAAGCGATGCTGGAACAGAAAATCGTCGTCGTCGTCCACCAGCAGCACCGTCGGTTTACGGTCGGGTGTTGTCATCGGTATCTCCTCACTTGGCGTTTTCGGCAGTTCCTGCCGCATTTCCATGGCACACATCATATTAGCTACGAAATCAGGTTGTCGCCAGGCCGACCAACGGGAGGCCGGCGAACAGGAGTTTTCGGCTCGCACTACGCTAAGTTTTCACCTGAGCTACAAAACCTCATCCCGTTCGCGGCAGGGTTACCGTGAACGTCGTGCCGGTGGGGCCGGCCGCCGGATCGGCTTGCGACTGCACGCGGATGTCGCCGGAGTGCATTTTCACGATGCCGTAGCTGACGGCCAGCCCCAGGCCCGTGCCCTTGCCCATTTGTTTGGTGGTGAAGAAGGGGTCGAAGATCTTCTTCAGATTGTCGGGCGGGATGCCCACGCCCGTGTCGCTCACGGCGATCCGCACCGAATGCTCGTCGCCGGTGGTGCGGATGGTGAGCGCGCCCCGGTTCTCCATCGCGGCCAAGGCGTTGGTGACCAGGTTCGTCACCACCTGCACGATCTGGTCGGCGTCGATCTCGGCAATGGGATCGGCCCCGTCGTGCTCGATTTTGACGGCGACCTGCTCGGGGACGTTCATGGTCCGCATCGTCCGCTCGATCATCTCGCGGATGTCCGTGGCCGTGCGGCACACCTTGTTCTGCCTCGCGAAATGGAGCAAGCCGGCCACGATCTTCTTGCAGCGGTCGGCCTGCTCGGCGATCATCGTCAGATCGTCGCGGATCTTCGACTTCGAATCGCAGTCGTCCAACAGCAGGTGGGCGTACATGAGCACCACGCCCAGCGGATTATTGACTTCGTGGGCGATGCCGGCCGCAAGCTGCCCCATGCCGGCCAGTTTTTCCGATTGCAGGAGCGCTTCCTGGGTGGCCGCCAGCTTGCGGTGCGACGACTCCAGATCCGCCAACGCAACGCGGAGCTGATCGATCGTGTTGGGCAAGCACATTTCGCTCTCGGCCAGCTTCTTGTGGATGGCGATGGCGTGTTCCAGGCAACTGTCGTAGCCGCAGGCGCCGCAATTCAGTTCGTCGGCGGGCGAAAGCTTGCCCATGCGGTGCATGATGGCCGTCAGCTCGCTGCGGGCGGGCACGGCAATCCGCTGGTCGTTGGCGTGATAGGTGCGGCCCAGGTCGAGATCGTCGAGCCGATCCATGTTGTCTTGCCACTCGGCCCGGTCGAGGGTGTTGATGCGATGGCAGACGTAGGTGCGGACGTGGCGACGGCGATTGAACAACGGCAGATCGCTGCTCACGCCCGGCCCCATGATGCAGCCTTCGCAGCAGAGGACTTCCAGCAGTTTCGCCCCCAGATCGCCCTCGGCAAACTCCTTGATGGCTTCGAGGATGTGGCTGCGGCCCTGCGTGGCGATGACCTCGCCGGTCATCAAGTCTTCGCGCAAGTCGGCGGCCTGCAAGATACCGCGGCTGATGGGAAACAGGCCGCCCGCCCCGCCAAACGGCGGATCGAAATCGCTGGCCCGCACGGCGTCGGGAAAAATCCCGTCGTCGGCGCAGATCCGCCGCAGTTCGGGAAACATCAGCACGGCGTCGATCTCGCCGGCCAGTTCCAGGCTCTGGGCCTCGACTTTCTTAGCAATGCAGGGACCGATAAACACGATTTTCAGATCGTCGCCGTGCATCCGCCGCAGGGCCCGCGCCATGGCCACCATCGGCGAGACGATGGGCGCCAGCGAGTCGACCAGATCCGGGTAGTACCGCTCGACAAAGCCCACGATGGCCGGACAGGTGGTGGAAATGTAGCGCTGGCCGTTGTGATTCTCGTTCACCAGCCGGCGGTACTGCCGGGCCACCAGGTCTGCGCCGAAGGAGACCTCGACGACCAGGTGGAAGCCGATGGCCCGCAGCATGCCCACCACTTGCGTGTAAGCCAGTTCGGTGAATTCGGCGGGAAAGCTCGGCGCCACGCAGGCCGCCACGCGAGCCCCCGACTTCAGCAGCGCCCGCACGTCGTCGATCGTGCTCCGCAGCAGCTTGGCGTGCTGCGAACAGATCCGCGCGCAGTTGCCGCAGGCGATGCAGCGATCGCCGACGACCTGGGCTTGGCCGTCGGTGATGCGGATCGCCTTCACGGGACACTCCCGCACGCACGTGTAACACATGCGGCAGCGTTCCTTGACGGTGGTAATAAAAGCCGTGCTCACGGCCGGGCCTCTTCCTTCGCGCCTGTCATTCCGAGCGCAGCGAAGAACCTCCTGGCTCTGACGCTCGATCCTTCGCTGCGCTCAGGATGACGTCTTTTTCTCCCCCTCAAGTTTAGCTCAACACGCCGCGCGGGGCGTAATGCGTGTGCAACAGGTGGTGGCTCTTTTCGCCCAACGGTTTGCCCAGGAACTCGGCGTACAGCCGCTGCACCGCCTCGTTGTGGTGCGAAACACGCACCGTTTCCTGCGCATCGATGTTGTAGAGCGATTGAATGCGGGCGCGGAGCCGGTCGGCGTCGGTGCCGATGGGCTGCCCCCCGCCGCCGATGCAGCCGCCGGGGCAAGTCATCACCTCGATGAAATGCAGATCGTTGCGGCCGGCGCGAATCTGATCGAGCAGGCGGCAGGCGTTGCCCAGGCCGCTGGCCACGGCCACGCCCAGCTCCATGCCGTTGACTTGCACGCGGGCCTCTTTGATGCCCGTCAGTCCGCGGACCGCCTGCACTTCCAGACTGCTCAGTTCCTGGCCGGTAACCAGGTGATAGGCCGTGCGGATGGCCGCCTCCATCACGCCGCCGCTGGCGCCGAACAGCTTGCCCGCCGTCGTCCGCTCGCCGAAGGGCGTGTCGGCCGTGTCGGAAGGCATCTGCCGCAGATTCAGCCCAGACATGCGGATGATGCGGGCCAGCTCGCGGGTGGTCAAGACGGCGTCCACGTCGGCCGCGCCGTCGTGTCCCATTTCCGGCCGGCCGGCCTCAAACTTCTTCGCCGTGCAGGGCATGATGCTGACGCTGTAGATCCGCGACGGGTCGAGCCCTTCCCGCTCGGCAAAGTAGCTCTTGATGATGGCGCCCATCATCTGCTGCGGGCTCTTGCACGTCGAGAGGTTGTCGAGGAAATCAGGGTAGTACGTCTCCACGAACTTGATCCAGCCGGGCGAGCAACTGGTGAGCATGGGCAGCTTGCCGCCGGTGGTGAGCCGGTGGACCAGCTCGGAGCCTTCCTCCATGATCGTCAGGTCGGCCGTAAAGCCCGTATCAAAAACGCGGTCGAACCCCAGGCGGCGGAGGGCCGCGGTCATGGCGCCCATCACGTCGGCACCCGGCGGCAGGCCAAACTCCTCGCCCAGGGTAACGGAGACGGCCGGGGCATGTTGCACGACCACGACCTTGTTCGGATCGTTCAGGGCGTCGAGCACTTCCTTGACGTGGCTCTGTTCGGTCAACGCGCCGGTGGGGCAAATCGTAATGCACTGGCCGCAGTTGATGCAGCTCGACACGTTCAGCCCTTCGTCGAAGGCGGTGCCCACCTTGGCCCGCGAGCCGCGGCCGATGAAGTCGATGGCCGCCACGTGCTGCACTTCCTCGCATACCCGCACGCACTTGCCGCAGAGGATGCACTTGGCCGGATCGCGCACGATGGAGGGGCTCGATGTATCGATGTAATGCCGGGTCCGATCGCCGGCGAAACGCCGCTGCCGCACGCCCAATTCCTCGGCCAACTGCTGCAACTGGCAGTTGCCGTTCCGGCTGCAATACAGGCAGTCGTCCGGATGATTGGCCAGGAGCAGCTCGATGATCGTCTTCCGCGCCTGCACGGCGCGCGGCGAATGGGTGCGGACCTTCATGCCGTCGGCCACGGGAAAGGCACAGCTCGGCACCAGGCTCCGCTGGCCTTCCACCTCGACCACGCACATGCGGCACGCGCCCGTGGCGCTCAGGCCGTCGATGTGGCACAGCGTGGGCACGCGGATGGCCGCTCGCCGCAGCGCGCTCAGCAGCGTCTCACCCTTCTCGGCAGCAATCGAGCGCCCGTTGACTTCGATGGTTATCATGGCTGGTTCTCGTGGTCTCCGTCACATGTTGGGGTGGCGGTTGCACCGCCGCCTCTGTCTTTGCCGCAATTTCCGGGGGCGGCAGTTCAACTGCCGCCCCAACAATCCATCTCCCCTCTCCCGTTTCGGGAGAGGGGACTCTGTTATTTCCATCCGCTTATTGCTTCATCACCGCCTCGAAGCGGCAAGCGTCTACACAGGAACCGCAGCCGATGCACTTGTCGATGACGATGTGATGCGGCGACTTGGCCGCACCGACAATGGCACCCACCGGGCACTTTTTCGCGCACACCGTGCAGCCCTTGCACTTTTCCGCGTCGATGGAATACGTGACCAGCTCCGCACAGGCGGCCGCCGGACAGGAGCGCTCGTAAATGTGCGCCTCGTACTCGTCGCGGAACCAACGCAGCGTGCTCAACACGGGATTAGGGGCCGTCTGTCCCAGGCCGCACAGGCTGCTGTCGCGGATCGTCTCGGCCAGGCTCTGCAAGTGCAGCACGCTCTTGAAGCGTTCCAGGGCCTCGATGCCCCGCTCACGTTTCCGGCCCCTGGTGATGCGCTGCAGGATTTCCAGCATGCGGCGGGTGCCTTCCCGGCAGGGGATGCACTTGCCGCAGCTTTCCCGCTGGATGAAGTCCATGAAGAACTTGGCCACGTCGACCATGCAGGTGTCTTCGTCCATCACGACCAGGCCGCCCGAGCCCATGATCGCGCCGACGGTCTTGAGCGACTCGTAATCGACGTCGATGTCCAAGTGCTGGGAGGGAATGCAGCCGCCGGAGGGACCGCCGATTTGCACGGCCTTGTAGGCCTTGCCGTTGGGGATGCCGCCGCCGATGTCGAAGACGATTTTGCGGATGGGCGTTCCCATGGCCACTTCGACCAGGCCCGTCCGCGATACCTTGCCCGACAGGGCGAACACTTTGGTGCCCTTGCTCGTCTTGGTGCCCAGGACGCTGAAGGCCGCGGCGCCGCCCGCCACCACGGTGGGCAAGTTGGCCAGCGTCTCCACGTTGTTGATGATCGTCGGCTTGCCGAACAATCCGCTGACGGCGGGAAATGGAGGTCGGGGACGCGGCATGCCGCGTTTGCCTTCAATGCTGTGGATCAGGGCCGTTTCTTCGCCGCACACGAACGCCCCCGCCCCCATCTTGATGATCACTTTCAGGTCCACGCCCGAGCCGAGGATGTCGTGACCCAGCAACCCGTTGGCTTCGGCCTGGGCCAGCGCGGCCTTCAACCGCTTGATGGCCAGCGGATATTCGGCCCGGATGTAGACGTACGCCTTGGTGGCGCCGATGCCGTAGGCGGCGATGGCCATGCCTTCGACCAACCGGTGCGGATCACTCTCGATCACCGCCCGATCCATGAAGGCCCCCGGATCGCCCTCGTCGGCATTGCAAATCAGGTATTTCTGGTCGCCGGCCGATTGGCGGGCGAACTTCCATTTCTTGCCGGTGGGAAAGCCGCCGCCGCCGCGGCCCCGCAGCCCGCTCTGCTCGACCATGTCGCAGACCGCCTCCGGCGTCATCTCCCGCAAGACCTTGACCAGCGGCGCATAGCCGCCGCGGGCGATGTACTCCTCGATTTGCGACGGATCGATCACGCCGCAGTTGGCCAGCACCCAGCGGGTTTGCGGCGCGAAGAAGGGATGCTCGTCCAGATACGGCACGTCGGGCCAAGGCTGAAGCGCCGCGTTGCGGAATTGGCCCAAGACCATGTCGTCGGGCACCGAACCGGCCAGGGCCGCATCGAGCAGCGGAGCCGCCTTGCGGGCGGTGATCTGTTTGTAGGAGACCCGCGTCCGGCCCGGCAACTGCACGTCGACGATCGGCTCCATCGAGCACAAGCCGACGCAACCGACCATGACCACGTCGGCCTTGACCTCGTGGTTGTCCAGATATTCGTGCAGGGCGGCCAGCGTTTCCTTGGCCCCGGCCCCCAGCCCGCAGGTCCCGGCTCCCACGAAGATCGTGGGGCGGGGCACGCCGTCGCGGCGCAACTGGGCGAGCCGTTCGGCGTGCTGCCGGGCCACCGCCGCGTCGGCCGGCTGGCCATCTACAATCCAGGAAAGCAGTTCAGGCAGCTTCGTCGCCGTCATGCTCCGCGCCCTTTCTTCGGTACGAGTTCAGAATCTTTGCCACGGACTTGGTGCTGACGCCGGCGTGAAAATTACCATTGACGCAGATCACCGGGGCCAGCCCGCACGCGCCGATGCAGGCCACGACCTCCAGGCTGAACTCGCCGTCGCGGCTGGTCTGGCCGGCGTCGATCTTCAGTTCCCGCTTCACGGCCTCGAAAATGGCCGCCGAACCCTTCACATGGCAGGCCGTGCCGCGGCAGACCTGCACGTGGTTGCGTCCCTGCGGCTGAAAGCGGAACTGGTTGTAGAACGTCGCTACGCCGTAGATTTTGCTGGCCGGCAAACCCAAGTGGTGCCCGATCTGCACCACGGCTTCCCGCGACAAATAGCCCAACTCCTGCTGCGCCTCTTGCAGAATGGGGATCAGCGCATCTCGCGAGGCATTCGGGTAGCGCTGAAAAACGGCCTCGAGGTCCGTCGTCACCTTGCACCTTCTCTTTCTCGTGGCATGGCCGGTAAAACAATGGCGGGGGCAGGCACTTCGCCGCTGCGAACGGGGCGTGATTCTCCTCTCGGCGCTCCAAACCGGGTCCGGTTTTTCGCATATGCCCAGACAATCGGCCGCCACAGAGTTAAGCAAGAAGCGTGCCAGTTTCCAAACGGCCGCAGAGCGGCCCCTAACCGAAGCCAGCGGCGCCGGGCGGCCCGCCGTGCGCGACGGCTGGCGCGGCCGAAATACGCGGGTTTCGCGATCCCGGCTCGGCGTTGCCGCGGCCTCGGCAACCGACCGCACCGCTTGTTGAAGACTCCCGTCGAATGTACAATCGAGCTATACACTGTACGATGACGCGGGTCATCCTGAGCGCAGCGAAGGACCTCGCCCGACAATCAGCCGGAGATGCTTCGCTCCGCTCAGAACGACCATCCGCGCGACTACAGCATGACGATCCGACTCAAACTCACCATGGGAGCCACGGCGGCGATTCTCTTTGCCAACGTGCTGCTCTCGTTGATGAGTCTCGTCTATCTGGAGCAGATCTGGCCGAACAATCTCGTCGCGCGCTGCCTGCTGGTAAGTCTGGTGGCGACGGTGGCCAGCCTCGTGCTGTTCTTCCCGATCATGATCGTGGTCATGCGGCCCATCGGCCGGATCGTGGCCATGTCGCAGAAAGTGGCGGCCGGCGACCTCTCGGCCCGGGTGGGTGTACGCCCGCCCGGCGAAATGGGCGTCCTCTGCGAAGCCGTCGACGGCATGGCCGGCGCCGTTGCCGAGCGGGAAAAGCGGCTCAAACAGGCCGTCCGCCAGCAGGTCACGCGGGCCGAAAAACTGGCCTCGATCGGCCGCCTGGCCGCCGGCGTGGCCCACGAGATCAACAACCCCTTGACCGGCGTGCTGACCTTCGCCCACCTGATGCGCGAAAAGTCGAACATGGACGCCCAGGACCGCGAGGATCTCGACCTGATCATTCACGAAACGACGCGGGCGGCCGACATCGTCCGCGGCCTGCTGGATTTCGCCCGCGAACGGGCCATCCGCATGGAGCCGCTCGACCTGAACGACGTGGTCCGCCGCACCGTGCGGCTGATTGCCAATCAGAAGAAGTTCGAGCACATCGTGATCGACGAGCTGCTCTACGACGACCTACCTCCGGTGCTGGGTGACATGAACCAGCTCCAGCAGGTCCTGCTGAACCTGTCGCTGAATGCCTGCACCGCCATGCCCAAGGGAGGAACGCTCACGATCCGCACCATTCCCGCCGACGGTGAAGTCGTCATCAAGGTGAGCGATACCGGCTGCGGCATGAAGGCGGAACACCTGGACCGCATTTTCGAGCCGTTCTTCACCACCCAGGACGTCGGCAAGGGGACCGGCTTGGGGCTCAGCGTCACCTATGGTATTGTCGAGCAGCACGGCGGCGATGTCGAGGTCCACAGCAAGGAAGGGGAGGGAAGCACGTTCGCCATCCATTTGCCCGTGCTCACCCAGTCAGAGATGTGAGAATGCGGGGGACTTTCCCAATCGTTGGAGCGGCAGTACAACTGCCACTCCATCGTTGGGGCGGCAGTTGTACTGCCGCCCCAACATCGGCCTGATCGCCGCGAAAATGGGACTGTCCCCGTCGCGCAAGGAACACCACGATGAGTAACGATGGAATGGTAACGGAAGTCGCCGCGCCCGCCCTGCGAATTCTCGTCATCGACGACGAATCGGTGATCGGTTTGAGCTGCCAACGCGTCCTCACGGCCGAAGGGCACGAAGTGCAGTTTCTGCAGAACCCGGAGGCCGGTTTGCAGGCGGCGCTCTCCGGTGATTTCGACATCGTGCTGTGCGATCTGATGATGCCGAACATCAGCGGCCTGGAAATCCTCGGGCAACTCAAGGCGGCCGCCGTGCCCTCGGAAGTCATCATCGTGACGGGGCATGCCACCGTCGAGTCGGCCGTCGAGGCCATGAAACAGGGGGCCCACGATTACCTGACCAAGCCCTTTTCGCCCGCCCAGTTGAAGATGGCCGTCGAGCGGGCGCTGGAGCACTCGCGGCTCATTCGCGAGAACGTGGTGCTGCGGCAGGAGCTGGAAATCCACCAGGGTTTCGAGGGCATCATCGGCGAAAGCCGGCCCATGGAGCGGGTTTTCGCCCTGGCCCGCCGCGTGGCCCCCACCGATGGCACCGTGCTCTTGATCGGGGAGAGCGGCACGGGCAAGGAGATGTTCGTCCGGGCGATCCACCGGTTGAGCCGCCGCAAAGACCATCCGCTGATGGCCTGCGATTGCAGCGCGCTGGCGCCCACGCTGCTGGAAAGCGAATTGTTCGGCCACGTCAAAGGGTCGTTTAGCGGGGCCATCGCCACGAAACAGGGGCTCTTCGAGGCCGCCCATCGGGGGACGCTCTTCCTCGACGAAATCGGCAACCTGAGCATGGAAACCCAGGGAAAGCTGTTGCGGGCCCTGGAAACCAGGCGGGTGAAAAAAGTGGGCGATACGGCCGAACGAGAAGTCGACATCCGCCTGATTTCCGCCACCAATCGCGATCTGACCGAGATGGTCCATGCGGGCGAGTTTCGCGAGGACCTCTACTACCGGCTCAACGTCGTGCCGATTTATCTGCCGCCCCTGCACGAGCGACAAGGCGACATTCCCCTGCTGGCCACGGCGTTTCTGGAACGGTTTTGCAAGAAAAATCAGGTGGCCGTCAAGGGGTTCACTCCCGAGGCGATGTGCCTGATCGAAAACTATCGCTGGCCGGGGAATGTCCGCGAGTTGCGGAACATCGTCGAGCGGCTGGCCATCCTCTGCGACCAGGAACGGATCGAGCCCCGCCATCTGCCGGCCGAGATCCGCCAAACCACCATCTCCTCCAATGCCAGCACCACCCTGCCGCACACCTGGGAGGAGTTCAAGCGGCTCAAGCAACAGGTCCGCGATTCGGCCGTCCAGCAGTTGGAACGCCGCTTCCTGGTCGAGGCCTTACAGCGCTGCGGCGGAAACGTCAGCCGCGCGGCCGAAGAAGTCGGCATCCAACGGACCAATCTGCACGCCCTGATGCGGAAGCACGGCCTGGGGTCCGAGGCGTAGCGCGGCTCATGTGGCACAGCCGCCCTCGGCTGTGTGAAGTGCTGCACAGCCGAGGGCGGCTGTGCCACACACACGGCCCAATACAGTGTATGTCTGCCGCATACACAAAAACGGCCCCTCCGTCGGCAATATTCTCCTTCGCCGACCGCAATACGCTTGCTCGATGGACTTGCCGGGCGAATTCTGACGCTGTCCCGTTGTTTTGGCGGTGCGGAGAGCGATTTCCCGCTTTGGCACGCGCATTGCATCACAGCCTCATCAGCACTTGAACGAGCAACGATGCATTAGGCCGAGCCAGCATTTCTATCTAACGAAAAGGGATTCACTCATGTCAGCCGAGCCGACACTTTTGGTCGTGGACGACGAGGAGGCCATTTGCGAAGGCTGCCGACGCATCTTTTCCCGCCAGGGATTCGACGTGTGCAAGTGCAGCAATGCCAGCCAGGGCCTGGACCTGGCCAAGCAAACCGATTACTCCGCCATTCTGCTGGACATCAAGATGCCCGAGATGGACGGCCTGCATTTCCTGGAGGCCTTGCGCAAAGAGAAGCCTGAAGTGCCGGTCGTGCTGATGACCGGATATCCGAGCATTCCCAACGCTGCGTCGGCGATTCGGCTGGGCGCTTCCGACTACGTGACCAAGCCCTTTACGCCCGAGGAGATTTCCCAGGCCGTGCATCGCCTGCTCCATCACGGCTCGGACGAGGCCGCCGCCGCGCCGGCGACGCCCGCCGCCGAGACTCCGTCACCGGCGACCGGATTCCATTTCTTCCGCGATGCTTGGTATCAAGTCGGCGCCGAGGGCGCCGCGCGGGCAGGGGCCCTGATCGTTCGCCCCGGCGCCAATAAGATCGAATCCGTGTGTCTGCCGCGGATCGGCGAGGTGGTTTACCAAGGGCTGCCGCTGGCCGCCGTTACGGTTGCCGGGCAGGCCCAGCACGCCATTCCCGCGCCCCTTTCCGGCGTCGTGGTAGCGGTAAACGCCGCGCTCGAAAACGATCCGGCCCCGCTATTGAGCGATCCGTGCGGCCAAGGTTGGATCGCCTCGGCGAGTCCGACCCGCGTTGACGAAGAGAGCGTAAACTCCCACGAACGTCGCGTCATCCTGCTGAGCCAGAACCACGATTCGGCCCAAGCGCAAGTGAAGAAGCTTGGGTGGCTCGGCTGTGACGTTCGCGTCATTACCGACCCGCGGGACCTGGAAACGGTGCAAAAAGATTTCGATTCTCACGTCGTGCTGTTCGACGGGACGACCTTCGACACCGACGGGCCGGGAATCGTGGGCGCCATCAACGCCGCCCAGCCGGCGATGAAGGTTGTGGTGCTTGCCTCGACCGACTGCATTCTCGAACCGGCCTATCGCATCCGCCGCATTTTTTACTATGCCGTGGAACCGTTCGCCGACAACGAGATCGCCGACATCCTGGCCGGCGCCTTCCAATCGCCGCCCAGCGCCTCGCCCCACCAACACCGCGAGGCCGCCCAAGTCTTGGGCAGCATTTCCATCACCAACCAGAATCGCACCCGCGTGCGGCTGGTGGCCGCGCCGGGACTGTTGCGGCGCGAAGAAGGGCTGGGCCAACTGTTGCGTCACAAGCTGATGGCGCGGCGGTTCCCCCTGGAAAGCTCGCCAAGCGAAACGCAGATCACCCCCATGAACCTCCTGAGCGCGGCCACCCACTGCGACCGGCTGCTGGTGCTCTTGGCGCAGGATTTCGGGCGTCTGCCGGGAAGCCTGACCCGCGACACCAAGGCCCAGTACATTGCCCTGGTGGGCGACGGCGCCGATCGCGTGACCACGCTCTTGGTGCAGCCCACCGGCTCGGAGGCCAGCCCGCTGGGGTTCGAGCCGGCGGTGACCGAAGCCCTGGCCGAGCACCTGGTGCGTGAAATGGCCTCGTGCTGACGCGGCCGCGTCCGTCGTCGCCAAAGCCGATGACGCGGGAGCCCTTCCCGCGTTGCCGAGAGATCAAGCCTGCCCATGCCAACCCGAATCGACACCGTTGATATTGACCGCCTGGCCCACACCAGCGTCGGCGACTGCTACCAGTGTGGCAAGTGTTCGGCCGGCTGCCCCATGGCCGAGCACATGGACCTGCTGCCCAACCAGTTGATCCGCCTGGTGCAGTTGGGGCGGATCGACCGGGCCATGCGGAGCCAGTCCATCTGGAAGTGCGTCTCCTGCATGACCTGCTCGACGCGCTGCCCCAAGTCGGTCGATTGCGCCGCCGTGATGGACGCCCTCAGGCAACTGGCCGTCGCGCGGGGCGTGGCCGCGGAAGACCGCATCCGCACCGTGCTCTTCCAGCGGGCATTCCTCGACAACATCCGCCGCAACGGACGGCTGTGCGAGGTGGAATTGATCGGCGTCTTCAAGACCAAGGCCTTCCTCGCCGATCGGAATATTCCGCTTTTGATGAAGGACGCCCTCTTGGCGCCGCAACTGATGAAGCGTAAAAAATTCCACCTCCGCGGTGAGCGGGTGCAAGACCGCGGCATCGTCGAGCGCATTTTCCAGAAGTGCGAACCGGCGATGGCGGCTTCACCCTCCGCCGTACCGTCCGCGAACGGATCCCACCACACGTAGCGCAGCGCAGGAGATTCCCCATCGTGGACATCGGCTACTATCCCGGCTGTGCCTTGCACGGATCGTCGAACGACTATGGTTCGTCCGTTCGGGCGTGCCTGGCCGCCCTCGGCGTGGGGCTCCGCGAGTTGGACGATTGGATCTGCTGCGGGGCGACGGCCGCCCATTCGCTCAACCACATGCTGGCCTTGGCCCTGCCGGCCCGCAACCTGGCCATTGCCCAGCGCGACGGCCTGGGCGAGCTTCTGGCCCCCTGCCCAATGTGCTCGATGGAACTCTTGAAGGCCCGGGCCGCCCTGGCTTCCTCGGCCGAGTATCGCAAAAAAGTCTCCGAGATCGTCGATCTCGACGTGCAGGCCACCACCGAGGTGCTCAACCTGATTCAGGTTCTGCAACGCGTCGGGCTGGAGAAGATCAAGGAGAAAATGGTCCGCCCGCTCACCGAGTTCCGCCCCGCCTGCTACTACGGCTGCCTGTTGACGCGGCCGCCCAAGACGCTGGAGTTCGACGACTGCGAGCAACCCACGTCGATGGAATCGATCCTTCGCGAGCTGGGCGCCGAGCCGGTCGAGTGGAACCTGAAGACCGAGTGCTGCGGGGCCGGCATGACGATGGCCGACGAAGACACGGTGCTGGAGCTTTCCCACAAGATCCTGGGCAATGCCGGCGAGCACGGGGCCAACTGCATGGTGGTCGCCTGCCCGATGTGCCACGTGAATCTGGACATGAAGCAGCCCGACGTCGATCGCCGTTACGGCTGCCGGCATGAACTGGTCGTCTATTATCTCTCCGATCTGGTTGGCCTGGCCCTGGGGCTCGACGAGAGCACGTTGGGCATCGACCGGCATTTTGTCACAAAACATTAAGGTCGCACAGGATCAAAGTGCTCAACTCAAACAGTAGTCATTCTGAGCGCAGCGAAGAATCTCCGCTGACTTGCGGCGAGATCCTTCGCTGCGCTCAGGATGACACTGCACGCTAGGTGATCATGGCGCGTATCGGAGTGTTCATTTGCTGGTGTGGCGAGAACATCGCCCGCAACGTCGACGTGGAGCGGGCGGCCGCCCAGGTCGCCGAGTTGCCGGGCGTGGCCTGCGCCGTCGCCTACAAGTACATGTGCTCCGATCCGGGCCAATCGCTCATGCGCCAGAAGATCGTCGCCGAGCGGCTCACCGGCGTGGTGGTGGCCTCCTGCTCCCCGCACATGCACCTGCGGACCTTCCGCAAGGCGGCCGCCATGGAAGGGCTCAATCCCTACCTGGTCGAAATGGCCAACATCCGCGAGCACTGCTCGTGGGTGCATCACGACCGCGAACAGGCCACGGCCAAAGCCGTCGAGCTGATCGGCATGGCCGTGGCCAAGGTCCGTTGCGACCATGCCTTGCAGCCCATCGCCATTCCCGTCACCCGCCGGGCGATGGTCATCGGCGGCGGCGTGGCCGGCATCCAGGCTGCCTTGGATATCGCCGATGCCGGCTACCAGGTCGTGCTGGTGGAGCGCGAGCCGTCGATCGGCGGCAAGATGGCCGGGCTGTCCGAGACGTTTCCCACGCTCGATTGCTCGCAGTGCATCTTGACCCCGCGGATGGTCGACGTCGGCCAGCACCCCAACATCACGCTGCACACCTATAGCGAGCTGGAAGCGATCGAGGGCTACGTCGGCAATTTCAAGGCCACGATCTGCAAGAAGGCCCGCTACGTTGACGTGAAGAAGTGCACCGGCTGCGGGCAGTGTTGGAACTCCTGCCCGTCGAAAAAGACCCCCAGCGCCTTCGATTACAATATGGGGAACCGCACGGCCATCTACGTGCCCTTCCCGCAGGCCGTGCCCGCCCGGCCGGTGATCGATCGCAACGCCTGCCTGCATTTTCTCAAGGGCAAGTGCGGCATCTGCGCCAAAAAGTGCCAGGCCGGCGCGATTCGCTACGACGACGAGGACCAGCTCGTTACCGAAGAGGTGGGGGCTATCGTCGTGGCCACCGGTTTCCGTCTCTACAGCATCGGCAAGGAACAATCGAGCGACCGGACCACGGGTTACGGCGAATACGGCTACGGCCGCTACCCCGACGTGATCGACTCGCTGCAGTTCGAGCGGTTGGTTTCCGCGTCGGGGCCCACCAGCGGAGAGATTCGACGGCCCTCGGATGGGCAAGTGCCCAAGACGGTCGTTTTCATTAGCTGCGTCGGCTCGCGCGACAACGCCAAGGGCATCTCCTACTGCTCGAAAATCTGCTGTATGTACACCGCCAAGCACACCATGCTCTACAAGCACAAGGTGCACGACGGACAAGCCCACGTCTTTTACATGGACATTCGCTCCGGCGGCAAAAACTACGACGAGTTCGTCCGCCGCGCGATCGAGCAGGACGGCGCCCGCTACCATCGCGGCCGGGTTTCGCAAATCACCGAGGAACGCGGCAAGCTGATCGTCCGCGGCGTCGACACGCTGGCCGGCGAGCCGCTGACGATCGAGGCCGACCTGGTCGTGCTGGCCTCGGCCATGCGTTCGGCCGGGCACGTCGAGGAGTTGGCGCAGAAGCTGAACGTGGGCTACGACGAGTTCGGCTTCCTTTCCGAATCGCACCCCAAGCTCCGGCCGGTCGAGACCAACGCGGCCGGCGTGTTCGTGTGCGGCGCTTGCCAGGGCCCGAAGGATATTCCCGAATCGGTCGCCCAGGCCAGCGCGGCGGCCGGCAAGGTGATGGTGATGTTCAGCCACGAGCAGCTCACCCGCGAGCCGGAAATCGCCAAGGTGAACGAAACGAACTGCGCGGCCTGCTTCGCCTGCGTGCGGGCCTGCCCGTATAACGCGATCGATCGGGCCGACATCCGCGATCGAAAGGGCAACATCATCAAACGCACCGCCCGGGTCAATCAAGGCCTGTGCATGGGCTGCGGCACTTGCGTGGCCGTCTGCCCGTCGAAGAGCATCGACCTGGAAGGCTTCACCGAACAACAAGTGTACGCGATGCTGGAGAGCCTGGTATGAGCCAGCCGAGCGATTTCCAACCGAAAATCATCGCCTACGTGTGCAACTGGTGCACATACTTGGGGGCCGACCTGGCCGGCACCAACCGGCTGGAATATCCGGCCAACGTGCGGATCATCCGCCTGCCTTGCACGGGCCGCATCGATTTCAACCTGCTGGTCAAGGCGTTCGAGATGGGGGCCGACGCCGTGCTGGTCTCCGGTTGCCATCCGGGCGACTGCCACTACACGGCCGGCAACTACCACGCCCGCCGGCGCTGGATCCTCTTCCGGCAACTGCTGGAAACGATGGGCATCGACAGCCGCCGCGTGCAGTTCTCCTGGATCTCGGCCGCCGAAGGCAAAAAATGGCAGCAGGTCATCACGGAGATCACCGAGAAGACGCAGGAACTCGGGCCGTATGCCGCCTATCGCGAAATTTGCCAGGCCGGGGGTTGAACACGATGCTCGACGAACTGCGGGAAAAATGCAAACAGCTCTTGGCCAACGGCACCGTCCAGGTGGTGATCGGCTACGGCCAGCCGGCCGAGGCTGGCGGCGTCGTGCCCGTCTTCATCACCACGCCGGAAGACGCCCAGCAGCTCGTCTGGAACGATCAGTGCTTCGCCAACCTGACGAAGTACCTGTTGCGGAGCGAAATCAAGGCCCTCGGCAAGGCGGCCATCTGCGTGAAGGGATGCGACGAGCGGGCGCTGGTCGTGCTGGAGAGGGAATCGCAGATTGACCGCACGCAAATCGTCGTCATCGGCCTGCTTTGCGACGGCGTGGGCCAGCCGCGACTGCCCAAGTGTGAGGCCTGCGACGTGCACAAGCCGAGAGCGGCCGACGTGCTCATCGGCCAACCGCCGGCCGACGGGCAACCCCTGCCGGCCGAGCAGCGTTACGCCGCGCTGGCGGCCTTCCTTCGCAAAACGCCCGAGGAACGGATCGCCTACTGGATGGCGGAGCTAAGCCGCTGCACCAAGTGCTATGCCTGCCGGCAGGTGTGCCCGATGTGCTATTGCCGGCAGTGCATCGCCGACAAGAATCGCCCGGTGGCCATCAGCACCTCGGCGACGCTGAAGGGCAATTTTGCCTGGCAGATCACCCGGGCCTTCCACCTGGCCAGCCGTTGCGTGGGCTGCGACGAGTGCTCGCGGGTTTGCCCCGCCGGCATCGACTTGCGGCTGTTGAACCTGTCGCTGGCCCAGGCGGCGGAAAAGAGTTTCGCCTTTCGCGCCGGCATGGACCCGGCGGCCGAGCCGGTGATTGGCGCCTATCGCGAACAAGACCACGAGGAGTTCATCCGATGAGCGAGCTTCTCGCTGCAACAGCCCTCAGAGAACTGGTCGGACGGTGGCTTGCCGATGGCCGCCGCGTGGCCGGCCCCCAATGTGCCAAAACCCACGACGACCTGCACCGGCACGACTTGATCCGCTACGGCTGGCTCACGGCGGCCGATCAGTTGCTGTTGGCCGGCTTCATCCGGCCGCTCAATTCGATCAAAGAGTTCGTCTTCCCGCGTCACGAGGAATTGTACTCCTACCGTTTCAAAGGGAAGCAGATCGAGCTGCTGCCGATCGAGACCGACCCTCGCGAACAGATCATCATCGGGGCCCGGCCGTGCGACGCCGCCGCGCTGGGGATTCTCGATCGGGTGTTCAATTGGGACTTCCGCGACGAGTTCTACAATCGCCGCCGCGAGTTGACCACCGTCGTCACTCTGGCTTGCAGCGAGCATGACGACCACTGCTTCTGCACGTCGGTCGATTCCGGCCCCGGCGACACGCGGGGCTCGGATGTACTCTTGATCCCGTTGGAGGCCGACCAATATGAAGTCCGCTGCCTGACCGAAAAAGGCAAACGGCTCTTTGCCGGCCAGACCGCCGCGTCCACGACCGAGGGCAAAGTGCTTGCCGGCCCGCCGCCGCGTCTCGATCTGGCAGCGGTGGGCGACTTCCTCGACGGCGGCTACGAGAACCCCGAGTGGCAGAAGATCACCTTGCGGTGTCTCGGCTGCGCGGCCTGTGCGTATACCTGTCCGACGTGCCATTGTTTCGACATGGTCGACGAAGGCAACGCCGCGGGCGGGGTCCGCGTTCGCAATTGGGACGCCTGCCAGTTCGCCGCCTTCACCGTACATGTCTCGGGCCACAATCCGCGCAGCGTGCAGGCCCAGCGGCAGCGCCAACGCATTTATCACAAATTCCAAATCTATCCCAAGAAGTTCGGCGAGCTGCTCTGCACCGGCTGCGGCAATTGCACGCGGAATTGTCCGGTGGGGCTGGGCGTGCTCCCCGTGCTGCAATCGATCGTCGACAAGTCGCAAAAGAATGTCCCCTCTCCCTCCGGGAGAGAGTGTTGAATATGTCCCCTCTCCCAAACAACATTATTCATCAGCTAGCATGGGAGTAGGGAACGCTGGAAAAACAGCGAGTTCGCGTACATGCTTGTCTAAGGGAACCTTTTTTCAAGGAGACAAGACATGGAACGCG